>WNFC01000182.1_pt1 | contig 110031 bp, 105 predicted proteins | sample 5400541 | NCBI WGS metagenome assembly WNFC01 (sample SAMN13153342, study PRJNA577476) | soil metagenome | isolation source: 120 cm saprolite under Douglas fir tree site 2 hole 2 replicate 1 | place: USA:California | collected 2015-04-18
TCGGCTTGCGCCGCCCGCCATGCCGCAATCTTGTCGTGGTCGCCACTCAACAATACTTCCGGGACGTCGAGGCCGCGATAGCTGGGCGGCCGCGTGTAGCTTGGCGGCGCGAGCAATCCCTCATAGTGCGAATCGCTCGATGCCGACTCGTGATCGCCCAACGCGCCCGGCAAGAGCCGCACCACCGCATCGATCACGCACAGCGCTGCCGGCTCGCCGCCCGACAAAACGAAATCCCCGATCGACAACTCTTCGGCACCCAATCCATCCGCGACGCGCTGGTCGACGTCCTTGTAATGGCCGCACAATAACGTCAGCTCGGTGCCGACCGCATAACGCACCGCGGTGTCATGTGTGAACGCCCGCCCGCGCGCCGACAGCAGCGCGATCGGCGGTTTTGCCCTCAAGTCTTCGACGGCCTCGAAGAACGGCTCTGGCTTCAGCACCATCCCCGCACCGCCGCCGTACGGCGTATCGTCGACCGTCCGGTGCTTATCGTGCGTGTAATCGCGCAGCTGCACGATGCGATAGCGAGCCAGTCCCGCTGTTGCCGCGCGTCCCAGGATGCTCGATCCCAGCGGCGCGGTGAACCACTCGGGAAACAGCGTCACCACGTTGATCCGCAACATCGCTATTCGTCCACGGCGACGAGCTGGTCGCGCCAGCTCTCGACCGCCGCTCGAGATGTCACGCCCTCAAACCCCAGCAGCCACTCGCGATGATACGCCCGGCGTCTTGCCACCACCAGCGGCCCGGCGATCACCGCGCGATCCTCATTTAGGACGTACAGTCGCGCTTTGGGAACGAACACCGTTCCCGGATTTTCGACGAGGGGGATCACCGCGACCTCCCCCTGCTGGCCGTGCGGCTTGCGCAGCCGCCCGACTACGCGGCCGGGGCCGGGGGAAGCGGGGGCGGGGGCGGGGGCGACTGTTTTCCTCCACGGAGTACGCCGGCCTTCTTGAGGAGCGAACGCACCGTATCCGTCGGCAGCGCGCCCTTCTCGAGCCAGGCTCGCGCCTGTTCCGCGTTCACGTCGATCACCGCGGGATTGGCGCGCGGGTTGTAATTGCCGATCGCCGCGACGAAGCGTCCGTCGCGCGGCGATTTGGAGTCCGCGACCACGATGCGGAAGTAGGCCTGACCCTTCCGTCCCACGCGGCGCAGCCGAATTCGAGTTGCCATAACGTTCCTACATCCTTTTCATGAACTTGCTGAGCTTGCGCATCTGCTGGAACTGTTCCAGCAGGCGATTCACTTCCTGCACCGGACGGCCGGCTCCCTTTGCGACCCGCAGCTTTCGCGATCCGCTCAACACACTGGGATCGGCCCGCTCCTCCGGCGTCATCGAGAGTACGATCGCCTCGACGTGCTTCAGGCGGTTGTCGTCCATCGATACACCCTGCAGCGCCTTGGCGTTGACCCCCGGCAGGAGGCCGAGCACCTGCTTCAGCGGACCCATCGACTGCATCTGTTTCAGCGCGACGAGAAAATCCTGCAGGTCCATGCCTTTCTTGGACCGCACTTTTTGCTCGAGGCGCTTGGCGGCTTCGGCGTCGACGTTCGCTGCCGCTTTTTCAACCAGCGAGACCACGTCGCCCTGCCCCAGGATCCGTCCCGCCATGCGCACCGGATCGAACGGCTCGAGCGCGTCGGTTTTTTCGCCGACTCCCACGTACTTGATTGGCACGCCGGTCACGCCGTGGATCGACAGCGCCGCGCCGCCGCGCGCATCACCGTCGAGCTTCGTCAGGATGACGCCGGTCAGCCCGACCGCGTCGTGAAAACCGCGCGCGATCTTCACGGCGTCCTGTCCCGTCATGCCATCGGCGACGAGCAGCACTTCGCGCGGCGTGACGGCTGCCTTGAGCGCTTTCAGCTCGTCCATCATCGCCGCGTCGATTTGCAGCCGTCCGGCGGTATCGACGATCACCGTGCGTGCGCGTACGGCCTCCGCTTCGCGCAACGCGTCCTGCACCAGCTTCACGACGTTTCCCGTGTCGCGTTTGCCGAGAACCGGGACGCCAATCTGCGTGCCGAGCTGCTCGAGCTGTTCCGCCGCGGCCGGTCGATACACATCCGCCGCGACCAACCCCGGCGCCTTCTGCTCGAGCTTCAGCCGGCGCGCGAGCTTCGCCGCCGTGGTCGTTTTGCCCGATCCTTGTAACCCGACGAGCACAATCACCGTCGGACCTACGGAAGCGAAATCGAGGCCGGCCTGCGTGCCGCCGAGCAGTGTCGCGATTTCGTCGTGCACCAGCTTGACGACCTGCTGGCCGGGACTCACCGCCTTGACGTGCAGCGCGCCGACGGCGCGCTCGCGCACCCGCTCGACGAAGCCGCGCGTGACCTCGAAGCTCACGTCCGCCTCGAGCAGGTGCCGGCGGATCTCGCGCAGCGCGTCGGTGACGTCGCTTTCCGAGAGCACCCCGCGACCCCTGAGCCGGTTCAGTACGCCGGTCAGCTGCTCGGAAAGGGCCGTAAACATAAGCGTAGCAAGCTAAATGGCGAGTACCCTGAATCCAAGTGGGGGTCTTAATTTTGGCTTCTATGACGAGTCCCGCCCCCGCCCCCGCCCCTGCACCGGCACCCGTGACGCCGCAGTGGTCGCGCCCCGACGACGCCGAGCGTCAGGCCAGGCTCGACGCGATGAAGCGGCGCGCGACCGGCCTGCTGGCGATCGCGCTGCTCGTGTTCGTCGCCGCCAGCGTCTTCGAGCCACAATTCCCCTGGCTGGGTTACGTGCGCGCAACGGCGGAAGCGTCGCTGGTCGGTGGGCTCGCGGACTGGTTTGCGGTCACGGCGCTCTTCCGGCATCCGCTGGGCTTGCCGATTCCACACACGGCGATAGTGGCGACGCGCAAGGAGCGGATCGGCCAGATCCTGGGCACCTTCGTCCAGAATCACTTCCTCTCACACGAGGTGATCAGCGCGAATCTCCGGCGCGTGCATCCCGCCGAGCGCGGCGCGCAGTGGCTGGCGGACCGCGACCATGCTCGTCAGATCGCGCGACAATTCGCGAGCGGCTTGGCGAAGACGCTCGAGGCGTTGCCACATGACGAAGTTCAGGAGCTCGTGAGTCAGGTCGTCCGCAACCGCGTGCGCGCATTCCGAGTCGCGCCCGCATTGGGGAAGACGCTGAAGCTCGCGCTCGCCGACAATCGTCAGGAAGAGCTGCTGAATGCCGCGGTGCGACTGGCTGCCGATGCGGTCAGAAATAACCGCGATGTCATTCGCGAGCGCGTGCGCGCCGAGACACCGTGGTGGGTGCCCCCGGTGCTGGACGACAAGATCTATCAAAAGATCATCGCAGCCGTGGAGCGGCTGCTGCACGATATGGTGATGGACCCATCACACCCGCTGCGCACCGCATTCGACGACGCGATTCGCGACTTCATCGAGCGCTTGCAGCATTCGCCTGAAGTGATCGCGCGCGCGGAGGCAATGAAGGAAGAGTGGTTGATGGACGCGTCGACGGTCGAGCTATCGAAGCGGCTGTGGGATGGCATTCGGCAGACGGTCACCAACTACGCGACCGGAGCCGGCGTCGACGGCGCGCCGAGTCCGCTCGACAACGGCCTCAGTGAATTCGGCGCCGCCCTGTTGTCGAATCCGACGCTGCTCGCCGAAATCGACGACCTGCTGATCGATTTGACGGCTGGAGTGGTGGAGAAATACCGGCACGAGATCGGCGACCTGATCGCCCAGACGGTAGCGGGATGGGACCCGGAGGCGACATCGCGGCGATTCGAGTTGGCCGTGGGAAGAGACCTGCAGTTCGTCCGCATCAACGGCACGCTCGTCGGCGGGCTCGTCGGACTCCTGATCTATTCGATCACTCGCCTCGTTCGCTGAGCCGCACGGCGGGCAGGCTCCGCCAGCCCGTCCAGCTCACAGGCGCGTCGATTAGTCGTACTACGGGCCGGCCCTCAACCGTCAGCTGCTTGATGTCCGACCGCCTGCCCTTCTGACCGACCGGGCGGCGCTTTGCCCAGGCACGCTCGAGCCCGGCCGCAAACTTGCTCGCGGCCGCCGCGTCGTCCCAGACGCTGTACCACTCGAGGACGTCGCGAGTCTTCCCGAGCACGCGGTACCGATCGCCGTCCCACCCCTCCGCTAAGCGCGCGGCTTCGGTCTCATCGCCCAGGAGCTGCTGGAACAGCAGCCGCGTCTCGAATTCACCGAGATTGTCTTCGTAGATCACTGTGTCCGTCGCCGATTTCGGGAAAATCACTTCCGTGGGCTCGTCGTGCCGGGCGTATCGATCCGGATGCAGAATCTGCTCCGTCGATGTCGGCATCGAATCGAGCACCGATCTCCCGAAATACTTCCGTCGGAACCAGATGATGAAGTCCGCACCACCCAGGTACGGGAACACCAGGCCTTCGCGCAGCCACAGGGGCGCGTGCGCAAACTCCTTCATCTGTGCCTGTTGCCGCGCCATCACCGTCCGCTGCTTCCAGAACCACCCCAACGGCAGCGTATCGGGCTTCTGCTCGGGCATCAGCACGGGGATCTGCACGACGGTCGCCTGACCCTCGAGAATCGCCTGTGCCGCGGAGCGCCGATCGTTGTGGCCGCGCTGGGTGATGATCGAATCGAGTTTGACGTACTGATCCTGCAATGCATGCACGAGCTCGTGTGACACCACGACGCGCAGCTGATACGGCTCGATATCGGCGGGGATATACAGCGCGTTGGAATCGGGGTCGTAATATCCGGCGATCTGCTCGGTGAGCAGATCGATCATCGTGGGCCGGAGCTCCAAGGAGTCAGGGATAAGCCCGAACAGCCGCAAGGCCGATTGCAGTCCGGCGAGGTCGCTTGGCGGCAAGTCTTCGTCGAACTTGTGAATGACGTAATCGCGGACCTGCGTGCGCGAGCGGCGCAACACCTTCGGTTCACGTTTGAAGGGAAGACCGGCGTTCTGGGCGACGAGCGGCATCATGCGGTGCACGATGTCCTTCAGATCCGCCTCGCTCTGCACATTCTGGGCGCGCTCGCGACACGTCGCAACGACAAGCACGAGCCCCACCAATGCGGCGAGGCGAGTCAGCCGGCCCACTCGATTCCTTTGCCAACCGCCACGCCCACGACGCGCGCGACTTCCTTGCCCGTCACGACCATGCCCTGCCGCTCGAGCTCGGCGCGGAGCCGGCGATCCAGCTCGGCGCGTTGGTCTTCCAGCGCCGATGGACGCCGGGAGTCGGCGGAGGTCGCCGGAGGTTCATCCGCCGTCTTCCTGCGACTTTCGCCGCCCAATAATTCGTTCAGCTCCTCGCCAAACCGCTGCAGCACGGTCGCCAGGTCGGGCATCGGCTCTTCCGGGGCCGATCCTTGCTCCTCCGTCAACCCGCGGCGAATCATCGCCTCGACCTTCTTGCGGTCGCGAATCAGCTTGTCGAGCTCCGGAGAGACATGCGCCGTCGCCTGCGCGTGGGCGCATGCCTCGTCGAGCACGTCGATCGCTTTATCGGGGCGCGCGCGTTCGGGCACGAAGCGGTCGGTCAGGACGATCGCGGCCTTGAGCGCGTCGTCCGCGATGGCGACAGCGTGGTGCCGCTCGAGTCGCGGGCGCCTGGCGACGAGGACTTCCCACGTCTGAATCGCATCGAGCTCTTCGATCGTGACCGGCTGGAACCGGCGCTCCAACGCGGGATCGGCGCGGATCCACTTGTCGTACTCCTCACCTGTGGTGGCGCCGATGACCCGGATGTCGCCGCGCACGAGAGCGGGTTTCAGCATGTTGGCGGCGTCCATCGCCGCGCCCATCGCCGTCCCCTGCCCAATGAGGTTGTGCAGCTCATCCACGAATAGGATGAGGTTGGGATCGGTGCCGAGCGCTTTCACGAGACGGCGAATCCGATCCTCGTACTGCCCGCGGAAGGATGTGCCGGCAAGCAGGGACACGTGGTCGAGCTGGAGGATGCGGGCGTCCTTGAGCGCAGGCGGCACGTCGCCCGCCGCGATGCGCTGCGCGAGTCCCTCGGCAATCGCGGTTTTGCCCACACCGGCGCGCCCCACGAGGGCGGGGTTGTTTTTCCCCTGCCGCAGAAGGATGTCGATGACGCGCACGATCTCGGCATCCCGGCAGCGCACGGGCTCGAGATCGCCGCGTCGCGCGAGCGTGGTGATGTCGATGCCGACGCGCTCCAGAACGTCCCCGAAATCGAATAGCCCGGAGAATGGATCAGACATCGGTCAACGGCTCTTCAGAAAGTCCAGGTACCAGGAAATCATCGTATCTCCGAAAACGAACGTAACACCCGCGGCGATCGCCAAGAACACGCCGAACGGGAGCTCGTAACGCCGCCATTTCCGAATGCTCCAGATCATGAGGGGCAGGTAGAACGCCGTGCCGATGATGGCGCCGACGAAGATCGTGAGCAACGCATTCTTCCAGCCCACGAACGCCCCGACCATCGCCAGCATCTTGATGTCTCCCCAGCCCATCGCTTCCTGCCGGAGGATCAAGCCGCCGAGCTCGCGGACGGCCCACAGCACCGACCAGCCGACCGCGGCGCCAAGCAGCGCCTGCAGAAATCCCGGAAGGCCGCCGCTCAATGACAGCGCGAGTCCCAGCACCAGGCCTGAGACGCTCAACTCATCCGGAATGATCTTGTGTCTAGCGTCGATTACCCCGATGCCTATGAGGATGGTCCCGAAAATCGCCGCGGCGAGCGCGTGCATCGTGAAGCCGTAATACAGCAACGCGACGACCCACAGCAGGCCGACGGACGCTTCGATGATCGGGTACTGCATCGAAATTGGTTTGTGGCACCAGCGGCATTTGCCGCGCAGCCACAGCCACGAGAAGACCGGGATGTTATCGCGCCAGACGATGCGCTGTTTGCAGTGTGGACAGGTCGACGGCGGATGCAGCAGCGAGCGTTGCTCGGGGTTCTCGTGCCAGAGACGATGAATGCAGACGTTGAGAAAGCTGCCCACGCACAATCCCAATGCCGCGGTGATGACAATGATGAACCAGTCAGCGCCCACGCAGCACCTCGTACAACAGGATGCCCGCCGCGACCGCCACGTTCAGCGACTCGGCGCCGCGCGCCAGCGGAATCGCCACGCGCTGAGACGCAACCGCGTTGAGGTGCGGTCGCAGGCCGGCCCCTTCGTTTCCGACGATCACGGCAATCCGCTCCGTGCGCGATTGCTTGTTGTCGAGCGCGCGGGCGATCGGCACGCCGTCCGCGGCGGCCGCCCAGAGGGTGAACTCGTGCTCGCGCGCCCAGGCGATGAACGGACCGTCGTCGAGCTGCACGACGGGATGGCGGAACGTAGCGCCCATCGCGGCCCGCAGCGCCTTCGGATTCATCGGGTCCGCGCTACCGCGCAACAGCAGGCTGGCGGACGCTCCGAGCGCGTGCGCGGTCCGAATCAGCGTGCCGACGTTGCCGGGATCCTGAACGCCGTCCACAACGAGCAGCGGCCCATCCCTGACCTCCGCGAGTGCCCAGACGCGTGGCGTGACGATGGCGAGAATGCCCTGCGGCGTTTCCGTTCCGGCGAGATCCCCAAACGCGCGCGTCCCAACCTCCTCGATTGCCACCGCGTGGCTCGCCAGCTCGGCCGCGAGCGTCTGGCCGCGCGTCGTGCGGGCGAGCTCGGGAGACACGACCGCGCCCTTGAATTCGAGACCCGCGGCCAGCGCCTCCTCCACGAGCCGCACGCCTTCCACGACGGCCAGGCCACGGCGGCCACGCGCCTTGCGCCGTTGGAGATCGCGAACGGTCGACTGCAGATTACCAGCGATGCGCGTCCTCGCACTGGTCATGGGTGCACGTAAGATTGCGCGCCCCGTTGTTTTCGCCAAGCGGCAGTCGTGAGAATCGCGCTCACGATTGCGGGCTCCGATTCAGGCGGCGGCGCCGGCATCCAGGCCGATCTCAAGACGTTTCATCAATTCGGTGTGTTCGGCACGAGCGCCGTCACCGCCGTCACTGCGCAAAACACCGTGGGCGTGCTCGCCTGGGAAGCGGTATCCCCCGCCCTGGTGGCGCGCCAGATCGAAGCGCTCGCCGCGGATCTACCCCCCGCGGCCGTAAAAACAGGAATGCTGGGTTCGGCGAAAATCGTGGACGTCGTTGCTGAACGCATCGCCGAGCTCCGCTTGCCGAACTACGTCCTCGATCCGGTGATGGTCGCGACGTCAGGAGACCGCTTGCTCGACAAGAAGGCGGAAGCGTCGATTGCGCGCCGGTTGGTACCGCTCGCGCTGCTCGTCACACCGAATCTCAACGAAGCTTCAATCCTGATCGAGCGGGACGTCCGCACTCCCGATCAAATGGAGCAGGCCGGACGCACGCTTGTCTCGATGGGAGCGCGAGCCGCGCTGATCAAAGGCGGGCATCTTCGGGACACGGAGATAATCGTCGATGTGTTGGTGGAAGAAGGCGCAGTTCGGCGGTTCACGCACGAGCGCATCGAGACCACATCGACACATGGGACCGGCTGTACGCTCTCGGCCGGCATCGTCGCCGGTCTCGCGCTGGGTCGATCGCTCGAGCAGTCCGTCATCGATGCGCTCGACTTTGTGCATCGCGCGATCGCGGCCGCGCCGGGGCTTGGCAGGGGCGATGGGCACGGTCCGCTCAACCATTTCGTGCCCGGGCCGCCACGGCCGCCGAGCGAGGGCCTTTAAGCGAGGAGCGCGCGGCTCAGCACTCCCTTGAGCACTACGGAGAGTTGACGTCCCATTTTCTCGCTGGCGGCGAGGACTTCCTCGTGTGAGAGCGTCTCGCCCGTGATGCCCGCCCCAGGGTTCGTAATAGAGGAAAAGCCCAGGCAGCGGAGACCCCGCGAACGCGCCACGATCACCTCCGGCACCGTCGACATTCCGACGGCATCGGCCCCTAACCGCTCCAGCATGCGCACCTCGGCGGGCGTCTCGTAGGATGGGCCGAGCAGGCCCACATAGACGCCCTCTTCCATCGGAACGCGTGCCTCGCGGGCGACGGTGCGAGCGAGCGCGCGCAACTCCGCGTCATAGGGCTCGTGCATGATGGGAAAGCGCTGTTCGCCCGGCTCGGGCTGGCCAATCAAGGGATTCCGCCACATCAGGTTGATGTGGTCGGCGATCAACATCAGGGTGCCGCCTGGGAAGGTCCGGCGCACACCCCCCGCCGCATTTGTGACGATCAAGATCTCGATGCCCAGCGCTGCAAATACTCGGGCGGGAAGCGCGGCTACGGTCGCGGAATGACCTTCGTATAGATGAAAACGTCCCGCCTGCACGAGCACCGAGACGCCTTCCAGGCGTCCCGCCACCAGCTCACCCTTGTGACCGGCCACACCAGGCTCCGGAAAACCTGGAATGGTCGAGTAGGGAATGTGAATCGGATCGGTGACCTCGCCGGCGAGAAAGCCGAGTCCCGATCCGAGCACGATCGCCACTCGGGGTTTGAGCTTGCCAAGTCGCTTCGCCACCGCAGCGGTGGCCGCGGCGACTGCGCTCGACGGTTCGGTCACAGCAGGATGCCGGCGAGCGTCGCGGACAAGAAGTTGGCGAGCGTCCCCGCGATCATGGCGCGCAATCCGAGCCGGGCGAGATCGTGCTTGCGTTCGGGCGCGAGCGCGCCGATGCCGCCGATCTGAATGCCGACGGAGCTGAGGTTCGCGAATCCGCACAGCGCGAAGGTCGCGATCGTGAAGGAAAGGGGATTGAGGCTGGCCTTCAGCGGGCCGAGATGCGCGTAGGCGATGAATTCGTTGATCACCATCCGCTCACCCAGCAACGCGCCGATGGTGCCGCTGTCGTGCCAGGGTACACCCATCACAAACGCGATGGGCCGGAAAATCCACCCGAGCACAGTCTGGAGACTGACCGGGAACCAGGAAATGAATCCATGGATCCATCCGAACAACCCGTTGACGAGCGCAATGAGCGCGATGAACGAGATGAGCATCGCGATCACGTTGAGCATCAGCTGCAGGCCTTCGCTCGTGCCGCGCGCCGCGGCGTCGAGCACATTCACGTCGGTGCGCGGAATATCGACTTTGACCCCGCCGAGGGTTTCGGGGACTTGGGTCTCGGGCTCGATGATCTTCGCCATCATGATCGTCCCCGGCGCGGTCATGATCACGGCGGTCAGCAGGTGCCGCGCCTCAATCCCAAACGCGATGTAGGCCGCCATGATCGAGCCGGAGACGTGGGCCATCCCGGCGGTCATCACCGTCATGAGCTCCGAGATCGTCATGCGCGGCAGAAACGGGCGAATCGTGAGCGGCGCCTCCGTCTGCCCCATGAAGATCGACGCGGCGACGTTCAGGCTCTCGGCGCCGCTCGCCCCCATGATCTTGTTCATCGCGATCGCGAACGCCTTGACCACGATCTGCATGATGCCGAGGTAGTACATGATCGCGAACAGCGCCGACACGAAGATGATCGCAGGCATGATCTGGAACGCGAAGACGACGCCGATGCTGGAGTGCTGTTTGCCGATTTCACCGAACACGAATTCGGAGCCGGCGTAGGAGAAGCTGAGGATCTTCGTCACCGTGGCGCCAAGCCAACTGAAGATCTCCTGGCCAATGGGCACGCGCAGCACGAAGATCGCGAACACGAGCTGCAGCCCCACGCCCCACGCGACGACGCGCCAGCTGATCGCGCGTCGGTTGCGCGAGAACGCAAACCCAATGCCGAGGATGACGATGATTCCGAAGAGCCCGGTCAGACGCGAGCCGAGCGACCGGGGGGGCGGGGGGGGGGGCATCGGCGCCGGCTGAGCCTTGGCGGTGTCTTGTGCAGGCGTTTGTCTGACCGCCCCGCTGACCGTGTTGAACACGAAGCGCGGCAGCGTGAACACGGTCAGCGCGCACACGAACGTGACCGCAAAAGCGAAGACAACGCGTCGCCAGGACATTAGAGAGCTCCGAGTTCGCTCTGCACGCGGGACACCAGCGCGACCTTCTCGTACTCGGGAAGAAAGGCGCTCTCGCACGCGTTGAGCACGACGCGCGCGAGATCGGCTGGTCCGAGGCCCAGCGCCGTGTGGGCGAGATAGTACTCGTCGGTCAGCGTGATGCCATCGGTCAGCCGGCCGTCGGTGTTCAGCGTGACGACGACGCCCTGCTGGTAATAGCGCGCAAAGGGATGCTCCGCCACCGCGCTGACCACGTGGGTGTGGACGTTGCTCGTGAGGCACATCTCGAGCGGGATCTTGCGTGCGATGATTTCCTCGAGCAGCGCGGGATCCTCCGCGAGTCGCGTCCCGTGTCCGATGCGCTGCGCGCCGAGCTCGTGGACCGCCTGATCGATGGAGTGCGCCCCGTCGCCCTCGCCTGCATGGCAGGTGCACGCCATTCCATGTCCGGCCGCGTACTCAAACGCCGCTCGATGCTCGCGCGCGGGATGGCCGCGCTCCGCGCCCGCAAGATCGAACGCCGTGACGCCCGCGGTCCGGTACTCCGCGGCGACGCGCGCCAGCTCCAGCGACTCCGCCGGCGAACGCGTGCGCATCGCACAGACGATGAGTCCGACCTTCGTTCCCGTCTCCGCGGACGCGCGCCGAATCCCGGCGAGCGGCGCCTCGATCGCCTGCGCCAGCGTCAGCGCGGGACGATGCAGCAGCGGCGAATACCGGACCTCGACGTAGCGCACGTTCTCGGCGGCAACGTCGATGACGAATTCATACGCGACGCGCTCGAGTGCCGCGGCGGTTTGTAGGACGGAGAGGGTGATTTCGTACTTCTGGAGATACTCCTCGAGGCTCTTGGCGTCGCGTACGAGCATCGCCTTCGCGAGCGCGTCGGGAGTGTCGGCGGGCAGGCGAATGCCCTGCGCGCGGGCCAGCTCGAGCATCGTCGCGGGTCGCAGCGCGCCATCGAGATGCACGTGCAGCTCGGCCTTGGGCCAGCGCCCCAGCGTTTCCTTGGTGAGACGCGGTTTCCCCTCGCGCTTCGCCGACACCACCACGCGAAACACCGCGCCGGCCTCACCGACCAGATCGCCGGCATCGATCGGCCGGCCGGCGGCATCGGTCACATAGGCGGCGCTATCGAGCAACCGCGCCAAACCGTCATCCGCCTGCGCGACCGCGTCGCGCACTCGGGCGCCGCGCGGCACGTCCACTGCCTTGTCGTTGATGAAAACCCGCATCAGTGGTCCGTCCGGTGGAAGCGCACGTCGGCAGGCGCCTCCACGGGAGCGGGTAGTGCACCCAGGTAGCGGATGAAGGCGTCGATGTCCACGACATCGAGATCTTCCTTGGGAGCCGCGGCAAGCATGCCGAAGCCCGAACCGCCGGTGGTCATGAAGTCACTGACCACGAGCGTGTAGGGGCGGTCCCTGTCGATACTCTTGCCGTTCTCGAGCTGTGTGCGGTTGATGCGCTTTCCCGGTGCTTTGCCCGCATCGTACCACACCTGCACGCCGGCGACGTGGCAATCGGGGAAGTGATCGTGTCCGCCGACGCAGTGCTCCAGCGCATCGAGCAGAACGGCGCCGGTCACGGTGAGACGCTGCAACCGGTTTTGGAACGGCTGCACCTGGTAGACGTTGCCCCACGTGATCGCGCCTTCCGGCAAATCGGCGCGAATGCCGCCGTTGTTCATGATGGCGACGTCGGCGTGGCCGGCGCTGCGCTGCGCATCGGCGATCAGCCGGCCGAGTGCGTATTCGTCGCCCTCTTTCTTCATGGGGAACTTGAGCCGCCCGACGACCCGATCCGTAAGATTGCGCATCGCCTGCTGCTGGCGAGCCAACGCGTCGGTCAAGGCGATGTCGGGCTTCACCTGATCGGCATACGGTGTGACCAGCTGCACGCGCACTTCGCGCCGTGTGCCCCCGACGCGCACGAAATCGACGACGGCGATCGACCGTCCGCTCGACTGCGCCTCGACGATCGGGATGCCGTGGACCACCGTGTTCACGCGCCAATGCGTGTGGCCCGCGACGATGAGATCGACGGAGCCGGAGTCGAGCTGCCGGGCGAGGTCGAGGATCTCCCCGTGGCACCCTGCACCGCCGGAATCGCAAACCGCCCCGGCGTGCGCTGCCACGATGACAAAGTCGGACCCGCCGCGCGCCGCCGGCAGGTAGCGCTTGATCGCCTGCGCTTCATCACCGAACGCCAGGCCACGAATGTTGCGCGCCGCGGTGCTCGTCGGCGTCTCGGTCGTGGTCAACCCGATCACCGCGATGCGCAGTCCGTTCCGGGTGATGAGTGTCCACGGCGTCGCCCAATCGGGCCGCGCGGTACCGCCGCTGTTCGTGATGTTCGCGGACAGGAACGGATACTTCGCCTCGCTCATCCGCGCGCGCAGCGTATCGACCGACCAGTCGAACTCGTGATTCCCGATGGCGGTGGCATCGATCGCCAGCGTATTCAGCGCGTCGATCGTGCCTCGTCCGGACGTGGCGTTCGACAGCGCGGTCCCCTGCATCTCGTCGCCGGCATCGATGCGCACGCTGGTGCAACCGCAGGCGCGCGCCAGGCTGTCGAGCCACGGTCGCATCGCCGCCACGCCGCCGACCTGCCGGCCCTGTGACCAATCCCACACGCGCGGCTCGAGCTGGCCATGCAGATCGCTGATCGCGAGCACGCGGAGCAGCGTACTGTCGACGGTGCTGACGGCGGCCGGCGCGGGTGCGAACACCGCGCGCGCGGCGGCGCGCGCCGGATCGGGAATGATCGCCCAGCTGGGATGGAAATACGCCGACGCTTGGACCATCCTCGCGCGGCGGACTTCGTCGACCAGGAGCTCGCGGATGTCTTCGCCACGGTCGTAGACGACGCGCGCGTTCGACAGCATCGCGTAGCCGCCGCCACCGGCCTGCCGGTAGCTGTTCACCGCCATCGTGAAGCTGTCGGTAGGTTGCACGATCCGGCCTGCGTAGGCCAGACCACGGATGCGCTGCAACGGTGGACGCGAGAGGTCGATGTTGTACACGACCCCGGTCACGACGTCGAAGTTGTAGCCCGCGATGCTGTCGTTGATGATCGAGCGGTTGGGCTCGTAGGTGTGGAAGTAAAGCGCGGAATGCTCCAGAAATTCGCGCAGCTGCTGACCGGAGATACGCACGGAACGCAGCGTATTCTCATACGGATAAATCCCGGCGATGTCGCGTTGATGCACTTCACCTTCCGGCAGTCCGGCTTGAACGTCGAACGCGGACGCGGCGGAAAGCTGTGCGTTGGTTCGCCGGCGCTGCACTTCGTTGATGAAGTCGAGCAGCGGCGTGTCCTGCGCGCGCGCATAGCGCGCATCAAAGCCCGGGCCCACGTTGCCGAGGGGCGTCGCCGCCCAGAGCCGCGTCGCTTCGTGAGCCGCGGCGAAGCGCTGTGTGAATCGCGGCAGCTCCGCGAGATTCCCGATGGGAATCAGGTCGGCCCGTACCGCGGTCACGTGATAGTGACGGCCCGGAGTGGAATCCTTCGCGAGTGAGACGTGCACGACCGCCAGGCTCTGCGCCCAGTTCTTCGGTTCTACGAAGTGCACGCCGTTGATCACCGTGTCGCGGATCTCGCGATGGGTATGCCCGACGATCACGACGTCAGGTTTCGGATTGACGTTCGCGAGCGCCGCGGCGTCGTTTTCCGGTCCCACGCCCGTCGTGTCGTAGCTCGATTCACCGAAGCCGCTGTGGATCAGGACGATCTTCAGGTCGGCGCCCTCGCCCTCCAGGCGGGCGAGCGCCGTCGAGACCGAGCTGGCGATCCGCCGCACGCGCACCTTACCGCCGAGCTGAGAGCGGTCCCACAGCATCGTGCCCGGTGTCGTGAATCCGGTGACGCCGATCTTCACCGGGCCGCGCGCCAGCATCACGGTCTTGGGGAACAGCGGGGCGCCGGCGCTGTCTTCGATGTTGGCGGTGACGTAGCGATACGTCGCCTCGTTGGCCGCGCGGCGCAGGAACGGGAGCCCAAAATCGAAATCGTGATTCCCGGGGGTTGCCACGTCGTATTGGAGCGCGTTGAGCGCGTCGACGATGGGCTCCGGTTGGCGCTTGTCGTAACGGCCGAAGAATGTCGCGAACGGATTTCCTTGCAGGAGATCGCCGGCGTCCACCAGGATCAGATTGCTGGGATAGCGCGCGCGCAGCGTCTCTAACGCGGTGGCGGCGCGCGACAGCCCGCCGGGCGTCGCGGCATCACGCACGTAGTCCCAGCCGAGCACCCGACCGTGAATGTCCGTCGTTGCGACGATGACGATGTGCGCGGTATCCGGAGCGGGCGTGCGGGCCGGCTGCGAAGGGGCCTGGAGCGCCAGGAGTAGCGATAGGAGACGCATAGTACGTTCAAAATTGCGCTGGAATTTCGTGACACACAATTGACCGAGAATTCGCTCCGTCGTGGCGGGGGGCCGGTCTCTTCTTACGGCGCAGGATCGACCTCACTACCGCCGAGGAGCTCTCATGGACCGACACCCCAGCAGGTGCCTGTTCCCCCTCACGTGCACGCTCGCATCCCTCCTCTTAATCGCTTGTCAACACGAACAGCCGACGTCCCCCACCCACGCACTCTCGGCCGAGCAGCGCGGCCCAAGTGGACAGGACGGCCCAATCCCCGATCGCTTGCAACATCTCATCGTCATTTATCTCGAGAACCACAGCTTTGACAATCTCTACGGCCAGTTCCCCGGCGCCGATGGCTTGAGCAATGCGGGAGCGACCGAGACGCAGGTGGACGCCGGCGGCACGCCGTTCAGCACGCTCCCGCAGGTCTCCGGCTCGCCCTTCCCGACGACGCTGCCGAACGCCCCGTTCGCCATCGAGGACTTCGTGCCGGCCAATCTGCGTATTCCCGATCTCGTGCACCGGTTCTACCACGAGCAGTTACAAATCGACGGCGGCAGGATGGACAAGTTTGCGCAGGTCAGCAACGCGAAAGGCGAAGTGATGGGCTTCTATCATACGGGTCCGCTGCCGCTCGCCGCGGAGGCGGCGAGTTACACGCTGTGCGACAACTTCTTTCACGCGGCGTTCGGCGGCTCGTTTCTCAATCACATCTGGCTGATCGCGGCGCGCACCCCCGTCTTCCCGAATGCGCCGAGCTCGCTCGTCGCGCAACTGGGATCGGATGGATCGCTGATCAAGGATGGTGCCGTGACGCCCGATGGGTACGCGGTGAACACGCTCTTTACCGTCAATCAACCCCATCCGCCTGTGCCGTCGAATCAGCTCGTCCCGAACCAGACGTTTGCGACGATCGGTGACCGACTCTCCGAGCGCAACATCAGCTGGGCGTGGTACTCGGGCGGCTGGAACGACGCGCTCGCCGGACACGCCGATCCGCTATTTCAATACCACCATCAGCCCTTCGCCTTCTTCGCGAACTACGCCGACGGCACCGCCGCGAAGGCCGAGCACCTGCGCGACGAGTCGGAGTTCATTGCGGCCGCGCAAGCGGGGACGTTGCGAGCGGTGTCGTTCATCAAGCCCCTCGGCCCGCAAAACGAGCACCCCGGGTATGCCGATCTCCTCACCGGGGAGCATCACGTCATGGATCTCGTCGATGCGATTCGGAATGGACCCGACTGGCCGACCACGGCGATCGTCATCACGTACGACGAGCATGGCGGCTTCTGGGACCACGTCCCGCCTCCCGTCGTCGACCGCTGGGGGCCGGGTATCCGGGTGCCGACGCTGGTCATCTCGCCGTTCGCCAAGCGCCATTTCGTCGATCACAACCGCTATGACACGACATCGATCCTGGCGTTGATCGAAAACCGCTGGGGACTGGAGCCGCTGAGTGATCGTGATGCGGGGGCCAACGATATGGCGAATGCATTCGAAAATGGTCGAAGCGTTGAGCGCGGCACGCGCGATCGCTGAATAGCTCCGAAGGACAACGCGGGTCGGGGCGCGTGAGCGCTCCGACCCGCGCTGGTCTCAGTTGCCAAACCAATGCCGTCCCCGCCACCTTTTCGGCATGCAGCTCCTCGTTGTCCGCCATGGCATTGCGGAAGAACGCGAAGCATGGGCACCACGCGACGATTCCCTCCGACCCCTTACAGCCGACGGAAAGAAGAAGATGAAAGAGGCGGCGAAGGGGCTGCGCGCGATCGTTCCGCGAGTGGACATGCTCGCGACCAGCCCGTTGACGCGCGCGATGGAGACCGCTGTGATTCTCGCGAAGGTCTACGACAAGGGGACGCCAACGACCGTTGACGCATTGGCCCCCGGCCAGCGGCCACCCGCGTTGGCGCCCTGGCTCCGCAGTCAGGTAACGCACAAGACCGTGGCGATCGTCGGTCACGAGCCGGGACTCGGTTCGCTCGCGAGCTGGCTGACCGCGGGCTCGGAGCGATCGTTCCTCGAGCTGGGCAAGGGCGGCGCCTGCCTGTTGGAGTTCGGTGAGCGCATCGACGCAGGCGAAGCCATGCTCGTCTGGCTGCTCAGGCCCAGTCATCTGCGGTCGTTGGGCTGATGGCTCCGGTCGCCCAGAGTGCGGCGCAGATCGCGCGATCCTACCTCGACGACGCCGCGGCCGCAGCAGCGCGTCTGGGCGATCGGGCGGACGCCGAGGCGCTCCATGATTTCCGCGTCGCGATCCGGCGTCTTCGCGTCACCGTGGGAGCGTACACGGCGCTGCGCGACGGCGTCTCCAGGAAGACGCGCCGGCGGCTGCGGAAGCTCGCGCGCGCCACCAATGCCGCGCGCGACGCCGAAGTGCAGCTCGCCTGGTTCCGCAATCGGTCCGCGCGGTTCGCACCGGCGCAGCGGGGTGCCCTCGCTCCCGTCCGCGCGCGCATCCGCGCGTGGCGTCGCCGCGAGCAGATCCGCTCGCATACGAAACTGCTGCGGCGTTTCGAGAAATTGGACGGCAAGCTCAGGCAGCGTCTCACGACGCTCGAATCCTCCGGCCGCGACCAGCGCGCTCATTTTGGCGCGACCGCAGCGGCCGCGCTCATTCGGCACGCCGAGGACCTGAGTGCCCGTCTGGGCGCCGTGACATCGGTTTCGCAAGCCCCCCGCGCTGAGCTGCACGCGACCCGCATCGCCGCGAAAAAGCTGCGTTACCTCCTGGAGCCACTACAAGCAGGCGTGCCCTCAGCGCATGTGTTGCTCAAGCGGTTGAAACAGCTGCAGGATCTACTCGGCGCAATAAATGACGCGCACGTGCTCCGCGATGAGCTCGACCGCGCCGGTGTTTCGGCGGCAACCGACGTGCTGCGCGATGAGCTGGCATCTCTGTTTACGACGCTTCAGAGCGACTGGGGCAAGGCGGGACCGGATCTGCAGCGGGCCGTGGCTGCGGCGGCGCGCCAACTGCAACCGGCGACGATCGCGCGACCGGGGACGCGTCGAGCGGCCGCCCGCCGGCGGGAGCGGCGGCGCGAAGATGTAACGGTCTAGCCCTGACCCTCTTCGGAGCTCTTCCGACTGGCTGGCGTTTTCGAGCCGCGACGGACGCGTGACAGCGAAGAACGCCGGGGTTCCGGTTTGCCCTTCTGGCCATTGCGACGGAGCACCGGAACGAACAGCCGTCGGCCACCGGGGTCGTCGACGTGGGCGGAACCGCGGGCCAGACTGTGCAAGACTGCCTGAGACCGGATGGTCGCTTCGGCATCCGCGGGACCGAGGCGTCGATATGAGCCGTCCGGATTCTGAACCCGCGCCTTGACGTTGTCGCCCAGAATCGTCGGCAGAATGCGATCGACGATGCGCGCCTTGAGTTGAGCGTCCTCCACCGGGAACATGACTTCGATGCGCCGGAAGAAATTGCGCGGCATCCAGTCGGCGCTGGCGAGAAAGACTTCGGGATTGCCGGCGTTGGAGAAATAGAAGAGCCGGCTGTGCTCCAGGAACCGGTCGACGATACTGACGACCCGGATCTTCTCGGATACGCCGGACAGACCGGCGCGCAGACAGCAGATCCCGCGAATCACGAGGTCGATGACGACCCCCGCCTGCGATGCGCGATACAGCGCGTCGATCACCGATACTTCGACGAGCGCATTCATCTTCACGATGATCCGCGCCGGCTGACCCGCTTCCGCATGGCGGCGTTCGCGCTCGATCAGCTCGATCACCCGCTCGCGCAGCTCGACCGGCGCCACGAGCAGCTTGCGCCAGCGGCGCCGCTGTGAGTAGCCGGTCAGTAGGTTGAACATTTCGCTCACGTCTTCGCCGAAATCGGGATTCGCCGTGAACAGGCCGAGATCGGTGTAGGTGCGCGCCGTCGTCGGATTGTAGTTACCGGTCGAGAGGTGCACGTAGCGGCGCAGCCCGCTCTTTTCGCGGCGCACGACGAGCGCGGCCTTGCAGTGCGTCTTCAAACCCACGATGCCGTACACCACGTGCACGCCGGCCTGCTCGAGCTCGCGCGCCCAGACGATGTTGTTCTCTTCGTCGAAGCGGGCTTTGAGCTCGACCAGCGCGGTGACCTGCTTGCCGTTCTGCGCGGCGCGCGCGAGCGCGGAGATGATCGGGCTCGCACCGCTGGTGCGATACAGCGTCTGCTTGATGGCCAGCACCTGCGGATCGTCGGCCGCGCGGTCGATGAAGTCCACGACGGCGCCGAACGATTCGTACGGGTGATGAACGAGCACATCCTGATTGCGAATCACGTCGAAGGGATTCTCGCCACTGGCGAACGCCGGCGACTGCCGCGGGAGCAGCGACTCGTCCCGCAAGTTCCGGAATCCCTCACCGCGGTGCAGCGCCATCAACGCCGTCAGATCCACCGGTCCGTTGACCCGGTAGACGTCCGATTCGCGCAAATCGAGCGCGCCCATCAGCATCTGGGCGAACCGCGCGTCGCCCGACGACAGAATTTCCAGGCGCACCGCTTCGCCCAGGATGCGCTGGCGCAACGTCTCCTCGATCGTCTGAAGCAGGTCCTCCGCTTCATCTTCGTTGATGACCAGGTCGGTGTTGCGCGTGACGCGAAATACGGTGTGGGCCAGCACGCGGAAGCCGCCGAACAAATCGCCGAGATGTGCGGCGATGATCTCCTCGAGCAGGACGTAGCGCAGTCGCTCGAGTGGCCCCGATCCGGGCAGCGCGACGACGCGATCGAGCAGCGCCGGGACCTGGACGACGCCGTAGAGCTGCTGCCCCGAATCCGCGTTCTCGACCAGCAGGACGATGTTCAGGCTCTTGTTGTGGACGTGCGGGAACGGATGGCCGGGATCGATCGCCAGCGGTGTGAGGACCGGATAGATCTCCCGTGCGAACAACCGGTCGAGGTATTCGCGCTCCGCCGGCTCGAGCGAATCGAGCGCGACGCGCTGAATGCCGGCCGCGGCCAGGCCAGGCATGATCTCCGCGTCGAGCAGCCGGTGCTGCTCGGCGACGAGCGCGTGCACGCGCGCCTCGATCCGCGCGAGCTGCTCCACGGGACCGAGACCGTCGGCGCCGTAGTCCTGCGGCTCGATGCCCGCGTATAGCTGCTGTTGCAGGCCCGCGACCCGCACCTCGAAAAATTCATCGAGATTCGAACTGAAGATCGCGGCGAATTTGAGACGCTCGAGCAGCGGGTTGGAGGGGTCGGCTGCCTCCTCCAACACGCGCGCGTTGAACTCGAGCCAGCTCAGCTCGCGATTGAGATAATGATCGGCGGGAAACGCCGGTTGATATGGGGTCGACACGATCAGCCTGCCGCGGCGAGTCTAAGGCGTTGGGCCCCGCCCCGCCGCTCTGCGCCATGCACCCAGACGAACCGAGGCTCCAGCTTGAACGCCCGCTGAAACAGTCCCGACTTGCGCTCAGCGTCCCAGATCTCCACACGCGGGTCGGTGCGGGCCTGCAATGTGAATTCGACGTAGCCGCGGTGTGTGGCGCACCCGACGCCGGTGATCCGTTGCGTGTGCGTGCGATCGAGACCGTCGGCGACGCGCAGGATGCCCGCCAGCGCCCGGACGATGCGGCGGTCCACCCGCTCGAGACGCGCGAAGGCCGTGTGTCGTTTCTTCGGCAATGCCTTGCGATGATACCGGGCGACGCACGCCACGATCTCCAACTCGCGCTGCGTAAACCCCTGGAGATCGCCGTTCAGGATGAGATGATAGGCGTGCTTATGATGTTTCGCGTGATTGATCACATAGCCGATGTCGTGCAGCAACGCCGCTGCTTCGAGCAGCTCGCGCGCATCGGCGGGCAGGTCGAAATGTCCCGCGAGGCCGTCGAAGAGCTGCGTGGCCAGCCGGGCCACATGCTCGCAGTGGCGCTCGCTGGAGCGGCACTGCCGGGCGAACGCGCGGGCCGAATCGAGCCGGGTCGGCCGGCGCGACGATTCGGCGGTATCCGCCCGAACGTGGTCGGCGATCATCCCGAGCAGCAGGCCATCGCGTAATCCGCCGCTGTTGACGAGGATTTGCTGCGTGCCGAGGCGCTTGGCGAGCCGCGACACCGCGGCGGCGCCGGCCACGATGATGTCGGCGCGTTTGGGGTTCAAGCCCGTCGTCTCGCGGCGCTCGGCGAGCGGCGTCGCCCGCAGGCGATGCAGCAGATGCACGACCTCGGCGCGCGACATCGCATATCCCTGCACGCTCCGCGTCGTACCCTCGCGATCGAACTGCGCCATCGCCGCCAGATTGGTGAACGTCCCGCCGCTGCCGATCATGATTTCCGGATGGAAGGGCGGTTTGCGCAGCTGCCGGTCGAGCACGCGGTCGATCGCGCGCCGCAGCCGGCGCCAGCGTTTCGGTGAGAGCTGCTCGTCCCCCCCATACCGCTCCGTGAGCCGTACGGCGCCGAGCGGCAGCGTGAGGACTTCGTCCACGACGGAGCCGGCGGTCAGCGTCACCTCCATGCTGCCGCCGCCAATGTCCACGACGGCGACCGACCGTCCGGCGAGATCGAAGTGATGCAACGCGCTGCGCAGCGTGAGCTGCGCCTCTTCTTCACCGGTGATGACTTCCACGCGGAGACCGCAGCGCCGCCGCACTTCCTGGCAGAAGGCGCGGCCGTTCGCCGCTTCCCGCACCGCGCTGGTCGCGACGGCTCGCAACTCGCGGACCTCGAACCCTTCCGCGATGGCCTTCATTTTCGCGAGCGCGGCGATCGACCGTTCCATCGGCTCGCTCAACAGCCGGCCGCGGGCAAAAAGCCCGTGGCCCAGGCGTGTCATCTCGCGCTCTTCGTCCAGCGCGCGATATCGGCCATCCGGGTCGACCTCCGCTACGATCAGCCGAATGGAATTCGTCCCGATGTCGATGGCGCCCAGGCGTACCGGCGTGGCAGACGCGGAAGATCCGGAAGTGCGCGAAGTCCGGGAAGCGGAAGGCATAGGGCGGGAGAAAGTTACCGCCAGTTCTCGAACCGCGTCGGAGCGACGTTTGTCACGAACCCGTTACATTCATGTAACCCAATGCTTTCCCGCAGCACCCAGCAATTGCGGCTGACCTCCGTCCGGGTAGCTTCTGCCACCACCCGCAAGCCCTTGGCGGCGTTGGCCACGTTGGAACGCAAAGGAGACGGAAGTGACTCCGCGCCCGGTCGCCGATTTGCTCGTCACACTCGCCGAACCCACGCGTCTGCGCATTCTGAATAGTCTCTCCACCGCCCCGCTCTTCGTTTCGGACCTGGCGTCGATGTTCTCGTTGCCCGAGACGACGATCGCCGAACACCTGGATGCGCTCGAGCAGCTCGGGATCGTCCGCACGCACGAGGTGGTCCCGTACGTGCTGTACGCCTTGTCGCCATTGCGCGGGTCCGGCGAGCGCCTGGTGCGCGCGGTACTCGACGCGATGCGAAGTGATCCGGGAGCGACGGCGGACCGCTCTGCCGCGCTCACGCGCTCGCGGTCGCGTCTCGAGACTCGTGTCCGGCCCTCCGTCGTGAATGCCTCCTGAGGCAACCGAGCCTCACCGTATTCTCGTGGTGGACGACGAGCCCGACATTACGGCGCTCGTCGCCTACCACCTCGCGAAAGAGGGTTATCGCGTCACGACGGCGGGCACCGGGGCCGACGCGCTCCGCTCCGCACGCGAGGAACGACCCGATCTCGTCGTATTGGATCTCATGTTGCCGGGTCATTCCGGCTTCGAAGTACTGGCCGAGCTGCGCCGTCGCGACGAGACGCGCGATGTCGGCGTCCTGCTGCTCACCGCGCGCAAAGACGAGCCCGACCGCATCAAAGGCCTGAGCCTCGGCGCCGACGACTATCTCGCCAAGCCGTTTTCGCCCAAGGAGCTGGTGCTCCGGGTCGGTGCGATTCTGCGCCGTCTCGCGGCCCCGCCCGTGTCGGCCGGCGGCCGGCTGGTCGGTGGACCGATCGTGCTCGATCGTACGGCGCATCGTGTGACCGTCGCAGGCGAGGAGACGGAGCTCACCGCAACCGAGTTCAAACTGCTCGAGCGGCTGATCGAGCGCCGCGATCGCGTGCAGTCCCGGTCACAACTGCTCGAATCCGTCTGGCAGGCACAACCCGACATCCAGACTCGCACCGTAGACATGCACGTGCAGCGCTTGCGCGCCAAGCTCGGCGCGGCGGGCGACTGGATCGAAACCGTCCGAGCCGTCGGGTACCGGTTTCGTGAGCCGGCGCCTGCTCCGGCTGCACGACGGCGCCGCACGTGAGACTCGCCACGCGGCTGTTCGCGAGCATGGCCCTGCTCGTGGCCGCCGCGGTCGTTGGCTCGATCATCGCGACGGACATCCTGCTGCGCCGCCATCTCGAAGCCGAGATCGCGGACGAGCTGCAGCGCGAAGCCCGGCTGCTCGCCGTGTTCACCCCTGCCGACTCGAGTAAGTGGCCGGAGTTCGCCGCACTCGCCGGCGGCCGGCTGGGCCGCCGGGTGACGCTCATCGATCCCGAAGGCCACGTCCGCGGCGATACGGAATTCGATCGCGCCTCGCTGTCCCATCTGCAGAACCATCGCGACCGTCCCGAGGTCCGTGCGGCGCTCGATTCCGCCTCAGGCGTGGGGATGAACCAGCGGCTGAGCGCATCGACCAACGAACGGCAGATGTACGTCGCCGTCCGGGGTGGCCCGCCCGGGCTCGCCGTCGTGCGCGTCTCGACGACGCTGGCGAGCGTCGACGCGCAGGTGCACGCCTGGCAGCGAGCCGTCGCGGCCGCCGGCCTCGTGATGCTGCTCGCGGCTGCGGTCGTCGCGTGGATGCTCGCGGGTTTCCTGGCGCGGCCCCTGCTCAACATCACAGCCGCGGCGCGGGATATCGCCACGGGCCGCGCGGCGGAGTTCCCCGACGTGAGCGTGCCGGAGCTCGCGAATCATGTGGACGCCCTGCGCGCCATGCATCATGAGCTCGAGCGCCGCTTCGACGATTTGCGGCGCGAGCGCGAGGAATCGCGGACGCTCCTCGAATCCCTGTCGGACGGCGTCCTCGCCGCCGACCGCCGCGGCATCGTCGTCTCGATCAACGCGGCCGCCCGCCGGCTGCTGGGCTACGGACCCACCGAGCCGTTGCCTCCCCTCGCCGAGCTGTTTCACGATCGCCAGCACCGCGCGTTGATGCGCGAGATCATGGCCGGTGGAGTCGTGGATCGCCGCGAGCTCGACTTCGGCGACCGCTCGGTCGTCGTGTCGGCGCGGCCGTTCGAGGACGGCGGCACACTGCTCGTTCTCAACGACGTGACGGACGTGCGCCGGCTCGAGACGATACGCCGCGACTTCGTCGCCAACGTCTCGCACGAGCTGAAGACCCCCCTCACCGCCATCGCCGGCTATGCCGAGACGCTCGCCGCCGAGACTCCCGCCTCATCGGAGACGCAGCGGTTTGCGCAGGTGATTCTCGAGAATGCGCAACGCATGCAGCGGCTGGTGGATGATTTGCTCGACTTGTCACGAATCGAATCGGGTGGCTGGCAGCCCGAGCCCGAGAACGTCGACGTCGAGGCGGCGGCGCGGGAAGCGTGGAATCCATTTGAGGCCCGCGCCTCCGAACGCGGCGTCCGCTTCGAAACGGCGGTCACGAATTCCGCCGCGACCGCGCTCGTGGATCCCGACGCGTTGCGGCAGATCTTCACGAATCTCTTCGATAACGCGCTGCGACACACCCAGCCGAAGGGCAGCATTCGCGTCGTTGCCGAGCGCGCCGGGAAAGATGGTCGCTGTGTGCTCATCCGTGTCGTCGACACCGGCAGCGGCATCCCCGCCGATCATCTGCCGCGCATTTTCGAGCGGTTCTATCGCGTTGACCCCGGCCGGTCGCGGCAGGAGGGCGGGACGGGGCTAGGCCTCGCCATCGTGAAGCATCTCGTGGAGGCGCACGGCGGCCGCGTGGAGGCCGAAAGTGAGCTGGGACGCGGAACTACCATCCTTCTCTACTTCCCCGTCGTTACACAGTCGTAACGCAGACGTCACAGACCATTGACTTCGACCGGCAATCGTGTGACTCGTGCGAATTGCATTGGTATCCGACACTTACACGCCGCAGGTCAACGGCGTCACGACAGTGGTCGCGCGGATCGTGCAGACGATTCGCGCGTTTGGCCATGAAGTCGTCGTCGTTGCCCCGCGCTATCCCGGAAACGGCGCTGCAGCCGTATCCGGAGAGCTGCGCGTGCCATCGGCTCCGTTCCCGCCGTATCCCGCCATTCGCTTGTCCCTGCCGCAGTTCCGGTCGGTGGCGCGGTTTCTCGACGCGTTCAAGCCGGATGTCGTTCACGTGGCCACCGAGGGTCCCCTTGGCCTGACCGGACGGCGCTACGCGATACGTAGGCACGTGCCGCTGGTGACCTCGTACCACACGAATTTTCCCCAGTACGCCCGGCATTACGGGGCGAGGGTCATTGAACCGCTGGTGTGGAAGTGGTTGCGCTGGTTCCACCGCCCGGCGGCGCTGACGCAGACGCCAGGCGAGGCAGTACGCGATGAGCTCGAGCGCCGCGGAATCGGGAAGCCCGTCGTCTGGGGACGCGGGGTCGACACCACGCATTTCCACCCCGACCGTCGCAGCGCGGGTTGGCGGCGGTGGTTGGCGGGCGGCGACAATACGGCAGTCGTGCTACACGTCGGCCGGCTCGCGGCCGAGAAGAACATCGACGTGCTCGCCACAGCCTGGACCGCGGCACACGAGCGAGTGGGCGAGCACGCGACCTTCGTGCTTGCCGGCGAAGGACCCGAGACGCGTCGCCTCCTCACTCGCCTGCCGTGGGTTCGCCAGCTCGGCTTTCTCGATCGCGCGACGCTCGCTGATGTGTACGCGAGCGCCGACATCTGCGTGCTGCCCTCACAGACCGAGACCTGCGGGCTCGTCGCCCTCGAGGCGATGGCGTCCGGCCTCGCGGTCGTGGCGGCCGACGCCGGTGGTTTTCGCGAGAGCATCACGCACGGACGGAACGGCCTGCTCGTCGCCCCTGATGACGCCACCGGCTTTGCGGCGGAAATCCTCTCACTCGTCATCGCGCCCCAACGACGCGCCGAGCTGGGCGCTGCGGCGCGGGCGGCGGCGCTCGCGCGCGACGTGGCGCCCGAAAATCTCGCGCTGTTGCAGCAGTACGCCGCTGCAGCCGGACTCTCGATCACCGGAGGAGCCGCCTCATGCGCCGCGTAATCCTCGTCTTCGCCGATGGCCTGCGGCCCGACGCCATTACGCCGATCGACATGCCGTCACTCGACGCGCTCAGCCGCACGTATACGACTGCGTTGCGCGCCACGACGGTGCGACCCAGCCGCACCGTGGCCGCGCTCGCCTCGCTCGCGACCGGCGTCGCGCCGGAGACACATGGCCTGATCGAACCCGTCCTCGGATTCCTGTCACGGTTGCCGACGCTGCGGCCACTCGCCCGCGAGCTGACTCGCGGCGGCGTCTCCAGTCAGGTCGTCGCAAGCGAGCTGCTGCCGGCGGAACGCGCTGTCCTCTGGGCCCTGACGAAGGCCGCCGGGCTCGGCAAGTATCGCTCTGCGGGATTGCGCGCGCGTGACGTCGCCCGGGCAGCGCAGACCGTCGTGCTTTCACAATCCGACGGCCTCGTCTTCGTGTATTTGAACGACTGCGATCAGGCCGGGCACGCACACGGTTGGATGTCGCCACAGTACCGTGCCGCCGCGGTCGAGATCGACGCCGCGATCGGTGTGTTGGCTGATCTCACGGAGCACTCATTGTTGATCGTGATGGCGGACCACGGTGGCGGCGGCGTGAGCACGCACGATCACGCCGAGGCGCACGCGATCAACGATCATATTCCGCTGATCGTCGCGGGACCGGAGGTCACGGGGCGCCACCAGCTCACACGCGCGGTGTCGCTGCTCGACGTGCCACCGACGCTGCTGTGGTGGTTCGGCCTCGATGTGCCGGTGAGCTACGAGGGCCGAGTGCTGACGCAGGCGTTCACTCGCACGCCGCAGCCGGCCGGGGCCGTCGCTTGATGCGCTGGATCACGCATCTCGGGGGCGCGCGCGTGACCATCGCCGCGGGGCTGCTGCTCGTCGCGCTAGGCGAGCAGCTGCTTGGGTTGGCGGCGTTGTTCGCGCTGACGACCTCGCACCTCGCGGTTCAGGTGCTGAAGCGCACGGTCGCGCGCGCACGGCCGTGTGACTCCCTGGGACGGCCACTCGCGGAAATCGATCTGCCCGATCCGTTCTCGTTCCCGTCCGGGCATGCGGCCGCGGCGACCGCGATGGGCGGGACGATCGCGATCGCGCATCCGTCACTCGCACCGCTGCTCATGCCGCTCGCTGCGCTGATTGCGGCCTCGCGCATCACGCTCCAGGTGCATCACGTCGTGGACGTCGTCGTTGGAGCGCTGCTCGGGCTCGCGGGCGCTGTTGGCGCGGCCGCGCTCATTCTGCACTAAGCCAGCGACAAAACCTACCCGGCGGCGGATTGCACGGCCGATCGTCCGGGTGCCAGGTAGCGGAGGCTCGTTGTTACAGACTCGTGACACTGGCAACTGAGTTTGGTGATGCGAGCAAGCGAGTCTTCGTTACCTGCGTCATCAACCTTCGTAAGGAGAAACGAACCGTGCACGTACGACAACTGTTGACCCTCGCTGCGGCAGTTGCCGCCAGCGCGACGTCGGTCTCCACTCTCCAGGCTCAGGCTCCGGCCTCGCCTCCGGCGCCCCAGGTGACCGTGAGCGGGGTCGTGTATGGCCAGTTCCAGTACGATGTCAAAGACAGCATCGGCGCTGCCGGAGTGAACCTCGGCAAACAGAATCAGTTTTCGATCAAGCGCGCCTACATCAACGTGATCGGCAGGTTCCCGGGCGGCCTCCAGACGCGCATCACGGCCGATATCGCGCCCGCCGCCGTCGGCAACCAAGTCTATCGCCTCAAGTACGCGTATGCCGCGTGGACGCCCGAAGGCAGCTCACTCACGTACAAGTTCGGCTTGCTGCATACGCCCTGGCTCGATTGGGAAGAGAACCTGTGGGACTACCGTATGCAGGGCACGATGGCGACCGAGCGGGGCGGCTATACGACCTCCGCGGATGTCGGCGCTGGGATCGACGGCAAATGGAACAACGATCAGGTCAACGGCCAACTCACGCTCGTGAATGGTGAGGGGTACTCGGGCGGCCTGGGCGACAAGCGAAAAGATCTGCAGCTGCGTCTGTCGGTCCGCGTGATGGACACCGACGATGCGAGCCGTGTGGGCGGCCTCCGGATCTCCGGCTATGCCGGCATCGGCAAAGTCACCGGCGGCGGCGACCGCAACCGCTTCATCGGACTCGTGTCCTACCGGTCGAAACAGTTTACGCTGGCGGGCGAGTTCGCGTCCACGAAGGACACGGTGTCTCCGGTCGGCGCCGATAGCTTGAACCTCGGCGGCGGCGTCAATGCGACCGGTCGAATCCTCAGCGCCTTCGGTGTGTTGCATTTGCCGGACAGCAAGGTGTCGGCGATCGCGCGTGTGGATCTGATTGACCCGAACACCAGCACGAGCCCCAACAAGCTGACGCGGTTCATCGGCGGCGTGTCGTATCAGGTCAACGCCAACCTGCGCATGCTCGCAGACGTCGACCTGCTGTCGTTCGAGGCGACGCCTCGAAATCAGACGACCGCGACGCGGCAGCAAGGCCTCGTCCAGATGCAATTCACTTTCTAACGCAGACACGGAGAACACCCACTCATGAAGTCTCTTCTGCTCTTGCTTGCCGCGTTACCGGCGGCGGCTCTCGCCCAGGTCCAGCTCAATGGAGCCGGGGCGACGTTCCCGAACATCATCTATCAGAACTGGATGCTGACCTACAATCAGGCGCATCCCGCTGTGAAGCTGAACTACCAGTCGATCGGGTCGGGCGGCGGCATCCGTCAGTTCTCCGACGGCACCGTGGATTTCGGCGGCACCGACGCGCCGATGAACGATTCCGCGATCGCGGCGATCGGCGGCAACGTGCTGCACATCCCGACCGTCATGGGCGCCGTAGTGGCCGTCTACAACCTGCAGGGGCTCCCGCAGGCCGTGCGGTTCACTCCCGACGTGTTGGCCGACATTTTCCTCGGCAAGATCACCAAGTGGAATGACGCGCGGCTCGCCAGCATCAACGCGGGTGTGACCCTGCCCGCGGCGGACATCATCGTCGTCCATCGTGCCGACGGCTCGGGGACGTCGTACGTTTTCACCGACTACCTCTCCAAGGTGAGCCCCGAGTGGCAGCAGAAGGTAGGCAAGGGACCGTCGGTGAATTGGCCCGTCGGTCTGGGCGGACGGGGAAACGAGGGGGTGGCCTCAACGGTGAGCCAGACGCCCGGCGCGATCGGCTACGTCGAGCTGGCCTATGCGACCAGCAACAAGATCCCGTTCGGCACGTTGCGCAACAGTGCCGGGAATTGGATTACGCCGTCTCTCCAATCCGTCACCGCGGCCGCCGCCGGCGCGATGAAGGATATGGGCCCCAGCACCGACTTCCGTGTCTCCATTACCAATGCGTCGGGAGCCCAAGCCTATCCGATTTCGAGCTTTACATGGTTCCTCGTCCACAAGACGTACGCCGATACCGTCAAGGCACGGGCGCTGGTGCGGTTTATCTGGTGGGCCGAGAGCGAAGGTCAGGCGCAGGCGCCTGACCTCGGCTATGCGCCGCTGCCCAACGAGTTGCATCCCTGGGTCGAGGCTCGCCTGAGGTCGGTCAAAGCCGGCGGCCGCTCAGTTCTGTAGACGTAACGGGGCACCCTCCGGCGTGGAGTAGCGCGCCGGGGGGTGTTTCTTTTTCACGGTGACAATTCCGTTACACCGTCGTGACGGACACCGGGTGGGGCGCCGGTAGCTTCCGCCGCGATGACCAGCCTTCCCATCGAGGGCCGCTCCCGTCGGCAGTCCCTCTTAAGCGCGGACCGTAGCGACCGCATTTACCGAACTGTGCTGACCGGCTTGTCACTCGCGTTGCCGGCCCTGATTCTCGTGATTCTCGGCGTGTTGTTCGTCAGCTCGCTTCCGGCGTTGCGCCGCTTCGGCCCGTCATTCCTGTGGACCTCGACGTGGGACCCGGTTGCCGAGGTCTACGGCGCCGCGCCGATGGTCTTCGGCACGCTCGCGTCTTCGCTGCTCGCCTTGCTGATCGCCGTCCCGCTCGCGCTTGGCGTGGCGGTCTTCCTCACGGAGTTCTCGCCCAGATGGCTGCGCCAGCCCGTCGCGTTCCTGGTCGAGCTGCTCGCGGCAATCCCGAGCGTCGTGTACGGGTTGTGGGGGATCTTCATCCTCATCCCCTTCCTGCGAAGCTACGTCGTGCCCCCGCTCAAGGCCGTCCTGGGATGGACGCCGTTCCTGCAGGGCGTGTTCTACGGCAACTCGCTGCTTGCCGGCGGCATTATTCTCGCGATCATGATCGTCCCGTACATCGCGGCCGTATCACGCGAGGTCTTGCTCGCGGTGCCGACGAGCCAGCGGGAGGCCGCCCTGGCGATGGGGGCGACGCGCTGGGAAGCGGTGCGCTCCGCCGTGCTGCCCTACGGCCGCGCCGGACTCATCGGGGCGGTCATACTCGGCCTCGGGCGCGCGTTGGGCGAAACGATGGCGGTAACGATGGTCATCGGGAATCGGCACGACATCGGGGTCTCTGTGCTGCAGCCGGCCTACACGATGGCGGCCGCCATCGCAAACGAATTCAACGAAGCCACTACGACCATGTATCGCTCCGCCCTGTTCGAGGTCGGACTGGTGCTCTTCGTCTTGACGGTCGTCGTGAATGCCATCGCGCGCATTCTCATCTGGCGCGTCGCGCGCGGCACCGCGGTCGGGAGCAGAGCCCTGTGAACAGCCGGGCTTTCCGTCGCCACCTCGTCAGCCGCGCCATGACGGCGGTGATCGTGGCGCTCTCGTTCATTGCGGTTCTCGCCCTTGCGTTGATTCTTGGCGATTTGGTGTGGAAGGGCGCCTCGTCCATCGATTGGGCCTTCTTCACCAGGAATCCCGTGCCGGCCGGCCAGGCTGGGGGTGGCGTCGCCAATGCGATCGTCGGGACGATCATCATCGTGGGACTCGCCGCGCTGATCGGCGTCCCGATCGGCGTGGGCGCGGGGATGTATCTCGCGGAGTACGGATCGGGGCGGCTCGGTTTCGTCGTGCGATTCATCGCCGACGTGTTGAATGGCACGCCGTCGATCGTCGTCGGGGTCGTCGCGTGGATGTTCATTGTCCGGCCGACCCACGGATTCTCCGCGCTGGCGGGCAGCGTTGCGCTCGCCATCCTGATGATCCCGATGCTGGCGCGTACGACCGAGGAAATGGTCCGGCTCGTGCCGCATTCGCTGCGGGAAGCGGCGCTCGCGCTCGGGTACCCTCGCTGGCGCACCTCGCTCAAGGTCGTGGCGCGCACGGCGCTCGGTGGCATCGTGACCGGCTGTCTCGTAGGGATCGCGCGTGTTGCGGGGGAAACGGCGCCCTTACTCTTCACCGCGCTCGGCAACCTCAACTTCACGCTGTCGGTCAGTCAGCCGATGCAAACGTTGTCCCTGCAGATTTACGTGTATGGCACGGGCCCATTCGAGGAGTGGCATCGGCTCGCGTTCGCCTCTGCGCTCGTCCTAATGGGACTGGTGCTCATCATTTCGCTGACGGCCCGCTGGGTCACGCGGCAACGCCATGGTAGCGTCCGCTAACACCCGGCTGCGCCTCGAGACCGCGCACCTGACGGCGCTGTTTGGGCGGCATCGCGCGGTGCGCGACGTATCGCTCCTGTTTCCCGCTAACACGGTCACGGCCATCATCGGCCCTTCGGGCTGCGGCAAGAGCACCCTGCTCCGGTGCCTGAATCGCATGCACGAGCTGACGGCCGGCGCGAGTGTCACGGGGGAAGTGCTGCTCGACACCGTGAACATCTATGCCGGCGACGTGAACCCGGTCGAGCTGCGGCGCCGGATCGGTATGGTCTTTCAGCGGCCCACGCCGTTTCCGACGATGTCGATCTACGACAATGTGGCCGCGGGGCTGCGGGTGAACGGCAAACGCGCGCGCAGCGAGACGGATCAAGCGGTCGAGCGCGCGCTGCAACAGGCCGCCCTATGGGAGGAAGTAAAGGATCGGCTGCGGACGAGCGCGCTGGCGCTCTCCGGCGGACAGCAGCAGCGGCTCTGCATCGCGCGCGCCGTGGCGCCGGAGCCGGAGATTCTGTTGCTCGATGAGCCGACGGCGTCGCTGGACCCCGCGGGAACCCAGCGCATCGAAGAGCTCTGTCACGAGCTCAAGCGCCTGTACACCATCGTGATCGTCACGCATAACATGCAGCAGGCAGCGCGCGTTTCCGACTACACCGCGTTCATGTACTTGGGAAGTCTCATCGAGGTGGGGAAGACGAACGACATCTTCACAAAACCCAAAGTCGAGCAGACTGAAGCCTACATCACCGGGCGGTTCGGATGACGACGGCGACGGGCGGACGGCCCGACGGCCGGACGGCCATACCCGCGACCGAACCGACGTCGGCCGCCAGGCCGTCGGGCCGTCCGGCCGTCCTCGAGTCACACAGCTACAGCTTCTGGTACGGCCCGGTGCAGGCGCTGTACGAGATCAACTGCACGATCCCACGCAATGCGATCACGGCTTTGATCGGTCCTTCCGGCTGCGGGAAGACCACATTTTTGCGGTCCATCAACCGCATGCATGACCTGACGCCGGGCGCGCGCCACAGCGGGGACATCCGGCTCGACGATGGCTCGATCTTTGCGCCCGGGACGGATGTCGTCGACCTGCGCCGCCGCATCGGCATGGTTTTCCAGCGCCCGAACCCGTTCCCCAAATCGGTCTACGAGAACGTCGCGTACGGACCGCGTCTCAACGCGTTGTGTCCGAACCGCGAACTCCCTGATCGCGTCGAGCGTGCCCTGCGAGGCGCGGCGCTCTGGGATGAGGTGAGCGATCGGCTGCGCGAGCCGGGAACGGCCTTGTCGGGCGGCCAGCAACAGCGCCTGTGCATCGCGCGGGCGCTCGCGAATGAACCCGAGGTGCTGCTCATGGACGAGCCCTGCTCCGCCCTCGATCCGATCGCCACGCAACGCATCGAGGAGCTGCTCGTCGAGCTGAAACAGAAGTACACAATTGTCCTGGTGACGCATAACATGCAGCAGGCGGCCCGCGTGGCGGATTACACGGGATTCTTTTACGTAGGCCATCTGGTGGAGTTCGGGACGACGCAGCAGGTATTCACGCGCCCCACAGACGAACGCACTGAAGCATACATCACGGGAAGGTTTGGTTGATGCCATGAACGCGCAAGCGACGAGCCATCGCCACTTTCACGACGAGCTCTCGGAGCTCAAGGTCGCGCTGCTCAACATGTCCGGCGACGCGCAGGCAGCGCTCGCCACCGCCGTCGAAGCCGTGCTGCAACCGGACGGCGACAAGGCACGCGAGGTCATTGCCGGCGACCGGGAGATCGACCTGCTGGAAGTCGAGGTCGAAGAAACGGTGATCCGGCTGCTCGCCACCCAGCAGCCGATGGCCCGCGACCTTCGCTTTCTCGCCGCGGCCATGAAGATCGCGAACGATTTGGAACGAGTCGGCGATCATGCCGTCAACATCGCCCAATCGGCCGAGCGCCTGCTGGCCAGCCGGCCGATCGTTCCGGAGCCCGAGCTGCTCGAGATGGCCCGGCAAGCGCGGACCATGCTCGCCGATGCCCTCGACGCCTTCGTGCGAGGGGATGCCCAGGCCGGCCGGGCCATCTGCCGCCGCGACGACAGCGTGGATGCGCTCCATCAATCGATGTTCCGCATTCTGCTCACGCACATGATGGAGGACCCGCACATCATCGGGACCGCGATGGAACTCTTCCTCGTGAGTCGCAACCTCGAGCGCGTCGCGGACCTCGCGACCAACATCGCCGAAGACGTGGTGTTCCTGGTCGAGGGAAAGTCGATCAAACACCACGCCGAAGACAATGCGATGGAGGGGGGGGGCGGCAAATCGCGGTAACAATTCTCTTTCTCTGCGTTCGCAACTCCGCACGCAGCCAGATGGCCGAAGGTCTCGCGCGTGCGATGGCCCCTCCCGGATACCGCTTCCTGAGCGCCGGCTCCGAGCCCGGCGAAGTCAATCCGCTCGCCATCGAGGCCCTGGCTGAGCAACAGGTCGACATCTCGGATTTCCGCGCGAAGGGCGTGGCGAGCATTCCGCTCGACCAGGTGGATACCATCGTGACGCTGTGCGCTGAGGAGGTCTGTCCTGTCGTACCGGGTCGCGTGCGGCGGCTCCACTGGCCGCTCCCCGATCCCACGGACATCGCGAGTTTTCGTGCTGTCCGCGGTGAACTGCGGAAGCGTCTACCGGATCTGTGGAATCAGCCGAAGGAACGGGAGCGGTAGTATCCTGCGGGCGGCGTGGGACGCCGGCGCAGTACTTCATCAGATGCGAACAGGCGGATCAGCACGAGTCCCGCGATAAACCCACCGACGTGGGCGAAGAACGCCACGCCCCCCTTCTGGATCTCGCTGAGCCCCGCGAGTCCGCCGACTAGTTGGAGAACGGCCCAATAGCCAAGCATCACCCACGCTGGCAGCGCGACGGACGTGATGTAGATGGGCAAAATGATCAGCGTGTGGACCCGCACGTTGGGATAGAGCAGCAGGTACGCCCCCAGCACACCGCTGATTGCGCCCGAGGCTCCGACCATAGGGACGATCGAGTGCGGGCTCAGGAGCGTTTGCGTCGCCGCCGCCGCGATGCCGCATAACAGATAGAAGACGATGAATTTTCCATGGCCCATCGCGTCTTCGATGTTGTTCCCGAAGACCCAGAGGAACAGCATGTTGCCGATGAGGTGCAGCCAACCACCATGGGTAAACATCGACGAGATCACCGTCCAGTACTTCGGCGCGACACCGACCAGGCAGGCGATGCCAGGCGCGAGCTCCACGCCACTCCCCGGCTTCGCGGTGCGCAGCAGCTCGCCCGGGATCAGCCCGAGCTCGCATACCGACCGCGCCAATGGCCCCTGTGCCCCCGCGCCCTGTAGCAGAATGAAGACGAGCGTGTTGGCGATGATGATCGCGACGGTGATGATGGCCGGTTTTTCGGTGGGATTCTCGTCCCGGTAGGGGAACATGCGGCGGAATCTATAGCGCTTATACGGTTGGCCTGTTAGGCGGTTAGAATTCATCGGACCAACTGCCTTTTTGGCATTTTAGTCGGGCACGATGCTTGCCCTCTGCGACCCGGAGCATCAGGCCGGCATCAAATCCCTACCAGGAGCTGAAAGTATGGCTGAGAAGATCATCGGCATTGACCTCGGGACGACCAACTCCGTCGTGGCGGTCATGGAAGGCGGCGATCCCGTCGTCATCCCCAACGCCGAAGGCGGCCGAACCACCCCATCGGTGGTCGCCTTCACAAAAGACGGTGAGCGACTCGTTGGGCAGGTGGCCAAACGGCAGGCGGTGACTAACCCGCAGAACACGATCTTCTCCATAAAACGGTTCATGGGACGGCGCCTCGAAGAGGTCACCGAAGAGATCAAGCGCGTGCCCTATAAGGTGACGCGCGGTCAGAACGGCCTCGCGTCCGTTGAAGTGATGGGCAAGATCTACACGCCGCCGGAGATCTCGGCGATGATCCTCCAGAAGATGCGGCAGACGGCGGAGGATTATCTCGGCCACAAAGTCGAGAAGGCCGTCATCACGGTCCCGGCCTACTTCAACGATTCGCAGCGCCAGGCGACAAAGGACGCCGGCAAGATCGCCGGCCTCGACGTGGTCCGGATCATCAACGAGCCGACCGCCTCGGCCCTCGCCTATGGTCTCGATAAGAAGAAGGAAGAGAAAGTCGCCGTCTATGACCTCGGCGGCGGGACCTACGACATCTCGATTCTCGAGCTGGCTGAGGGCGTCTTCGAGGTCAAGAGCACCAACGGTGACACGCACTTGGGCGGCGACGACTTCGACGCCCGCGTGATGGAATGGTTGGTTGGGGAGTTCAAGCGGGATCAGGGCATCGATCTGTCCAAGGATCCGATGGCGCTGCAGCGACTCAAGGAAGCCGCCGAGAAGGCGAAGATGGAGCTGTCGTCGGTGATGCAGACCGATATCAACCTCCCGTTCATCACCGCCGATCAGTCGGGGCCGAAGCACCTCAACCTGTCGCTGACGCGCGCGAAGCTCGAGCAGCTCGTCGACGACCTGGTGAAGCGGACCATTCCGCCCATGCAGCAGGCGCTCAACGATGCCGGGCTCAAACCGTCGGACATTGACGAGGTCATCCTCGTCGGTGGCCAGACGCGCATGCCGAAGGTCCAGGAAATCGTCAAGAACTTCTTCGGGAAAGAACCGCACAAGGGCGTGAACCCCGACGAAGTCGTGGCGATCGGAGCCGCGATTCAGGGAGGCGTGCTCGCAGGAGAGGTGAAGGACGTCCTCCTGCTCGACGTGACTCCTCTGTCGCTTGGTATCGAGACGCTGGGTGGCGTGACAACGGTTCTGATTCCGCGCAACACGACCATCCCGACGAAGAAGTCGGAGGTGTTCTCGACCGCGGAAGACAATCAGACGACCGTCGAGATTCATGTGTTGCAGGGTGAACGGCAGATGGCGCAGGACAACCGCACCATCGGCAAATTTCAGCTCACCGGAATTCCGCCGGCTCCGCGGGGCGTGCCGCAGGTGGAGGTGACGTTCGACATCGACGCGAACGGCATCTTGCACGTGTCGGCGAAGGACAAGGCGACCGGCAAAGAGCAGAAGATCCGGATCGAAGCTTCGTCGGGTCTTGCCGATAAGGACATCGACAAGATGGTGAAGGACGCCGAGGCGCACGCCGCTGAAGACAAGAAGCGGCGCGATGAGATCGAGCGTCGTAACCGCCTCGATACGATGGTGTACCAGGTCCAAAAGGAATCGAAGGACTGGGTCGATAAGCTCGAAGCGGGACTCAAGTCCCGGCTCGATGCGGCGATCCAGTCGGCGCAGCAGGCGCTGCGCAGCGGCAACGCCGACGAGATCAGTAAGGCGCTCGACGAGCTGCAGCAGGCCTACTCGGCGGCGGGCGCGTCGCTGTACGCGGCACGCGGTGCCGGCGCGGGCGCAGAAGCGGGCGCTGCCGCCTCTGGCGGCAGTGAAGGCCAGACCGGCACTGAAAGTGGAAAGTCCGAAGGTCGTCAGGAAAACGTGGTAGATGCTGACTATGAAATCGTGGACGACGATAAATCCAAGAAGTCTTAAAAGGGGGAACGGATGTCGGTGAAGACGCGGGACTGGTTGAAATTCGGAACTCTGGTGGCAATGGCGTTTGCACTCGGGCTGGCATTCGCCTCGTCATTCAAGCTGCCGGCACGCGGTGAAGCAGCGGTGCGCTCGGTGCTTCAGGACACGAGCCGACCACTTCCGCAGGCAAAGGCTGCCGTCGATCTCGGCGACGCGTTCGCATCGGTTGCCGAGCATGTGAAGCCCGCGGTCGTATTCATCAAGTCGGAGCGGCGCGAGCATGTGAGCAACCGGCGCCTGCCGCCGGGATTTGACGATTTCTTCCAGGTCCCGCGCCGTCCCCAGGTCGAGCAAGGGTCGGGGTCGGGCTTCATCGTGTCCCAGGACGGATACATCCTGACGAACAACCACGTCGTGCAGGGCGCCGACCGCGTCACGGTTCGCCTGTACGACAACCGCGAATTCACCGCCAAGACCGTCGGTACCGATCCATCGACCGACGTCGCAGTCATCAAGATTCAGACGACCGGGCTGCCGACCGTGCGGCTCGGCGATGCCGACTCTACCAAGATCGGCAACTGGGTGCTCGCCATTGGCAATCCGCTCGGCGAAGCATTCACATTTACTGTCACCGCTGGGATCGTGAGTGCGAAGGGGCGGCTGCTCGCCGGCCTCAATAGCAGCCGGTATGCGATTCAAGACTTCATTCAGACGGACGCGGCGATCAATCCCGGCAACTCGGGTGGGCCGCTCGTCAACGTGCGTGGCGAGGTCATCGGCATCAACTCGGCCATCGCCAGTGAGACCGGGTTCTATGCCGGGTACGGGTTTGCCATCCCGATCAACCTCGCCCGCACCGTGATGACGCAGCTGATTTCCACGGGGCACGTCGAGCGGGCGGTGATGGGTGTCCAGATCCGGCCGATTTCGCCTGAGGATGCGGAAAAAGTCGGGCTCAAGGAAATCCGCGGCGTCGTGGTGAACGAGTTCACCGGTGACGATTCCCCGGCCAAGCGTGCCGGCATTCAAGAAGGCGACGTCATCATCGCCGTCGATGGGCAGTCGATCGAGTCCGTCGCGCAGCTCCAGCAGCGCGTGGGCTTCAAGAAACCCGGTGAGGTCGTGCAGGTCACGGTCGTTCACGACAATGGCATCCGGAAGACGATTCCCGTGCGGCTCGCGCCGGCGCCTTCGTCAGAGCCTCAAGAGGTTTCGGACGCGGATGAAAGGGGATCCGCACGCGATTCCGGGCCGATGGAAGAGGCACTCGGTATTTCCGTCGAGCCGTTGTCGCAGGAGAATGCGCGCGACCAGAGCCTCCGCGCGGTGATGCGCTCAGGCGGTGCGTTGATTGTCTCGCAGGTGTCTCCAGACGGTCCGTCCTACCAGCATCTCGTGGACGCGAGCGCCGGGTATCCAGACATCATTCTGAAGGTCAATGGCCAGCCGACGCGGACACGCGCCGAGCTGCGTCAGGTCCTCGGGGGCGTAAAGCGTGGAGAGATCGTGACACTGACGGTGCTCTCGAGCACGCAGGACGGCTGGCAGCAGCGCATCGTGCGCGAGCGCACCCGGTAAGACTCTTTACGGCTGGCGGCGCTCCGTGAGCATCACCACCGCGGTCGCCGCCAGCCACGTCACAAACAGCGCCTGGCTGTAGTAAAAGAAATTCGGCGAGAACTCGTCGAATCCTATGGCCACGGCGCCAGTGACTACCGCCACCCCCCACGCGATCCACGCCAGCCAGCGCGGCCACACCACGCCGTTCCGAATCGCCCAGCCGAACGTGTAGGCGACGAGACCGAGCATGAACGTCGCCAACCGTTCAGCCGCGAGGCCGGCGGGGTGCAGCATGTCATAGACAAACACGGCATGCGTGCCGGCGAGCCCCGTGTCCGCGATCGTGAACGCGCGCGCGAGCTGCCATCCGGCCCCGACCATGAAGAGGATATTCAGCGACCAAAGCGAGAAAGCGAAGCCGGCCAGGAACATTCCGGCGCGTCCCGGCGCGGAGCCTGCCGTTTCGCCGTGGCGCAGCGCGACGCCGATCAGTCCCGTGTACATGAAAGCCAGTCCGAACAACAAGGACCAGTGAATGGCGCGCCAGTGCGTGGTTCGCGCGATTGTGCCCAGCTGCGCCGCTCCGTCACCCGTGAGCAGCGGGTGCATGAGGCCGCCGATCCCCGACAGCAGCACGCCGACGAGCAGGCACAGTCCGTAGAACAAGGGACGGCGCGTCACGACCATTCTCTCCCCGAGCTCCGAGTGCGGCCTAATCTAGCACGCACTTGTCGTCGCGATATATTGACGGTCCGATGGATCTCAATCGCATCCTGCGCGAAGGCTTCATCGCCGGTTGCATCGGCGCCGCGGTCGTCGCCGTCTGGTTCCTCATCGTAGACACCATCAACGGCCAGCCGTTCTTCACACCGGCGATGCTGGGGGGCGCGCTCTTCCCGGGCGTCCACGATCCCAACGCCATCGTCATCGAACCCGGTCGGATCTTTGGGTACACGATGATTCACGTCAGCGCGTTCGTGGTAGTCGGCTGCATCGCCGCAGCACTCGCCGCGGAGGTCGAATACGCGCCGTCGACATTGTTTCTGGTCATCGTGGGTTTTTGCTTCTTTGAGGTGGGGTTCTACATTCTCGTCGCGCTACTCGCCAAACCGCTGATCGGCTACCTGGCATGGTGGAACGTCGCCATCGGGAATGGCCTCGCGGCACTCGGCATGGGCTATTACCTCTGGCGCGAACACCCTCGCATCGGTGAAGAGCTGCGCCGGCATCCGCTGGGCGAAACGGAGGACGGTGAATGAACGCGAATGATCAATAATCAATGATCAACGATCATTGAAGATTGATCATTGATCATTCGGCCCGTAGGCTTCCACCGGCACTCCCGTTTCAGCATCCGATCTCTGATCCCAAACTGAGTACCGGAACCAAATCGCCGTCATCACGATCCAGAGCATCAGTCCGCCCAGCACCCACATGAGCAGGCCGCCAATCTGTTGATCGTCTATGGGCGAGAGGTTCCACACCCGGGGCGCGGCCGCGTAAAACGGATAGAGCACTGAGCCGGAGAGCGTGATCAACGCTCCCGTGATGGACATCGGGATGCCGAGGAGGAACAGGTAGAGCATCTGAAGCAGGTGCGGGATCCTCGGCAGCTCGGGAACCGGTGAGAGAACCGGCCACCACATCACGACCGCAGTAGTGAGAAAGATCAGGTGCTGAACGATGTGCAGATTGTGATTGCGGAGCGCCGCTTCGTAGAGTGCCGGCGCATGCCAGATGGTGATCGGTGCCGTGAACAGGAGTGCCGCCCACAGCGGGCGCGTGACGACGCGAGCCAACGCCATCACCCAGCGTGGTCTGAGCAGCGGCCGCACCACCCAGGCCGGCGTCCCGTAGAGCAGCAGCGGCGGGAATACCAATGTGAGCAGCAGATGCTGCGCCATGTGGGCACTGAAGAGGTATTGGTCCGATAGATTGTGGAGCGGCCCGTTGAGCGCGCCAAAGAGCACGAGCAGTGATCCAACGAACGCCGCGATCTTGCGGCGCGACGTTCCGCGCAGACCTCCCAAATACACGTAGAGCCCGCCCAGGAGGACGAGCCCGGCCGCTACGCTGGGATGGATATCCCAACGATTCCACCGCGGAATGTCCAATGTCCAGTGATCAATGATCATTGATCATTCTGCATTGATCATTGGTCTTACACGCCTGTCCGCAGACGCAAGGCTCCATAAAAGATGAAGAGCAAGCTGACCACCACCGCGAGCGCGAGCAGCAATGGCCCGCCGAACAGAAACGCGAAGAACCGACTATCGAACTTGAGGTGCATGTAGAACATCACCACCAGCGCGAACTTGAACGCCGAGAGCACCAGCAGTACGGGGACGAGCACCGTGTGGAAAGCCGGGACGTAAAACACGCCCACCTCGATCAGCGTCACCATGACGAGGATTGCGGCGACGCGCAGATAGGTTCCGGTCGTGGCGTGGGCTTGCTCGCTCATCGCGTGATTCCCGCAGCGTTCATTGAATGAGATAGACGACCGTGAAGATCACGATCCACACGACGTCCACGAAGTGCCAATAGAGTCCCGTGATTTCCACCGTCATGGCCTGGCCCGGCCCCAACTTGCCGCGCAACGCCTGCACCCAGAGCGTCAGCAGCCAGATCACTCCCACCGTCACGTGCGCACCGTGCGTGCCGGTGAGCACGTAGAACGTCGAGCCGAAGAGGTTTGTAGTCAGGCCCAGGCCTTCGCGTACGAAATGACTGAATTCCCAGAACTGGCCGCCGAGGAAAACCAGGCCGAGCAGCGCCGTGACGAGGAGCCAGAGCTTCCCCTGTTTCATGTCGCCGCGCTGCACCGCGGCGAGTGCGAGCACCATCGCCAGGCTCGACATCAGCAGGTCGAAGGTGCTGAACGACGTGAACGGAATATTCAGAATCTCGTGTGGGTATGGCCCCACGAGGCTCCGACCCTTGTAGACGAGATACGTGGAGATCAATGAGCCGAAGAGCAGGCACTCCGAGCCGATGAACGCCCAGAACGCCATCTTGCGGCTGTCGAGCCCCATGCTCGTGCGATGCGCGTGCGCCATTTAAGTCTCGAAGGGCTCGTAAGCCCAGCGGTAGATCCCCACGATCACGACCGCGGCGCCGACGAGCACGATGGGGAGCAGGCGTGACAACGCGCCGATCGCCATCACCGGCAGTCCGAACGCGGTGATCATCGGCCACCAGGATCCTCCCGGCACATGGATTGGAGCCGGTGGTCGCTCGGGCAGCGGCTCCATGGGCGCGTGGCGCTCGGTTTGCCACAGCGGGAGCCGGTTCGCGACGGTCGGAATCACGGTGAAATTGTAGACGGGCGGCGGCGAGGGTATCGCCCATTCGAGCGTCGCACCGCCCCATGGATTGTGCGGCGCGTTGATCGGCCGGCGGCGGGTGCTCAGCAGATTCCAGAAAAAGATGAGCGTCGCGATCCCGATGATGAATGCCCCGATCGTCGAAAGCTGATTGAAGCGGGTCACGCCGAGGTCCGCCGAGTACGTATAGATCCGCCGCGGCATCCCGAAGAGGCCGGATAAGTGCATCGGGAAGAACGCCAGGTTCATGCCGATAATCGTCAGCCAGAAGTGCCAGCGGCCCAGCGTCTCCGACAGCAGCCGGCCGGTCATCTTAGGCCACCAGTAGTACATCCCCGCGAACAAGCCGAGAATCGTGCCGCCGAACAGCACATAGTGGATGTGCGCGACGACATAGTAGGTGTCGGTCTGCTGCAAGTCCGCCGGCGCGGCGGCGTGCGTCACGCCCGAAAGACCGCCGATGATGAACATCGCGATGAACCCCACCGCGAACAGCAGCGCTGTGGTGAACCGCAGTTGCCCGCCCCACAGGGTCCCGATCCAGTTGAAGATCTTCACGCCGGTGGGGATCGCGATCAGCATCGTCGTGCCCGCGAACACCGAATCGGCGATGGGTCCCAGTCCCGTCGCGAACATGTGATGCGCCCACACGCTCCAGCCGAGGAAGGCGATGACAACACCCGAGTACACCACGACGGTGTAGCCGAACAACGGCTTTCGGGAAAACGTCGGCAGCACCTCCGAAATGATGCCCATCGCCGGCAGAATCAGGATGTAGACCTCGGGGTGGCCGAACATCCAGAAGAGATGCTGCCACAGAATCGGATCGCCGCCGCCCGCGGGCAGGAAGAAGTGGGTGCCGAAGAAACGATCGAACATGAGCAGCACGAGCGCGACCGTGATGACGGGGAACGCCGTGATGACGAGGAACTGTGTGATCAACGTCATCCACGTGAATGGGGGAAGACGCAGCATCCGCATTCCCGGCGCCCGCATGTTCAAAATCGTCACGATGAAGTTGAACCCCGCCGCCAGTGACGCGATGCCGAGGATCTGGAGTCCCAGTAACCAGAAATCGACGTTCGGTCCGGGAGAGAACTGCCGCGAGGTGAGATTCGCATATCCGAACCAGCCCGCATCCGGAGCGACCGACAGCCGGTCCGCGCCGAACAACGGCCCCGCGACGAAGCTCGCGTTCAGGAGCAGGCCGCCGAGCAGGAAGACCCAGTAGCTGAAGGCGTTGAGTCGCGGGAACGCGACGTCGCGCGCGCCGATCTGGAGCGGGATGATGAAGTTGAAGAACGCCGCGGACAGCGGCATCAGCGCCAGGAATATCATCGTGGTGCCGTGCATCGTGAACAGCTGATTGAACGTCTCGGCGCTCACGCCGATGCCCTCGGGCCGCACCAGCTGCGCGCGGATGACGAGCGCCTCGGTTCCGCCGATGAGGAAAAAGCCGAACGCCGTCCAGAAATAGAGGAGCCCGATGCGCTTGTGGTCCGTGGTCGTCAGCCAGCTCTTCATTTCAGGCTCTGGAGATAGGCGATCACCGCGTCGAGGTCCTGCGGCGACAAGTTTTGCGGTGTCATCAGCGCGCCCGGTTTGAGGGCCGGCGCGTTCATGATCCAGCGTCGCAGCGTTTCCGTGTTGTTCGGGAACAACGCGCCCGCAATCGTGCCCCGGCCGCCGACGTGGCTCAAATCAGGCCCGACCTTGCCCTGGGAAATGCCGGTGATCGTGTGACACGCGATGCACGCGCTGCGGCGGAAGACCTGCTGACCCAGCTCCGCGGGTGATCCTTTTGCCGGCGCCATGGGGCCGGCGCGCTGGCGGTCTACCCAAGCCTGGAACGCCGTGTCGGGCTGCACAACGACGCGCAGCCGCATGTTCGCATGCGAGGCGCCACAGAACTCGGCGCATTGACCCCAGTACTCGCCGGTCGAGTCGGCGCTGAACTCGATGCGGTTGATCCGGCCCTGGATGAGGTCGCGTTTGCCGGCGAGCCGCGGTACCCAGAAGCTGTGGATGACGTCCGCCGACGTCATCTCGAGCTGGACTGGCGTCCGTAGCGGGACATGCAGCTCGTTCGCCGCACCGATCCCCAGCGTCGGGTAGCGATACTCCCACCACCATTGGTGGCCGATCACCTCGACCCGCAACGCACCCTCGGGTGCGTTGCCCGCGGTCTCGAAAATCGTGCGCATCGTGGGAACCGCGATGAACACGAGGATCAGCGCCGGCGCGAGCGTCCAGCCAATCTCGAGCGCCGTGTGGCCGTGCACCGGCTTCGGCGCCGCCGCACCCGCGCGCGCGCGATAGCGCCCAATGGCATACAGCAGCAGCGCTTCGACGATGAGGAAAACGACCACCGCCCACCAAAAAATGTTGGTGAACAGGTGGTCGAGCGACGTGCTGAAGTCAGATCGTGGCGCGAGCGCCGACTGTGGGAACGGTCCGCTGCAGGCGGTGAGAACGACCAGGACGACAGCGAGGAGCAGCGGCACGCCGTGAAAAACTAACGGGGCGGCGGGGCGACCGGTAACCCCGGCATTTCGGTCGGCGTCTCGGTGATGGACGACTTGGCTCCCGTCCCCTGCCCCGTCAGTTCCATCACGCCGCCGTCTTCCATTGTTGCCCGCACCATCGCAAACTCGAGGTCCGGCTGCACCCAAAATTCTTGCCCCGAGTGCGGGTGTTTGAGGTGCAGCGCGCGGAAGTGACCTCCCGGAACAGTCACGTCTTCCCACGCCATAACGTCCATCTCGTTACACTGCCGCGCGATCTCTGCAGCCATGTTCGTGCCGGGAGTAGCGTTGATCATCTGAATCATCTGCGGCGGCATCTTCATCGCGGGCTGACTCCCGCTCTTCATCACGACGGTGCGAACACCAGCCTTCAGGCCGGGCACCAGCATCTGTAAGATCATCTTCGCGTTGGGACGCTTCGGGTCATCGATCGTTATTTCGTACCAGTAGTACGTGGTCCCTTCATGCGGCTCCTTGCCGACGACCGCCATCCGCATCGTGCTGCCACTGGTCTGTCCACCAGTCCAGTTGTACGTGGCCCAGGTACCGACGGTGAAGGAGTGGTTTTCGACCTGGCTGCAGATGCGCTGCTTATCGGCGGCCTGTGACGCGGCGGTTCTGGGGAGCACCGCGCTGGCGACGATGACGAGAAGAGCAGTGACACGGGAACTGATCATGAAACGGCTCCGCGAGGCTGGGGGACGACATCAGGACTCGAGAAACTATACATTTCGAGGAAGTTTGCGACCGTGGCGGAATTGGCAGACGCGCCAGCCTTAGGAGCTGGTGGGGCAACCCGTGGGGGTTCGAGTCCCTCCGGTCGCATCAAAACCGGGAATGGGGACTGGTGACACCATTCCCCCTTCCCCATTCCCCGCCGGGTTAGATTTTACCAAGCATGCCCGAGATTCTCGTAAAGAAAACCCGAGCTGAACCGGGCGAAGCGTCGCTCGAGGTCACCATTCCGCCCGACAACGTCAAAGCGGCCGAGGAGCGCGCGACGAAGGTGTACCAGCAGCGGGCCCGCCTGCCCGGCTTCCGGCAGGGCAAGGTACCAGCCGCGGTGGTGCGCAAGAAGTTCGCTGACGATATCCGCCAGGAGACGCTGCGTGAGCTCGTGCAGGAGAGCTGGCGCGTCGCGCAGAAGCAGGAAGAGCTCAAGCCGATCGCCGATCCTCACATTCACAACCTCAAGTGGGAGGACGGCGCGCCCGTCACATTCGAATTCCACGTGGAGTTGAAGCCGGAGCTCAAGCTGCAACGGCTGGGCGGTTTTCGCTTGACGCGGAAAGTTGCCGCGATCACGGTAGCGCAGGTCGACCAGCAGTTGAACACGATGCGCGAGCAACGCGCGCCATGGACGCCGGTCGCGGGCGAAAAGCCCAAGCCCAAGGACCTCGTCGACGTCATCATCGCCACCCGCGAGAACGGGGGGGGCGAGGCCAAAGATCCGCAGCCCTACCAGTTCGTGCTCGGCGAGGGCCGTGCGATTCCGGACGTCGAAGAGCGCGTCATGAGCCTCCTGCCGGGCGAATCGGTGGATGCGACCGTGCGCTTTCCCGATGACTTCGCGGAGGAAGCGAAGCGCGGGCAGACGCGCGACATCCGCCTGACGCTGCGCGAAGTCAAGCGGCAGGAGCTCGCCTCCCTGGACGACGCGTTCGCTCGCGAGATGGGCGACTTCGAATCGCTCGAAGCGTTGCGTGCCGCGATCGGCGCGGACCTTGGCAAAGAGGCGGAACGGGAAGCGGACGCGCACCTGCGCACCGAGCTGATCGACCAGATCGTCCAGGCGAACAGCGTGGTCGCGCCGCGGCCGCTGGTCGAGCGCGTGTTGGGCGCCTACGCGCAGGCCTATGAAGTCCCGGAGGAGCGCTGGCAGCAGTTCGCGCAAGAATTCCGCACCATAGCGGAATCGCAGGTGCGGCGCGATCTGGTGCTCGATTACGTCGTCGAAACGCAGAACTTGCGCGCCACCGAAGCGGAGCTGGACCAAAAGGTCCAGGAGCTCGCCGAGCGACGCGGGATGCCGGCCGCGCAGCTGTATGCGTCGTTGGAGAAGGCCAAGCGGCTCCGTGATGTTGCGCGGAGCATCACCGAGGAGAAGGTGTTCTCCCATCTCTTGTCGCAGTCCACCGTGGAGCAAGCGTGACGAAGAGCGAAAGCCACATCTATCCCCCGTATATCATCGAGCGTTCGAGCCGTGGCGAGCGCACCTATGACATCTTCAGCCGGTTATTGATGGACCGCATCGTGTTCCTGGGCACGTCCATCACCGACGATGTCGCTAACATCATCATCGCGCAGCTGCTGTTCCTGGATGCCGACAACCCCGAACGGGACATTTACCTGTACGTGAATTCCCCAGGTGGCCTGGTGTCATCCGGTATGGCGATTTACGACACGATGCAGTTCCTGCGCGCACCCGTGAACACCATCTGCATGGGGATGGCGGCGTCGATGGGCTCGTTCCTGTTGACCGCGGGACGCAAGGGCAAACGCTCGGCGCTGCCACACGCGCGCATCATGATGCACCAGCCGTCCGGCGGCACGCAGGGCACAGCCTCCGACATCGAAATCCAGGCGCGGGAGATCCTGTTCCTGCGGCGCAAGCTCAATGAGCTGTACGCCAAGCACACCGGCAAGACCGTGGAGAACATCGAGAAGGATATGGACCGAGACCGCTTCATGTCCGCCGAAGAAGCGAAAGAGTATGGACTGATCGATCACGTCATCTCGAACTACGAAGAAATCAAGGAAGACGGGAAGGCCAAGAAGTGAACACTTGCGCCGCCAGACGCGCCTTCCCATACTAGGGCGACGATGTCTCACGACAAGCATCTCCGCTGCTCGTTCTGCGGTAAATCCAAGGATTCCGTCCGGAAATTCATCTCCGGGCCGTCCGTCTACATCTGCAATGAGTGCATTGCGCTCTGCAATGAGATCCTGGCGGAGGATGAAGAACGCGAAGTCGCGGAGGCGATCACTCAGGTCCCCACGCCTGCGGAAATAAAGGACGTGTTGGACCAATACGTGATCGGGCAGGACCGCGCCAAGAAGACTCTCGCCGTCGCCGTCTATAACCACTACAAACGCATCAATTCCCACTCCGGCCGCGACAACGACGTCGAGCTCGACAAGAGCAATATCCTCCTCATCGGGCCGACCGGCGTGGGCAAGACGCTCCTGGCGCAGACCCTCGCGCGCATCCTGGACGTGCCCTTCACAATTGCCGACGCGACCACGCTCACCGAAGCGGGTTACGTCGGTGAGGACGTCGAGAACATCCTGGTGCGGCTGCTGCAGTCAGCCGATTTCAACGTGTCCGAAGCCGAGCGGGGCATCGTCTACATCGACGAAATCGACAAGATCGCCCGCAAGTCCGAGAATCCGAGCATCACGCGGGACGTCTCGGGCGAAGGCGTGCAGCAGGCCCTGCTCAAAATTCTGGAAGGCACGGTCGCCAGCGTCCCGCCGCAGGGTGGGCGTAAGCATCCGCAGCAGGAGTACATCCAGGTCAACACGAAGGACATCCTCTTTGTCTGCGGCGGCGCGTTCGACGGCCTCGAGAAGATCATCGAGTCCCGCACCGGCCGGCGGCGGATCGGCTTTACAAAGGAAGAGGTCGAAAAGGGCGTTGACGAGAAGCTGAAGAAGAATCCCTTCGTCGACGTCGAGCCTGACGATCTGTTACGCTACGGCCTCATCCCGGAGCTCGTCGGCCGGTTGCCGGTCACGGTGCCGCTCGATGCGCTCGACGAGGACGCGTTGATTCGGATTCTCACCGAGCCCAAGAACGCGCTCGCCAAGCAGTACCAGAAGCTGTTCGACCTCGAGGACGTCCGCCTGACGCTCGAGAAAGACGCGCTGAAGGCGATCGCGGCGAAGGCGATGAAGCGCGGCACCGGCGCCAGAGGGCTGCGCGCCATCCTCGAAGAGATGATGACGGAAATCATGTTCGAGCTGCCGAGCCGTGACGACGTGCGCGAAGTCGCGATCACCGCTGAATGCGTCACGTCGGGCCGTGCGCCGTTGCTCGTGACCGAGCGTCCCCGCCAGAAGAAAGAAGCCTGACCGACGCACGTTACATTGGCTCGTTCCCGCGAGCCGATGCGTTGCTCGATCCTCCACTCCCGGAAGTCGCGTTCATCGGCCGCTCCAACGTCGGCAAGTCGTCGTTGCTCAATGCAGTGGTGGGGCAACGGATCGCTAAGACGTCCGGAACGCCGGGGAAGACACGGGCGCTCAACGTGTTCATGATACCGGGGACTGGGGAAAGGGGACTGGCCCAGCATTCGCCAGTCCCCTTTCCCCATTCCCTGTATTTCCTGGATCTGCCGGGCTACGGCTACGCCAGAGCCGGGAAGGAGCAGCGGGCAGGCTTTCGCCGCCTACTGCGATACGCCCTGGAGCGGGAGCGGCTGCGCGGCGTGGTGTGGCTGCTGGATATTCGCCATCCGCCCTCGGTCGATGACCGCACCATGCAGGACACGCTGGTGGAAGGAGAGACGCACGTCCTTGCCGCGCTCACCAAGGGCGACAAGCTTTCGACAGCGCGGCGCCGCGCGCGCGAACGCGAGCTGCGCGACGAGCTCGGACTTCCCGAGGATCAGGTGATCGTGACGAGCGCGAGATGGACCGATAGAATGTTGGAAGGTTGGAAGGTTGGAATGACTGTGGTTCTTCTTTCCATCTTTCCAACAATCCAACGTTCCGCCGCCGCCCAGGATACGATTCCCCCCGGCTACGGTACGCTCCGTCGCGACGACATCGTCGTGAGTCTCAGCACCGGCACCGTCGCGGTTCAGGTCCTGCCGCTCGACGAGCAAGTCATCCGGCTGCTCGCGCCCGACACCTACCGCTCGCTGCGCCAGCTCATCCAGAGCCGGTCGGATGACATCGCCGCCGCCGCGCGACTCCCGAACACGGAACATCCCGTGCTCGTGATGGTCACCTTCCTCGGCATCGTGCCCGGGGCCCGCTTCAATCCGGACGAGCTCTTCATCACCAGCCGCGGCCGGTTGTTCCGCCCGATCGGTATCGTGCCGCTCTCCCCAACGTGGAGCTCGTATCAGCTCGAAGCGCGCCAGCAGGCGGTGGCGATCTATCTCTTCGAGGAGGGGATCAGCGTGCGGGAACAGATGACCATCAGCTACCAGGGCCTCTCGAGCGACGTGTGGACCCGCTCCCTGCGGCTGCTCAACGAGGAGCGGGCGCGCGTCAAGGCACGCGCCCAGTCGGACGCCGGAACCGCTGCTCGAGGTCCGTAGTCGAGCGCGTTCCCGCTGAGTCGACACATACCACACTCACACGCGCCGCGGGCACCGCGAGTCGCGGCGCCAACGCCAGTGCGCTGTCACATCCAATCATCATGAAGGCCGCCGCCCAGGCATCGGCGGCGGCGGCTGCGGCCGCCAGCACGGTCACCGATCGCACCATGGCCCCGTGCGCGTTGCGCTGCGACTTCGTGCGCACCGATCCACTCCACATCTCGACTGCACCGAGCGAGTGCAAGGTGTTGTCGGGATCGGGAATACCGACAGACCGGTCCGTCGAGCGAGTGACCGGACCGATCCAACGAAACTGCTCGCCCAGATCGAGCAACGCGCTGTCAACGACCGGCGCCAGCGCGAGGGCCGCGCGATCGAGCGCATAGCCGATCGCCACGCTGTCTGGTGAGAGAGCCACACCGGTCTTGCGGCGCACATCCTCGCGGATGGAATCGAGTGCCGCGATCCGCATTCGCTTCCGTAGCAACGAATCGATGCGATCCACGGAGTCGCGCGCAGCATCAAGCGCCTGTGCAATCCGCGTGCTGTCCGCTCCCCACGCAGCGGCCGACATCGTCGTCCCCATCAGCGGCCACGCACGCGAGATGGGCGGATGCACGTCACGACCGCAGGCTGTGATCAGCAGGCTGAGCGCGAACGACCAGGCGATGTGAGGCTCGAGATTGATTCTCAAGAACGATTGTAGAAATATAGAAGACCATGAACATGTGGCGAGAACATCCGATTCTGAGTGCCGCCGTCGCCGTCCTCGTCGTCGGAGTGGCGGCGCTGCTCTGGCGGCTACGCACGCGCCTGATGCGCTCGGAGCACGAGCGCCGCCGCGCAGCCGAGGAGTTGAATCGCCGGCTGTCGGAGCTGTTCTCGCTCCAGGAGTTGTCGTACGTCCTGTCCGACTCGCTCGAGCTGGACCGCATCGTCGAGCAAGTCGTTCGCTATGCCGTTCGCTTCCTCGATGCCCAGGGCGCGCTGCTCGCGCTGGTCGGCGAGGCAGCCGGAGACCCGCTCCAGATTGCCGCAGCCGAAGGGACGTTGAGCGCGCTGCGCGGGCGCACGATCCCCGGAGACGACAAGGGGCTCGTCGCCCGTTCCACAGGGCGTGAGCATCTCGAGCTGGTGCGCAACTCGGGTCCCGAGCCGACCGAGGTCATCGATGGCGTTCAGGCGGCCGCCGCGGCCGCCGTCCCGCTCCGCTCGCACGGCGCCGTCATCGGCACGCTCCTGATCACCGACCCGCGCGAGGGCGTTTTTGTCCCCGACGACGTCCGCCTCCTCTCGACCCTGGCGACCCACGCGGCGGTGGTGATCGCCAATGCGCGCTTCTTCGAGATGGTGCGGCGCGCGAAAGAACAGTGGGAGACGGCGTTCGATGCGCTGAGCGAGGGCATTGCGGTCGTCGATGATGAGGGCCGGGTGCGCCGCGCCAACCGCGCGCTCGCCGGCCTCCTGGGCGTTGCGCTTCCCAGCGTCGTCGGGGCCTCACTCGGCGAGGCGCTCCTGGGCAAGTCGCATGCGCTAGCCGACCTGCTGTCCGCGGCGCGGCGCGGTGAACGCCCCGCCCCGCTCGTGGCCCGCTCCGACCGGTTGCGGCGCGCCCTGCGCGTGAATGCGGCTCGCATCCCCGGCGCGACGACCGAGCAAAGCACGGTCGTCCTCGTCGAAGACGTCACGGAGCAGCAAGCGCTCGAGACACAGCTCGTGCAAAGCGAGAAACTGGCGGCGGTTGGCCAGCTGGTGTCGGGCGTCGCGCACGAGCTGAACAACCCGCTCACCTCGATCGCGGGGCTTTCGGAGTTTCTGCTCGAGCAGAAGGAGCTCGGCAAAAAAGATCGTGGCCACCTCCAGGTCATTCAAGAGCAGGCCGAGCGGGCCGGGCGGATCGTGCGCAATCTGCTGACGTTCGCGCGCAAGGGATCGGGCGAACAGCTGCCGGTCGACCTCAACGACGTGATCCGGCGCACGCTGTCACTCACCTCCTATGACATGAAGCTCAACGACATCACGGTGACGCGCGAGTTGAGTGGCGCGCTGCCGGAGGTCATGGGCGACCGCCATGGACTGCAGCAGGTCGTCCTCAACCTCATCACCAACGCCGCGCAGGCCGTGGCCGAGAATCCGCGCGAGCGCGCGCGCGAGATCACCGTGTCCACGTGGTTCGACGGGCAGGTCCATCTGCGGGTCGCCGACACCGGACCCGGTATCCCCGAGCAAGTGCTGCAAAGCGTGTTCACGCCGTTCTTCACGACGAAGGAACCCGGCAAGGGCACGGGGCTCGGTCTATCGATCACCTATTCGATCGTGGAGAGCCACGGCGGTCACATCACGATCGAGCCTGCTGGCACCACAGGGGGGGGCCGCAGCGGCGCCGCGTTCCGCGTGGACTTGCCGCCCGCGCCCGCCGACGCATTGCGCGCCGCCAAGACGCCGATTCCCGAGCCGGCGAACGCGCCGCCGTTCGTCAAACGCACGATTCTGCTCGTCGACGGCGATCCAGCGGTGCAGCGCACGATCAAGGCGCTGTTCGCACGCGATGGACATCTCGTCGAGGTCGCGGGCGATCCCCAGCACGCACTCGATCTCGCACAGCGCGGTGGCTTCGACCTCGTCATCGCGGACGCGCGCGCCATGGCGCCCGGAAAACGCGGGACGCTGCTCGCGGAAGAATTGGTGACGCGGATTCCGACGCTGCGGGAACGCATGATCGTCGCGACGGGCGACGTGCGGCCTACGACCGAAGAGACGCTGGCGCGTCTCGGCGTGCGTTACGTGCGCAAGCCTTTCAACCTGCGCGATCTTCGCGTCGAAGCCGCGCGCTTGTGGGAGGCGACCGCGCTGTCGTAAGACTCCGCGGGCCAACCGAACGTCCCGAGATTGACCGCACCGCCCGGTGCGAACCGCACGCCTTCGCGCAGCAAGAGCGCGCGCTGCAAGACGGCGCTGTGATCCTGACCAGAAAAAGAAATGCGACCGGCCGCGTTGATCACGCGCCACCACGGGACGTCGTTGTCTTCGGGGAGTGCGGAGAGCGCCCAACCGACCGTGCGCGCGGCGCCGGGCCGGCCCGCGAGGCGCGCGATGATGCCGTACGTCGCCACCCGTCCCTTGGGGATGTGACGGACCACGCGATAGATCCGATGATAGAATGGATTCACAAGGGAGCCTGCTACTAGCTTACGCGGAGGACATCTTCAAGCAAGCCTGCGTCTCCACCCCCCACTATTGACAAAATGTCATCCAGTGCTCTCCGCTCCCGGGGCCACGCGAAACGGCTCGCCGCCGTCTGGGCGGTCAACCATTCCGCACGATCGTGCTCGTCGGACAGGCGCACCGTCACATCCGGCGATACGAACGCGGCGAACACCGGAATCATCGCTAATTCATCGGTGCCGTGCTGATAGAATGCTTCGGTGCGGCTGAGATTGTAGAGTCGTTCGGGCGCGAGGCCCGTCTCTTCGCGCAGCTCGCGCACCGATGCCTGCACGGGCGTCTCGCCGGGTTCGATGGTGCCGTGCACCGTCTCCCACGAACCCGGACAGCGCCCGTTGTTGCCGCGGCGCAGCGCCAGCACCTCGAGCTGCCGCCCGTCCCCACGCAATGCGTAGGTGTCCACGAAGGACACGCGAATGGAAGTCAGCGACGCCGGCCGAGCACTGCTTCGAGCCGCGCCGAGAGCGCGCGGGCGCGGAACGGCTTGGTGAGAAAATCGTCGGCGCCGAGCTCGAAGACGCGGACTTCATTGTCCTCGTCGCCCTTTGCCGTCAGCACGATGACGGGAATGTTCGCGGTGGCGGGTCGCGACCGCAGATGCGAGAGCACGCCGTAGCCATCGAGCCCCGGAAGATTCAAGTCGAGCACGATGATATCGGGACCCACGCGATCGACCTGGTCGAGGGCCTGCACGCCGTCTCGCGCTTCGGTCACGGCGTAGCCGTCGCGCTCCAGCAAATCGCGCATGACTTTTCGCAAGCTGTCTTCGTCGTCTACCAACAGCACTTTCGACGCCGGTTGACCGTGCGCGCCCGATCGGCGGACGGGTGCCGCCGTTTCCTCGAGCAGATCGAAGTGCGTCGAAACGGGCGCGGCTTCGGGCGCTGGTGTAGACTGCCCTGCCGCGCTGCCGGAGCCGCGCGCACTGCCGGAGCCGCGCTTCGGGGCCGGTGCTTCTTCGTAAGGCCCGCTTTCGTCGGACGGAATATCCACGACCCGCGTCAGCTCTTCGATCGTCGATTCGCCTCGCGTCACGTGCGTGAGCCCTGAATCCCAGAGCGACTTCATCCCACCGCGTTTCGCAGCGTCCGCGACCCGGTCCGCCGCCTCGCCCGCGGCGATGCACCGCTCCAGCTCGGGATTCATCGTGAGAATCTCGAGAATCGAGAAGCGGCCGCGATACCCCGTCATGGCGCAATCCGGACAACCCGCCGCCCGATACAGCGGCGTGCCCGCCGGGATCCAGCGCCGCAGCCGCTCGGGCGGCGCCTCCATCCAGACTTCTTTGCACGTCGGGCAGAGCTTACGCATCAGCCGTTGCGCCACGACGCCGCGCAGCGACGCGGCGATCTTGTATGGCTCCACGCCGATGTCGACGAGCCGCGTGACCGCGTTGGCGGCATCGTTGGTGTGAAGCGTGGACAGCACGAGGTGTCCGGTGAGCGACGCCTGCACCGCGATCTGCGCCGTCTCCTTGTCGCGGATCTCGCCGACGAGGACGACGTTCGGGTCCTGGCGCAGAATCGAGCGCAGCGCCGCCGCGAACGTCAGCCCGGCCTTCTCCTGCACCTGCACCTGCACGATGCCCTGCATGCGGTACTCGACCGGGTCTTCGACCGTCACGATGTTCACGCCCTCGCTCTTGATCTCATTGATCGCCGAGTAGAGCGTCGTGGTCTTGCCGGATCCGGTCGGGCCGGTGACGAGAAGGATGCCCTCGTGATTCTCGAGCAGCCGCCGGATCGCCTCCGCTTCCCCTGGGTTGAGGCCCAGCGAATCGAGCGACTTCACGGTGGCGCGGGAATCGAGAATACGGATGACGACTTTTTCGCCGAGCTGCGCGGGCAGCGTCGAAACGCGGAGGTCGATGGGCTGGCCGTTGACGGCAACGCGGGCGCGGCCGTCCTGCGGCCGCAGCCGGTCGGCGATGTCGAGCGATGACATGATCTTGATGCGCGAGATCAGCGGCAGCCCGGCCTGGCGCGGGATCTTCATGACCTGCCGCAGCACGCCGTCGATCCGGTAGCGCACCGCCACGCCGCCCTCTTCCGGCTCGACGTGGATGTCACTGGCACGAGAGAGGATGCCTTCCGAGATGATCATATCCACGAGCCGCACCACCGGCTTCTGGCTCGCATCCGCCTCGGAGATGTTGAGCTCTTCGGGGGGCGCGTCCCTCAGCGTCGTCAGGACTTCATCGTCGCCCATGCCTTCGAGCAGCTTGTCGATCGCTTTTTCCGGCTTGTACATCTCGTCGAGCTTCTCGGAAATCTTTGAGGGCGCTAGCAGGAACAGCCGGATCTCACGCGCCGTCGCGAAGGCCAGCGCCTTCTCGGCATCGAGATCGAAGGGATTGGCTGTACCCAGCTCGAGGAAGGAGTCGGTGAGACGCAATGGCAGCACACGATAGCGGCGGGCGAGCTGCTCGGGTACGCCCTCGCGGATCGCGGGATCGATTTTGGAGGCGTCGGCGATCTTGAGCCGGAAGCGATGCGACAACTTGTCGATGATTTCGGCGTCGGTCGCGATCTTCTCGGCAACGAGCGCTTCCCACAGCGTCCGGCCCGTGTCCGACTTTCCCCGGAGCTCCTGGAGGAGCTCTGGGGTGATCAGGCCCTCGAGGGATTGGGCCAGCCATTCGTCGGGGAACGCCGTGACCGCCATTCGACTGTCTCCAAAGTAGTGCTGCCGGCGATTCAGTCCAGTCTTTTCGTTACAGGATATCCCAAAAATCGCGCGCTACGTCGAATGCCACGTGCGCATTATGGGATTGCAAGCCATAGCCTGCCTCGACGCGAAACACACCCAACCATTCAACACCCAATCCCACGGTGATGCGGGTGCCCGGCGTCACACGCCAGGGGGTCAGGGGAATAGCATCATCGGTCCACCCCGCGGCCGCGTACGGAGCGAGCGTAATCGTTCCCGGTGTGCGCGCCGGACCCGGTGCGAGACGAAGGAATGGTACAGCAGTCCGCCATTCGACATGAACGAGCGCGAGACGACGCCCGCCCCAGTCCCGAAACGGGTCGCCGAGCAGCGTGCCGCGGCCGCCCAGGACAAACGCGCGGTGCGGTGGCAAGGCCGACGTCGCGAGACCGAACTGGAAGCGCGCAAGAATACGGCTGCCCCCGATCGGCGCGAGTACGTGTCCCGCACCGCTGATGCGCGCGTAATTGCTCGTGCCGTTCTGTACTCGCCCTCCGCCTTCAACCGTGAGCTCGGCGGCGAAGTCATGGCGGACCGCGAAGCCTTCACTGCGCCGGCGCAAGGTCATCGCGGCGGACGCGTAATCGCCGTCGGCGATCGCGGGATTGAGCCGATAGCGCCCAGTCGCGGGCGATGCGTGCACGGTCTGGGTCGCGATGCGCTCCCCGGCAGCCATCAATCGTATTTCGCCTCTGCCGCCGAGACTCTGCCGCACAGCGAGTCGCATTCCGGTGGCGCGATAGTAATCGCCGTAGTCATCACCGAATTCCTGCGCAGCGAGCGAATTGAGCAACGGCGCGACCACGCGCGAATCCGCGATGTCGCGGATTTGCCGGTACGCGGACAGCTCGATGCCGTCCAGCGCCCGCACCGAGACCACTCCCTTCCCCTTCTTGTCAGAGAAACCGTAGCTGCCGAGTCCACGGACCTCGATGCGGTCGCCCCCCCCCGGCACTCGCCAGACGTAACCGGCGCCCAGCGCGAGGCCTTCCACACGATTCACGTGGACCAGGTCGCTCAACGCGCCTGCACCGAGACGCTGACGCTTGAGACCGGTCAGCGCGCGGCGCCCGGCGACTTTGCTGACCTCGGCGCGCACGCGTTCGAGGTCGTTCTCGCGCACCGGCTCGGCGACATCCTGGATGGCAGCCGTCAGGGATCCGGTCCACGGAAACGAGTCACGTTCCGCTTTTGGGACCGCGGTGATTTCGTCCCCAACGAACCATCCCGTGCTGAGGCCGACATTGAACAGGTAATTGTCGATCTCCCAACGGCCGCGGATGATGCCGCGCGCCGGAATGTCGAGCCAGGTCGCGCGGCGACGGATCTCCACCTCTTGCCGGTAGGGCAGCCAGAACCGCCCTTCCCACAGCGCGTTGTCGAGAACGATGCTGACGTCCTCGAGCTGGGGATCGAGGTATGCGCGCGGCGTGAAATTGAACGCCATGCGGACCAGCTCGGACGATTCCAGATCGAGGAACAGCGTGCCCACGATCGCCGGGACCGCAAAGGCTTTCGGCCGCACGCGCAACGCCACGACCCGGACGGCGCGCTGCGGCAGCACGATCGTCGTCGTGTCGCCCAAGGCGTAGTCGTAGATGTCCGTGCCGACCGGCGCGAGCGGGTGCGGCACGTCGCGCACTTCGTCTCCCTCACCCAGCCGGATCGCACGTCCGAAATTGTTCTGAATGATGCCGAGATGGTCGCGGTGATAGTTGATGTCGGTGGGCAGCTCGGCGCGGTCGCGCCAGCCGACGATGCGCTGCTTGCTGAGGCCCGGCGCCTTCCAGTACACTTCCAGCTCCAGCTGATCCGCTTTCACGAGTCGCGGCGGCTCGGTGAGCCCTTCGCCGAACTGGCCGAGGAAGAAGAGAAACCCGTGAGCCTGGGCTTTGTAATCGCGCAGCGCGGTATCGATCGCGCTTACGGCGCGCCGTGCAATCGCGCGGCGTGCCAGGGCCAGCGCGGAATCGCCGTTCCAGTCCTGGGCGGACGCGCGTGCGGGGATCAGCAGCAGCAGGAAGGCGACGGACCAACGCATCGGCGCGAAATCTAGACGATGGACCCGCGCGACGCATTCCTGGAGCGGGCGAAAGCGGGCGGAGGCGGCATTGTTCCCGTCATCCGCGAAATCGTCACCGACGCGGACACGCCCGTCGCCGCATTCGCCAAGATCGCCAGGCCGCCGTTCGCGTTTCTCCTCGAATCGCTGGTGGGCGGAGAGCGCTGGGCGCGCTACACCTTCCTCGGCACCGAGCCGCGGGAAGCGTGGCGCTATCGCGGAGCGCGAGTCGATCGGTGGACGCCGGCCGCGGGATGGCAGTCGGCGGGCCAAACCCCGGATCCGATCGCGCATCTCGCGGATCGGCTGCGCGCGCTGCCCAGCGCGCCCGTGCCAGGTTTGCCGCGCTTTCTGGGCGGCGCGGTGGGGTACCTGGGCTACGATCTCGTACGGACCATCGAGCGGCTTCCCAATGCACCGGCCGACACTCTCGACATCCCCGATGCGGTCGTGATGATCGCCGATGCGCTCGTCATTCTCGACAACGTGTTCGGCCGCTCCCTCGTGGTCGCCAACGTCGAGGTGCCGGCGAATGCATCAGCGGCACAGCGGCTGCGGCTGTACGACGCGGCGCAAGAGCGGATCGACGGCTTGATCGCGCGCCTCGGTGCTACCCACCAGCTCGCGCCGCTCACGCTGGACGGAGACGGCCGAGCGTTGCGTCCCCCCCCGCCTCCGCCTCCCGACTCCCGCTATCCTCGCTCGGCGTTCGAGCGCGACGTCAGCAAGATCCGCGAGTACATCGCGGCGGGCGACATCTTCCAGGCCGTTCTCTCGCGCCGCCAGGTCGTGAAAGGCGCCGTCGATCCGTTGCGCATGTATCGCTACCTGCGCGCGCTGAACCCCGCGCCCTATCTCTTCTATCTCACGCTCGACGACGTGACCTTCCTCGGCAGCTCACCCGAAGTGCTGGTGCGCGTCGAGGGCGACGAAGTGACCGTGCGGCCGATTGCCGGTACGCGCCCGCGCGGTGCCACGCCGGCCGAAGACGAGGCACTGGCCGCGACGTTGCGCAGCGACGCGAAGGAGCTCGCTGAACACCGCATGCTCGTCGACCTCGGCCGCAACGACGTGGGCCGGGTGGCGCGTTACGGCTCGGTGCGTGTCACGGAGTCGCTCGAGATCGAGCGTTACTCGCACGTGCAACATCTCGTCAGCGAAGTCCGCGGGCGACTGAGTCCCGGGCACGATGCGCTCGACGTCTTCCGCGCCTGCTTCCCCGCGGGGACCGTCAGTGGCGCGCCGAAGGTGCGCGCGATGGAAATCATCGATGAGCTGGAGCCGGAGCGCAGGGGACCGTACGCCGGTGCAGTCGGATACGTCGGCTGGGGTGCGACGAGTCTCGACACCGCGATCGCGATTCGGTCGGCGCTCGTGCTCAAGGATCGCGTCGTCGTGCAGGCCGGCGCCGGCATCGTCGCCGATTCCAATCCCGCAAACGAATTCGCGGAGACCGAAGCCAAAGCTCAGGCGGTGCTGCGGGCGCTCGCGCTCGCCAAAGCGGGCGATTAGTTTCGGGCCTGTGTTCAAGCTGACGAGCACGTCCGGTGAGCAGTCGATCGATCTCCAGCTCGGGCGCAAACTGGTGGTGGGTCGAGCCGTTACGAGCGACGTCCCCATCTATGATCCCACCATTTCGCGGCGTCACGCCGAGATCGTCCTCACCGAAAGCGGCGTCCGCGTCACCGACTTAGGGTCCTCCAACGGCACGTTCCTGAACGGCGCCAAGATCACCGAGGCCGAAGCGGGCGCCAACGACGTCGTGACGTTCGGAAAAGTGGCGTTCCGCGTGAAAGAGGTGACGACACCGGTGGCGCGTCCGCAGGTCGTCCCTGCGCCTCCGGGGTTCGCGAGCCCGCGGCCCGGATCGGCGAAAGGCGGCGTGGCCGGCGGGACCATCGTGCGCCAGCTCCCGGTGAGCGCTTCGGGCGGCGTGCCCGCGATCGTGATGGATCAGCCGCAAAGCGGCGGCTCGTCGCACCTCAAGGTCCACGCCCAGAACCAGGAAGAGCGGCGCGAGAAGAAGCTGTCGCTGCTCCTCGAGGTCTCCAAGGAGCTGTCGAAGCAGCAGGAGCTCGACCGGCTGCTCGACAAGGTCGTGGATTTCACGTTCCAGATCATGAACGTGGACCGCGTCTCGATCTTGCTGCTCGACGGCAAGTCGAACGAGCTGGTGCCGCGCATCTCCAAGAGCCGCACCGGTGACGCCAGCGCGGCGAAGCACGTGCCGCAGTCGATCGCGCGCAAGGCGGTGGAGGAACGGGTTGCCATACTGTCCGACAACGCCGCCACCGACGAGCGCTTCAAGGGCAAGTCCATCCTGATCCAGAGCGTGCGCAGCGCGATGTGCACGCCGCTCATGGGCTCCGACCAGAAGGTTCTCGGCATCCTCTACGTCGACAACCTGACCGCCACGCACTCATTCGCAGATGAGGATCTCGAGTTCCTGATCGCGTTCGGCGGCTTGACCGCTGTCGCGATCGAGAACTCCCAGCTGTCAGAGCGGATCCGGCGCGAGGCGCTCGTGCTGTCGAACTTTCAGCGCTACTTCTCACCCAACATCGCGCAGGTGATCGCGCAACAGCAGGACGCGGGGCGATTGCCCAGCGAAAAGCGCCCCGTCGTGGTGTTCTTCTCGGACATCCGCGGCTTCACACCGATGTCCGAGACGATGAGCCCGGACGAGATCGCCCGGCTGCTCACGGAGTACTTCACCGAGATGGTGGACAAGGTGTTCGAGTACGGCGGCACGCTGGACAAGTTCATGGGCGATGCGATCATGGCATTGTGGGGCGCGCCGATCGCCCACGCCGACGACGCCGACCGCGCGGTGCAGTGCGCCATCGCGCAGCTCGCCGAGCTCGAGAAGCTGAATGCCAAATGGAAACAAGAGGGTCGCACTGAAGTGCAGATCGGCATCGCCATCAACTTTGGTGAGGTGTTCGCGGGGAACATCGGCTCAGACCGGCGGCTCGAATACACGGTGATCGGCGATGCAGTGAACACCGCCTACCGCCTGTGCGGCAAGGCCGGGCCGAACGAGATCCTGATTTCCGAGCCGTTCTACCAGCAACTGAAGAAGAAGCCGGCCGTCGAGACGCTCGAGCCGATTCAGGTGAAAGGGAAAGCGAAGAAGGTGCCGGTTTATCGCGTGAAGCGGTAAGGACGCCCAAACTTCGCCAGCAGATCCAGCGCCAATCGCAGTGGCAGTCCCATCACGCCAAAGAAGTCGCCTTCCACCCGCTCGATGAGCGGCGCGCCGAGTCCTTGGATGGCGTAAGCGCCGGCTTTGTCGAGCGGCTCGCCCGTCGCGACGTACTCCTCCAGTGTCGCGCGCTCAACCGGCCGGAACGTCACGCGTGAAACATCGAGCGCCTGCTCGAGCCTGCCGTTCTGCGCGACGGCTACCGCCGTGAGCACGGCGTGCGTTCTGCCCTGCAGTTGACCGAGCATCTGCACGGCATGCGCCGGTGATGTCGGCTTCTCGAAGATTTTTCCGTCCAACACGACGGTCGTGTCCGCCGCGAGAATCACGTCGCCGGGCGCCTGCGGCGCAACCGCCTGCGCTTTAGCGCGGGACAGACGCGTCACATAGGCGTCCGGAGCCTCACCCGCGATGACGTGCTCGTCCACGTGGGGTGGAATGACGCGGAAGGGAATGCGCAACATTTCGAGGAGCTGCTTGCGGCGCGGCGAGCCGGACGCGAGGACGATCGGTTTCACTTCTCCAGAATCAACGTCACCGGGCCGTCGTTGACCAGTTCGACTTCCATCATCGCACCAAACTCCCCCGTCTCGACCGGAATCTTGCCGCCCGACTTCTCACGGAGCAGTGCCACGAACTTCTCGTAGAGCGGAATGGCCAGGTTTGGAGGCGCCGCGCCGATGAAGCTCGGACGGCGGCCCTTGCTCGCGTCGCCGTAGAGGGTGAATTGTGGCACCACCAGCACCGCGCCTCCCGTCTCCGCCAGATCCCGGTTCATCTTGCCTTCGGCGTCCCCGAACACGCGCAACCCGAGGATCTTCTCCGCCATCCATTCGAGCGACGCTTCGGTGTCGGCCGGCGCGAAACCGGCGAGCACAAGAAAGCCGGGCCCCCCCCCGATGGTTCCGGTAACCCGGCCTGCGACACGCACCTGCGCCCGAGACACTCGCTGGAGGATGACCCTCACTCGACGGTGACGCTCTTCGCCAGGTTCCGCGGCTGATCGACGTTGCAGCCGCGCCGCACCGCGATGTAGTAGGCGAGCAGTTGCAGCGGCAGGACGCTCAGCACCGGCGTCAGCAGATCCAGCGTCTCCGGGATCTCGATCCGGTAATCGGCGAGCTTGTCGAGCGCGGTGTCGCCCTCCGTCACGATGGCGATGACCCGCCCGCCTCGCGCTTTCACTTCCTCGATGTTGCTGACGACCTTGTGATGCACCGCATCATTGGGGGCGATGAAGACGACCGGCATCAGATCGTCGATCAACGCAATCGGCCCGTGCTTCATCTCGGCCGCAGGGTAGCCCTCGGCGTGGATGTAGGAGATTTCCTTGAGCTTGAGCGCGCCCTCGAGCGCGACGGGGAAGTTGTAGCCACGGCCCAGGTAGAGCACGTTCTGCGCGCGCACCAACCGGTCGGCAAGCTGTTCGATCTGCGGCGCCTTCGCGAGCACTTGTTGCACCAGATCGGGAAGCTTCGCGAGGGCGCGAACCACTTCCCTTCCCTGCAGAATCGAGAGCGCCCGCAGCCGCCCCATCTTCAACGTGAGCGCCGCCAACGCCACGATCTGGCTCGTGAACGCTTTCGTGCTCGCGACGCCGATTTCGGGGCCCGCGTGCAGGTAAATACCGCCGTCCACCTCGCGCGCGATCGTACTGCCGACGACGTTGACGAGGCCCAGCGTGCGCGCGCCGCGTCGCTTGGCTTCGCGCAACGCGGCGAGGGTGTCCGCGGTCTCGCCGGACTGCGAGATCCCGACGACCAGCGTGCGCTCGTCGACAATCGGATTCCGGTAGCGGAACTCGGAGGCGTACTCGACCTCGGTCGGGATTCGCGCCAGCTCCTCCATCATGTATTCGCCGATGAGTCCCGAGTGCCACGACGTGCCGCACGCCGTGATGACGATGCGCTGCACCTTGAGCAGGTCCTCATCGGTGATGTTCAGTCCGCCGAATCGGACCGTTCCCTCTTCCTCGAGCAGGCGGCCGCGCAGTGTGTTGTGCACGCTCTCCGGCTGCTCCATGATCTCCTTGAGCATGAAGTGGGCGTAGCCGCCCCGCTCGATGGTGGCGAGGTCCCATTCCACCTGCGTGACCGCCTTCTCTTTCTCCGCAGCGGCGAGATCCATGATCCGGTAATCGCCCGGCGTGACTTCGGCGATCTCGCCGTCGTCCAAGTACACGACGGAGCGCGTGTGCGCCAGCACCGCGGACGCATCGGATGCGACCCAATTCTCTCCAGTGCCGATAGCGACGAGCAGCGGCGACCCGCGCCGCGCGGCGACGAGCGTATCGGGCTCGCGCGCCGAGATCACGGCGATGCCGTACGCGCCTTCGACCTGCCGCAGCGCCGCGGCGGTCGCGTCCACCAGAGGCGTGCCCTTGGTGTGCGTCTCTTCGATCAGATGGGAGAGAACTTCGGTGTCGGTCTGCGAGCGAAAGACGTGACCGCGCTGTGTCAGCGCCTGGCGCAGCGCGCCCGCGTTCTCGATGATGCCGTTGTGGACGAGCGCGAGCGTGCCGCCGCAGTCGACGTGGGGATGCGCGTTGACGGTATTGGGCACGCCGTGCGTCGCCCAACGGGTATGCGCGATGGCTGTGGTGCCGATTGGCAGAGTGGCGCCGAGCTCGCGCTCGAGCGCTGCGATCTTCCCCGGTGTGCGGAAGACCTCGAGGCCGCCGTTCACGATCGCGAGCCCGGCGGAGTCATAGCCGCGATACTCGAGGCGCTTCAGGCCTTCGAGCACGAGCGGTGCCGCCGCCCGCTTGCCCGTGTAGCCTACGATGCCGCACATAATTGTCGACCTTCCTCTATCAAGCGTTGCGCGTCCGCGCTCGTCGGCGCTTCGGCGATCAATCGAATAATCGGTTCGGTCCCGGAGGGCCGCACATGCAGCCAGCGATCGGGCCACGCGAGTCGCAGTCCATCCTGCGTATCCACCTTCGCATCACCAAATCGTTTTCGTAACCCTTCGTATACTTGCTCGAGCCGCGCTCCTCGGGGGACCTTTGCTTTTACGATCGTGTAACGCGGTGCCCGGCCCACGAGTTCGCTCACCGTCGCCCGTTCGCGAGCGAGCAGGGCGAGCAGCAGCGCCCCAGCCACCGGCGCATCGCGACCAACGTGCAGCGCCGGATACATCACGCCACCATTCCCTTCACCGCCGATCACGGCCTTCAGCTCGATCATCTTGCGGGCGACATTCGCTTCGCCGACGGGAGCGCGCACAACCGTGGCGCCGAATTCCCTCGCGGCATCCTCGACAACCAGACTCGTCGAGAGATTGCAAACGACGGTCTTACCCTTCCCTCTTCCCCCGTCCCTCTTCCCCAAGACTGCTCGAATCGCGAACGCCAGCGTATAGTCTTCGCCAATCGCGTTGCCACGCTCGTCTACGATCGCCAGCCGGTCAACGTCCGGATCAACCGCGATGCCGACGTCAGCCTTCGTGCGTCGCACCAGCGCGCCGAGCGCTTTCAGGTTCTCGGGGACGGGCTCGGGCGGACGCGGGAACAACCCGTCGGTGTCGAGATTGATCGCCGTGACCCGGCACCCCAACCGCTCGAGCAGCTCCGGCATGACCGCGCCGCCGGCGCCGCGCACCGTATCGAGCGCCACGCGAAAGCGACGCTTGCGAATGGCCCGGACATCGACCCCACGAAGCGCGAACACGGCGGCGAGATGGCGGGATATCGCGTCCGAGTCCGCCTCCACACCGCCGATCGCATTGTAGTTGGCTCGTGGCAGGGAATCCCCGGCCGCCAATTCGCGTACCCGCGTGCCGGCTACGCCATCAAGAAAGATGCCATCGGAACCGACGAACTTGAGGGCGTTCCATTCGATGGGATTGTGGCTCGCCGTTAGAATAATTCCGCCTGCCGCCTTGTGGTGCTCCACCGCCAGTTGAACCGTAGGAGTCGGGACCAATCCCACATCGATGATGTTGCAACCGACCGACATCAGTCCGGCGGTCGCTGCATCCGCGAACATCGGCCCGGAGGTACGGGCATCGCGCCCGAGCACGATGCGGACCCGTCGGCCACGTTTCCCGTTTCGCGTATCCCGTATCCCGCTCCCCGCCCACGTTCCAAAGGCCGCGGCCCATCGGGCGACGACCTCGGGGGTGAGGTCCGTACCGACAAGACCCCGAACCCCCGACACGCTGATCATCAGGGTGTCGGACATGGACGCCAATCTAATGTGTGAGTGAGGCTTCTAGGCCCGGCGCGCTTCCATGGCCCGGGTAGGCAGGCGTAGGGGTTGCAGCTGAGGCGTGGGGATAGGCAGCGCGGTGTCCTCAGCGAACGCGCGCAGGAATCCCTTCACAATCTCCGCGTCAAACTGAACGCCCTTCCCTTCTTCGAGCTCCCGCATGGCGTGCTTGACCGACAGCGACGGCCGGTAGGGACGCACGCTCGTCATGGCGTCGAACGCGTCGGCGACGCTGACGAGCCGTGCCTCGAACGGAATGGCGCTCCCCTTCAAGCCATCCGGGAAGCCACGGCCGTCGAGGCGCTCGTGATGGGAGCGCACGATCGCGAGCGCACCGGGGGCGTCGCGCATCAGCGGTCCGAGAATGCGCGCCCCAATCACCATGTGCTCCATGATGTGCCGGTACTCGGCGTCGGACAGCTTCCCGGCCTTATGCAGCACGCTCTCGCTGACGCCGATCTTGCCGACGTCATGCAGCTCGGCGCCGAGCGCGATCGTGTCGATCAGATCGGAATCGAGCGACAGCGCGCGTGCGATTGCGACCGAGTAATTCGCGACCCGCATGGAGTGACCGCGGGTGTAGGCGTCTTTCGCCTCGAGTGCGTAGACCAGCGCGTGCACGCCCTCGAGAAACAGCTCCTCGATGCGCCGTGCCTGGGCCTCGACCCGCACCTCGAGGTTTTTTTGATAGCTGCGGTTTTCGATCAGGAGGCGGCGCTTGTCGAGCGCCTGGGAGACGCGCGCCCGGACTTCGTCGAGATGAAACGGTTTGGCGACGTAATCGAGCGCGCCCATCTGAAGACAGGCGACGGCGCTTTCGACTTCGGCGACCGCGGTCACCACGATAACCGCCGTCTCCGGCCAGCGCGTGATGACTTCGCGCAGGAGTGTAACGCCGTCCATCTCCGGCATCCGCAGATCGGAGATGACGAGCGGCACCGGCTGGCGCTCGAGCTCGGCGAGCGCCTCGACGCCCGAGCCTGCCTCCGCGCACGCAAAGCCGTCGCCCTCGAGCAACCGGACCAACACGCGCCGCAGCCGCGGCTCATCGTCGACGACGAGACAGCGCATTCCGGAGAAGTTGGGCATCGCCGCTAACGTATCTATCGCTTGCCCCTGGCGGAAGCCGCCCTTACGTTCCGGCCATGACGCGCATCGCCGAGCACGATCTCGCCAGACGGTTCGCGACCCGCGCCGTGCACGCCGGTTACGTAGGCGATCCCCTAAGCGGCGCCGTCATGCAGCCGATCTATCAGACCTCCACATACGTGCAGGAGGGCCTCGGGCGCCACAAGGGCTACGAGTACGCCCGCACCCGCAATCCGACGCGTGAGGCACTCGAGCGCAACGTCGCCGCGCTCGAAGGCGGTCGCCATGGTTTCGCATTCGGCTCAGGGCTCGCGGCGCTCGACGCGGTGATGAAGCTGCTGTCGGCGGGTGATCACGTCGTCAGCGGCGAGAATGTGTACGGCGGCTCGCATCGGCAGATGACGCACATCTGGGCGCGCATGGGGATCACGTTCACGTTCGTTGACGGCGGTGATACGAAGGCCGTCGCGGCCGCCGTCACGCCGGCCACCAAGATCGTCTACGCCGAGACGCCAACGAACCCGATGATGCGTCTGTGCGACCTCGCCGCGACGGGGGAGATCGCCCGCAAAGCGCGCGCGCTGTTCGTCGTCGACAACACCTTCGCGACGCCCTACTTCCAACAGCCGCTCGAGTTCGGCGCCGACATCGTCCTGCATTCGACAACGAAATACTTGAACGGCCATTCGGATATGGTGGGTGGCATGCTCGTCGCCACGAGCGACGACATCGCCGAACGGCTCGGCTTCATTCAGAACTCCTCGGGCGCGATCCCCGGTCCATTCGACTGCTGGCTGGCGCTGCGCGGCACCAAGACGCTGGCGCTGCGAATGCGCCAGCACGATGCGAGCGGTCGTCGGATCGCCGACTGGTTGGAGAAACATCCCAGAATCAAGCGCGTGTATTACCCCGGCCTGCGCTCCCATCCCCAGCACGAGCTCGCGACTCGACAAATGAAGGGATTCGGCGGGATGATCAGCATCGAGCTGGGCGACGTCGCCTTTACGCGTCGCTTCGTCGAACGCACCAAGATTTTCGCGCTGGCGGAATCGCTGGGCGGTGTCGAGAGTCTCATCGGGCATCCCGCATCCATGACGCACGCCAGCGTGCCGCCGGAGATGCGCCGCCGGATGGGGCTCACCGACAGCCTGGTGCGGTTATCGGTAGGAATCGAAGATGTCGAGGACTTGATTGGGGACCTGGATCAGGCGCTGGTGGACGATTGATCGTAACGGAAACACATGGTCGTGCAGAACGTAGTTGTGGAATCCCATTGGTGGAGAACGAATAGATGACTGACGCCACATTGCCCGCCGCCCGTCCGCGCCGCGTGCTCACGCAGATCGCTCCCGTTTCGTGGGAGCATCCCGCCGACCGCGCCGCGCTCCAAACCCTGCGGTCGGTCCCCGGATTTGATGAAGTCGTAAAGAAAATCGTTGGCTTCTTCGGCGAACGGGGCATCCGCCTGCTGTTCCAGGCGAATGCCGTTCGCGTCGGCCCGACGCAGTTTTCCAAGCTCAACCAGCTCTACACCGACGCCCTCACGACGATGGACTGGCCGGACCGGCCGGAGCTGTTCGTTTCGCAGACGCCCTTCGTCAATGCCGGTGCATTCGGTGTCGAGCGGCCCTTCATCGTCATCAATTCGGGGACGCTCAAACTGCTCGATGACGACGAGATGCGCACGCTGCTCGGGCACGAGCTCGGGCACATCATGAGCGGCCACGCACTCTACCACACGATCCTCGTGATCATCGTGTTCGTGAGCGCGAACATGCTGCCGTTCCTCGCGGGTCTCTTCCTCGCGCCGATTCGCTTCGCGTTGATGGAGTGGTTCCGCAAGAGCGAGCTGTCGTCCGACCGCGCCGGCCTGATTGCCTCGCAGGACCCGAACGCCTCGATGCGGATGTTTTTGAAGATGGCGGGCGGCGGTGACATGAAAGAGATGGACTTGAATACGTTCCTGGCCCAGGCCAAAGAGTACGAGGAGAGCGGCGGCGCCGTCGATCGCATCTTCAAGATCCTCAATACGCTCGATCAGTCGCATCCCTTCAACACGCTGCGCGCCGCTGAGCTCCAGCGCTGGATCGAAGCGGGGGTGTATGATCGCATTTTGAGCGGCGAGTATACGCGGCGCGGGCCCGACGCCGAGAACCGGCCGATCGACAAGGACATCGACGAAGCCTCCGCGCACTATATGAAGGAAGCAAAAGCGGTCGTGAACGACGTGGTGGATACCGCCAAACGGGCCGCCCAGGCGTTTACGGACGCGTTCAAAAAGAGGTGAGAGTACTGGTCGTCGGAGGCGGCGGCCGCGAGCATGCCCTGTGCTGGGCACTGCGCCGCGACGCCGCCTCGTCGTCCGACGATCTGACGCTGTTCGCCGCGCCGGGCAACCCCGGTACCGCCACACTCGCCACCAATCTCCAGATCGCTGCCACGGCGCTCGACGAGCTTCGCGCCGCCGTTCGCACGCACGACATCGATCTCGTCGTCATCGGTCCCGAGGCGCCGCTCGCCGCCGGTCTCGCCGACCAGCTGCGCGACGACGGCCGCGCGGTCTTTGGCCCGACCGCCGCCGCGGCACGACTCGAGTCATCGAAGGCCTACGCGAAGGAAGTGATGCGTCGCGCCGGCGTGCCGACCGCCGCCAGCGCGACCTTCGTCGAGCTGACACCCGCGCTCGATTACATCCGCGAGCACGCCGAACCGCTCGTCGTCAAAGCATCGGGCCTGGCGGCGGGGAAAGGCGCGGTCGTCTGCAAGACGCGCGAGGAGGCGGCCGCTGTCGCGCGGGCGATGCTTGCCGGGTCGTTGGGAGACGCAGGGAAGGAGCTGCTCGTCGAGGAGTTTCTCGACGGTGAAGAGCTGTCCGTCCTCGGCCTGACGGACGGCGACCGCGTCGTGCTGCTCCCGGCCGCGCAGGATCACAAACGGCTCGGCGAGGGCGACACCGGCCCGAACACCGGCGGGATGGGCGCGTATTGCCCCGTCGGCATCGCCAGCGACCAGCTGTTGGCGCGAGTCCGCACCGATGTCTTTGAGCCGGTGCTCCGCGAAGTTGCGGCGCAGGGAGCGCCCTACGAAGGCGTGCTGTATGCGGGCCTGATGATACTTCCTGATGGAACGCCGAGTGTGCTCGAATTCAACGCGCGCTTCGGAGACCCCGAGACTCAGGTGCTTCTCCCCGCGCTCCCGCGCGGTTTCACCGAGCACCTCGCTGACATTGGGATGGGTCGTTGGAGCCCGCCCGCCCGGCAGTCGCTGCTCGAAGCCGAACGCGCCGCGGTGACGACGGTGCTCGCGGCCCGCGGCTATCCGGAGAACCCCGAGAAAGGCGTAGCGATCAATCTTCCGACGCGCGATGAGCTGGGCGAAGACGTGATCGTCTTTCATGCCGGCACCTACCGCGATCCCGACGGCAGGCTGCGGACCGCCGGAGGCCGCGTATTCAGTGTGACCGGGTTGGGCGCCGACGTGCCCGCTGCCGCCGCAGCCAGCAGGGCCGCGGCGGAGCGCATCAAGTTCGAAGGCAAGACCTGGCGCCGCGACGTCGCCTGGCGGGAGATCCAGCGTGCCGGAGCTGCCTGAAGTCGAGACCATCGTCCGCGAGCTGGCGCCACGGCTCGAGGGCTTTCGTATCACGCGCGTACAGCTGAACAAAACAGACGTCCTCCGTCACGTTTCCAAGGATCGTCTCATCAGGACGTTGCGAGGCAACACGATCGAGCAAGTCACGCGACGCGCCAAGCACGCCGTGTTCCGGCTGTCGAGCGGCCATCGCATGATCATCCAGCCCCGCATGACGGGCTCGCTGGTCGTCCACGAAAGGCCGCTCACCAAAGAGCAGACCAAGTATGCCGTGCTCATCTGCACGCTGAACGAGGGCCGCCGTTTCGTTTATCGGGACGTGCGCCGCCTGGGCACGATCTGGTTGCTCGATGAGAAGGGGTGGAAAGCGTACACCGAGCGGATCGGTCCGGAACCGCTCGACGAAACGTTCACGCCGTTCGTGTTCGCCGAGCGGCTGAGAACGACCCGAACGGCGGTGAAGAAAGCGATCATGGATCAGCGCCGCATTGCCGGCGTTGGCAATATCTACGCGAACGAGGCGTTGTTCGAAGCCGGCATCGATCCATCCAAGCCCACGCACAAACTCAGTCTCAGCGAGTTTGCCGCCCTGCACGAAGCGACGGTCGGGATCCTGGGTCGAGCCGTCGAGGCCGCCGGTACCACCGTGCGCGACTATCGCACGGGGACCGGCGGGCGAGGACGCTTTCAGTTCGAGTTACGCGTGTACGGGCGCGGCGGCGAGCCGTGTACGCGCTGCGGCAAGAAGCTCGTTACCACGCACACGATCGACTTGCGCGCGACGACGTTCTGCCCGCGCTGCCAACGCTAGTCCACAAACGCCCACAACAGGTCTCGGCTCTTCCGATCGAGACGCTCCGGGTTGGCAAGATGATAGAGGTCACCCGCCAGATCGCGGATCAACAGGCCGCCGTGTGGCAACACACGCGGCCAATCGTCGAGCCGGGTCTGAAACGTGCGCGGACCCTGCCGAGTCTCGACCCGCCAATGCCGGATCTCGACTTCCTCCTCGATCTCCAGCAGGCGCGTCACTTCGAACACGAATCCCGCGACCGCCAGCGCCATCTCGAGGGCGGCCCGGGAGCGTGCGTCCAGATCCGCGGGATCGCGGACCACGGCGAACTCCTCCTCCTCCGATTCGCGCAGGGACAGATACCGAGCGGGCTCCGACCACGGGAAGCAGCGGCGTACGGCCACAGGGCGCTCCTCCCCGCCGCGCAACGCCCACAGCGAGCCATCGGACCGCCACTCCAGGCGTAGCGTCGGTGCTTCGCGTTCAGTTGCGACCAGCGTCATAGCGTTCCTCCTTTCTACTGGAGCTGCAGCTGCAGCTCGTACAACCGCCGATACTTTCCGTCCGGCTTCGCCAGCAGCTCGGCATGAGTGCCGTGCTCCACCAGCCGGCCGTCCTCGATCACAAAGAGCCGCGAAGCCTTGCGCAGCGTCGAGAGCCGATGCGCAATGGCGAATACCGTCCGCCCCGACACCAGTCGCTCGAGCGCCTGCTGGATTTCGCGCTCTGTCTCCGTATCCACGCTGCTCGTCGCCTCGTCGAGAATGAGGATCCGAGGATCGTGGAGGATCGCGCGCGCGATCGACACGCGCTGGCGCTCGCCGCCCGACAGTGTATGCCCACGCTCCCCCACCACCGTGTCATAGCCGTGTTGCAGCTTGGTGATGAAGTCGTGCGCATTCGCCGCCTGCGCCGCCGCGACGACCTGGCCGAGCGACGCGTCGGGCAAGCCGTAGCGGATATTCTCCAGGATCGTACCGTGAAACAGGTACGGGTCCTGAAGCACCATGCCGATCTGCCGGCGATAGTGTCCCGTGTCGAGGCGCCTGATGTCGACGCCGTCAACGCGAATCGCTCCTCCGGTCACGTCGTAGAAGCGCGCGATCAGGTTCACGATCGTCGTCTTGCCGCCGCCCGATGGGCCGACCAGACCGATCAGCTCGCCGGGATGCACGTCGAAGCTCATGGCGCGCAGCACCTGACGAACGCCGTCGTAGCCGAACGTCACATGCTCGAACGTCACGCGACCATGCACAGGCTCGAGCCGGACGGGTGCCGCGACGTCACGCACCTCGGGCTCGGTGTCCAGGACCTCGAACACGCGGTGCGCCGAGGTGGTCGCGCGGTTGATGGTGCGCGCCATCTGCCCGATCACTTCGATCGGGGCGATGAACATCGTGGTGTAGAGCAGGAACGAGACGAACGTTCCCACCGGGAGTGCGGCGCCGCTCCCGAGCAGCCGGGGCACCGCGAACACCCACACCATGACCGTCATCGTGTGCACACCGAGCATCAGCAGCGGCCAGAATGTGGTCCACGACGCGTGGATGCGGTTGAACTCCGCCGTCACATCCTGGTTGCGCTCGCCGAAGCGCTCGATCTCGCGATGCTCCTGATTGAACGCCTTGACGACTCGGATCCCGGGAATCGTGTCGGAGAGCACGTCCGTCACCCGCGACCACTTCCGCCACGCCCGAATGAACAGCCGGCTGATGTTTTCTCCGTGCCGATAGATCAGCCAGCAGAACAGCGGCACGGGCAACGTCATCACCAGACCGAGGCGCCAGTCGAGCGTCAGCAACACGACGCCAAGGCCCGCGAGCATCACCAGCGATAGCGACACATCGACCACGCCGAACGCCAGAAATTCCCAGAGCCGATCGGTGTCCGCCGAGACGCGCGTGATCAGGCTGCCGGTCCGCTTGCGTGAAAAGAACGCCAGGCTCAGCCGCTGGATGTGCTCGTACAGCTCGCTGCGCAGGTCGCGCGCCACCCATTCGCCGAGAATCGACATCAGGCGCAGACGCACGTGGGCCGCTGCCTGGCGCACGAGATACACGAGCGCCATCGCCGCGACCGCGATCCACGCGATCGTCGATGCGCGCGCGAGCGAGAGCTTCCCGGCCTGCGCCGGCCGTACGACGCGGTCGATCAGATGTCCCGCGAGATACGGCGGCACCAGGCTGACGAGCGTGATCACCGTCGCCGCCGTCATCCCCAGCGCAAGCTGGCGGCGATAGGGCCTCAGGTAGCCGAGCAGCCGACGAATGACGGCCGTTTGATGTCCGGCGACCAGCGCCTGCGCCTCGCGTACCGGTCGCGCAATGCTCTCGGCGTAGACGCGATCGGCGTCCACGGGCGGCATCTCACGGGATCCTCCGCTCGCTTCGAGCTGCTCCTCGAGGATGAACCGGATGTTTTCGAAGGCGCACCGCTGCCGGTGGGTGTAGCGCACCAGCAGCAGCGCCGGCTCGCCCGGGCTGCCGAGGATCGACAGCGTGTTGGCGGAGAGGCCCGGTGCTTCGCGCACCGCCTCGATGCGGCCACGCTCGACACTCCGAATCTCCCAGCCATCCCCCGCTCTGCAACCCAAGGCAACGTGCCGCGGACCGAGTGCCACCCACGCCTCGGTGAGGCGCAGGCTTTGGTCCAGGTCCGCGAGGGCGTAGAGTTGGACGGGCGCTCCCTGCCAGGCGCGCTCGATCTCGCGCCGCAGCTCGAGAGGCAGCCGCGACGGCTGAGCGGTGTAACGCGCGATGATTTGATCGTCGAGATGGTTCAGCGTGCTCATGTCCGTGATCCTCGCCTCATGTGCAACAGAACGGCCTCCCAGGTCCCATGAAGCACCCGGAAGGCCGGATCACGGCACGAATAAGATCCGATCGACTTCTAGGGTGCTCCTCCACCTCCACCGGCGCCGGCGATGCCGGACGCAATACGCCCACGCGCATCCGCAAACGGCACGAGCAGGATGCAGCGCAGCAGGGGCGTAACGGTGGAGTGACGAATCATTTCAGCGAGAATCCCTTTCCATTCGTGATTGCAAACGACGGGGCTTGCTTCGAGCAAACTATGAAGACAGACAACGACGGGCAAGGGGGACGAGCAGTTTCACGAAATGGGCAGCGGCACAATCCTCCCCCGCGGCGGAATCCCCGGTTCGAGCTCCAAGATTCCCACGCTCGGCGGAATGCCAAATCGCGGCGCACCCGCTCCACCCGGATTCATCACGGTGACCGTCTTATCCACGAGCTCGAGCAACGGCCGGTGGCTATGCCCAAAAATGATGATCTCGGCCTTGGGAAACGCCTCATGGAGCTTCGCGGGATTGGGGCTGCCGAACTGATCCCCGTGCGTCACGACGATCGGGAATCCGTCCAGCTCGATCTCGGCCACCTGGGGCAATTTGGCCCGAACGTCGAAGGCGTCGCTGTTGCCGTAGACGGCGGTGACGGGGGCGATCGTTTGCAGCTCGATCATCACGTCCCACTTCCCCACGTCCCCGCCGTGGAGAATGTGATCGACTTCCCGAAAAAGATCGAAGACCTGCGGACGCAACAGGCCATGCGTATCCGAGATGACGCCAAGCCTCACGGGGCGGCGCGCGCTGTTACGTAGAAGTTCTCGTCAATGGTGAGCTCGGCAGCCCGAGGTGACGTGCCGTCGAGTGTCTGCCACGCTTCGGTGGGATGCAGCAGCCGACTGCCCAATCCGCGAATGCTCACGCGAACCGGCATATCGAAGCCGGGGACAGCGTCCGCCCAATGATACGCCAGTGCGCCATTCTGGACGCGGTACTCGAACGCTGGGATGTGCGTGGTGGTGAGATACTGCGCGAAGACCTTACTGAGATCGATGCCCGCCTCCCGGCTGATGTAATCCTCCACCTGCCGGCCGGTCACGGTCTGGTGATAGAACGTCTTGTTCAACCCGCGCAGGATGTCACGCCACTTCGCGTCGTCGTCGATGATGGTCCGAATGGTCAGCAACATGTTCCCGCCTTTGGGATACATGTCGCCCGAGCCCTGCGCATTCACTCCGTACGCCGGAATGACGGGCCGATCATTCCGCACGCCCGCGCGTGCGCCGATCATGTACGCCGCGCCCGCGGTCTTGCCGAGCCGGCACTCGGTGTAGATCGCCTCCGCGTAGTTGGCAAAGCTCTCGTGCAGCCACATGTCGGCGCGATCCTGATCCGAGATGTTGTTGCCGAACCACTCGTGGGCGCTCTCGTGGACGATGATGAAGTCCCATTGCAACCCGATGCCGGTCCGCGACAGGTCGCGCCCCAGGTACCCATTTAGGTAATGGTTGCCGTACGCGATTGCGCTCTGGTGCTCCATCCCGAGGTGGGGCGTCTCGACGAGTTTGTAGCCGTCGGCGTACCAGGGATACGGGCCGAACCAGTGCTCGAAGCAGTGCAACATCGGGATCACCTGCTGGAAGTGGTGCTTTGCGGTGTCGACGTGGTAGGCCAGCGGCCAGAAGTCGAGCGTCAGTCGTCCGGCCTCGCCGTCCAGCGTATCACTGAAATGACCGTACTGACCCGCGTTGATCGTGACGTCATAGTTGTTGATCGGACTCGACACGAACCATTCGTACGTCGTCGTGCCGTCGCGATTGTGTGTCGTGCTTCGCAGCCGGCCGTTTGAGACGTCGATCAACGGATCCGGCACGATGATCGCGATGCGCTGGCTGTCGGGCTCGTCGCCCAGGTAGTCCTTGTTGGGCCACCAGATGCTCGCACCCACGCCTTCATTGGCGGTCGCGATCCAGGTCTGGCCCAGGCTGTCCCGGGAAAACGTGAACCCGCCATCCCAGGGGAGGCGCCGCCCCACGTGGGGCTTTCCATGATACCCAACCGTGATCGCGCGAGTCTCGCCGGCGCGCTGATTCGCGCCCAGCGTCACGAAGAACGCGTTGCCGTCCCTCCGGAACGTGAGGTGCCGCCCATCCTGCACGATGCTGTCGATTTCGAGCGGCTGCTGCAGATCGATCTGCATGTCCCGCGACGGCTGGAGGACCCGATAGGTAATCGCGTTCCAGCCTCGGACCGATGAGTCCGCCACATTCACGCGCACGTGCAAGTCGTAGAACTGCACGTCCCACCACGCGCGCGCGGGTCCGTTGGAACCGCGCAGCGTGTCGGCGTGTGTGTAGTGCGTCGTGTCCTGTAGGAGCGAGAGGATGGCGAGAGCCGCGAAGCAGCCGTTCATGGCAGGAGAAACACGCGCTCACCAGCGAACTTGCGCCCCTTCGGATCCCACGGAAAAAAGATGACGACGCGAAATTCGACCTTCTGTCCGGTGGGGGCGCGAGCGAGCCACTTGCCTTTGTGAGTTCCGTTGACGCGCGCCTCTTCGCAAACGCCTTGCGGTCCGATGACGATCGTCTGAAGATCGAAATGGATGTCGGGAAACGCGGAGAGCAGCTCCATGTAAAACCGCGTCGCTCCGGCGTGTCCCTCCCACCGGCCGCCATCCGGCAAGACTTCATACACACAGTCGGGAGTGAGCGTCGCGATCAGCCCGGCGATGTCGCGCTTGTCCTCGGCGATCGAATGCGACTTCCAGAGCTCGCGGATCTCCCGATAGAGCTCGGGCGTGACCTCCCGGGATAACAGCTCGCGAACGTCCAGCGTCAGCCTTCCCACCGTTTGGTCAAATTGATGGCGAGCCCAAAGTGATCGACGATCCGCTGCACGATGAAGTCGACCAGCTCACTGACCTTTTGCGGCCGTTGGTAAAATCCGGGCGCCGCCGGAAGCACGATCGCACCCGCCTCCGCCGCCGCCGTCATGTTGCGCAAATGCACCAGCGAGAGCGGTGTCTCGCGCGGCACGAGGACGAGTTTGCGCCGTTCCTTGAGCGTCACGTCGGCCGCCCGCTCGATCAACGACCGGCTGGTTCCGTGCGCGATCGCGGCCAGCGTCCCCATCGAACATGGGCACACCACCATTCCGAGCGTCCGCACCGACCCCGAAGCCGGCTCGGCGCCACGATCACTGTCGTTGAAGCTGCGCACGCACGACCAGTCGCCTCCGGTCGCCTGCTTCAAGGCGGCCTCTTCCTTGATGCCGCACTCCTCAGACAGCAGTCGCCAGCCGTGAGCCGAGATGAGCAGCCAGGTGGCGACGTGATGATTCGCCAGCATCTCGAGGAGGCGCACGGCGTATGGCGCACCTGACGCGCCGGTGATGGCGAAGACGAGCGGCGGGGGGGGGCTAGCGGCCACGGCGGTTGGGCGTCGGCGAACGCTTCGGATGCCGCGGAGGACCCTTGGGGAAGGGGGACGCAGGAAGGGGGAAGGGTAAGGCCCGTTCGGGTCTTGCTGTACCTTTCCCTCTTCCCCCTTCCCCCTTCCCCTTTTTCATACGATCCGATCCACGAGCGCTCCAAGAAACACGACGATACTGACGATCCCATTGGCCGTAAAAAACGCCGCATCCAGTCGCGATAAGTCGCCCGGTTTGACGAGCTGATGCTCCCACACCATCAGCCCGGCCGCGACACCCACGCCGGCATAATAGGGCCAGCCCAGGCGCGCCGCATATCCAAAGACGATCAGTGCGACGATGGCGAGTCCGTGAATCGCCTTCGCAATCAAGATCGAACGCGCCTGCCCCATGCGCACGACCAGCGACCGCAGACCCTGCGCGCGGTCTACCACTTCGTCCTGCAGCGCGTAGAAGATGTCGAACCCCGCGACCCACAGCGTCACGGCGAACGCGACTACGACCAGCAGCCACCACGGGTCGCTCCAGGCGCCGGTGACGGCGACATAGCCTCCGACCGGCGCCATCGCGAGCGACCCGCCCAGCCAGACGTGCGACCAGTCCGTGAACCGCTTCGTGTAGCTGTACGTCGCAATCCAGATCAGGGCGAGCGGCGCGAGCGCGGCGCACAATGGGTTCAGCGCCCACGCCGTCCAGAGAAACACCACCATCGCGAAGAGCACCGCGGCCCACGCCTGGCTGAGCGTCAGGCGACCGGCCGGCAATTCGCGCCGCTCGGTGCGCGGGTTGCGCGCGTCGAGACGCCGGTCGACAATGCGATTGAATCCCATCGCGACGAACCGCGCGGCGGTAAATGCCAGGACGACCAGTACGACGACACGCCAGGTCACCGGCTGGCGGTACGACGCGACCACCACGCCGAGTAACGCGAACGGCAGTGCGAAGACCGTGTGCGGAAGCCTGACGAAGTTGATATACCGCACGAGCAGCGATTCGCCGCCGAGCGTCTGGCCTTCGCGGATGGAACGTTCACCGTCAGACGTCAATCCCCAGATCCTTCCACATGGCATCTACTCTCTGCTTGGTCTCCGGATCCATGACGATTTTATTCGGCCACTCGCGCGTAAACCCCTCCTCTTTCCATTTGCGCGTCGCGTCGATCCCCATCTTCGATCCGTAGGTGAAGGCGCGGCTCGAGTGATCGAGCACGTCGATCGGCCCCATGGTGAAACGCACGTCACGCTCGGGATCGATGTGATTCAACGCCACCCACCACGCCTCCTTCGTATCGCGGACATTGACGTCCTTGTCGACCACGACGATCACTTTGGCGAGCGACATCAAGCCCTGGCCCCACAAGCCGTTCATCACCTTGTACGCCTGGCCCGGGTACTGTTTGTCGATGCTCACGAACACGAGGTTGTGAAATATTCCCTCGGCGGGCATGTGCAGATCGACGATCTCGGGGATGGTGAGGCGCAGCAGCGGCAGGAAAATTCGCTCGGTGGCGTGACCGAGATAAAAATCCTCCATCGGCGGGCGCCCGACGATCGTGTGCGGCCAGATGGGATCGCGGCGCAGCGTCACGGCCGACACGTGGACCTTCGGATAGTAATCCGCCAGCGAATAGAAGCCCGTGTGGTCCCCGAACGGTCCCTCGAGTACCAGCTCTTCCCGTGGGTCGATGTAACCCTCGATGACGATTTCCGCTTCGGCGGGCACCTCGAGGTCCGCTGTCACCGCTTTGGCGAGGCGCACCGGCTCGCCACGTAAAAATCCCGCGAACAGGAATTCGTCGATCGTGGGCGGCAGTGGCGCCGACGCCGCATAGATGCTCGCCGGATCGCCGCCCAGCGCGATCGCCACCGGCATCGTCTCCCCCCGCTCAGCCATCGCACGCCAGTGCGCGGCGCCGACTTTGTGGCGCTGCCAGTGCATCGCCAGCTCGTTCTTGCCGAGTACCTGGACCCGGTACATCCCGACATTGCGCACGCCGGAGACAGGATCCTTGGTGATCACCCCTCCGAGCGTGATATACGGACCGCCGTCCTCGGGCCAGCAGATCGGCACTGGGAACTGCGCGAGGTCGACATCGGCTCTTTCGACGACCGTCTCCTGACACGGAACGCGACCTCCCACTGTACGCGGAGGAAACTTCGCCACCTCAGCGAGTCGTGGCAGCATCGCCAGTTTGCCGAGCAAGCCTTCGGGGACTTTGAGCGCGACGAGCTCACTGATGCGCGCGCCGACGTGATCGAGACAGTCCACGCCGAGCGCCAGCGACATGCGACGTTCGGACCCAAAGAGATTGATCGCGACGGGATACCGTGACCGCCCGCCGGTGGTCAGCGTGGGCTGGGTGAAGAGCAGTCCCGGTCCGCCACCCGCCGATTTCATGCAGCGGTCGGCGATTTCGGTGATTTCTTTGTCGACGGAAACCGGCTGCTCGACGCGCACGAGATCGCCCGCGTCGTCGATCGCGCCGATGAAGGCGCGCAGGTTATCGAGTGCCATAGTGGACGGCGCAGATCCCGCCGGTCAGCCGCTCGAACCCGACGCGCGAGAATCCGGCATCCGTGAGGCGGCGCGACAGCGCTTCCGGCTCGGGAAACGCGAGCACCGACTCTGGCAGGTAGGTATAGGCATCTCTATGTTTCGAGACCAGCCGGCCGATGGTGGGGAGAATTCGCCGGAAGTAGAACAAATACAGCGCGCGCAGCGGCGGGAAGCGTGGCGTCGCGAACTCGAGGATGACGAAACGGGCACCCGGCTTGAGGACGCGATAGGCTTCGCGCAAACCGCTGTCCAAATCCGCGAGGTTGCGAACGCCGAATCCCACCACCGCACCGTCGAACCGCGCCGTGGGGAAGGGGAGTTGCAGGGCGTCTGCGGCGACGGGAGAAGTGCGAGGCGCCTTGTCGCGGCCCCGCGCAAGCATCGGGACTACGAAGTCCGCGCCGATCACGCGGCCACGGAAGCCGTCCCGCCGGGCGAGCTCCGCGGCGAGGTCGAGCGTGCCGGCGCAGAGGTCGAGATAGATGCCGTCCGGTTTCGCCTCCCAGCCGAGCCGCGCCACCGCGGTGCGGCGCCACGACCGATCCACGTTGAGGCTGAGCAGATGGTTCAGGAAGTCGTAGCGCGGCGCGATCGCGGTAAACATGCCACGCACGTAGGCTGGAGAGCGAGCCATAGGCGCGAAAGATAGGCCGGACCACTTAAGCGACGCCAGCGATCAGCAGGTCGTGGCGTGGGCAAAACAGGGCCACGACGCGGCGTTCCGCGAGCTGGTGCGGCGCTACGAGCGGCCCGTGTTTTCCTTGCTTTATCGCATGGTGCGCGATCGCGCCCTCGCCGAAGACCTGGCGCAGGAAACGTTTATCAAGGTCCTGAACGGCATTAAATCCTACCGGCCCGAATTCAAGTTCTCGTCGTGGATTTTCAAGATCGCGAACAACGCCGCGATCGATCACTTGCGCCGCAAGAGCATCGACACGCTGTCGTTGGACGGCGCGCCCAGCGCCGAGACGCCCGACCAGATGCGCGCGACGCAGCTGCAAGTCGGCGACCGCGCCGAAAGCCCGTTGGATGAAGTGGAGAACCGGGAGCTGGGGACCGCGATCGAACGGGCCATTGCCCGGCTGCGGCCCGAGTACCGGTCATGCATCTTGTTACGGCACGTCGAGGGTTATTCCTACGAGGAAATCGCGACGACGCTGGAGTTGCCGCTGGGCACGGTCAAAACCTATATCCATCGGGCCCGTAATGAATTGCGCGGCTACCTCGAAGGGCGCCGTGAGTGAAACCCGTCCCAACCGGAGGCCGTAGGACAAGCCAATGACTGACCTCGCCATGCATCTCACGACTGACGAAATCGAGCTCTGGGCACAGGGGCTGCTGCCCGCTACGCGGGCGATGCACCTCGCCGATTGCTCGCTTTGCCGTGTCGAGGCCGACCGCGAGCGCAAGGTGATTCTCGAGCTGGTCCAGCTGCCGCAGTTTTCGCCGCGCGCCGGTTTCGCCGATCGCGTGATGGCACAGGTGAAGGTCCCGACGCCTTCGGGAGATTGGACGACCTAGGCCCGAACCTCCGCCCCCACGCCGACACCCAGTAGCCTGGCCGCACTCCCGTCCCGCACCGCAATCTCCACCGTTCCCCCTGACCCCGTAAACGCGACGAGCGCCCCCCGCGCCGCGTCCCCGAACGTCCGTCGCAACGGACCAACCTCGGTGCCGGCAACCCGGATTCGCACACCGGGCTCGACCATCTCCGGCGAAATGTTGGAGACCAGCGTACCAAACCGATCCACATAGAGAACCTCGCCGATTACTCCATCGCCTTGCGAGCGCGGCGTGGGCAGCGGCGAGCGAAGTGGTTGTTTGATTGATTCGCCGACCTGATCCAGTCGCTTGCCTGAGGCGAGAGCGGCAACCGCCGGCGCGAATACGTCGCGGCCGTGAAACGTGGGTGCCGCATCGCGTGGCACTGGAAGTGCCACGAATCGCGCATCGAGCGGGAGGAACGAAAGCAATCCGTTGTCCGGGGCGAGGAACCGGTGGGCGCCCGTTTCCGCAGCGAGCGCCCGGCGCTCGGTGCCAACCGCGGGGTCCACAATCGCAAGGTGAATCGTGCCAACCGGGAACCGCTTCCAGGCGCGACTCAACAGATACTGCGCGGCCCGAATGTCGCCGGGAGGCACGTCGTGGCTGATGTCGACCAGCGTCACATCCGGCGCACGCGACAATATCTCGGCCTTCACCTCGGCGACGTAGCTGTCGACGGTTCCAAAGTCGGTGAGCAGCGTGATGATTCCCATCTAGACCCTCACGGTACGCCAGCGGCCACTCTTCCAGAAGAGGATCATGGCGATGCCGCGGGAGATGGCCGTGACGCTCAACGCCAGCCAGATGCCCGCGAGGCCCATCGCGCGCGACCACCAGGCGGCGAGCGGAATCCGCATCGCGGTGAGCGAGGTGCTCGCGACCTGTGGCCAGAACGTGTAGCCCGCCCCGGCGAGCGCTCCCTCGAGAATCAACTCGAAGCTTTGCCCGATCTGCGCGAATGCGATGACCCGCAGATACAGGACGCCATCCGCGATGACCTGCGGATCCGAGGTGAACAGCGCTACCAGCCGGGCTGGAATCACCAGAAACGCCAGCGCCGTCGTCACCGTGACGATGAGGCAATAGCTCACCGTCAGGCGTACGGCTTCGCGCGCGCGCGCTTCCTGGCGCGCTCCGAGATTCTGGCCGACGAGCGCGCTCGCGGCGAGCGCGAAGCCGCTGATCGCGATGAAGCCCAGCCCTTCCATCTTATGTCCGATACCGAGCGCCGCGAGGGCGGGTGTGCCGAAGCGCGACGTAAAGCGCGTGAGCAACATATAGATGACCGACAGCAGTACGCCGGCAAGCGAGAGCGGCGCGCCGATTCGAACGATCGTCGGGAGCGCGCGCCAGTCCGGATCGGCGATACGGAGCAGTCCTCGACGCACCGCGATCACCAGGCCCACGAGGAATCCGCCGCCCCGCACCATGACCGACGCCAGTGCCGCCCCCTCCACGCCGAGTCGTGGGAACGGACCGACGCCGGCGATGAGCAACGGATCGAGCACGATCGAGACACAGACCGACGCCGCGAGCATGATGAACGGCGTGCGCGTATCGCCCGCCGCGCGAAACGTGGCCTCGACGGCAAAGAATCCGAACACCAACGGTCCGCCGAGCACCCATGTTGTGAGATAGGTATGACCCAGCTTCGCGACCTCGGGCGGCACAGTCATCAGGCGAAACAGGTCGTCGGCGATCAGCAATCCGATGATGCTGACGACCAACCCCGCGAACAGGGCGTACGCCACGGCCGCCGCGGCGGCACGCGCCGCGCGCTTGGGGTCGCCTTCGCCGTGGCGCCGCGCCGCGACGGCGATCAGCCCGATCTCGACCATTTCGCCGAGACTCAGCGCTACCCACACGTAGAATCCCGAGGTCGATACCGCCGCGAGCGCGGCCGGTCCGATCAACCGTCCCACCCAGATGCTGTCGATCAGATTGAAGGAGAAATGGCACGCCATCATCGCGACGGCGGGAACGGCGAGGCGCAGCACCACGGGGCGCAACGGGCCAACCGTCAGGGATCCCGCGCCGGGGGGCGCCGCTGACGCTATTTCGGGAGGGTTAGGCTCCGTACTGCGCTACCAGCACGAGCGCGTCGTCCGTGCCTTTCACGTGCCCGGTGATGATGAAATCGGCGATCGCCTGCGCCGAGTTGGCGAGCGTCAACGATTCTGCAAATCCGTCCTTGATCCCATCGGAGAAGAGGATGATGGTGTCTCCCGCCGTGAGCGGGACGACCCGCGACGTCGGGTGTGGTTCGTTGGCGCCCACGACGCCCGCCGTCGGCACGAGCCCGATCCGGGGTGGACGACTCCTCGAATCGGCGTGCAAGAGGACGCCACCGATGTTGCCGACGCCCAGCCACGTCATCGTTGCGGCCTGCGGATCGAGGTATGCGAGTCCGAGAACCACGCCACGCATTCCGACCAGCGCGGCATGGCAGCGCCGGACGAGATCCGCGAGCGGCTCGCGCGAATAGCGATCCAGCGCGCCGATGGCCGCGTGCGCCGCAGATGCGGCCTCCTCCCCGTGGCCGAGGCCGTCGACGACCGCGATCAGTGTGCCTTTTCCGACGCGCTTGACTAACGAGAGATCGCCGGACTCCACCTGTCCCGGCAGTGGCAGCGTCGCCAGCGCCGTTTCAATCCTCAAATCGCGCGGCGCCATTTCTTCATGATGACGGTGGTTCCCTGCCCGGGCACCGACTTCAGCTCGAATTCGTCCATGAGACGCTTCGCGCCGGGCAGACCCGCGCCCACGCCGTGCGAGGTCGAGTAGCCGTACTGCATCGCGCGTTCGATGTCGGGAATGCCGGGTCCCTGGTCTTCGGCGATGATGACGACGCCCTGGCGATCGCCGTTCTGGGAGAGACTGAGCGTAATCTCGCCCCGCTTGGCGTACATCAGGATGTTGCGCGCGATTTCCGAGATGGCGGCGGCGATGACCGTCTGCTCGCCGCTGGAAAAGCCGGCGACGGCCGCTAACGCACGGCCTTGTTGCCGGGCTTCGACGACATCGACGTCCGCGGCGACCGGCAGGCGGAGTTCTTCACCCACGGCCGCTCGGCTTCTTTGGTTTGGTCTCGAGGGTGCGTTCTTCGGTGCGGCGAGTCAGGAAGGCTAGACCTTCCTCGAGGTCGAGCACCGTCGCGACGCCCTTGAGCGTCAGACCGAGCTGCACCATCGCGAAGGCAACGTCGGGCTGGATGCCGACGATCACGGTTTCGGCGCCGCGCAGCCGCGCCATGTGCGCGATGTCGCGCAACGTGCGCACCGCGAACGAGTCCATGACGTCGAGTGCGGTGACGTCGACGATGACGCCGCGACAGCGCGAGCGCCCGACCTGGGCGATCAGCGCTTCGCGAAGATGGGAAAGATCGGCATCAGTGAGGGCAGACTGAATCGAGGCAATGAGGTATTGCCCCTGCCGCAGAATCGGTACTTCCACGGCGTCCTCCCGCTAGCGCGAAGATTCCGGGGCGATTTCGCGAACCTGCGTCGTCGGCGCAGCGCGATCCGCGAGCAACCGCTCGGCCTCTTCGATGCCTCCCTGCAGGTCACCGACCGTGGCCATTTCGCTCAGGTCGACGCCGATCGTGACGAGCGTCTGCGCGATTTCCGGCGACAGGCCGGTCACGATGACGGTGGCGCCTAGCAGGCGCGAGGCTTCGACCGTCTGCACGAGGTGGTTCGCGACGCCGGAGTCCATGGCCGCGACGCCGGTCACGTCGATCACGACGACTTTCGCGCGGTTGGCGCGAATCGCGCGCAGCAGCTGTTCGGTGAGCTGGCGCGCGCGTTGGGGATCGATGACGCCGATGATCGGCAGAATGAGGAGCCGCTCGCGCACCTGGAGCACCGGCGTCGACAGCTCCCGGATCGCTTCCTGTTGCTGCCGGATGATGCGCTCGCGCTCTTCCACGAATCCGACGGCCACCGTATTCGCAATGCGGTTCGCCGCGGGCTCGTAGCTGTCGAGAATGCGGTTCAGTTTTTCGACGTTGTCTTGGTATTTGTTGAACAGCGACCGGGCGAGCACGTCACGCAGTAAGAGCACGATACCGACGACTTCATCCGTTTCGACGCCGCGCGGGATGATTCGCTCCGAGAGTCGCCGCGAGTAGGCTTGCAGGGCTTCGAAGGTGCCGGTCTCGAGCGCTTCCACGTAGTTGTCGTAGACCGCCGTCGCTTCGGCGAAGATTTCCTCTTCGGTCATCGCCGTCAGCAACTCCGCGCGTGTGATGCGTCGCGCCCACTCCTCGCGCAGCTGCGTGCGGTTTTGTCGGAGGTGCGCGACCAGCTCGCGCAGCAGACCGGCGGACGACTCGGTGAGGGCGGGCGTCTCGCCGGATGAACGCGTCGATACGCTCATGCTCTTTTTAGGGTCCATGGCTCACAAACCTAAAGGGGGCCGTTCAGGGAGCAAGACCCGCCGACCTCTTCCGGCGTCCCTTGGTCTCGTACAGCGCGACATCGGCCGCGTTCAAGAGGGCTTCGACGGTCTCACCGTGGCCGGGGTAGACCGCTACCCCCACACTGATCGACAAGTTCGGCTTCTCCGCGTCGGTCGCCAGGCGGTCCACCACGCCTCGTGCCACGTGCCAGGCGGCGGCCTCGCCCGTCTCGGGGAGGACCAGCGCGAATTCGTCGCCCCCGAACCGGGCGGCCGTGTCGGTCGCGCGGCACGAGCCGAGCAGCGCCTCGGCCACACGCCGGATCGCCAGGCTGCCGGCGAGGTGGCCGTGGCGGTCGTTGATCTGCTTCAGGCCGTCGAGGTCGAGGAGCACCACCGCCAGTGGCTGCGCGGTGCGGCGCGAGCGCTTGATCTCGGCCTCGAGCGCCTGCACGAGCTGGCGATGATTCGCGAGTCCCGTCAGCGGATCCGTGACGGCCAGCTCGCGCCACGTGCCCTGCAGCTCGCGCTGCGCGGCGACGACCGCCGCCAGCACGAGGTTCGTCGCGGCGGTGATCCCCGTCCACACCTGCAGCAGCACCAGCGATTCGTTCGCCGCGTAGATCGAGAACGGACCGGCGCCATGCAGTGTGCGCAGGATCGCGATGAAGGACGCGATCAGCATGGCGCTCGCGGCCTCGCGCGGCGTAAACCGGAATGCGACCCAAATCAAGACGGGCCACAGCAGGACGGTGAGCGGGTAGTGCCGCGTTGGGAACAGACCGCCAAATGCTGCGAGGGTCACGATCACCGTTACGACGGTCAGCGCGATCGCTTCAAGCAGTTGCTGCCGATTCCACTGCGGTGCGGGCTTGACGCCGATCCAGAGAATGAGTGCCGACGCAATCACGATGTCGCCCACCGCGTCGCCGAGCCACCAGGTCAGCCACACGCGAGGAGCGTCATGCCAGGAGAGGAGTCCACCGAGCACCAGGGATACGATGCCGATGGTGGCCGAGACAATCGTGCTGACGAGCGCGGCGAGCACCGTGAAGCGCATGATGTCGCGTACGCGATCGAAGACGCGACCGCCGCGCGCGAACCGGTTGACGAGATACGCGCCGAGCAGTCCCTCGGCCGTATTGCCGATCGCGATGCCGATGGAAGGCAGCACGGCGCCGGTCGTCGTGAAGTTCGCGAGGAACGCGGCGCCCAGGATCGCCGGCCAGACACGGTAGCCGAGCAAGACGAATCCGGCGAGGGCGATGCCGGCCGGCGGCCAGACCGTCGTCACGCTGCTGTTGAGGTACGCGAACCGCAGCCCAAGCTTCGCGGCGAAGAAATAGACTGCGGCCAGGCCAATCAACAGGAGGACGCGGCGTACTGATTGGCTCATCCGGCCTAAGCTACCGAAGGGATTCGCCACGCTTCAAACCTCGCTCCCACGATGGATGCCACGGGTCCCTCGCACGAAATACATTACGTCCAGAAGGGGGGTGGAGTGTGCCTTGGACCATTCGCCGTGGCGAGCGTCGGGCGATCGATCGACGTCGCGCCGAACGTCGCGGTGGAGCCGACGGGGCCGATGCTGCCGCGATCGCCGTGGGAACTGGCGCGACAAGCGGCGCCAGCTCGGTACACCTCACGAAGCGGGAGCAGGAAATCAAAGAATTGATCGCGGCGGGGCTGGGCAACAAGGAGATCGCGCAGCGGCTCAACATCGCGACCAACACGGTGAAGAGTCACGTGCACAACATGCTCGGTAAGCTGGCGGCGCTCACGCCGCCCGACCGGCGCACGGGCACTCGCAGCCGTCGTGGCACCGGCCGTCGCTCGTACCGATTCACTCGCTGACATCCGGTTCGCCGTCTCTCGCAAGAATCGCTGGAACACCGGATTGTTGGGATAGCGCGTGGCAAGCGTTTCGACGTAGCCACGCGCTTCGCGTTCCAAAACCCCTCTACCGGCCGCGTCGCGGCTCGCTTCGCGCACGAGCGCGGCGGCGAGCACCCAGGTACTCTCGACGTGCGCGAGATCGCCCTCGTGCGCTGCGCGCCGCATGTAGCGAATTCCCCGCTCCGCGTTCCCGCTGCCCAGCCCAATGACGCGAGCGAAGAAGCGCGCCACCGCACTCGCGCGCGCGAGTCCGTACTCGTACACGCCGAGTCCCAGATAGCAGTCCGCGCACGACGAATCCACCGCGAGCACGCGGCGGTAAATGTCGCGCATCGCCTTCGCGTCCTTGGCGGCGCCGAAGGCGTGCCCGTTCTCTTCGCGCTGCCGGGCGCGATAGCCGAGCGCCGTTGCCTGCCAGAAATCGGACGAGAGGCCGGTGGTCTTACGTGCCTGCACGAGCGCCAGGGCGAGCAACGAATCGATCCGCCGGAGCTCGAACGCGGCGGAATCGCGCGCCGCTGCCCACCAGATGTAAGCGCCGGCCTGAAACACGAGCGGCGCCGGGTCCGCGGGATCCCGGGCCGCTAACGTGGCAAAGTACGCAGCGGCGCGGTCGAAGTCGCCGCCGTATAACGTGTCGAGCCCGGCGCGAAGGTCGGCGCGCGGCGGAAGCGCGCTTTGGAGCAGCAGGAGGAGTGACGGCAGCGCCAGCACGTCAGCGCGGCGTCGCCGTAATCGGCAATGCCGGCGACAGGCCGGCGACTCGCGTGGTGACGGCGCGCGCGAGCTCGGTCAGCGCAACAGCTGCGGGTGAATCGGGTTCGCCGACCACGATCGGTTGACCGCGATCGGCGAGCTCCGCCATCCCGGCTTGCAAAGGGATCTGCGCCAGCAATGGCACGCCCAGCTCGGCGGCGAGGCGCCCGCCGCCGCCGGCCAGAAACACTTCTGAACGTGCGTGGCAATCCGGGCAAACGAAATAACTCATGTTCTCGACGATACCGACCACTTTGACGCCCACGCGTTCGAACATCTTGGCGCCGCGCAGGGAGTCGCCGACGGCCATCTCTTGCGGCGTGGTCACGATCACCGCGCCGTGCAGTCGTACGATCTGTGTGAGCGACAGCTGGGCGTCGCCGGTGCCGGGCGGCAGGTCCACGAGGAAATAATCCAGCTGACCCCACGACACGTCGCGCACGAACTGCTGGATGATTTTCATGATAATGGGCCCGCGCCAGATCGCCGGCGCGTCCCGCTCGACGATCAACCCCAGGGACATCAGCTTCACGCCGTAGGCCTCGAGCGGCTGAATCTTGCCGCCCTGCACCTCAGGCTTCTCATTCCGCCCGAACATCCGCGGAATGTTGGGACCGTAGATGTCGGCGTCCATCAATCCCACGCGGTGGCCCGCACGCGCCATCGCCGCGGCGAGATTCGCCGAGACGGTCGACTTCCCGACGCCGCCCTTGCCGCTCGAGATCGCGAGCACTTTGCCAAGGCCGGGGATTTCATCGGGCGTGGGAGGAGGGGGAGGAGCAGGCGGCATGTGTGGGGCTGGAGTGCCACTCACCGGGCTGCGGCGCGGGCCGCCAGCCGCATCGGCAGCGTCGCGGATGCTGACCTTAACCCCAGAGACGCCAGCCACGCCTTCGACGGCTTTGCGAGCCTGGCGCGCGAGGGACGCAGGATCATCACGGGTGAGGACGAACGTGAAGCTGACACCGCCGGTCTCATCGATGTCGAGGTCGCGCACCATGCTCCCCGCCAGCACGTCGCGGCCATTCCGTGGATTGCGAACGCCGCCAAGCGCTTGCTCGACGCGTGCCTTGAGATCCGGCGCGCTCACGATTGGCCACCCCCCCCGCCGTTCGTCAGAAATTTGCGGGCCGCGCTCAGCACCTTGTCCTCCACCTCGGCCATCGTACCGGCCAACGATGCGCCGGCCGCGCGGTGATGGCCACCGCCTCCGAACTGGTGTGCCAGGGCGGCGACGTCCACTTCACCCATCGACCGAAACGATACCTTGATCCGGCCGCTGCCGATGTGCCGAAACAACAGCGCCAGCTTCACGCCGGCGATCGACCGTGGAAACTCGACGATGCCATCGAGGTCGTCCGGTGTGGCTTCGTGCCGCCGCAGCGCGTCCGCCGGCACGCTCAGCCAGGCGAGCCCGACATCCCGCTCCACCACGAGCGTCTGCAACACTTCCGCGAGCAGGCGCACACGGCCCTCCGGCGCGCTCGCGTAGACCGACGCATAGATCGACTCGGGATCGACGCCTTTCTCAAGCAATGCCGCGGCGATGCGCAGCGCGCGCGCCGTCGTGTTGGAAAACCGAAAGCCACCCGTGTCGGTCAGCAGGCCCACGTAGAGCGCTTGCGCCACTTCGGGCGTCAGCGGCCATCCCGCGATACTGGCGAGGTCGAACACCAGCTCCGCCGTCGCGGTCGCATCCGGCGCAATCAGGCACGGACCCGCCGGCAGCTTGATCGGTCCGACGTGATGGTCGATGCAAACAAAGGGCGGCTGGCGGGCGTTGATGACCGTTGCCAGGTTGCCGAGGCGGCTGATGTCGCCGATGTCGAGCGAGGCGACGATGTCGGCACGCTCGATCTCATGCACGGCATGCGCGCTCGCGTCGGCGCCCTCGGGAATCAGAAAATTGAAGCGCTCGGGGATCCGGGTGGGGTTCGCGATCGTAACCGAGACGCCACGCGCGCGCAGCAGGTACCAGAGGCCGATTTCGCTGCCGACCCCGTCCCCATCGGCATTGACGTGAGTAGTCAATACGACGTGCTGCGCGCCGGTGAGCGCCGCCGCAACGTCGCGAGCCGCCCGGGCACGCTCAGGCGGAACGGGAACGCCGTTCGGGTTCATGTCGAGAGGAGGAAGATAATCGCTTGATACTCGTCGCCTGCCACAACCAGACCTTTGATCTAGCTCTTTTGGTCAGGTTGCGGCAGGCGCGATGACTGCACTAGCGCCGCGGCGGCGTCCCGGCGGTGCCCATCGGACCGCCCGAAGGGGGTCCGGAGGGGCGGCTCGGACCGGACACGCCAGCCAGCCGCGAGTGCCGCACGCTGTACGCGAAGTAGACGACCATGCCGATCACAAACCAAATGCCCAGCCGGGCCCACGTGCGACCGCTCAGGCTCACCATCAAATAGAGTGCGGACAAGGCCCCAAGCGGCGCGACTGCCCCGACTGCCGGCGTTCGGAACACGCGCGGCAGATTTGGCTCGCGCACGCGGAGCACCAGAATCCCGATCGCCACAATCACGAAGGCCAATAACGTGCCAATGGAGACCAGGCTCGCAGCGTCGCGGATCGGCAGAATGGCGGAGAAGAACGCCACCACGATACCGGTGACGATCGACGTGATGTACGGCGTCTGGAATTTCGGATGCACCTTGTTCACAAACGGCGGCAGGAGGCCGTCACGGGACATCGAGTAGAACACGCGGGACTGTCCGAGGAGCATCACGAGAATCACCGACGAAAGGCCGGCAATCGCACCGAACTTGATCAGCGTGGACATCCAGCCAAGGCCTGCGCGATCGGCGGCGACGGCGATCGGATCCGGAACGTTCAGCTCGCGATAAGGAACGACACCGGTCGCGATGCCGGAGACAAGAATGTAGAGCACCGTGCAAATCAGCAGCGACCCGATGATCCCGATCGGCATGTCGCGCTGCGGATTCTTCGCTTCCTGTGCCGCCGTACTCACGGCGTCGAACCCGATATAGGCGAAGAACACGATTCCCGCGCCTGCCATCACACCATTCCAGCCGTACTTGCCCGCGCCCTCAGCGGGCGGGATGAACGGATGCCAGTTCGCGGGGTTGATCGCGTGTGTCGCCGCAATAATGAACAGCACAACCACCGCGCCCTTGATGAACACGATCACGTTGTTGACGTTGGCCGATTCCTTGATGCCGATGACCAGCAACGTGGTGACGATGGCGATGATGATGGCTGCGGGAAGGTTGAAGACCGCCGTCACCTGTGTTCCGTCGTGACAGGCGACCACCGTTCCACGGGCTGCGGACAGCCCGCAGGGAAAGCTGATGCCGAAGTCGTGCAACAGCGACACGAAATATCCCGACCAGCCAATGGCGACGGTCACGGCGCCGAGCGCATACTCCAGCACCAGGTCCCACCCAATGATCCAGGCGATCAGCTCTCCGAGCGTGGCATAACCGTACGTGTAGGCGCTGCCCGCCATGGGCACGAGCGAGGCGAACTCCGAATAGCACAGCGCCGCAAAAATCGACGCGACACCGGCGAGTGCGAAGGACAGCACGACCGCCGGCCCGGAATTCAAGGCCGCCACGGTGCCGGTGAGGACGAAGATGCCGGTTCCGATGATCGCGCCGATGCCGAGGAGCGTGAGGTTGAGCGCCCCCAGAGCCCGCTTCAGACTGTGGTCGGTGAGCGCTTCCGCCTGCAGCTCGGTGACGCTTTTCCGGCGGAACAGATTCATGCGGTCTCCGTCGCAAGAGGTGACGAATCGATGGCGTAGACGGACCCAAGGTTCGCCGAGGGCGCCGATCTGTCAATAGAGCGTGGCGTCAGGCTTACAAACTGTAGTTCGGCGATTCCCTGGTGATGACGACGTCGTGTGGATGTGACTCCCGCAGGCCCGCCGTCGTGATGCGGATGAACTCCGTCTCGGTGCGCAGGGCGGCGATATCGCAGACGCCGCAGTACCCCATGCCACTGCGCAGCCCTCCGACCATCTGATAGACCACGTCGGCGACCGGCCCGCGATACGGCACTCGTCCTTCAATGCCCTCGGGCACGAGTTTCTGCAGCGACACCTCGCCTTCCTGGAAATAGCGGTCGGCCGAGCCCTCTTCCATCGCCGATAGACTGCCCATCCCGCGGATCACCTTGAAGCGCCGGCCCTCGAGCAGGAACGACTCGCCGGGGCTTTCCTCGGTGCCGGCGAGCATCGAGCCCATCATCACACTCTCCGCGCCCGCCGCGAGTGCCTTCACGGCGTCGCCGGAATACTTGATGCCGCCGTCTGCGATGACGGGGACGTCACCGGCGCCGCGGACCGCATCCACGATGGCGGTGATCTGGGGGACGCCGATGCCCGTCACGACACGGGTCGTGCAAATCGAGCCCGGCCCGACGCCCACCTTCACCGCGTCCACGCCGCGGTCGACGAGCGCGCGCGCTCCGTCCTCAGTCGCCACATTGCCCGCGACCAGCTGAGCCTCAGGAAAGGCGTCGCGCAGACAGGCTACGGTATCGAGCACACCCTGGCTGTGGCCGTGCGCGGAATCGATGACGACCACGTCACAGCCGGCGTCGAGCAGCGCTTGCGCCCGGGCGCGCGCATCCGGCGTTCCGCCGACCGCGCCGGCGACGCGCAGTCGGCCATGCTGGTCTTTGTTGGCGTCGGGGTATTGGCGCCGCTTGAAGATGTCTTTGATGGTGATGAGGCCGCGCAGCAAACCCTGCTTGTCGACGACGGGAAGTTTTTCGATGCGATGCTTGGCGAGAATCTTTTCTGCTTCGTCCAGGTTCGTGCCGACCGGCGCCGTCACCAACTTTTCTTTCGTCATCACGTCGCGAATCGGTCGATCCGACTCCCGCTCGAATTGCAGATCGCGATTGGTGATGATGCCGACCAGCTTCCCCGCTCCGTCGACGATGGGCACCCCGGAGATCTTGAAGCGCTGCATCAGCTGCTGCGCTTCGCGGAGCGGCCGGTCGGGACCGAGCGTGATGGGGTTCATGATCATGCCCGATTCGCTACGCTTCACGCGATCGACCTCGGCCGCCTGGCGATCGATGGACATGTTCTTGTGGATCACCCCGATGCCGCCCTGCCGCGCCATGGCGATCGCCATCTCCGCCTCGGTCACGGTGTCCATGGCGGCGGAGACGATCGGAATGTTGAGAGGGATGGCGCGAGTGAAGCGGCTGGTGACGGCGACGTTGCGGGGATGCACCGTCGAGTGACGGGGCACGAGCAGGACGTCGTCAAACGTGAGGGCGACGTCGGATCGGAAGGTTCCCATAGCGGAAGTTACGGGGAGGGCTTGGTTTCCTCAACCGGGGGGACGGCGGGGGCGGGGGCGGGGGCGGGGGCGGGGGCAGACTTCTTCTTCGCCTCTTCCACGGCCGCTTTTCCGGCGGCGGCGAGGCCCTCCAGAAACCGCCCCGCTTTGCCGACCGCGTCCATCGTTCCCTTGATGATCGTGACCGGCACTCTCCCCGCGCGCATCGTGTCCTCGAGTGTCTCGGCGACTTTCTGAAACGCCGGCGCGCCGGCAGCGCGCTGCGCGTACTTCGATTCGAGGAACTCGATGTAGTCGAGCACCTGATATGCCTGCTCATCCGGCATCACGTCGAGCTTGCGCCGGATGCGTTCAGCGAGCACGTCGTTCACGGCGTCGTTCCTCCCTCCAATGAGACCAGATCCACCACAGGATTGCCGAGGTAGCGGCTGCGGCCGTTGCGCACGCGCACGATCACCTGCATCTGTGCAAGCGGATTCAGCGCGCGGAACGTGGGCAGCTTGATGTCGGGGACGATGACGTACACAAATCCGCGTTCCGGCAGCGGTCCGCGCGCAAGCACGTACGACGCGCCGCTCGGAATGTCGGGCCGCAAGTCATCGGCCTTCTGAATTGCGATGAATTCGAGCTGCCAGCGCAGCTGCTGCCCCACATACCGCTGCGGCTCGGCTCGCAGCTCCGCCGCCGTCACGCCGACCATCACACCCGCCGGCGCCACCTGCAGGTCGCCGCCTTTCACCCATCCCTCGAATTGCACGCGTGTCCACTCCCCATTGCGACTCAACACGCGCAGCGGCGTGTCGGTCGCGACCGTGCCGGCTTCGGGACCGGCGGGCGCGCGGTACAGCGTCGTCATGCGAACCGGTTGAGCGCGGGTCGAATCGAGTTTCCCGGCAGGGGCGGACGTGGGGGACACGGGGGACGCGGGAGGCGGCGCGACATTGTCTGAATCGGAGGCGGATGCCGTGCGCGTGTCGGCGACGTCGGCAAGAGGCTCCACCGCGCTCCGCTGTACCCAGCCATCGCGCGTCACATGCATCCAGCGCTTGGCGGAGGCGCTATCGCTCGCCGCTCCCGCGCGCTTCAACCCGAATCCCTGAGCGAGCTCGGCGATGAGCGGTCCGGCGGGCTTGGCGCGAAGATTTTCGTGAGGGGCACGCGTCACGGCGAGCTCGAAGTCGGAGCGACCGCTGCGTCCGACCGACATGGCGAAGATCCAGCCGTCGAGCATCACCGGCACCCAATCGTTGCGTGTTGCGTTGCCCGTTCCAGCCGTCAAGACCGCACCGCGGACGAGCTGCGCAATCCGTCGGCCACCGACGTCCTGATAGAACCAGGCGTTGTTCGCCGCGACGCGATAGCGAACGGCGGTTTGCGCCGGCGCCGCCTGTGCGATCGCGACGCTCAGCATAACTGGTAGGGCACGAACCATCTGGCTAACTTGCATCCCCTCCAATATGACAACGAGCCGCAGCACGCGCATCCCGGATAGGGCAAACGGTCCGGTTGTCCTCATCGTGCTCGACGGCTGGGGCTTTCGTCCCGGCCGCGAGGGCAACGCCATCGAGCTGGGCAAGACGCCCACATGGCATCGGCTGTGGGAGCGCGCACCGCGCACTCTGCTCGAAGCCTCCGGTCTCGCCGTCGGGCTTCCCGAAGGACAGATCGGCAACAGTGAAGTCGGTCACTTGAATCTCGGCGCAGGCCGTGTGGTGCCGCAGGACATCGTACGCATCTCGCAGTCGATTGATTCGGGGGAATTCTTCCAGTCGCCCCCCCTCGTGCAGTTGGTCGAACACGTGCGCCGCCAGAACACCACGCTGCACTTCATGGGTCTGATCGGCACCGGCGGCGTGCATGCGCTCGACAAGCATCTCGTCGCTGCGGTGAAACTGGGCCGTCGCGCCGACCTCCCCATTGCGATTCACGCCTGGCTCGACGGCCGAGATACGCCGCCGAAGTCTGCGCTCGGGTTCATGGAAGACCTCTTGGAGAGCGTGGGACCGCTGGATGACCGGACTGCTGTCTCCACCGTCATCGGTCGGTACTACGCCATGGATCGGGATAAGCGATGGGAGCGGACGAAACTGGCGTACGATGCGATGGTGAAAGGCATCGGTGTGCCGGCGCCCGATCCCCTGACCGCAATCAAGCAAGCCTACGCGACCGGGGAAACGGATGAATTCGTCAAACCCCGTGTCATCGCAGGCACTCCCCGCATTCGCAACGGCGACGGGATCTTCTGCTTCAACTACCGCGCCGACCGGATGCGCCAGATCGTCCGCGCGCTCGCGGCTCCTGGCTTCGACGGTTTCGACGTCAGCGGCCGTCCCGAAGTCCGGCTCGTGACGATGACGCGCTACGACGAGACGCTGCCCTTCCCCGCGGCATTCGAGCCCATCGTGTTGTCGCGCATCGTCGCGGAGGTTCTTGCCGATCGGGGCAAGACGATGTTTCGGACGGCCGAGACGGAGAAATACGCCCACGTCACCTACTTCTTTAATGGCGGCTACGAGCCGCCCTACAAGGGCGAAGAACGGCTGCTCGTGCCTTCGCCGAAGGTCGCGACTTACGACCTGATGCCCGAGATGAGCGCTTCCGGGGTAACCGATGTGCTCTGCAAGGCGATCGCGGAGAAGGAGCACGACTTCATCCTCTGTAACTATGCGAATGGAGACATGGTGGGGCATTCCGGCGTCCTGCCCGCGGCCGTCAAGGCAGTCGAGACCGTCGATAATTGTCTCGCGAGGGTACTGAAGACGGCAGACAGCGCGGGGGCCACGGTGATCGTCACCGCCGATCACGGCAACTGTGAGCTGATGATCGATCCTGCCACCGGGGGGCCGCATACCGCCCACACCACGAACCCCGTTCCACTGGTAATCGTGGGCGCTGGTGCACCGCAGAAGGATGGCGCCCTGCGCGCCGGCGGCTCGCTTCGCGACGTGGGACCGACGATCTTGCAGCTACTTGGAATCGAGCCGCCGAAAGAGATGACGGGGCGGGACCTGAGAGACACAACGATGGAACGATGGAAGGATGGAAAGATGGAACGAAGGGACGAGGGAAAGATCGAATGAGAGTCATGCGACTGACGCGGTTGGTCATTTCACTTTCCATCTTTCCATCGTTCCGGTTAGCCGCCCAGGTAGGCCACGACCCCGCCCACTCGCCGTATCAGGACATCCTTCTGCGTTCGACGCCGATACTCTTCTTCGGTCATTTGTCCGCGGATCGCGGCCGCGCCGGCGTCGGCCTCAGCAACGCGCGCACCCTCGGCGCCCGCTACGAGATCCCCGCGGGACGCTCGCTGCTGTTCCAGTTCACGGCAGCGTACCTGGAGGGCGATCGCTTCGTTATCGATCCGCGAGCCGACTCCACTTCGCCGGAGCGGCGCACAGGCCCTGTGCCGGCCGCGATTGCCATCACCGACGTTGGAATCCTCTTGCGGCTCACCGGTGGGAAAACGTGGCACGGGATCGCGCCATATGCGGGAGTCGGCATAGGGCTCGCCTACGACGTGCGGTCCGGTCGTGACACTACGGGGAGCGGCTACCAGTTCGGGACGAAGGTCGTGCTGAACGGCGCGACGGGCGTTCGCTGGTATCCGACGCGACGCGTCATGATCGACGCAGACCTCCGCGCCCAATTCTGGCGCCTCAGGTACCCTGTCTCGTTCCACACGCCGGCACCTGACGGGTCGCGCGTCGTCCCACTGAGCCAGCCACTAACCGATTGGACTCTGCATCCCTGGATCAGTCTCGGCATCGGATGGATTTTCTAGCCGAGGGAGTCAGGCGGGCGTGGTCTTTGCTGGTGGCGGGTGATTCCGAAGTCTACGGGATCGCTCTGCTGACGTTGAAGGTCGCCGTTGTCGCAACGATTATCTCGTGCGCCGTCGGCCTGCCGCTCGGCTATTTCCTCGCGACGCGCCGCTTCTGGGGCCGGCGTGCCGCCCTTACCGTCGTCAACACGGCGCTCGCCTTTCCTACGGTCGTCGTGGGCCTGCTCCTCTACGGCCTGCTCTCGCGGCGCGGACCGCTGGGCGGACTCGGCTGGTTGTACACCTGGCAAGCAATCGTCGTCGGCGACGTGCTGCTGGCATTGCCGATCGCCGCAGCGCTCTCAGCCGCCGCGATCCAGGGCGTCGACGCGCGCATCCGCCGGACCGCCCAAACACTCGGCGCGGGCGCGTGGCGAACGGCATGGACCGTGTCGCGAGAGGCGCGCTTCGCGCTCGCGGCGGTGATCACCGCGGCATTCGGCCAGGTTGTGGCAGAGGTCGGCGCCGCGATGATCGTCGGCGGCAATATCCGCGGTTCGACTCGAACCCTCACGACGGCCGTGGCGCTGTACACCTCCCAGGGGGACTTCGGTCTCGCGCTCGCGCTGGGGCTCATCCTGCTGATCATGGCGCTCCTCGTGAACATCGCCCTTCAGGTCCTTCAGGGCCGCGGGGAGGGGAGCGCGCATGCTTGAGCTACGCGGCATCCGCCATCGCTACGAAGGCCGTCTCGTCCTCGATCTCGAGCAATTCACCGTGCCGCGGGGTGCTTCGCTCGCCGTCGTCGGGCATAACGGCGCCGGGAAGAGCACCTTGCTCCGCCTGCTCGCGCTTCTCGAGACACCGACGGAGGGACAAGTTCTGTTCAGCGACGCGGTGGTGCCACCCCGCGCGCGCGCATCGCTGCGACGTCGCGTCACGCTGGTCGAGCAACGGCCGGTCCTCTTTCGCGGCACGGTTCGAGAGAATCTGGAATACGGCCTCAAGTTGAGAGGCACTGCGCGCACGGCGATGAACGGAATCATTGGCGATGTCGTCGAGCGGCTTGGGCTGGCGCCGCTGCTCAACCGCCGGCGCCACGAGCTATCCGACGGCGAGGTGCAGCGCGTGGCGGTCGCCCGCGCGCTCGCCGTGCGCCCCGACGTGCTGCTGCTCGATGAACCGGTGAGCTCGGCGGACCGCGCCGCGGCGAATGCGCTGTATCAGGCGCTGGCCGCAGAGCGCGCGGCCCGCCCACTCACGGTCTGTATCGCGTCCCATCAGTTGGAAGAGGCGTACCGTTGGGCCGACAGCATTCGCGCGCTCGCGGAAGGACGCCTGTCACCGGTGACGCCGGAGAATCTGTTTCGTGTTGACCTGCCTGCCGGCGACGGTACGAAGCATGTTCGCGTCGGCGGGATCCACATCGCGGTGATGACGGACCGCACCGGTCCAGCGGTGCTCGCCGTGCCGCCCACGGACATCTTTGTAAGTCTCCAGCCGTTGTCCGCATCCGCTCGGAACGTCTTCTCCGGTCGTGTGACTGGGATGTCGATCGAGCGTCGCGGCGCGGGCGTCCATGTTCGCGCCGACGTGGGTGGCGTCGAGTTGGTGGCCGCCGTGACCGCCGAGGCGGCTCGCGATCTCGCGCTGGCCCCGGGCAAAACCGTCGTCTTCTCTTTCAAGGCCACGGCGGTCCAGGTATTCTAGAGAATGCCGACGGGCTATCTCACGCGGGTCGTGGAGTTTACCGCGACACATCGGTTCCCCGATCAGCCTGAATTCGCGGGTGCGACGAAGGATCACAGCCATCGCTATCGCTGTCTCGTGACGATCAAAGGCGTGTTCGACCCGGCGCGGCGTGGCGTGATGAGTCTCAAAGCATTCGACGCGCTGCTCCAGCGTGAGATCGTGGAGCGGTTCGATGGCAGGCATATAAATGAAGACATCGCCATGTTCGCGGCCGGCACCTGGCTCGCCACGGGCGAAGCGTTGGCGGTGTACGTTTGGGACCGCATTGTCGCCGCAGGTCTGCCACCCGGCGTGGCCCTCCACGGCGTGCGCATAGAGGAGAGCCCCCATCTCTATTCCGAGTACTACGGTGAGCGCTGACCCCGCGCGGCAACCCGGGGATCGCAAAGGCCGCATGCTCGCCGAGTCGGCGGTCGTCGAGGAGTGGCCGGTGTGGCTGGAAGTAAACGGCGAGCCAGCCGTGACGTGGATGTGCACTCCCGATCAGCTCGAGGAGCTCGCGGTCGGGTGGTTGCACGGCGAGGGGTACATCGAATCGCTCGACGACCTCGTGCAACTGCGCCCCTGCGCGCCGGACCTGGGATTCTGGGCCGATGTGAAACCCGGTCGCTTGGCGCAGGTGAAGGGGGAAAATCGCAAGCGCGTGCTCGCGTCGGGCTGTGGTGCGGTGGCTACGATGCTCGCCGATCCCAACGCGATGGCAGCCCCTCGCCCGCCTGCCCGGGGCGAGCCTCCCCCACCGGAGACACTCCGGACACTCTTCAAACAATTGTTCGCCAGCGGCGCCCGCTACAATGAGACCGGCGGGATACACGCGGCGGCGCTGACGGATGGCGCCGCGCTGCTGTTCCACGCGGAAGACATCGGCCGCCACAACGCCGTCGACAAGGTCATAGGTGGAGCGGTGATCGCCCGCACCGCGATCGTGGGTCGTGGCCTGCTCGTGACGGGCCGCATCTCGGCGGAGCTGGCGTTCAAGGCGGCACGCGCCGGACTCGCGTGGGTCGCGACGCCAAGTGTGCCCTCGACGCTCGCCGTAACGATCGCGCAACGGTCAGGAATGGTGCTCGTGGGTCGAGCCGTCAGCGGGACGCCGCATCTGCATCGGCCGGAGGGATGACGGTCCCTCCCGAAGAGCTGCGTGCGTTGCTCGAGCGCGCGCGCATCATCGCCGTCGTAGGACTGTCGCCCAAGCCGAGCCGGCCCAGTCATTCAGTCGCGCGCTATCTGCAGCAGGCGGGCTATCGCATCGTTCCCGTGAATCCGGGCCACGACACCATCCTCGGCGAGCGGAGTTATCCGACGCTCGACGCTGCCGCGCGGGATCAGACCATCGACATCGTGGATGTCTTCCGCCGGAGCGAGTTGGCCGGCGCTGTGGTGGACGAAGCCCTCGCGCTGCGTCCGCTGCCGCAATTGATTTGGCTGCAACTCGGCGTCATCGACGACGCCGCACAATCACGAGCCGCAGGCGCCGGCGTTCCATTCGTCATGGACCGGTGCATTGCGATCGAACACCGGCACCTCGAGAGGGAGGGGAAGGGGGAACTCTAATGCGAGCCTTTCTGTTCGTCATGCTCGTGCTCAGCGGTGTCTGGTCGCAGTCGTCGGCACAAACCGGCCAGCAGCCAAACATTATCCTGAGCATCTTCGCGGGTGCGGCGACCGGCCATAGCCTCTGGTCGATCGCGAAGCAGCCGTTGCTCGTCATCGGCTCCAGTCCGGCCCAATACGACACGGTCCGCGTCGATCAATCCATCGCATCGAGCATCATCGCCGGCGCGAGCGCGACCTACTTCCCGTCACCACACATCGGGCTGCACGTCGAGCTCTCGTATCTTGGCCTTCCCGTCGATGCAGGTTGTGACAGCGTGTTCTTTCATCCGGATGTCGACCGTAAGAACGGGCAGACCTGCGACAACATCCGGCAACGATCACCCGACGGTGGCGCAATCGCGATATTCGGAGGCGTCACATTCCGCGCGGCATCACGGCGCGCCATCAGTCCCTACGCGCGCCTCAACCTTGGTTTTGTGAACGAGTCACGCAGCACGATCGAAGTGGTCGGCGAATATGTGGACGCGAGCGGCGCTCATGCGCAGGAAGTGGTCTCCGACCCGCAGCCACGGCGAACGTCGGTGCTGCTCGGCGCTGCGGTCGGATTTACGCGCCCGATCGGTCCGGGTTATCAATTCCGCTGGGAAGCGCGTGACCAACTGGTTGAACAGGCGCTGCTCACCGGGCCGGCGACGACGCCGCTGCCAGCCGGCGGCGTAACCGGTCCGATTAGCTCGCGGTTGTTTCATCACTTTTCGATGATCCTTGGCCTCGACGTCGTCCTGGAGAAAACGCGCGGGCGGCGCTACTAACTTGCGCGGAGCGGTGCTCGCCGGCGGCGCGGCCAGCCGTTACGGAGGAGCTCCCAAGGGTCTCCTCGAGGTCGGCGGCCGCCGCATCCTCGATCGTGTCATCGATTCCGTCGCCGCCGTCACAGGATCGCCGCCGCTGCTTGTCGCCAACGCGGCCGGCGCACCTGCCTGGCGACCCGATCTGAAAACCGTTCCTGACGCTCGCCCCGGTTTCGGAAGTCTGGGCGGGATCTATACCGCCGTCGCCGCGGGCGCCGAGCCGGTGCTCTGCGTTGCGTGGGACATGCCGTTCGTGCCCGCGGAGTTGCTGCGCGCGCTCGTCGACGGCGCAACGGCGGGAAGCTTCGATGCGTTCCTGCCCGAGAGCTCAGGCCGGCGCGGCCTCGAGCCGCTGTGCGCCGTATACGGACCGGCATGCCGCGCCGCGATCGAGCGGCGCCTCGATCAGGGGGATCTCAAAGCCATCTCCTTCCACGCCGACGTCAGGGTCGGTATCCTCTCCCTCGCCGAAGTGCGGACGTTCGGGGGGGGCGACCCCGACGAGCTGTTCTTCAACGTGAACACGCCGGCGGATCTGGCACGGGCGGAGGCGCTGTGGCGGCAACGCGCATGATCTCGATCATCGGACTCAAGAACGCCGGCAAGACGACGTTCCTCGTCGCGCTCGCGTCCGAGCTGGTGCGCCGCAAGTTCCGCGTCATGACGATCAAGCACGGCTCGCACGCCGCTGACATGGATCAGAAGGGCAAGGACACCTGGCGGCATTGGCACGAGGGCAAGGCGGAGCGGGTCTTGATGGAGTCGCCGGGCCAGCGCGTGCTGTTCGAGCGCACGGCCAAGGAATCTGATCCCCTTTCGCTCGCACGCCGCTACCTGAGCGAGGCCGACATCGTGCTCGTCGAAGGATTCAAGCGCGCGCCGCTTCCCAAGATCGAAGTGTACCGCACCGTCGCCGGTCCCAAGCCGATCTTCGATGCCGCTGTGCACGATCCCGCCGACTGGGTCGCGATCGTCACCGACGACGGCGAGCTGCACGCACCGGTTCCGGTCTTTCGGTTCAGCGACACCGCCTGGCTCGTGACCATCGCGAACCTCGCTTGGGATCGGGCGAAGATTCTGCCGCCATGACCCCGGCCGAGGCGGCGCGCCTCATCATCGGACACGTCCGGCCGTTGCCGCCTTCGCGCCGGCCGCTGCGCGAGACACTCGATACGGTGCTCGCGGAGGACGTGGCCAGCCCGATCGATCTGCCGCCCTGGGACAACTCGGCGATGGACGGCTATGCAGTTCGTAGCGCAGATCTCGAGCAGGGCAATGTCGATCTGGAAGTGATCGAGAGCGTCGCGGCGGGCCAATTCCCTACCAAGGCGGTCGGCGAACGTCAGGCCATTCGAATCTTCACCGGCGCACCAGTGCCTCGCGGGGCGGACACCGTGATTCGGCAGGAAGACACGGCGGCCTCCTCCAATGGCGCGAATCACGTGACGATCACAAACCCGCGCGATGCACGGAAGAATATCCGGCGTTTGGGAGAAGACATCAAAAAGGGCGCGGTTGTCCTCGCCGCCGGCACGCCGCTCGGTCCAGCGCAGCTCGGCGTCCTCGCCTCGATCGCACACGACCATCCGCTCGTGCATCGCAGTCCGCGGGTCGCGTTCATGGGATCGGGCGATGAGATCGTCGACTTGGATCGGAAAGACGAAATCCTGGCGGCCAAAAAGATCGCGAGCTCCAACTCCTACACCTTGGACGCCCTGATTCGCAGGGCGGCCGCGGAGCCGGTCAATCTTGGACTGGCTCGGGACACGAAGGCGAGTCTGCGGGAGCACTTGCGCGGGGCGAGCGTCCAGCATGCCGATCTGCTGGTGACGACCGCGGGAGTGAGCGTTGGGGAGCACGACCTCGTCCGCGACGTCCTCCAGGAGCTCGGTGGCGAGCTGAAGCTGTGGCGCATCGCGATGCGCCCCGGCGCACCGGTTGGATTCGGCTTGCTCGGTGACATCCCCTGGATCGGGCTGCCCGGAAATCCGGTGAGTACGATGGTGACGTTCGAATTGTTCGTCCGACCAGCAATCCGGCGACTCCAGGGACACGCCTTGCCGTTCCGCCGTACCGTGCGCGTCGTCGTGCGGGAGCCGATTACGCTTGGCCCCAAGCTGCGTCACTACCTGCGCGCAATCGTAGACGGACGGGACGCGCGTTTGACAGGCCCGCAGGGGTCTGGCATTCTCACCAGCATGGCGCGCGCGAATGCCCTGCTCATCGTCCCGGCAGACATGCCGGCGGTTCCCGCAGGCACGGAGCTCGAGGCGCTGATTCTCGACGATCCCCAGCATGTCGCGGAGCCTCCCTACTGATGACTCCCGCCCTCCGCCGAGGACTCCGGCTCGCCGGTTACGTCCTGCTGACGCTGGTCGTCTATTGGGCGAACGTTCTCACGCCCTCAGCCGACAGGCTCGGCATCCTCTACATCGTGCCGGTGCTGCTCGTGACGTGGACCGAGGGTTTGACGTGGGGGATCGTGTTCGCTGTGGCCACGACCGCCCTGCGCGAGTTCGTAGCGTGGGACCAGATGGCGCCCGATACGCCGCTGTTATGGCGGTTCGCCAACGGCGCGTCGTACGTGGTCGTGCTCGGGATCGCGATGGCCGGGCTTCAGAGTCTCCGGCGCAGCCAGGCACAACTCGCTCGCCTCGTCATCCAGGATCAGCTCACCAACGTGTTGAACGCCCGCGCGTTCGCCGACCGGCTCAGCCAGGAGCTGGACCGCAATCGCCGTTATCCGCGCCCCCTCGCACTCCTGTACATGGATCTCGACGACTTCAAGGTCATCAACGACACGCACGGCCATCAGACCGGCGATGCGGTGCTGCGGCTCGTCGCGGACGCCATGCGGTCATCGGTTCGTCAGGCCGACGTCGTGGGCCGTCTGGGCGGCGACGAGTTCGCCGTCCTCATGCCCGAAACCGATGCCCAGCTCGCCGATGCCGCGGCCAAGCGGCTGGTGGCCAGTCTGCGCAACGTTTTCCGCGGCACGCCGAACGTGACCGCGAGCATCGGCGTCGTTTCCTGCTCGGCGACGGATGCGAGTACCGACGATCTCCTCAGGCGGGCCGATCAGGCGATGTACGATGCCAAGCGCCTGGGCAAGGATCGCGTCGTTCAGGTCGCGCTCTAGGGCCTTTTTCCGCAGTTTCCCTCCGACGATCTAATCCCTCCGAACGAGAAACACGGCCGATCAATTCCCTCAGATGATTGATTGTGTCCGGCGATTTCGTTTTTACTCTTTGCGTTTTGGAAGCGGCTTAACGCCTGCGACAGGACATTGATGACTTCTTCGCTTATCCGTGCGCTGCTGGTCGAAGCCCCGGTCAACCGGCACTTCGCTCAACTGCACCGCGACCCGCAGGCCCTCACGGAAGCCGTCACGCTGTACTTGGAGATGGGCCTGCGGCGCGGCAATGGAGTCGTCGTCATTGCGACGCCGGCGCACACTGAGCGGTTTCTCGCGGGCCTGCGGCACAGCGGTCTCGATCCGGGCCGGGTCCTGAAATCCGGGCAGCTCGAGCTACACGACGCCGAGCTGATGCTGCGCAAGTTCATGCGCGACGAGATGCCCGATTGGGACGACTTCCGCAAGGCGTTGAGCGCAGTGTTCGAACGGGTACGGGCGTTCGGGCGCGGTACCACGCGGACGTATGGCGAGTTGGTGAACGTGCTGTGGCAAGAAGGGAAGCAGGAAGCCGCCATCCGGCTCGAGGAGTACTGGAACGAGCTCTCGCGCCTGTATCCGTTCTCGCTGTTCTGCAGCTATATGCTGGACGTGCACCACCACCATTCCTACGAGGGCCCACTCGAAGAGATCGGCCGGACGCATTCCGACATCCTGGGAGATGACGAGGATGAGCGGTTTCGTGTGGCGCTGGATGCCGCGAGCCGCGACGTCTTCGGCGTGCCGCTGTCAGAGATGGTGGGATTCTCTCACCAATCGCATGATGGCGAACAGCGCTTTCCCAGCGGCCAACGCACCATGCTCTGGCTGAAGCGCAACCTTCCTTCCGCCAGTGCTGCTGTTCTGGAGCGGGCGCGTCTCTACTACGAAGATTCCCCTGCCATAGCGCGTGACAGCTCCAGCGAGTAACTCGATATTGGCTGAGGCGCCGGTCGGACGGCACTTTGCGCAGTTTCACCGCGATACCAAAGACCAAGATCGTCGTCGCGACACGCTCACCGAGTCTGCGCTCGCATTCGTCGAAGCGGGCTTGCAGCGCGGCGATAGCGTCGTGGTCATCGCGGGGGCCGATCACCGGGACCGGCTGTTCGACCGCCTGGCGGAGGGGAAATTCCGCCCGCAATCGCTGCACGATCCGGGACAACTGTCCGTCCTGGATGCCGGAGAGATCGTGGCACAATTGGTTGCCGGCGGCCTGCCGGAATGGGCGCCGTTTCGAAACGCCCTGGCGCCCGTCCTGTCGCGCCTCCAGCCGTCCGGCCGCGGCACGCGGGTCTACTGCGAGATGGCGAATGCGTTGTGGCAAGCGGGGAACACCGCTGCCGCGATCAGCGTCGAGGACTTCTGGAATGCCTTGGCCGGTACCTACCCATTCTCGCTCTACTGTGGCTACACGATGGATACACACTCCGAGCACTCGTACGCGGCCCCGCTCGAGGAGTTGGGCCGCACCCACTCCGACATCCTGGGTACGCCTGAAGACGAGGAGTTCGGCATCGCGCTCGATCGGGCCAGCAAGGAGATCTTCGGGATTGCACTCACGCAGATGGCGGGCGTATCCAAGCAGGACGAAACTCGGCGGTTTCCGAGCGGGCAGCGGACGATGCTCTGGGTCAAACGCAATCTGCCGCTGTCTACGTCCCAGCTGGCGGAGCGCGCGCGGCACTACGTCAGGGACCGGCACGCCTAACGCTACATGCGCTTGTACTTCGGCCCGCTGCCGCCCTCGCGCGGCGTCCACCGCGGTCCCAATACATCGGTCGCCTTGCAGTCGACGCAGTTGGGCGCGTTGACTCGGAAACCATTCTCGCCTGCTTCGTAGACGCCCGCTGGACACATCCGCGCATAGAAGCGCGCGACGTCGCCGGGTACATCAGGCCCGACGATCAAATGACTTGGGATTGTGTCCCGCGTCGAATTGCCGGACTTGAACACCGCATCAACTTTGCTGATCCCGTCCGAACGCTCGGCTGACCTCGCGCGCACGTCCGGGGAAAACCGTCGCCCGACTTCGGCGTCGCTGTGCATCCGATACTTCCCGTTCGGAAACCGCCCACCGGTAATCGTCATCAACGCCGCCTGGATGCCCCCCCAGTAGAACCCGTCGCGGAATGCCAGCCGCATGTTGCGCGTCCGGTAGAGATCAGTTGCAACGTATGACTTATTGAGGATGTCATCATACCGAGAGAGCGATTCGGCATTCTTGAGATTCTGATGAATCGCGCGAGCGGCGTAGATGCCGGATTGGATCGCGTAATGGATCCCTTTTAGCGACGGCACGTCGACGAACCCAGCCGTGTCGCCCAGGAGCACCACACCATCGCCCGCGCGCCGCTGCGGCAAAGAGTAAAAGCCGCCCTCGGGGATCGTCTTGGCGCCCCATTCGACCACTTCCCCACCCTCGAGGAGTGCGGCGAGCAGCGGATGGCGCTTGAATTGCTGCAACAGGACGTGGACGTCGAGTCCGGCGTCGCGATAATCGAGTCCAACCACGAGGCCGAGCGCCACAAGATTCGGCTCGAGCGGATAGACGAAGCTCCCGCCGAACGCGTCTGTCGGCAGCGGCCAGCCGAGCGTATGGATCACGCGATCGAGCGGTCGCTTCGTCTCCCACAGCTCTTTCACCCCGAGCGCGAAGATCTGCGGATTCTCGGATGGCACGCGCTGCCACTGGCACCACGCTTGCGCCAGGAGTCCGCGTGTTCCCTCGGCGAGCGCCGTGACTCGGGCGACAATGTCGTTGGGCGCCATCGCGCCGGCCGACGGTCGACCATCGCGGCCGAGTCCGGCCGGTGCGGTCCGCACACCTGCCACCGCCCGATCACGCACGAGCAGCTGCGCCGCGGGGAATCCCGTGAAGATGTTCACGCCCAGCTCTTCCGCTTTCGTCCCCAGCCAGCGGACGATCTCACACAGCGATGCCACGTAGTAACCGCGATTGTGCATCGTGGGCGGAGTGGGCAGGCGAATCTTGCCGCCCTTTGTCAGCAGATAGACGGCCTCCTTCGTCACCGGCGCTCGAAACGGGAAGTCCGAATCTCCGAGCTCGGGAAACAGCTCGCGCAACGCGCGCGGATTGACGACCGCGCCGGAGAGAGAATGCTCACCCAACGCCTCGGCCTTCTCCAGCACACCGATATTGACCTCGGTACGGTCGGCTTTCGCGAGCTTCGCGAGCTCGATCGCGCACGCCAGCCCAGCCGGTCCGGCGCCGACAATGACGACGTCGAGCTCCATGCGGTCGCCCGCTCCTGCGGCGCCGTCCTGAACGATGAGTCTGTCGAGCGGCAGCGGTGGTTGATACCGCGCCGGCACAAACTGGTCGTTCTTAGCCATGGAGCTTTCGGATCTCTTCCGTCAGCCGCGGCACGATCTCGAACAAATCGCCGACCACGCCGTAGTCGGCGACCTTGAAGATCGGTGCGTCTTTGTCCTTGTTGATCGCGACGATGACCTTCGAGGTGCGCATGCCGGCGAGATGCTGGATCGCGCCGGAAATCCCGACAGCGATGTACAGCGACGGGCTCACCGTTTTGCCGGTTTGACCGACTTGATCGGCGTGCGCGCGCCATCCCGCATCCACGACCGCGCGCGATGCGCCGACCGCCGCTTTCCCGCCGAACGCCTTCGCCAGCTCTTCGAGTACTTTGAAATTCGCCGGCTCCTTCAGACCGCGTCCACCTGAAATGATGATCTGCGCCTCCGCGACGTCGAGCGTGCCGGCGGGCGCGGCCTTCACTTCGCGAACGACCACGCGGCCGGGAGCAACAGTCACGGCGGCAAGCTCCGGCGTACCCGCCTTCGGACGTTCGACCGGCGTGAAGACATTGGGGCGCAGTGACAGCACCGCGGGCTGGCTGGCGACTTTCACCTTGAGCAACGCCTTCCCGGCATACACCGGACGTGTGACCGTAATCGCGTCCCCTTCAACTGCTAAATCGGTGATGTCCGCCGCAACACCAACGCCGAGCCTGGCTGCGACGCGAGGCGCGAGATCCTTACCGGTCGCGCTCGCGGCGAATATCACGGCACGATAACCACCTTGCTTCGCGCGCTCGGCGATCGCCTGCGCGCACTCTTCAGGCGCGTATTTCGCAAAGGCGGGATTGGTGAGCGTGATGACCTTGTCGGCGCCGAACTTGCCAATCTGGTCGGCGCCCTGGACCGCTCCACTCGCGCATAACACCGCATCGACGCCCCTGCCCAGCCGCTGTGACCCAGTCACGACCTCGTGGGAGATCTTCCGGAGCACGCCATCGCGCAGCTCCAGCACCGCGAGCGCCGGCGTCATAGGACTTTGGCTTCCTCACGGAGCAGACGCACCAGCTCGCCGACGGCGCCCACTCCTTCGCCGACGATCTTCCCTTCTTTGCGCTCGGGCGGAGGCGACAGTGCAACAACCTCGAATGCGCCCGCGGATGCCTGAACCGGCTTCACCTCGAGCGGCTTCTTCTTCGCAGCCATGATGCCTTTAAGCGCTGGATAGCGAGGTTCATTGAGACCTTTGTCCGCCGTGAGGACAGCGGGAAGGGGGAACTCCACGACTTCGATCCCCCCTTCGATTTCCCGCTCCGCGAGACCCTTTGTTCCCTCGATCTCGAGGTGGGATATCGCCGTAACGCACGGCAGCCCGAGCAGCTCGGCGGTGAGCGTGCCCACCTGATGGTTGTAATCGTCGATTGCCATCCGGCCAAAGAGAATCAGATCCCAGGATGTGCTCTTCAGCTCGGCCGCGATCATGCGAGCAACGTCGAAGGGATCGGCGGGGATCTTATCGGCTTGCAACAGAACTCCACGATCCGCGCCCATCGCCAATGCGGTGCGAATCGTCTCCTGCGCCGCCGCGGGACCCAGACAGATGACCGTGACTTCACCTGCCCCGGTGCCGGCTTGTTCTTTGCGTCGTAACGCCTCTTCGACGGCGAATTCATCATAGGGATTCATCACGAATTTCACGCCGGACTCGTCGAGGGTTTTCCCGTCGGCAGCGATCTTGACACGCGTCTCGGAATCGGGAACGCGCTTGATGCAGACTGCGATGTTCATGCGTGTGGGGTTGAGGGCAGGCTGAGCCGGTGCATGAGGCCAGAAAGCTACGCTAGCGGGTCTCCATTCGGAACACGGAGATGCCCCAACTCTCCGGATCGTCCGGGGGTGCGTCGTTCCAGTCCGCATGTGAATGCGAGCCGTCCGAGCGATACCGCAACACATACGAGCCGGCCGGGAGCGTGATCACACCTTCGAACA
>WNFC01000824.1_pt1 | contig 108730 bp, 93 predicted proteins | sample 5400541 | NCBI WGS metagenome assembly WNFC01 (sample SAMN13153342, study PRJNA577476) | soil metagenome | isolation source: 120 cm saprolite under Douglas fir tree site 2 hole 2 replicate 1 | place: USA:California | collected 2015-04-18
TCCCGGTTTGGAGTCTTCGCTACTTAGGTCCGCGAGGCGAAATCATCCCGCCTGTCCTAGCCTAGGAGCAACCCACGGAAGTCAGTAAGATAAGGGTTCGCACTCTATGGAAGACCCGGCCCTAGATCAGAAAGCCGTCATCCAGCATGACGAAAGCGACGCTGGTCACCGGTCGCTTGAAGGGATGCACAGCAGCGTGCCGGTGCCGCACCATCAGGCTGGCTTCTGGCAGCAGTGGCGGGCGTTCATTGGGCCGGCCATTCTGGTCAGCGTTGGATACATGGACCCAGGCAACTGGGGCACCGACCTGGCGGGCGGGGCGCAATACAAATACGGCCTGCTGTGGGTAGTCGGGCTGGCCAGCCTGATGGCGATCTTCATGCAGGTCATTTCAGCGCGGCTGGGCGTAGTGACCGGAAAAGACCTCGCGCAATGTTGCCGCGACTGGTATCCGGGATGGACGCGCTGGCCAAACTGGCTGTTCTGCGAACTCGCCATCGGGGCTTGCGATTTGGCGGAAGTGCTGGGCAGCGCGGTCGCCCTCAACCTGATGTTCCACATCCCGCTGCTGTGGGCGGTCATCATCACCGGACTGGACGTTTTGTTGCTGCTTACATTGCAGCGGTTCGGCATGCGGACGATTGAAGCCATAGTTCTGCTGCTGATTGCGACGATTGGCGTTTGTTATTGCCTGGAACTTTTTGTGCTGCCGCAGACGCATCCGAATTTCATGGAGATGGGCCGGGCACTGGTGAGTCCGAGTTTTCGCCAGGCGGGGATGATTTACGTGGCCATCGGCATCATTGGCGCGACCGTGATGCCGCACAATCTTTATCTGCACTCAGCTCTGGTGCAAAGCCGGCAATTGCAAAAAGACGAGCGTTCCATACGCAGCGCGATTCGCTTTAACACGATTGACTCCGTCACCGCGCTGGCGGTTGCTTTCTTCGTAAATGCGGCGATTCTGGTGCTGGCCGCGATGGTCTTTTATGGGAAGACGAGCGTAACCGCGGCTGGGGGCCACGTTATCACCTTCAGCCCCAACAGTGACTGGATTCGCATCGCGTACCTGACGCTAGCGCCGCTGCTGGGAACGTCCATTGCGAGCACGCTGTTTGTGGTGGCGCTGCTGGCGAGCGGGCAAAGCAGCACCATCACCGGCACACTCGCGGGGCAAGTGGTGATGGAAGGATTTATGCACTGGAGAATCAAGCCGTGGCTGCGGCGGCTGATTACGCGGACGCTGGCTATTATTCCGGCGGTCCTGATTATCGGAATTCGAGGCGACAGCAGCGTGAATGATTTGCTGACGCTCAGCCAGGTCGTGCTGGCTCTCCAACTCCCGTTCGCCATGTTTCCGCTGCTGCATTTCACCAGCTCTCGCGCCAAGATGGGAGCATGGAGAAGCGGGATTTTTCTGATGATCGCCGGCTGGTCGAGCGCGATTTTGATTACCGCATTGGATCTTTGGGGACTGCCGGATTCGATTAAGTCGGCATGGCACGTGATTACCGGGAGCTGAGTTCAGGATTGAGGACGGGCGGGGACGCCCTTGCCTCCACAAATCGAGCTTGGGGGCACGGGCGTCCCCGCCCGTGCAGGCTGAAAAAAGAGAGCACACATGTACAAAACCATTCTCGTCACCGTGGACGGTACTCCCACCGATCGGGCGATTATTGAACACGTGAAACAGTTGGCGAAACTAGCGCAGGGCAAGGTGGTGCTGCTCCACGTGGCCGACGGATGGGCAGCGCGGACCTATGGCCCGGACGCGGTCAGCCGGGAAATCGCCGAAGACACTGCGTACCTGCACAAAGTTCAGGAGGAGTTTCAGTCGGCCGGGATTCCCGCTGCTGCCGAACTGGCCTACGGCGAACCGGCAAACGAAATCATCAAGTGGGTGCAGCAAAAAGGTTGCGATCTGGTGGCTATGAGCACTCATGGACACCGGTTTATCGCCGATATCTTTCTAGGAACGACAGCCACGCGCGTACAGCACAATATTAGCGTGCCGGTGCTGCTGCTGCGGGCGAAGTGAGAAGAACAGCTCTTGGCTCTGCGCTCTTGGCTCTTGGCCTCTGGCTCGACCGATGATCTCAGGAGCCAAGAACCAAGAGCCGAGAGCTGCCTCCACAAACTCTGCAGTAAACGACTAAACTAAACTTATAGAAACGCATCAGGAAGGCACGATTCTATGGACAGCTTTCATTCGAAATCCACTCTGAAGGTCGGCGGGAAAGAATACGAAATCTATCGGCTGGACGCGCTTGATCAGCAGGGCGTCTCAACCAAGCATTTGCCATTTTCGCTGCGCATTTTGTTGGAGAACCTGCTGCGCACCGAAGACGGGCGCAACGTGAAGGCTGAGGACATTCGCGCGCTGGCGGCGTGGAATGGGAAAACGAAATCCGAGAAAGAAATTGCGTTTACTCCCAGCCGGGTGCTGATGCAGGACTTTACAGGCGTCCCGGCGGTGGTGGATTTGGCCGCCATGCGCGATGCCATGACGAAATTGGGCGGCGATCCGGCGCTGATCAATCCGCTGCAACCGGCAGAACTGGTGATTGATCACTCTGTTCAAGTGGACGAGTTTGGCAAGCCGCAGGCGTTTGCCATGAATGCTGAGCTGGAATTTCTTCGCAACAAGGAACGCTATGCGTTTCTGCGGTGGGGGCAAACCGCGTTCCGCAATCTGGCAATTGTTCCGCCGGACACAGGAATCGTTCACCAGGTAAACCTGGAGTTCCTGGCTCGCGTAGTGTTCGTGAGTGAAGCCGGCGGCAAGCGCGTCGCTTATCCCGACACTCTCGTCGGCACCGACTCGCACACCACGATGATTAACGGTCTCGGAGTGCTGGGCTGGGGTGTGGGCGGAATCGAAGCTGAGGCGGCGATGCTGGGACAGGCGGTTTCCATGCTGATTCCGCAGGTCGTGGGCGTAAAGCTCACCGGACACCTGCGCGAAGGTGCAACCGCTACAGATCTGGTGCTGACGATCACCGAAATGCTGCGCAAGCATGGCGTGGTCGGAAAATTCGTCGAATATTTTGGGCCCGGCCTGCAGGACTTGCCGCTGGCCGACCGGGCGACCATCGGCAACATGTCTCCGGAGTACGGTGCGACCTGCGGCATTTTTCCGATTGATCGCGAGACGCTGACCTACCTGCGTCTGACGGGACGTTCGGACGAGCAGATTGCGCTGGTTGAGGCGTACAGCCGTGAACAGGGACTCTTCCACGACGCGAATACTCCGGAAGCAGAATATTCTGAACTGCTGGCGCTGGACCTTTCTACTGTTGAGCCAAGTCTGGCGGGGCCGAAGCGTCCGCAGGACCGGGTCGCACTTTCGAATGCGCGCGCGTCCTTCGAGAACGCGCTGCCTTCGTTGATCAAGCCGGGCAAAGGCGAGGCAGCGGCTTCCGGCAACGGGCATCTGAGTCATGGCAGCGTGGTCATCGCCGCGATCACCAGTTGCACCAACACTTCGAATCCGTCGGTGATGCTGGCTGCCGGATTGCTGGCCAAGAAGGCCGTCGAGCGCGGATTGCAGGTGCCTGCGTGGGTGAAGACTTCGCTGGCTCCGGGATCCAAAGTGGTGCGCGATTATCTCGAGAACGCCGGGCTCACACCGTATCTCGAAAAACTGAAATTCCACATTGTCGGCTACGGCTGCACCACTTGCATTGGAAACTCGGGACCGTTGCCGGAGGAGGTTTCGAAAGAGATAGACCGGAAGAACCTGGTTGTCGCTTCGGTGCTTTCGGGGAACCGGAATTTTGAGGGACGCATTAATCCTGACGTTCGCGCCAATTACCTGATGTCGCCGCCGCTGGTGGTGGCGTTTGCGTTGGCGGGACGGATTGATGTTGATCTGCGAAAGGATCCGCTGGGCAAGGGAAAAGATGGTAAGCCAGTTTTTCTTGCCGACGTCTGGCCCTCGCAGCGCGAGGTCGAGGACGCGGTTGAGCAATCGATTTCCTCCGACATGTTCCGCAAGAGTTATGGCGAAGTGTATGAGGGAGACTCGCACTGGCGCGGATTACCCGTCCCCAAAGGCGACACCTACGCCTGGGATGAGCATTCCACGTATATCCGGCGTGCGCCGTATTTCGACGAAATGTCACGTAAGGCCGGCGCGGTGGAGGACATAAAGAGCGCGCGTGTCCTGGCCGTGCTCGGGGACAGCGTGACCACCGACCATATTTCGCCTGCTGGCTCGATCAAGAGAGACAGTCCGGCGGGAAAGTATTTGCAGGAGCATGGGGTGAAGCCCGGGGACTTCAATTCCTATGGTTCGCGGCGGGGAAACCACGAAGTCATGGTGCGGGGGACATTCGCCAACGTCCGCCTGCGCAACAAGATGGTACCCAACCTTGAAGGCGGCTTCACCCGGCACCTGCCCGGCGGCGCGGAGATGACGATCTTTGAGGCGTCAGAAAAGTACATTGCCGAAGGGGTGCCGCTGGTGATTCTTGCCGGGAAAGAATACGGCTCTGGTTCCTCCCGCGACTGGGCGGCGAAAGGGCCGCTGTTGCTCGGAGTCCGCGCCGTCATCGCGGAAAGCTACGAACGCATTCATCGCTCCAACCTCGTCGGTATGGGAATTCTGCCGCTGCAGTTTTTGGCGGGGGAAAGTGCCGAATCGCTCGGCCTGACGGGTGAAGAAGTTTTCGAGATTGGGGGGATTCGCGATCTGGTTGAAAACTTCGCCTCCGGGCAGCGGATCAAGGTGCGTGCCGGCGCGAAAGAATTCAACGCCGCGGTGCGAATCGATACTCCGCAAGAGGCGCTCTATTACGCTAATGGCGGGATACTGCAGTATGTGCTGAGGCAGTTGCTGGCGGGGAAGCCGAGTGTGCAGCCCGTGGGTGCGTGACGGGACCCTTGTGGGATTATTGGAGATGGGAAGGGAGACCGCGACGTGATTGCCCGACAAATCTTGCTGCGGCTCTTGGTAGGTGTTAGCTTCTGGATCGTTCTGGTTGCTGGTTGTTTTTTGTCTAGCTTTTTGCACCCTTCTAGTTTGGCCTTTGTTGGACTGGCCCTCCTGTACCTCTGGTACGTTTATATCCCCGTCTCAGTGGCCGCCGTCTCTGTTGTCTGGCTCATGGTTCAAAGAGTTGCAAGACTGCAGAGGGCGAAGCCGTCTGTCTTGTAAGACCTACTTCCAACGAGCCAACTCGTGATCGTCGTCCCCCGCTGCTATAATCGCTAATTGCCCTCATGCCTTCTAAGCGCCTGATTCGCTCCACTACAGTTCTTTGTGTCCGCCGCAACGGCAGCGTTGTTATGGCCGGGGATGGACAGGTCACGCTGGGCGAGGCGGTCATCAAGCATTCGGCCAAAAAGATCCGGCGGTTATATCAGGACAAGATTCTTGCCGGGTTTGCCGGATCTACTGCCGACGCATTTTCTCTCTTTAGCCGCTTTGAAGCTAAGCTGGAGCAGTACCATGGGAACATTGGGCGGGGCGCAGTGGAGTTGGCGAAGGACTGGCGCACGGACAAGTTCCTGCGGCATCTGGAAGCGCTGCTGCTAGTTTCCGATAAAGACCAGACGTTCTTGCTGAGTGGCCAGGGTGACGTGATTGAGCCAGACGGCGGAATTGCGGCTATCGGTAGCGGAGGGCCTTATGCCCAAGCTGCCGCGCAGGCCCTGGCCGAGCATACGCAGCTTTCAGCCCGGCAAATTGCGGAAGAAGCAATGAAGATTGCCGGGAAAATGTGCATCTATACCAATGACAAGGTTACGGTAGAAGAACTTTGAAACAAGTGGTCAGTGGGCGGTAGTCAGTGGCCAGTAAATTCAAAGGTTAAACACTGGCAACTGACCACAGATCACTGACAACTGAGTTTTATGGCTATTTATCTCCCCGCTACCGCCGACGAAGAACAGCTTGCGCTGGACGATCTGACTCCGCGCGAGATTGTGGTTGAACTGGACAAGCACGTCATTGGGCAAAACGCCGCCAAGCGTGCTGTGGCGATCGCCTTGCGCAACCGGATGCGGCGACAGAAACTTCCTCCGGATCTTGCCGAGGAGGTCATTCCCAAGAACATCATCATGATTGGGCCGACGGGTGTCGGTAAGACAGAGATTGCGCGCCGCCTGGCAAAGTTGGCGAATTCGCCGTTCTTGAAAGTGGAAGCGTCGAAGTTCACTGAAGTCGGATATGTAGGTCGCGATGTGGAATCCATGGTGCGCGACCTGGTTGAGATCGCAATTGATAACATCCGCGCCGAAAAATTGGAAGACGTTTCCGATAAGGCTGAACTGAACGCTGAAGAACGGCTGTTGGATATTCTTCTTCCGCCTGCGGCGCCGTCGCATCCTGAGCCGGGATTTACACTGGAAGCGTCAACCGGCGACTCCTATTCGCGCACTCGCGAAAAATTGCGTCAGCAACTGCGCGAGGGCAAACTTGACGACCGCACCGTCGAGATCGACGTGCGGGAGAGAAATTTTCCGTCGTTTGAAATCATCTCCAACCAGGGCGTGGAGGAGATGGATGTCAACATCAAAGACATGCTGCCCAACATCTTCGGCCAGCGCACCAAGAAGCGGAAGATGAAGGTCAACGAAGCCTTCGAATACCTGATCCAGGAAGAAGAGCAACGGCTGGTGGATATGGACCAGGTCACGCGTATGGCGATTGACCGCGTGGAAGATGCGGGCATCATTTTCCTGGACGAAATCGACAAGATCGCCGGACGCGAAGGCGGGCACGGACCGGACGTCTCGCGGGAAGGTGTGCAGCGCGACATTCTTCCGATCGTTGAAGGCACGACTGTCAACACGCGCTATGGCATGGTGCGCACCGATCATATTCTGTTTATCGCTGCGGGAGCTTTCCATGTTTCCAAGCCCAGCGATCTTATTCCCGAGTTACAAGGTCGCTTCCCCATCCGAGTCGAGTTGCAGTCGCTGACCATGGATGATTTCATCCGTATCCTTACAGAGCCTAAGTCTTCACTGGTCAAGCAGTACACGGCGCTGCTTGAGACCGAAGGCGTGAAGCTGGAGTTCACCAAAGATGCACTGGAAGAGATTGCGCGCTTTGCTTTCCGCGTGAACGAAGGCACGGAAAACATCGGCGCGCGGCGGCTGCATACCATTATGGAGCGCGTGCTGGATGAGATCAGCTTTTCTGCCCCCGAGAAAAAGGGAGAGCAATTCAAGGTTGACGCCGAGTACGTGGGCAAGACCTTGGCGGATATTGTAAAGGACCAGGATTTGAGCCGGTACATTCTGTAAGCATCCCGCTTAACGTCAGCGCGGTCTGCTATTCTGCGTGAGCTATTTTTCCGAGCTGCACAATGAAGTCTCTGGACCGCACTCGCCTCGCTTCGCTGATGCAACGTGAGCAAAAGCGCTTTACGGACGAGCGCCCGAAATCAAAGGCGCTTTTTGAGCGTGCCGGGAAGTCGCTACTGGCAGGCGTTCCCATGAATTGGATGCGGAAGTGGGCGGGAGCCTTTCCGCCGTTTGTGCGAGAAGCGCAGGGCGCATCTTTCTACGATGTGGACGGACATCGCTACATAGATTTCTGCCTCGGCGACACAGGCGCGATGACCGGGCATTCTCCATTCGCCACCGTGAAAGCTGTTGAGGAGCAGATGAAACGTGGTATCACGCTGATGCTGCCCGGCGAAGACGCCATTTTCGTCGCCGAAGAATTGCAGCGGCGATTTGGACTCAAGTACTGGCAATTCGCGCTGACGGCCACTGACGCAAACCGGTTTTCGATTCGCCTGGCGCGGCAGATTACGGAGCGTCCCAAGATTCTGGTTTTCAACTGGTGCTATCACGGCACGGTGGACGAGAGTTTCATCACCTTGCAGGCGGATGGCACGGCCCGCGCGCGCAGCGGGAATATTGGGCCGCCGGTGGATCCCGCGGTTACCACCAAGGTTGTCGAGTTCAACGATGTCTCGGCGTTGGAGCAGGCGCTTGCGCCTGGCGATGTGGCTTGCGTGCTCGCTGAACCGGTGATGACGAATGTCGGAATCGTGCATCCCGACCCTGGCTACCATCAGGCGTTACGCGAGTTGACGCGCAAGTACGGAACGCTGCTGATTATTGATGAGACGCATACCATTTGCGCGGGCCCCGGAGGGTATACGCGAGCCGAGAACCTCGATCCTGACGTGCTGGTGTTTGGCAAGGCGATCGGCGGCGGGATTCCGGGCGCGGCTTACGGGTTTTCGCAAGCGGTAGCGGATCGCATTGCGGCGAAGCAAAGTCTCGAAGACTGCGACGTTGGCGGGATTGGCGGGACCCTGGCGGCGAATGCGTTGTCGCTAGCGGCGATGCGGGCCACGCTGACAAAAGTGCTCACCCAGGACGCGTTCAACCGGATGGTTCCTTTGGCGGAACGCTGGACGGCGGGGGTGCAAGCTGCCATCAGCGAGTGCGGTATGCCATGGCACGTAACCCGCCTGGGATGCCGCGCGGAGTATTTGTTCTCGCCGAGTCCGGCGAAGAATGGCCAGCAGGCTCACGATGTAATGGACTTCGAACTCGAACGCTTCATGCATTTGTATGCCATGAATCGCGGGATTCTACTGACTCCGTTTCACAACATGGCGCTGATGTCTCCGCAGACCGAGGCAAGCGATATTGATCAGCACACCAAGGTATTTCGCCAGTGTGTGCGCGAGCTGGTTGCGTGAGACTTCCTGGACGGGACGAGGCCTAAGGGCGGGGGGGACGCCCGCTCCACGTGCTCATTTTGTGGAGGGACGGGCGTCCCTGCCCGTCAACGCTCGTAGTGAAGCCAAGTGTTAGTCTTATCGCCACCGAATGAACCATTTGATTTCGAAGCTTGGGCTGTGCCTGCTAGCGCTTGCTTTGTTTGCCGGCTGCGGAAGTCCGGGAGTTCCCTTGCCTCCTTCGCTAGAGCTGGCGCGGCCGGTCGCTGACCTGCGCGCGGCCCGGAAGGGGAACACGGTTTATCTAACCTGGTCGGCGCCGGAAGGAACGACGGACCGGCATAACATCCGTCATCCAGGGCCCACCGAAGTGTGCCGGGCCCTGGGGACCGCCATGCACGAGTGCGGTGTTGCAGTGGCTCAAATTCCGTTTGCGAAACCACCAGCCCCAACTAAGACTGTACCCAAACCTCAGATGACGTATGCCGACCAGCTTCCCGCCAACCTGCAAGCGGAAAATCCAACTTCGACGGTCACATATGCGGTGAGGGTATTAAATTCCTACGGAAGAAGCGCGGGTCTTTCCAATCAAGTGCAACTGCCTGCTGCTCCAACGCTGCCGCCGCCGGCCGATTTTCAGGCCCAGCTTACGGCAGCAGGAGTGCGGATGACGTGGAAGCCGGTCACGGCACCGAGAGACATTCCTGGCTTGCGCTACTTGTACCGAGTGTATCGCCGCGACGCAGGTGCGAGCGGGGAGACTGTAGCCGGAGAGGTCGCGGTGACAGATGAAACTCCACCGAGCCTGCTGGATAGTGCCTTCGTTTGGGAAAAGACTTACGACTACCGGCTTACGGTGGTGACTATGATCGCGCAAGAAAAGGGGACGGAGCAGCAGGTGGAAGGCGAGGATGCGCCTTCGGTCACAGTCGTTGCCCACGATGTATTTCCGCCAGCGACTCCTACGGGATTGCAGGCAGTTTTTTCCGGTCCGGGGCAGAAGCCGTTCATTGATTTAATTTGGGCGCCTGACACTGAATCCGATTTGGCGGGGTACAACATCTACCGGCACGAGCAGGATGGTCAGCCGGTCAAGCTGAACTCGGAGCCAGTGAAGGCGCCCGCGTTCCGCGACACAGAGATTCTCCCCGGGCATCAATATTCTTATTCCGTCTCTGCGGTTGATGTGCGGGGAAACGAAAGCCCGCGCTCAGAGGAAGCCGGTGAGGCAGTGCCGTCTCAGTGAGTTAGGCAAGAAATCAAGGTTTAATTCTCACCTGCACCGGAGTCCCCTCTGGAAGCGTCCCGTCCAACAATTCGATTTTTCCATTACGCACGATTCCATTGAATTCCTGTAAAGACGGCTGCGGCGGAGACTGCGGTGCACGGAAAGTCTCCCGACCTGAGCCCTTGTCCATGGCCTCATTTGCTAACTGGTCGGCTTCGCGATTGTGACCGCGCAGAACGTGCTCAATCTGAAACCATTCCAGTTTGGATATGAGTTCGGTGGCGCGGGCATGGAGATCGCGCAGCGTCGGCTCCTTCACTTTGTAGATGCCCTTAATCTGGCGAACCATGAGTTCAGAATCGCTGACCACTTTGAGGGCCCTGTGGTGGTTCTCGATGGCATATTCGAGGGCGCCGATCAGCGCCTGATACTCAGCGAAATTATTAGTCTGCCTCCCGACGTACTTGCTCAGGCCGGCGACCCGCTTGCCCTGGGAATCGTGAATCACAACGCCGTAACCCGCCGGCCCGGGATTGCCGCGGGCGCCGCCGTCGGTGTGTGCGATGAGATAGTTCTCGGGAGCAGGTTTCATCTTTTTTAATTCCTATCCCTATCCCCGTTACCTTCCCGCGGCCAGCCGGGTGGCAAGCCGAGCGGGGAGATTGGCGCCAAAGATCTTGTCCTGCGCTGAGCGCACGTCGTAGGGAACGCGGCAGAAAGTTATGATCCGCCGTTCGGTATCGAACAGGGCGAAACCGGCTCGCCAATCGCCGTCACGCGGCTGCCCCACAGATCCTGGATTGATCATGTAGCGCACTCCGGTTTCGAGTTCAAAATCGCAGGTCTCCTTCTGCCCGATGCTGGCGTATTCGGGATGCGCGGTCTCTCCAAATCCGCTGCGCAGAAGAAAAACTCCCTGAATGTGAGTGTGCCCGAAAAAGGTTACGCTAACGTCGGAGCCGATCAAAGCCGGGAGGGCGTCTTGAATCAAGACCACGTAGCGGTCTTCGTCATCGGGTGCGCCGTGCACAAACTGGACGCCCGCGAGCTCGGGAAGAACGACCGGCCCCTGCGGGAGTGCGCGCAGCCACTCCCTGTTGTCACTGGAAAGCTGTGCGCGGTTCCATAGGGCGGCCATTCCAGCCATGGGATTGAAAGTCTCTACGTCATCAAGGCCGGCGACGACTTTGTCGTGGTTTCCCCGGACTACCGCCCCGCCGAGTTCACGCGCCTTGGCGGTGACTTCGTTGGGGCTGGCGCCGTAGCCGACAATATCGCCGAGATTCACGATGGCGTCATGCGGCGGCGCGGCCGCCAGGGAAGCTTCCATGGCTTCCAAGTTGCTGTGAATATCACTGAGCAGGAGTATGCGCAATCATCACCAAGAACTTGCGATTATACGGGAGGGTTCACTACCGGGTTCATAATCGGACATCGGGCCCAGTGTCCGGGACTGATTTCGGCCAGTTGGGGAAGCTTGTCGCGGCATTCGGGGATCCGCAGGCCGCAGCGCGGCTCGAAGGGACATCCGCTGGGCATGGCATCGAGCGGCGGGACCGTTCCCTCGATGGTCTGAAGCGGACGCTTACGCTCGGTGGAAAGCGTTGGCGCAGCCTCGAGCAATCCGCGAGTGTAAGGATGCGCTGGCGCACGGAAAATTTCCGCGCGCGGGCCGAGTTCCACCAGATTTCCGGCATACATGACTGCGACCCGGTCCGCGACTTGCGAGACTACGGCCAGGTCGTGGGAGATGAAAAGCATAGTCAGCCCAAACTTCTCTCGGATTTCGGCAAGCAAATCCAGAATCTGGGCCTGAATGGTGACGTCGAGCGCGGTGGTGGGCTCGTCGGCGATCAGCATCTCCGGACGGTTCACAATCGCCATGGCAATCATCACCCGCTGGCGCATTCCGCCAGAGAGTTGGTGCGGATAATCGCGTGCGCGGCGCGCGGGATCGTCAATGGCTACCTCTTTCAGGGCTTCCACCGCTCGGTCCCATGATTCTTTTTTTGAAACATTCGCGTGAGCGCGGACTGCCTCGGCGATCTGCTCGCCGACTCGCATCACTGGGTTTAACGCGGTCATGGGCTCCTGAAAAATCATGGAGATTCGGGAGCCGCGGAGGAGGCGCATCGGCTCGGGATCAAGGACGAGCAGGTTTTGCGGCCGGCCTTCAGTGGTAAAAAGGATTTCGCCGCTAACACTGGCCTGCGGAGGCAGAAGGCGCATGATGGAGAGAGACGTGACCGACTTCCCGGAGCCGGACTCTCCCACCAGGCCTAGAACTTCTCCGCGAGGCACGCCAAAGCTGACATCCCGCACGGCGGTGAGGGCGCGCGGGGACGCGGGGAACTCGACCGTCAGATTCCGAAGTTCAAGCAGCACACGCACATGTTAGCAGTGTCGTACTTTTGTGTGCGGCCGGGTGAGCCAGAACCCGTTATTGCATTGACCAGAATTCCCTATTCTCTGTAGCTTTGGACAAGTGCCTAAGACGAGCCGGTGGGAGTCGCATTGAGAGGGATCTTTCGAGACGCCGCCGCGTTTTCTGTAGTCGCAATCGTTCTGGCCGCGGCCGGGTGTGGAACCGGGTCGTCGTCCAACAATCCGTTTTCTTCTTTTCCGCCTGCGACTGTGCCACTGGTCAAGTTGAGCGCCGACACGTTCACCAATTCCACCAGCCAGCACGCTACTGAAGTTGAGCCCGACAGCTTCGCATTCGGCTCGACCATTGTTGCCGCATTCCAGGTGGGAAGGATTTTTGGCGGCGGAGCTTCGGACATCGGATTTGCTACTTCGACCGACGCGGGCGCGACCTGGACGAACGGCCTCCTTCCCGGCCTCACCACATTTCACGGGGGAGGCGCGAATGCGGCAGTCAGCGATGCGTCGGTGATTTACGACGCTAGGCACGGGGTGTGGATCATCTCGTCGCTGCCGATTTCCGCCGCGAGCATTCAGGTTGCGATCAGCCGCTCGCTGGATGGGGGTACGACTTGGAGCAATCCGATAGTCGTGAGCCAAGGGGCCAACCTGGACAAAGATTGGATCACCTGCGACAACACCAATACCAGTCCGTATTACGGAAACTGCTACGCGGAATGGGACGACAACGGCCAAGCCGATCAGATCTGGATGAGCACTTCCAGCGACGGCGGACTTACCTGGGCAGCGCCGGTCAAGCCCGCGGGCGCAGTGCTCGGCCTAGGAGGAGAGCCTCTGGTTCAGAGCAGTGGAAGGGTGATCGTGCCGTTCCTGGGAGATGCGTCCGATATCGAGTCGTTTACCTCCACCGACGGGGGTGCAAGCTGGAGCGCGCCGGTACAAGTCTCAAACATAACTGCGCACCAGGACGCGGGCGGACTGCGCAGCGACGCGCTGCCATCGGTGGCGATGGACGCGGCGGGAAATGTTTACGTGGTGTGGCAGGACTGCAGCTTCCGTGCCAGCTGCGCGTCGAACGATCTAGTCATGAGCACTTCGGCGGACGGCGTGAGTTGGACGGCTCCCGCGCGAATTCCGATTGACGCGACCACGAGCACAGTTGACCACTTCATTCCGGGGCTGGGGCTTGATCCTGCGACCAGCGGCAGCACAGCGCACCTGGGGCTGACGTATTACTACTATCCGCAGACCAATTGCACGCCCGCGACGTGCGCGCTGTACGTGGGATTCATTTCGTCGCTTGATGGTGGCAGTACCTGGAGCACGCCAACTCCCATTGCCGGACCAATGGCGCTGAGTTGGTTGCCCTCAACGTTCTCGGGGCAAATGGTCGCCGACTATGTCGCAACCTCTTTTGCCGGAGGCAAGGCCTACGGAGTGTTTGCGGTGGCGAAAGCGAAGTCAGGGACCACGTTCGATGAGGCGATCTACACCACCAAGGCGGGGTTTGATGTGGCAGCGGCGACAGCCACAAACAGTTCTGCGGGTGAGCGGCCGGTTTCAAAAGCTGTGTCCAGCCGCTCTCCCACTCGATCCTACAAGATCCATCCGATCCGCTGAACTTTCAGTTTTCGATCTCAGGACTGAACGCCGGAGCTCTTCATGTCCTGCTGGGCTTCGGTCTCGCCTTTCTTGGATTCAGACTTCTGATCTGCGGTGGGATCCAGCGTCTGAATTGCCTTTCCCAGGCTCATGCTCTTGGTGCCAGTCCCGCTCTTGGCACCAGTCCCGGCCGGGCATTTCGAGGCGCTGAGAGGGGCAGTGCCAGTCATGTCAGACCTCAGGCAGTCGAAGCTGATTCCGAGATTCTTGCTGACGTGGGCTGCAGCCACGCATTGGCCCAGGTTCTTGAATCCAGTACACGCTTGAGAGGCGGGCATTCCGGTGAGCGACTGAATCTTGTTGCCGATCGCCGGATTCTTGCTGAGGATGCCATCTATGCTCATCTTGTGGGTTGAGCCAGAGCTGCTGCTGTTCGCGCTTCCTGAGTTGCCGTGATTGTCCAAGCCGGCGCTATGGCCCGTGGCTGCGCCCATGCCCATACCACCGCCGGCGGCGGCGCCGCTGTGACCGTGTTGCGGAAGAGCGGCCGTCGCGTACAAAACAACCGCCAGACTCAGCATTGCAATTCGCGTCATCTTCATCAGATTTGACCTCCATTCATTCTTGTTTTTATCGGGCCTGTACCAAAGGCGTTTTACTGCCCTGGGTTCTTGCGGAGCAGATGTCCCACATTCAAACCAAGTGAGAACGAAACCGAATTCAAATCGTAGTGAACGCTGCGCGTATATCCCAATTCAGCGTCGAGATACGGCGTAAGACTGGCATCCAGCCAAGTCGAGAAACCGTTATCGCGAGCGATGTCTGCCGGTCCGATGGTTTGCTTTCTGGTGGCGCGGCTGAAGAAAGTTTGGTTGCCGAAGGGCAGAATGTCATATCCCGCGGCCCCCACGCCAAGGGACTTCCAAACGTCCACTTCCGCGCCTCCGCGAAAATGAGTGTTAAGGCCGAGAGTCGTGTAAGGACGTACGAATAGCCGCGAGTCCGATGTGGTGTTGGAAAACCCGGTTTCCAGGAAAGGAGTGACCTGCGAGAACGTGCGGTCAAAACGGTTCGTCCAGTCAAACGTTGCCCGGCCTGTGCTTAGGCCCAGCTTGCTGTCTCCCAGCGGCGCCGATCCGGTCACGACAGAAGCGAAATTCACCGCGGGATGCAGATACTTCCAGCGCAGGTCCACCGAAGGATTCCCCACGCCGCTGCCGGATGTTGCGCCCGTGGTCGAACTGGATGCATTGACAAAATAAAACGGTACGCCCAAATCCATGCCAAAGTGCTGGGTAAATGTGTATCCAACATTGGAATCGAGTTCGTACACCTGCCCGTCGGAGTTCGTAGTGCCACCGAACTCAACGTAGGAAGTGAAGCCGGTATCTTGCCCAGCCGGCTTGGCCTGCGCCAGAGCTGATACCGCCAGAAACATAGTGACGATAAAAACTGTAAAACAGGAAATAAAACGATTCCTCATTCTTGTATGGACCCCTTGTTTAGATTGTTAGAACCTGTTTTGCCGGGAAAAGTTGGTAACCATTACTGCCGCAGAAACGGCCAGGGACAAGCCTTCCCGGCTCCCTGGGTTCTTGAGAATGCATCCTCTACGCCGTTCAGGAGCGGCGCAAGTAACCTAGGTACAATCAGCAATTTACATTTGGCCAGATGCGGGGAAGCGGCTGGAAGGTCAGGAAGTTATTGCAGGGAGTGCAGAACCAGTGAAGGTTATTCCTTCAGCTGTTATCACCCGCAAACCGGTCACAGCGGAATATTCCCATGCTTCTTCGGCGGGTTCTTGTCCCGCTTCGTCCCCAGCATTTCGAGGGCTTGGATTAACTTCTTGCGGGTGTCGCGGGGCTGGATGACGGCGTCCACGAAACCGCGTTCGGCGGCGATGTAGGGGTTGGCGAAGCGGTCGCGGAACTCTTCGATCTTCTGTTTTCGCAGTTCTTCGCGGTTGGGGGCGCGGTCGAGTTCTCGGCGGTAAACGATATCCACCGCGCCTTCGGGGCCCATCACCGCGATTTCTGCAGTTGGCCAGGCGTAGTTCACGTCGGTGCGAATGTGCTTTGAAGCCATCACGCAATAGGCGCCGCCGTAGGCTTTGCGAGTAATTACGGTGATTTTGGGCACGGTGGCCTCGGCGAAGGCGTAGAGCAGTTTGGCGCCATGGCGAATGATGCCGCCGTATTCCTGGCTGGTGCCGGGGAGGAAGCCGGGGACGTCTTCGAAAGTAATCAGCGGGATGTTGAAGCAGTCGCAGAAACGCACGAAGCGAGCGCCTTTGACCGACGCATTGATGTCGAGAGTTCCCGCCAGCACCGCCGGTTGATTGGCGACGATGCCGACCGGGCAGCCGTTCATGCGGGCGAATCCTACGACGATGTTCTTGGCGTAGTGCTCGTGAACTTCGAAGAAGTATCCGTCGTCCACCACGGCGCGGATTACGTCTTTGATGTCGTAAGGAAGATTCGATTGTGCGGGGACGATGGTATCGAGTGCTGTGTCGGCCCGGTCAATGGGATCAGTGCACACCTTGCGCGGAGGGTCGTCGAGATTATTGGACGGGATGAAGCTGAGCAACTCGCGCAGCATGGAGAGGCACTCAGCATCATCGTGAGCAAGAAAATGCGCGACGCCGGAAGTTTCATTGTGTGTGACCGCGCCGCCGAGCTGTTCTTTGGTGACGTCCTCGTGCATGACGGTCTTAATGACCTCTGGGCCGGTGATGAACATGTAGGACGTGTTGTTCACCATGGCGATGAAATCGGTGATTGCTGGCGAATAGACCGCGCCACCCGCGCATGGGCCCATGATGGCCGAGAGTTGCGGCACCACGCCGCTGTAGAGCGTGTTACGGAGGAAAATATCCGCATAGCCAGCGAGCGAGACGACGCCTTCCTGAATGCGGGCACCGCCGGAGTCATTCAGCCCAATCAGCGGTGCGCCGACGCGGGCGGCCGTGTCCATGATCTTGACGATTTTGGCGGCATTGGTTTCCGAAAGTGAGCCGCCGAAAATCGTGAAGTCCTGCGCAAATACAAAGGCGAGGCGTCCCTCGATGCGGCCGTAGCCGGTGATGAAGCCGTCGCCGTAGTATTTTTGGTCGGATAAACCAAAATCAGTCGCCCGGTGGGTGACGAAGCGGTCGGTTTCCTCGAAGGTGCCTTCGTCGAGAAGAAACTCGATTCGCTCGCGGGCTGACATCTTGCCTTCTTTGTGCTGGCGCTCGCGACGTTCTTGCCCGCCGCCGTCTTCCGCCAAACGCTCGCGGCGTTTCAGTTCTTGCAGTTTTTGTTCGAGGTCCATGGCAGGGGATTATAGAAGAACCGTCGTTGGCCGTTGATCGCCGGTCATTGGCAAAATATCCCGAGCGAAAAGGCGGGCTTTCTCTGAGGACAGTCGGTCGGCACCTATGCAGAGCTGGCGAGCAACGACCGAAAGGGTCTCCGACCGAAACAACGACGAAGGGCCAGCGACGAAAGGCCAACGACGCACGACGAACGACCAACGACGCTTTAGGTACTCCGGTGACTTGCCGCCCCAGAGCTACGACCCTAATCTTGGCTTCGTACTTGAATACAGGAGAATCTATGTCTCGAAGCAAGTGGCTCTATTTTTTGTGTGTGGCAGTGGTGCTGAGCCTGGGGCCAAAGGCCTTCGCAGATCATGATCATGATGGCGATCACGGCCAGGGTCACGGTCACGCCTATGGACATGACAAAGATAAAGAAAAAGACAAGCATGATCGCGACGATGGTCGCGGCCACTATCGCGACCACGACCGCGAGCTGCGCGGCTGGTATGCGGGGCATCGCGACCACCTGCCGCCCGGCCTGGCTAAGCGGGACGAACTGCCTCCGGGGCTGGAGCGCCAGCTAGTGGTGCGCGGGACGCTACCTCCGGGTCTTAGAAGCCGTATGCATCCATGTCCAGTCGAGGTCGAGGGTTATCTGCCGCCTCCGCCTGTGGGCTACATGCATGCCGCAATTGGCGGGCATATTGTTTTGGTGAACCGCCGGACGTTCTTTGTGCTGGATGTGTTTCACTTTGAAATGTAGAGAGCCGTGGTTGGTCGTCGGTCGTTGGTCGTCGGCAAAAGCATCAGAACCGCTGGGGGCTACTCCTGGGCAAAAGAGAACCGCTGAAACCGAAGCAAAAGGCGCTGGTAGTGATTACAGCGTTTTGCCTCTACCTGCCTATGTTTCTATGGATAGTTTATCGCGCAGACGAGATTTCTCCGCGGCATGTTGCTGCGGTGGGAGCGGTGAATCTCCTCGTGGGTGTGTCCTTGCTTGCCTTGATTTCGGAAAAATGGACTCGCCAGCTAAAGTGAAACGAGGATTGCAAAGGAATTGTCGTACTAGGTACGACCGATGACTGGTTCTGAGCCACAGCCAAGGACCAAGAGCCGCTCTATTCCATGCTTGAGCCTAGCGGATCGTAACGATACTTCTTTCCATCCCAGAAGACCGCCGAGGTCATCTCATCGGCGCCGGCTTCTTCTACGTAGATTGCGGTCGTAGTCTTCTTCTTGTTGACCTTCATTTTCTTGACCGTGATGGTCTTCACCGCCAGGTTAATGATGACGAACTTGGCCTGCGGAGTTGGCGATCGCCAGGCATCGGCACCCGAGCCGTGAATCACCAGCAGCGCGATTCCGCGAAGCTTGGGGTCGTCGGGGGCGAACCCGGTCGTGATTCTAGGGTTGCCATAGCCGTAGAACGCGTCCAGCGGATCAATGACTTGATAGTTGTGTTCGTCCTGGTCAATCAGCGCGTTCTTGCAGCGGGCGACGATGACGATGTCTTCAATTCCGTCCCCATTCATGTCTCCGGTCATTGGTGGGAACTGCGGAGCTAGGGAGCAGGAATCGCTGAACTGCTTGTGCACGAAGTCGTTGTCGACGGCGGGGGAACCCGTAGCCGCGCTCTGGGCGACAGCCGCAAAGGATATCAGCGAAAAAACGATGGAAAAAGCAAGAAAAACACGAGGCCGCATGAACTTCAATGTAGTCTCCCGACGCGCGCCTTGCTACGGTACCCAGGTAACCGGAAGCCATGGGGGATTTTAGATTTGTTGATGGGGGACTTACTTATCAGGGGAATGCTTCCGGAAGTGCTCCCATCCGAGCGGGCTCAGCTTCGACCGAAGCTGGTTGGGATGTACCAGCAGAATGTCTTTGTCTCGCGTTATCACACCAACTTCTCTGATCGCGATTCTCCCGATCACGGGTGGAACTGCTCGTCCCTTGGGAGCGGTGAACAGCAGTTGATAATCTTCGCCGCCGTGCAGCGCGAAGCGCAGATCGACCGGGCGAGCGGCACGGCCGATTTTGGCCTTGGGAACCAAGTCTTCCCGGATCTGGGCGCCGGCGCCGCTCTCCTCACAAATGTGGGCGAGATCGATAGAAAATCCGTCGCTAATGTCGATCATGGCTGAGGCAGTGCCCCGTTCCCGCAGAATCTGCCCGAGCCTGATCTGAGGAGTGGGAAAGAAGTGGTCAGGATTTAGATCGGGCCTGAGTCTTTTGCGGCGTTTCGAATAAAGCAGATCGAGCACGGCTGCAGAGCCACCAAGGGCTCCGCTGACATAGATCCGATCCCCTGGCCGTGCTGTCGAGCGCAGAATGGCCTTGCCCTGTGGAACTGATCCCACGACGACGATGTCTGCCAGTATTCCGCCGGGAGATTGAGCGGTGTCCCCGCCGGCGAGTTCGGCGTCGAATTGGCCAGCCAGCCTAAGAAGCCCGCTTAGGAATCCATCCACCCACCGCTGGGACAAGTTCGCGGGCAGCGCGAGCGAGAGGAAGACGGCAACCGGCACGCCGCCCATGGCGGCAATGTCGCTCAGGCCACGCGCCAAGCAGCGGTGCCCGACGCTCTCGGGAGGGTGCCATTCTCGCCGAAAATGCACGCCTTCCAGGCTGAGATCGGTAGTTACCAGCATCTCGTGATCCTTTGGAACGCGGAGGGCGGCACAATCGTCCCCGATTCCAGCGACTACTGCATGGGTTTTCCCACTCTTGGGAAATCGCAGAGGGCGGGACAGCCCAAGTCTGGCTTGGCGGCGGATGCGGGCTATGAGGGTTCGTTCTGGTAAAGGCAAGGCGAAGACATGATATGCGGAATCGGGGTCTCGGGCCAAAATTCCCGCCAACCTGCACCCCGGCGTCCCCATCTAACATCCGTTTCGCGGTTCCGTTTGTCCGAACTGCAGCCGGCCTTGGTGAGGGGTACTTTCGTAACCTCTTCCAAAAACGGTAGTTTGGCCAAATGGCCATTAAAGATTACTCATCCTTGGTAACCCAAAATATCGAGCCGCCCTCGTTGACATGGGGAACCGGCTTTGGTACCTTTGCCGCAGTCATCCAACACCTTTGGCCGAGCTAAGTGCTGCATCCGCTTTGGATTGCAGTTAAGTTAGGTTTGAGCGTCATCTGGTTCCAGTTGGGGAAGGACACGTTTCGGCCTTGTCCCACAAGGGAAACGCGAGTCCGGGAGCCAGGATTCAGTGCCAGGCACTGACGAAAAGGTGCCGGGAGTAGACCCGGTTTTCTGGAAATAGTTGCGAAAGGAAAATTTGCCAAAGCGCTTCTACATTCTTTTTGTAGCCCGTGGCGAAGACGGCCAACTGCGCAAGATTCCTATTCCTGCGCGGTATCTGTATGTGCTGGTTGTGGGCGCGGTGGTTGGAGCGCTGGGGCTTACCGGCATCGCCAGCTCGTACGTCCGAATGTTACTCAAAGTGTCGAGTTACAACGAACTGCGCGCCGAGCGCGAAGATCTGAAGACTCGGTATTCGCACCTGGAGCAGGTGGCCAAGGAGCGGGATATCCAGGTGGCGTCGCTGGGGTCGCTGGCGAGCGAAGTTTCCTCGCTTTACGGATTGAAGCCTGAGCCGGTGCTGATGGCAGGGGCTTCCTCGGACAGCATTCAGGACCCGCAGGTCAGCTCCTCGCTCGATCGTCTTTATACATTGAAGACTGTGGCGATGAGTGGGGCGACGACGGCCGGCCTATCTCTTGGACTCACACGCAACGTGACCACCGCCGACTGGCTGCGAGCCAACTCTGCGCCGAATATGTGGCCGGTTGAAGGCCCGATCACGGGATCGTTTGGCGAGCGCATTGATCCATTTAACGGCGAAGGCGCGTTCCACTCCGGGGTGGACATCGGCTCGGCGTACGGCCAGCCGGTGGTGGCTCCGGCAGAGGGCGTAGTAGAGTTTGCCGATTTCCTGGGCGGCTACGGACGCGCCGTAACCCTGGACCACGGCCATGGAGTCACCACTCGCTACGGACATCTGGCCAGCTTTGCAGTCTTTCCCGGGCAGCACGTACACCGTGGCGACACCATCGGCTACGTCGGGGACAGCGGACGCAGCACCGGCCCCCACCTCCACTACGAAGTTCGTATCAACGACATTCCGGTCAACCCTCACAAATATCTGCGCGTGACCTACGCGCACGTGGGCGGGTTTGCGGCGGGAAGCTAAAAGGCGGCTCTCGGCTCTTGGTTCCTGGCAACACCCTTGGTGTGGACCCATTGTCCTCCTTTGTTCAAATCGGGAATGAATCGCTTTTTTCTCGTTTCTCCGCGGCTCACCTGTTCTTCTGTGAATTAGAGTTGCGACGGGGGATGTTATGGCCCAATCATTTTGCGATCTACGCGTCTGGCGCGAGGGCATGAAACTGACGATCGAGGTCTATCGGCGGACTGCCGAATTTCCAAAACATGAGCTTCTTGGATTGACCCAGCAGATGCGACGGGCGGCGGTATCAGTTCCGCGCAACATTGCTGAAGGGAAGAGTCGCTGGTCCGGAAAGGAATCTAGGCAGTTCCTGTTTCACGCCCGTGGATCACTACTCGAACTGTAAACGCAGATCATGATTGCGCGGGAGCTAGACTATCTTTCTGAGCAGGAGGGCCAGTATCTGCTGACCTTGGCATCGCAAGTCGGCCGTAGCCTGAGCGGATTGATCAATTCCATGGCTGAGACAGCGGCGTAGTCGGCTGCGAGATTCAAGAGCCAAGAGCCAACGACCAAGAGCCGTTCTACTGTCTTAACCCCATCCACTTTTCGGAAACCACGATTGAGTTTCCCGGATTCTGGGGATCGTAGCGGACCGAGGTTGGCACTCCCAGTCGGCAGGAGTGCAGATTCACCCACTGCCGCAGATAGGTGACATCCTGCGAGGCCTCGTAGGAAACTCCGCCAACGTCATACCGAAAAATCAGCATGGTCGCGGGGGGATGCCCGTTGGGCACGAGTTCCTGGACATCAATCACCGTGCCGTCCGTGATCCGTCCAACCTGGTTCAGCCAGTCGCGGCGCTCGCGTTCAATTTCCGCTGGAGTTTTCTTCTTGCGGCCAAACACCAGATATGCGGCGACGGCTGCGCCCAGCAAGCCAGCAGCCAGGGGATAGAGAGGAAAAATCATAAAATTCGGAACTGAGCCCAGGAGGTTCCTGCTCTAGAAAGAGAATAAGACCAGAACCGCGATTAGGGAAGATGCTGATGAGATTACGAAAGGGTTAGGAAATCGGGCTTCGGGCGTCAGGCTTCAGGACAAATCGGGGAGTCGGGCTCCAGGCTCTGAGCTTCAGAAAAACATGTGTACCCTAGGGCGGCTGCGTGGCTTTAGAAAAGCTGATCCTGTGAGGCCCAAAGCCTAAAGCCTGCATCTTGAATCCCTTTCTCGCCGACCTTAGACTAAATAAGTGCACTTGCATGTCCACCAAACCGGAAATGAGAGTACTTCCCGGGTACTGCGTGTTTCCCTCGCTGCAACTGCTGGCTACATCGTTCTTCTGGTCATTGCGGGGATCCGGGCGCACTCTCTGGCGTTGCTTTCTGAAGCCGGACATAATCTCACCGATTTTGTCGCGCTCCTGCTGTCGCTGCTTGCGGTGTATCTGCACTCGCGTCCGCCCAGCGCTACCCATACCTACGGCTATCACCGGGCCGGAGTGCTGGCTGCGCTGGTGAACTCGGCCACGCTAGTCGTGGTCTCCTTCCTGATTTTCTACGAGGCGGTCCGCCGCATTCAACAGCCGCAGCCGGTGCAAGCGCACTTGATGATGTGGGTCGCAGCCGCGGGAGTGGTCATGAACGGCGCCATCGCGTTCATGCTCTACCGCACCGACCGCGATGTGAACGTCCGCAGCGCCCTGGTGCACGAAATTGGCGATACGCTCTCAACCGCTGCGGTTATCGCCGGCGGGTGGGCGATTCTGGCCACCGGGCAGTACTGGATTGACCCGGCGCTTTCGTTTGGAATCGGCGCGCTAATCCTGTGGTCGAGCTTCGGCATCCTACGTGAGACGCTGAACATCCTTCTCGAAGGCACGCCGCGCGGCATGAAGCTGGCGCGCGTGGAAGCTGCAATCTGCGAAATTGATGGCGTGAATGACGTTCATGACCTGCACGTGTGGAGCATCGGCTCGCAGACCAGCGCGCTATCGTGCCATATATCCATCGCCGACATTCCGCCTTCCGCCAGTGAGAGGATCTTGCGTGAAGTGAAAGAGCGCCTGCACCACGACTTCCGGATTGACCACACGACAATTCAGTTCGAGAACGTAGTTTGCGAAGTGGCGCACGGGTGCGTCATTCCGGTAGCAGAAGAGGAACATCATCATCACTAAGGTCTGCTGCCACAGAAAATCTTGTGCTGTAGGGCCCTTACATGTGCTGGCTGACGGATAGGACGTTGCCATCCGGATCTTTAAACCACGCGACTTTACCGCCGCCGGGTGCGGACCAGATTCCCAGTTCTTGATCCTGAATAAACGGATATTTCTCGAAAATCACGCCGCGTTCTTTAAGCCCAGCGACGATGGTTTTGATGTCCGCGACTTCCCATCCGAGTACGGTGTAAGGTGCGGGCTTGAAGTCCTGAGCTTTCGCAATTCGAATCATAGTGCCGTGGGTTTTCATCACCAGGGCATACGGGTCATCGCTCACGAATTCAAGCCCCAGCCGGTCCTCGTAAAAAGCCCTGGCCCGCTTGGAGTCGGTGGTGGGAACAAAGCCAATCACTTTACTTGCAGCTAGCATGTTGCCTCCTGACTAGTCGCGTATACGACTATTAGCACTTGCGGCCGCTGACTTCTCCCGATATTGTGACAACTAATGTCGCAAGAATGTCACAGCCTTCTTTTGCCTCAAGAAGGCCGTTGGGCGGCCCAGGTTGCGACTCTGTCCTGCGATTTCAGGAGTGGGCACGTAATCCCCGAACACTTCCACCCCGAGGACCAACTAGTCTTTGCTTCGCGAGGCGTAATGACCGTTCGCACGAAACAGGGAATTTGGGTTGTCCCACCGTTGCGGGCGGTCTGGATTCCTGCCCGGACTCCGCACTCGATCACTGTGTCCGGCGCGGTTTCCATGCGAACGATGTATTTCTTGCCGAAGCTGATTACAGTTGGCCGCGGAGAATGCCTTGTGCTGAACGTGTCCCCACTCCTGAGGGAATTAATCCTTCATGCCTGCGATTTCCCGCGACTCAAGAAGGCGGTTCCTGCGCAGGGTCGGATCATCGCTATGATCGCGGATCAATTGGCGACCTCTGTAAACATTGCGGTGCTACTAAGAGAACTATTCAGCGTACTTTTCTTGCTGAAACTCACTTGACCTTTGGCAGATGGCGTCAACAGTTGCGATTGCTACATGCCTTGCAACGACTCGCTGCTGGAGCCAAAGTCACGGGCGCGGCCTTGGATGCGGGCTACAACAGCACCAGCGCATTTATCGCAATGTTCAGGAAGCAGTTGGGCACAACGCCTACCCGTTACTTCGAAAGCTGACGGCCGAGCTTGACGCTTAGGTTCTTACTATCCACGAATTCCGGAGCCCTGGCCCGCTTGTTTTTCGTAAAGCTCCTCCACTCTCTCGAGCGCGTCCGCCTCTTCCGGCAGCTTATCCGGCCTCAGCCGCACAATTCTCGGGAAGCGCAGAGCATAGCCACTGTTGTGGCGGTCGGATTTCATGATGTTGTTGAAGGCCACTTCGACGACGATCTTTGGCTCGACGATCCGGCGGAAGCCCTGGTCTTCAATTGTGTGGTCCAAGAACCACTCCGTCATCTCGGCGATTTCGGCGTCGGTCAGACCGGAATATGCTTTGCCGATATTCAGCAGGCGGTCGCCATCGCGGACAGCGAAAGTGTAGTCGCTCAACACGCCGATGCGCTTGCCGTGTCCGTACTCGGCGGCGGTAACGACTACATCGAGGGTTGCAAGTTCGCGCTTCAGCTTTAGCCAAGACTTGCCGCGACGTCCCGGGGTGTAGGGCGATTCCGGATCTTTGATCATCAGGCCTTCGTTGCCCCGGGCCTGGGCGGCGTCGAAGAGGCGGTCCAACTCCGCCGGTGAGGAAGCCTGGAAGACCGGGGCACGAATCGCTTGGGGCATTAGGTTCTCGTTTTCAATTGCCTGCGCTGAATGGAATTCCAATCGGCCCTGAGGTTCGGATGTACGCTTTGTGACCTTTCTCCGAGTCTCTGTGTCTCCGTGGTGAAAAGGTTTTCGCGCGGCCAGCAGGTTGTCTAGGACTTTTGCCCTTTCTCGTAGCGGCCGATCAATCAGCAATTCGCCGCCGGCGTAGAGCACGTCGAACACGAGATAGGCTACCGGAACTTCGCGCATGAGCTTTTCGCTGACCTTTTTGCGTCCTAGGCGCTGCTGGAGCGCGCTGAAGGGAAGAGCGCGACCCGTGACGGGCGGGGACGCCCGTCGCCCCATATCCTTGTCCTTGGTTTCAGTATCTCGCGTGAGGTAGCTCCAGGCGACGATTTCGCCGTCGAGGATCGCGTCTTGCGGCAGTCCGGCAAGAGCCTCGGGGAGCTCGAGAAAAGACTCGGTGATTTCATCTCGCGTGCGAGAAAAGAAGCGTACGGTGTCTCCCGAGCAGTGGGCTTGGGCGCGGATGCCGTCGTATTTATCTTCGACCCAGGCATTCTGAAAATAGCTCAGCGCATCTGCGGCGGACTCGGCGGGGCTGGCGAGCATGAATCCGAGGGGATGAAACAGGCGCATCTGGGCATCGGCCAGGCGGCCTTCTGCGGCCAAGCGCAGAGTTTCACCGATATCGCCGAGCAACATGTTGGCGCGCTGAATGTCTTTCAGAATGCCCCGGGCTACAGCTCGGTCGTAAGCTTTGGCAATCGCTTCTTCGACCAAGCTTTCTTTTAGGCCGATGCGGAGGTCTCCGGTCATGATCTTCACGATGTACTTGGCTTCGAGCGGAGAGACTTCGCTGAGCAGCGCGCGGACTAGCACCCCCTTTGCTGCCGGGCCTCGCGCGGCGGATATTTCGCGAAATTGGTGCTGGACGGTGGTGGGCGGGCGGCGACGCCCGCCGCTCGACGAGACGCTCTTTTCCGGCAGCACAGCTCCGGCGACTGCGCCAAGATCGCCGTATTTGCGATAGGCGGCTGTCAGTTCCTCATCGGTTCGTCCCGAAAGCTCGGCCACGATGCGCCAGAGCAGCGTGCCTCCGACCTGGAGCGTGGTTTCTTCCCACACCGGAAACGGCCGTCCCGAGAAGAACACCGCGGAGACGGCGGCGTCCTCGACCGGAATGGACTTCAGGTAGTCCGCCAGGAGCGCCGTCTTCTCCAGCTTCTTGGTGGTGGCGGCGATCCGGTCAGCGGTCTCGGCAAAGGTGCGCATGTTGCCCGTCTAAGCTGCTGTTTCTAGTGTACTTGTGCCATGCGGACCAGGTTTTGCAATGTGGTAGTCTATCAATGGAGTAATCCTCACCCGAGGAACATCCAATCTTTATGCAGTTTTTTCAGACATTGTGGCGCTTTCTGGTGGCCGTGCAACTCCTGCCCGCGCTCGAAGGCGGCGAAGGCGAGGAGACGCTGGTCGGCGGACAAGCTGTGCTTGAGGGCGTCATGATGCGCAGCCCGCATGCCTGGGCGATCACCTGCCGCAAGCCATCCGGCGAACTTTCCACACACAGCGAGCCGTTAGAGCGGCTTTCGGAGAAACATAAATGGATGGCGTGGCCGGTGCTGCGAGGGGTGATGACGCTGGGCCATGCTATGGCGCTCGGCTTCCGGGCTTTGAGATTTTCTGCCAATGTGCAATTGGATGAGTTGCAGAAGGGCGCGGCCGGCAAGGTGCCTGAGAAGAAATTCGAAATCAGCGGCTGGATCGCGACTGTGAACATCCTGTTTTCCGTCGGCTTCTTCATTTTCATGTACAAGTACTTGCCGCTGCTGGCCACGACGGAGCTGAAGAAAACGCATCCGTCCTTGAGCGGGCAGATCATGTTCAACCTGGTGGATGGGCTGATCCGGCTGGCACTGTTCCTGCTGTTCATCTGGGGCACATCGCTGTTGAGCGATATTCGCCGGGTGTATCAATATCACGGAGCTGAACACAAGACTGTGTTCGCGTTTGAGAATGGCGATCCGCTGGAAACCGCAGCGGTACAGAAGTATTCGACGTTCCATCCGCGCTGCGGCACCAGCTTTCTGATGACGGTGATGATTATCTCGATCTTTGTTTACATGCTGGTCCCGGTGCACACCTTCTGGGCCCGGTTCGCCATTCGCATCGCGCTGCTGCCGGTGATTACGGGAGTCTCGTACGAAATCATTCGCTATGCCGCGAAGCACCGGGGTTCGTTGTTTGCGGTAATGACGGCGCCCGGTTTGTGGCTGCAGCGGGTGACGACCAAGCCGCCGAGCGACGATCAGGCGGAATGCGCGATTCATGCCCTGGACCAAGCAATGGCGCTAGAAAAGCAGCGCGGCGGCGAACTGGTAATTGCCTAGCGGCCCCGCCGCCAAAAATCACTCGCATTTCCCAAGCAAGTCACACCAAATCTATGAAAGCGACTGGCCAGAGACGTATGGCCGCTGACCACTATGTTCGAAAGACTTGACCAAATCGAGGCTCGTTACGAGGAATTGAACCAGGCGTTGGCGTCGCCGGACATCACCAGCGATTCGGCGAAATACCAGAAGACCGCCAAGGCCCATAGCGAAATCTCAGCCATTGTCGAGAAATATCGCGAATACAAAGATCTGAAAAAAGGCATTGCCGAAAGCAAAGCCGTACTGGCAGACGAGAAGGATCCGGAAATGCGCGCCTATGCGCAGGAAGAGTTGGAAAAGCTCGAACCGCGGGTTGCGGGCATCGAAGAGGAGCTGAAAGTTCTACTGCTGCCGAAGGATCCCAACGACGAAAAGAACGTCATTATCGAAATTCGCGCAGGCACGGGGGGAGATGAAGCGACCTTGTTCGCCGCGGAGATGTTCCGCATGTATAACCGCTACGCCGAAACTCAACGCTGGAAAGTGGAAGTGCTTTCGACATCGGAGTCGGGGGTCGGTGGCGTGAAAGAAATTATTGCGCTGATCGAAGGCAATCGCGTGTATTCGCGGCTGAAGTACGAAAGCGGGGTGCACCGGGTGCAGCGCGTGCCCGCGACCGAACAGCAAGGCCGGGTGCATACTTCGGCGGTCACCGTCGCGGTCCTGCCAGAAGCAGAAGAAGTGGACGTGAAAATTGAAGCCAAAGACCTGCGCATTGATACGTTTTGTTCGTCCGGCCCCGGCGGGCAATCGGTGAACACGACTTACTCCGCGGTGCGCATCACCCACATTCCCACGAACACGGTGGTCAGTTGCCAGGATGAAAAATCGCAAATCAAGAACCGCGAAAAAGGCATGCGGGTGCTGCGTTCGCGGCTGTACGAAATCGAAATGCAGAAGCAGCAGGAAGCCCTGGCCAAAGAGCGCAAGTCCATGGTCGGAAGCGGCGACCGCAGCGAGAAGATCCGCACCTACAACTTCCCCCAAAACCGCGTGACCGACCATCGCATCGGGCTGACCATTCATCAATTGCCCGAAGTGATGGACGGGAAGCTGCAGCCGCTGATTGAAGCCCTGGGCGCGCACTATCAGGCGGCGGGACTGAAGGGGGAGAGCGCGGTGGCGGTATAAGGGAACGCGAATGCAGAAACTGGAAATAGACGGCAAGTCCTGGTCAGTTGAGAACAAAACGGAACTACTGCGTGCGCTGATCAACGAACTCGGCGGAGATGCGCGAATCTCATTCGAAGGCAATTTTCGAGACTTGCGGATACTCAGCCTTCCCGGAGTTTCACAAGAAGAGACTGCTGTTTTGAAAAGAAACACGATTTGGCCGAAGCAAGATTTTGCCGTCGTACCGTTGACAACAGCAGCGGAGAAACCCATATTATCCACGATTGGTGGAAAGGTTCCGAGGAAGCTCATTCACATCCAAATAGAAAGGGCCGGAGTACTCGAGTTCGGGGCATATGATAATTTCCAATCGGTTTTTCTCGGGCCTGGAATCAACCCAGACTTCGTCGCCTCTCTAACGGCACGTGGAATCATCACGACTGGCTGAACCCGTGTACCCCTCCGCTTCTGTGGTGAAATGGTAGGTGTGCTTCTCCGCGAAACCCTCGACTCCGCCATCCAGCGCCTGACTGCCGCCCATGTCCCTTCTCCGCGCATGAACGCCGAATTGCTGCTCATGTTCGCGCTGGGGTGTGATCGCGCTTACCTCTACGGACATCCCGAGCGGGAATTGACGGAGGATGAGCAATTCCGCTATGAGGAGGCGCTGGGGCTGCGGTCGAAAGGGATTCCGGCGCAGTACATCACCGGGCATCAGGAATTTTGGGGGATGGATTTGATCGTGTCTCCGGCGGTGCTGATTCCGCGTCCGGAAACGGAGCATGTGATTGAGAGGGTGCTGGAACTGATTGCCTCTGGCAAGAGCTGGAAGGGCGAGACGCCCGTCCCCCCAGGAACAGAATCGAGTTTGGGGCGGCGGGCGTCCCCGCCCGCCCGAGATGTGCACCTCATAGACGTTGGCACCGGATCAGGCTGCATAGCGCTGGCTCTCGCGAAAGAACTGCCGCAGGCCGAAATTCATGCAACTGATATTTCCCCCGAGGCCCTAGAAATTGCTGAAGCTAACGCCGCGCGGCATCAGTTGACCGGTCGTATCCAGTTTCACGACACTGACCTTCTCGCGAAACTCGGGCATGGCCACTTTGACTTCGTCGTTACCAATCCTCCTTACGTTGGTGAGTCTGAGGAAGATACAGTCCAACTTGAGGTGAGAAAGTTCGAACCGCGTGGTGCTGTGTTCGCGGGACCGACCGGGCTGGAAGTGATCGAAAGGTTGATTCCACAGGCGCGCGATGTTCTGAAGCCGGGTGGCTGGCTGGTGATGGAGATCAGCGGGACGATTGCGGAGCGGGTGCGAAACTTGCTTTCTGGATGGTACAACGTGGAAGTCATCAACGATCTGCAGGGGATACCGCGAGTTGTGTCGGCGCGGACTTAAGTTAAAAGCCCACCCTTCTCGCAAAGTACGCGAAAAGGAGGGGGCACCCGCCTCTGTGCCGCTGCAAGCAAACAGCAGGTTCCTCGACTCCGGTTCGATTCGCTTCGCGAATCGAAATCCTCCGCTCGGAATGACAGAGTTCATTTAAGGAAATGACGGCGGGGGTAGGTGCTATTCCTGAACCGTCGCCGGCAGGATTTCTTCTACGTCCAGCAGCTTGGTGGGATAGGTTCCGGTGTAGCAGGCGGTGCAATAGGTGGTCTTCTCGCCGTCGTGGCAGGCCTTTTTCATTCCTTCCAGCGAAAGGTAGGACAGCGAATCGGCGCCGATGTATTGGCGGATTTCCTCGACCGTATTGTTGGCGGCGATCAGTTCTTTCTTGCGCGGGGTGTCCACGCCGTAAAAGCACGGAGAAATGGTCGGGGGGCAGGAGATCCGCATGTGGACTTCTTTGGCTCCGGCGCTGCGGACCATGCGAACAATTTTTCTGCTGGTGGTGCCACGCACAATGGAGTCGTCGATCAAGACAATGCGTTTGCCCTCGAGCAGGCTGCGTACAGGATTCAGCTTGAGCTTTACGCCGAAGTCGCGAACTGACTGCTGAGGCTCGATGAAAGTGCGTCCGACGTAGTGGTTGCGGATGAGGCCGAAGCGCAGCGGGATGCCGCTCTCGGCGGCATAGCCCATGGCAGCGGTCACGCCGGAATCAGGCACCGGGACAATGAGATCGGCATCGGCGGGCGCTTCAATCGCAAGCTGGCGGCCAAGCTGTTCGCGGCTTTCTTGCACCGGGCGTCCGAAGACGCGGCTGTCGGGACGCGAAAAATAAACATGCTCGAAAATGCAGCTCGATTGCGGCAGAGCGGGAGTGTAGGAGAGGGACATGGTTCCCTCAGGCCCAACAATCACCAGTTCGCCCGGCTTGACCTCGCGCTCATAGGTTGCGCCGACCAGGTCGAAGGCGCAGGTTTCGGAGGCGAAGACGATGGTGTCCTGCCGCTGACCCGGCAGTGCGGGGATGCGTCCCATGGCCAGGGGACGGAAGCCGCGCGGATCGCGGGCGGCGAAGATCCGGTCAGGGCTGATCATCACCAAGCTGAAAGCGCCTTCTACACGGCGCAGCGCATCGGCGATAGCTTCGGGCAACGTGTGCTCGCGGGATTGCGCGATCAGGTGAACGATCACTTCAGTGTCGCTGCTGGTTTGGAAAATCGAACCCTGCGCTTCCATGCGGGCGCGAATTTCCCCGGCGTTGGTCAGGTTACCGTTGTGCGCCAGCGCGATCATGCCTTTGTTCGATTGCACCATGATCGGCTGGGCGTTCAGGAGCGCAGAGTCGCCGGTGGTGGAATAGCGAGTGTGGCCGATGGCCAGCGTGCCGCGCATCCGCGACAGCTTTTTCTCGGTGAAGATATCCGCGACCAAGCCCATGGCCTTGTGGATGTGCAAGGACATGCCGTCGGAGGTGACGATGCCGGCAGATTCCTGTCCGCGATGTTGCAGCGCATGCAGGCCGAGGTAGGCGAGGGTCTCGGCCTCAGGATGGGAGTAGATTGCGACTACGCCGCATTCGTCGCGAAATTTGTCAGAAATTGCCATCAATTTTCAGCCGTCAGCAAAACTCCGTGCTCGGCAAATCCTAATCCGCCGCAACCGCCGCTAGTTCGCTTCGTAGTGCCCGTTCCAGCGCGCCTTCGTATCCGTCTTGCAATTCGGCGATTGTAGCCGACACTACCACTGGGCCATCCACTCTAATCTCTATCGTCCCAGGGACGGTCTCCCCCACAGTTTCTACCGAAATACCGTGTTTTGCCGTCACTTCTTTGATTCGCGGCAGGTTCGCTCGGTCGCAGGAGATCACGATTCGGCTGGCGTCTTCCCCGAAGAGCGCACATTCTACAGGCAGTCCCTGCGATGCCAACTCAACCTTGCAGCCGACGTCCTTCGCGAAAGCGGTCTTGGCCAGAGCCACGCCCAGCCCGCCGTCGGAGCAATCGTGGGCCGATTCGACCAGACCAGCGGCGATCAGCTCAATAGTCGCCTTCTGCAGCGCGGCTTCACGTTCGAGTTCCAAAGCCGGAGGGAATCCCCAGAGTTCGCCCAGGATTTCTTTGGCGTACTCCGATGATCCGAATTCGATTTCGGCGTCGATGGCGTCTCCCGGCTCGGAACCGCGGAGAAGAACAACCGCGCGTCCGGGTTCGCGGAAATGCGGGAAAGTGGCTTTGCTCACATCTTCAAGAATGCCAACCACGCCCAGGACCGGCGTCGGATAAATCCCCTCACCTAAAGTTTCGTTGTAGAAACTGACGTTGCCGCCGGTGATTGGAATCTCGAGTTCCTCGCAAGCTTTGGTGATGCCATCAATCGTCTGCGAAAACTGCCACATGATGTGCGGCTTCTCGGGATTTCCAAAATTCAGGCAGTTGGTGGCACCGACTGGCATTGCTCCCGAGCAAGCCACGTTACGAGCGGCTTCAGCGACCGCGTGCATCGCGCCCAGCTTGGGGTCGAGATAACACCAGCGGCTGTTACCGTCGAGAGCCATGGACAATGCGCGCTGCGAACCTTTGATGCGAATGACTCCGCCATCGCCTGCGCCCGGACCTTCGACGGTATTGGTCTGGACCATGGAGTCGTACTGCTGGTAGATCCAGCGCTTGCTGCAGATGTTCGAACTAGCGAGCAGGCGCTTGAGGTCGGCGGTGAGATCTGTGCTTTGGCCGAGGGTTACGTGATCTGGCTTTTCACGCACGATCGCAGGCTCCCACCGTTCGAGCGGGCGGCGATATACGGGGGCGTCGTCGGTAAGCGCGGTGTTGGGAATGTCGGCGACAACTTCGCCGTGCTCCAGCACCCTCATGCGAGATTCGCTGATCACGCGGCCGACTTCGACGGCGTCGAGTCCCCACTTACGGAATACTTTGTAAACCTCTTCTTCGCGGCCTTTTTGCGCGACCAGCAACATACGTTCTTGGGATTCGCTCAGCAGGATTTCGTACGCGTTCATGCCGGTCTCGCGCTGCGGCACGCGATCCATTTCAATTTCGAGTCCAACCCCGCCCCGGGCGCCCATTTCGCAGGTGGAGCAGGTCAGGCCGGCGGCGCCCATGTCCTGAATGCCGATAATGGCGCCGGTCTGCATGGCTTCGAGGCAAGCTTCGAGCAAGAGTTTTTCAAGAAACGGGTCGCCGACTTGTACGTTGGGGCGCTTAGCTTCGGATTCTTCGCTGAATTCTTCGCTGGCCATGGTGGCGCCGTGAATGCCGTCGCGGCCAGTCTTAGCGCCAACGTAAATTACGGGATTGCCTTCGCCCGAAGCCTTGGCGTAAAAGATCTGATCTTTGCGGACCAGTCCCATGGCGAAGGCATTGACCAGAGGATTGCCGGAGTAGCAGGGCTCGAATTTGGTCTCGCCGCCGAGGTTGGGGACGCCGAAGCAATTGCCGTAGGAAGCGATGCCGCCTACCACTCCTTCGAGGATGGAGTGATTCTTGTGAATCTCTTCTCGCGTGGGGACAGCCGCCCTCGGCTGTCTTTGCTTGGCATCTCTTACCGCTGATATCGGCCCGAACCTTAGCGAATCCATCACCGCGACCGGGCGCGCGCCCATGGTGAAAATGTCGCGCAGGATGCCGCCGACTCCGGTGGTGGCGCCCTGAAATGGCTCGATGAACGACGGATGGTTGTGCGACTCAATCTTGAACGCGCAAGCCCAGCCGTCGCCGATGTCAATGATGCCGGCATTCTCGCCGGGGCCCTGAAGAACGCGGCGGCTGTGCGTGGGCAATCGCTTGAGATGAACGCGGGAAGATTTGTAGGAGCAGTGCTCGCTCCACATCACGCTGAAAATTCCAAGCTCGGTGACCGACGGCTCGCGGCCTCCGAGTAGGGACTTAATCCGGTCGTATTCGTCCGCCGTCAGCCCGTGGCTGCGCAGGGTTTCGGGAGTTATAGCCAGGGTCGCCGAGGTGGTCATGGAAGAAATTCTATTGTCGCATTTCTGGATTGCGATGGGTAGATCAAAGTCGAAACCTTTTCACCGCAGAGAACGCGGAGAACGCAGAGAAATCCCAGAAAAGGTCTTCTCGGCGATCTCGGCGTACTCGGCGGTGAATCTGGATTTTCGCGAATATACTGGGAATCCGATGAAATCCATCATCGTCGGCACCGCCGGGCACATTGATCACGGGAAGACCGCGCTGGTCAAGGCTTTAACCGGCATTGACGCCGACCGCCTGCAAGAAGAAAAGCGCCGCGGAATAACGATTGACCTGGGATTCGCCCACCTCGAACTGCCGGGGCCTGCCGGTGAACGGCTGCGATTCGGGTTCGTGGATGTACCCGGCCATGAACGCTTCGTCCGCAACATGCTGGCAGGCGTGGGCGGGATTGACCTGGTGCTGCTAGTGATCGCTGCCGACGAGGGCATCAAGCCGCAGACCCGCGAGCATTTCGATATCTGTCGCCTGCTCGCGATCCAGCGTGGGATTACGGTGCTGACCAAGTCCGACCTGGTGGACGCAGAAACGCTACAAGTGGTGCGAGCCGAGGTGGAAGATTTCCTGCGCGGGTCGTTTTTAGGTCAAGCGCCAATTGTTGCGGTCAGCGCATTGAAAGGCGAGGGCTTCGACGAATTAAAGCGCGAATTAGTTCGCGTCGGGCGCGAGGCTGCGGCCAAGGATTCCCAAGCCATCACGCGGCTTCCGATTGACCGCGTGTTCACGATGAAGGGCTTCGGCACGGTAGTGACCGGGACGCTGGTTGCTGGCGCGATACGCAAAGAAGACGAGCTGGAATTGTTTCCCGCGGCAAAGAGAGTGCGGGTACGTGGGGTGCAAGTGCACGGGGAAATTGCAGAAAAGGCGGTCGCGGGAGAACGCACTGCGCTTAACCTCGCCGGAGTCGAAAAGCATGAACTGGAACGCGGCATGGTGCTCGCCTCGCCAGGCCTGTTGCAGACGTCCTCGCGCATGGACGTAAAACTTTCGCTGCTGGCTTGGGCGAGGCCGCTGAAAAACGGGTCTCGGGTGCACTTCCACGCCTTCACATCAGAAACGATCGCCACCGTGAATCTCTACGAAGACAAGCAACTCAAGCCGGGGGCGGAGGCGTTTGCGCAATTTCGATTGAGCGCTCCCCTGTTGCTGGTGCCCGGAGACCGCTTCATCATCCGGCAGTTCTCGCCGCTAGTGACTATCGGTGGCGGCGTGGTGCTGGATGCCATGACGGTGCAGAAGATGGCGCTGACCCCGAGGCTGGAGTTTCTGAGGGTTCAGGGTGAAGGCGATGCGAACTCGGCGCTGCTGGCGCGAGTTGCCCGCCGGGCCGAGCAGGGGCTGGCTTTGTCGCAGGCGGTCGCAGAAACCGGATGGCGCCAGGAAGTTGTCGAAGCTCATCTCAGGCAAGAGCGCGCAGTCATGTCTGTGGGCAATCTGCTGATTCAGGCGGAAGCATTTGCGAACGTCACGCGGGCGATTCTCGGCACCGCTGCGAGATTCCACGAGCAGAATCCGCTGGCCGCCGGAATGACTGCAGCTACTTTGCGCGAGAGCGTCCGCGCCAATGCCGAAATCTTCGGTTTTGCCCTGGATTCATTGCTGCGCGCGCGAAAAATCGAAGGTGTCGGCGACCTGGTACGGCTGCCGGGGCACGGCGTGGTGATGAAAGACGAAGAAACGGAATCAAGAAAAATAATTGAGCAGACTTTCGCCTCAGCCGGACTGAAAGTTCCCGCGCTCAAAGACGTCCTGGCGGGATTGAAAATTGATGAGGCCCGCGCGCATAAAATCATGACCCTGCTGCTGCGCGAAAAAACCTTGATCAAAATTTCCGATGATTTGGTTTTTCATCAGTCCGCGCTCGCTGAGCTTCGGAAGAGCCTGGCGGCGCAAAAACTACTCTCCCCGCAGCTCGACATGGCGCGTTTCAAGAACCTCGCCGGAGTCAGCCGGAAGTATGCCATTCCGCTGCTGGAGTATTTGGATCGGGAACGGGTGACGAAGCGGGTGGGAGATGCGAGGGTGATCTTGTAACACGACACGAGGCGGGCGAGGACGCCCGCCGCTCCACGATCAGATCCTTCCTGCGCGTTTTCCTCTCGGTTCAACCAGTCAGTCCCGTTTCCCACAGCTTCTCCACAACAATCCGCGTCAGCTATATTCCTATTAGCGCCGCTCTGGCTGACAATCCTCTTAGCGTTCCGTTAACCGCATGGCACTCGCCAACGATTTCGCGCAAAGCCTCAAGCTGCAGGCGGATATTGTCCGCATTGTCGGCGACTATGTGTCGCTGAAGAAGGCGGGGGCGCAGAACTACTCGGGGTTGTGCCCGTTTCATAAGGAAAAGACGCCGTCATTTTCGGTCCATGCGACGAGGCAGTTTTATCACTGTTTTGGTTGCGGGGTTTCGGGGGATGTGTTCACTTTTGTCCAGAAGATCGAGAACATTACTTTCCCGGAGGCGATCAGGGCGGTGGCGCAAAAGATGGGGGTGTCGCTGCCCAAGCAAACTTTCAGCAGCGAGGCGGAGGCGAAAGATGCCCGGCTGCGGACGGTGCTGCTGGAGATCCATGAGCGGGCGTGCGGATTTTTCCAGGAATGTTTGCGAAGGCCGGAGGGGGCGCGGGCAAGGGAGTATCTGGCGGGGCGCGGTCTGAATGAGGACACGATCAAGCAGTTTCGGATTGGGTTCGCGCCGGATTCGGGGTTTGTACTGCGAGACCGGCTTAAGGGGGAGTTTGGCGAGGAATCGCTGCGGGAAAGTGGGCTGTTTTCGTGGAAGGACAGCCATCAGCCGTCAGCCGTCAGCCGTCAGGAAGTTGCAGCTGCAGCTGCGGTTGGGCGGAAGGACGGGGCTGAGGCGGCGCAGGCAAACAGCAGGTCCCTCGACTCCGCCGGACAATCCGCAAGCGGATCATCCGGCTCCGCTCGGGATGACAGGGCTGAGGAGGGTAGCGGCAAGAGCGAAAACCTGCAGCCTGAAGCCCAGAGCCTGAAGCCTGCCTCTATGTACTCCAAATTCCGCAACCGGATCACGTTTCCGATCGCGAATGAGAGTGGGCGGGTGATCGCGTTCACCGGGCGGACGCTTTCGACAGACGAAAAGGCCGGGCCGAAGTATTTGAATTCGCCGGAGACGGCGATTTATTCGAAATCGCGGGTGCTGTTCAATCTGAATCTGGCCAAAGAGGCGATTCGCGCGCTGAATTATGCCATCCTGGTTGAAGGGCAGATGGATTGCATTTCGGTGTTTGCCGCGGGATTTCATAACGTAATCGCGAGTTCCGGCACGGCGTTCACGGCGGCGCAGGCTGGGTTGCTGGGCAGATTCAGCAAACAGATTGTGGTGAACTTCGATCCTGACGCCGCCGGGGCAAAGGCGACGGAACGCACCTTGGTGCTGCTGATCGAAGAGGAATTCGACATCAAGGTGCTCACGCTGGAGCCGGGATTCGATCCTGATCTGTACGTCCGTCGCAAGGGGAGAGAGGCTTACGCGAAGCAACTCAAACAAAGCGCGCTGCCGTATTTTTCTTATCTCATCGAGCGGGCGCGGGCGCAGTTTCCGGTGCGCAGCGGCGAGGGCAAGAAGAAGGCGGTGAATTATCTTTTGCCGCACGTGCAGCGCGTGCCCAGCCGGATTGTCCGCGACGGACTGGCAGAGGAAATTGCGCAGAAGTTGAGCATTGATTCAGCGGTGCTGCGGCAGGAGTTAAAGCATGCGGCCGCTGATCGCAAGAGCGCGACGGTGAAGACATCCGCGGAATCGCAAGTGACCGACGCCGAAAAAATCCTGATTCGCGCGCTGACTTCAGGCCGGCAATTTCAGAGTGCGGACACCGTCTCCGACCGCTCCGGTGCCGACGACGCCTTCGATCCGGCGCGCCAGGCGCGCTATGTGCTCACGGCCGAGCGCCTTCATGTGGGCCTCGGCACGGAGTCGCTGATCGAGGCGCTGCTGAACGCTCCCGAAGGCGCGGAGTTGATGGAGTTGCCGGTGTCAGACGAAGAGCGCAAGCTGCTGGCCGCCATCCTGATGAAGGACGACGAAGAGCTTACCGCTGAGCGGATCGAAGGGGCGGTCAAGGGGCTGACGCGGGTGCAGATTCGGCGGCGGTTGCAGGAGATCCAAACCCAACTGAACTCGCTGCGAACGGCCGATGCCGGCCAGGTGAATGCGCTGATGGACGAAAAGCTGCGGCTGAAGCGGGCGTTGATGAACCCGGCGATGGGGTTGGACGAGAATACGGCAGCCTCGGCGGATTGATCCCTTTCCACGCCCTGTCATGATCGAACTTTCGCGCGACAGTGCCAACCATCCCCAAACCTCTGAAACTAAACCGCCCTCCGCGCCATCTAAGAATATAGCGGGATGGGAAACAGGGCGAACCGGGATTTATCCCGAATAGGCACTCAGTTTCATGCTAAAATTTAAAGGTTTGTGCTGGCGCTAACCTCGCCATCGCACGTTCCCACCGTTTAATAAAACTTTCCAAGTCCGTCCGTCGGACAAAAAGAGGGCAACCCGTCTTGGCTCTAGACGACAAGTACGACGACATTAAAAAGCTGATCGATACAGGCAAGGAGAAAGGGTATCTGACCTATGACCAGGTCAACGACCTCATCCCGCAGGATGTGCACTCTCCGGAAGACCTCGACGATCTGCTGACCACCATTGGTACACAAGGTATTGATGTGTTGGAGGGGCCGAAGGTACCTTCCACTGCACTCGACAAGGAAGATGAAGAAGTCGGGGAGGACGTTGAACTCGACCTCACTCCCGGCGCACTCGAAAAAACCAATGACCCCGTCCGCATGTATTTGCGCGAGATGGGGACCGTTCCGCTGCTGACCCGCGAAGGCGAAGTTGAAATTGCCAAGCGAATCGAGCGGGGACAACTACGTGTGCTCAAGGCGCTTTCGCGGTCGCCGATTGTGATTCGCGAACTGCTGGCCATGGGCGAGGACCTCAAGAAGGGTGTCCGTTCCATCAAGGAAGTGGTCACCTTCGACGAGGAAGAAATCACCGACGAAATTCTGCAGAACCGGCTCAACGACTTCACCGGAAAAATCGATGACCTGGCGAAGGCGTACAAGAAAGCCGGCCAGTTGCAGGAGAAGTTCGCTGAAGTCTCGCAGAAGAAAAATCCAAAACCTTACCGGCGGCAGCGTATTCATCTGGCGCGGGCGGTGGTCAAGGTTTCGCTGGCGGTGCGGAAGCTTGGGTTCACCAACGTCGAGCGCAAGCGGCTGATTGAGCGGCTCAATAAGACCGTTGATACCATGCGGTCGCTCGACCGCCAGACGCAGAACCTGGAGAAGAAAGCCGACGCCACACGCAGCGACGAGCAGCGCAAGGAGTACAAGCGGCAGTCGCGCGTTGTCCATGGCGAACTGGAAAAACTCGAACTGGAAGCGGGAGTTTCCTTTCAAGAGCTCAAGCGCACCCAGCGCGAGCTCATCCAGGGGGACATGGACCCGGAGTACGCCAAGCGCGAACTCATCGAGGCAAACCTTCGCCTGGTCGTTTCAATCGCTAAGAAATACACCAATCGCGGACTGCAGTTCCTCGACCTGATTCAGGAAGGCAACATCGGCCTGATGAAGGCGGTGGACAAATTCGAATACCGCCGCGGGTATAAGTTTTCGACTTATGCCACGTGGTGGATTCGGCAGGCAATTACTCGTGCAATTGCTGATCAGGCGCGTACGATTCGCATCCCCGTGCACATGATCGAGACGATCAACAAGCTGATCCGCACTTCGCGGCAGCTGGTGCAGGAACTGGGGCGCGAGCCGACGTCAGAAGAAATCGCCAAACGCATGGACATTCCGGTAGCGAAAGTCCGGAAAGTCCTGAAGATTGCTCAGGAGCCGATTTCTTTGGAAACGCCGATTGGCGAAGAAGAAGATTCGCATCTGGGCGACTTCATCGAAGACCGCGCCGTGGTCTCGCCGGCCGAGGCGGTAATCAACGTCAACCTGAAAGACCAGACTTCGCACGTGCTTCGCACCCTGACGCCGCGCGAGGAAAAAGTCATCAAGATGCGCTTCGGTCTGGAAGATGGCAGCGAGCACACCCTCGAAGAAGTCGGCCAGTCGTTCGCCGTAACCCGCGAGCGCATCCGGCAAATCGAGGCTAAGGCGCTGCGGAAATTGAGGCATCCGTCCAGGTCGCGGAAGTTGAGGGCGTTTCTGGATGGGGTGAGGGACTAAAACCTTAGCCACGGATTTTCACGGATTCACGCGGATTAGTCTCTAAGGCACGGCTTCGGTCGTGCCTTTCTTCTTGTGCCGGATTTTAAATCCGTGTGATCCGTGTTGATCCGCGGCCGATTTTCCCCGAGTTTTCCGCGATCTTCCACAAGCAATTCTCATCGTCCACAGGATTCGCACAGCATCCCTGCGATTTCTGATTGCGAACCGTTTCTGGATGCGAGAAAGTGCTCTCACTGCAGGCGTGGATGTCACGCTGCCAGTGATCGCGCAAGGCTGGTTCTGCAGCAGTTGGTTTTCGGGTCTGCGTGAGCAGAGTCGAAAGACAAGCTGCTGAAGGTTCCCAAAGCGTGAAAGCGTTGTGGGTAACCCGGGCGTTGCGGCCTCCTCAGAAACGGTTTCGCATGGCGAGACTGCGACCGGTCGGCGCGATTCGGATGCAACTGCACTTCGGTGCGGATGCGCCGCTGCTGCATGAGAGCCGGCTTACGGGAAGCGTTGCAAAACGTTTTCAGAAAGCGGGCAGGAGAGCGCGGGCTGGGGCAACCGTGGAATTCACGCATAGCAAATGCGGTTCGGGTGGCTGGCCCGGACCGCATTTCTTTTTTCAGCTCTTGGCTCTTAGTTCTCGGCCATCAGCCCTCAGGAAAATTCAATCCAGTTCCGATTTTGGTATTGAGCTTCGCTTTTGGTTCGCCTATACTTCCGCCAGAAGAATCTCCTGTTGAGATCGAGGCAACTGTGACTCCGCAAAAAATAAATTTCGGAAGTGTTTTCCAATGCAATTACCGAACGTCCACAAGCGCATTGCGACTACTATCACCTTCGCGTTGGTTGATGACTCCTCTGAAAGAAAACTGCGAACAAATTTAAGTGGCGACCACTGATTACATCTCCGCGCAGAGCCTTCCGGCAAATATCGAGGCGGAGCGGTCGATTCTGGGTGCCATCCTGCTCGACAATCTGGCTTACAACCAGGCTGCGGAGCACCTGAAGCCGGAAGACTTTCTGCTCGACTCGCACCGGCGAATCTATTCGCGGATGATGGACCTCGCCGAGTCGTCGCGGGCGATTGACCATCTCACGCTGGCGGAGGAATTGCAGCGCCACGCCGAGTTTGAACCCATCGGCGGCTATGCCTATATTTCCGGGCTGCTCGATGGCGTTCCCGATCGGCCGAGTATTGAGCATTACATCAAGATTGTCCGCGACAAGGCAATGCTGCGCGGAATCATCAGCATCTCTACCGCAGCCATCGCCCGCGCGTCGGACCAGTCGGACCTTGCCGAAGACGTCCTGAATGACACCGAAGCGCAGATTTTCCAACTGTCCGAAAAGCGCATTGGGCGCGGGTTCATGGGCGTGCAGGAGATCGTTCGCGAGTCGTTCGGTTCGATTGACGCATTGCTGCAGCGGGGCCAGCGCATTACCGGCCTGGCTACGCATTTTGACGAATTGGACGCGATCACCTGCGGTCTGCAGCGCTCGGACCTGGTGATCATCGCGGCCCGGCCTTCGATGGGCAAGACCGCTTTTGCGATGAATATCGCCGAAAACGCCGCGATTGAAGACCAGAAAACCGTGGCCGTGTTTTCGTTGGAAATGTCGAAAGAGGCGCTGCTGCAACGCATGTTGTGCTCGGTGGCGAAAGTGGATTCGCACCGCTTCCGGACCGGATCTCTGTGGCAGGACGATACGCGAAAAGTGCAGCGCGCCATGGAGAAACTGGCCCAGGCCCCGATTTTCATCGACGACACGCCGGGGATCGCCGTCGGCGAGATGCGGGCCAAAGCTCGCCGGCTGAAGCAATCCAAAGGTGCCCTCGACCTGATCGTGGTGGACTACCTCCAGCTCATGTCGGGCGGCGGCAAGCGCTACGAGAACCGCACCCAGGAAGTCTCGGCAATCTCGCGGGGGCTGAAGGCGCTGGCCAAAGAGCTGGCCGTCCCTGTGGTGGCGCTGTCGCAGCTAAGCCGCGCTCCGGAAAGCCGGGGCGGGGACCATCGCCCGCAGCTCTCTGATTTGCGCGAGTCGGGATCCATTGAGCAGGACGCCGACATCGTGATGTTCATCTTCCGCGAGGAGGTCTATAAGCAGGACGATCCCGACCTCGAAGGCAAGGCCGAGCTGATTATCGGCAAGCAGCGCAACGGGCCTATCGGCCGGGTAAACCTGGCGTTTCTGAAGAATTTCACTTGTTTCGGCTCGCCAACGCAGGATGGAACAGGGCTGCCGGAATAGAAGGCCCGCAGGATGGTGGGGCACCTGTGGAAAGGTTGTGGAACCGTTGAGCTCGAAAGCGGAATTTGCAGAAACCGACCGATCAGTCGGATAGCACGAAAGTTGTAGATGGGGGCAACTGTCTTGCAGTCATCATCTTAGCTGCAACTGCTAAGTCGCATAAGCCTAAGTACTTCAGTTACAGAGCTTTAATATTCGCCAAAAGTTTTGCACACCCCAGTAGCGGAAAACTGGCTAGGAACTAACTCCCCTCGCCCACCTTCAGCACCGCCAAGAACGCCTCCTGGGGAATATCCACTCGGCCGATGCGCTTCATGCGCTTTTTGCCTTCTTTTTGCTTTTCGAGCAGCTTGCGTTTGCGGCTGATGTCGCCGCCGTAGCACTTGGCGATGACGTTTTTGCGCATGGCGTGGACGGTTTCGCGGGCTATGATTTTGGCGCCGATTGAGGCCTGAATGGGGACCTCGAACATTTGCCGGGGGATGAGTTCGCGCATCTTCGAGACCAGAGCCTTGCCACGTTCATAAGCAAAGTCGCGGTGCACGATGATGGAAAGCGCGTCCACCGGGTCGCCGGCGACCAGGATGTCGAGCTTGACCATGGGCGACTCCCAGTAGTCGGCGAGGTGGTAGTCGAGCGAGGCGTATCCGCGGGAGACGGACTTCAGCCGGTCGTAAAAATCGAGCACGATTTCGTTCAGCGGAAGCTCGTATTGCAGCATGACGCGGTTTGAGGTCACGTATTCGAAACTTTTCTGCTTGCCGCGTTTTTCTTCGACCAGCGCTAGAATGCCGCCGACATATTCTTCGTTGGTGAGAATGGTAGCGAGAATCACTGGCTCTTCGATTTTGGCGATCTCGCTGGGATCGGGCCAACGGAACGGATTGTCCACTTCGATCAGTTCGCCGTCGGTCTTGGTGATCTTGTAGCGTACGCCGGGAGCGGTGGTGATCAGCTCAAGGTTGAACTCGCGCTCCAGGCGCTCCTGAATAATCTCCATGTGCAGCAGGCCGAGAAAGCCGCAGCGGAAGCCGAATCCGAGAGCGACGGAGCTTTCGGGTTCAAAGAAAAACGACGAATCGTTGAGACGAAGTTTTTCCAGCGCTTCGCGCAGGCGGGTGTGCTCGTGCGCGTCCACGGTGTAGAGGCCGGCGAAGACCATGGGCTTGATGTCTTCAAAGCCGGGCAGTGCCTCGATGGCGGGATTCGAGTCGTCGGTGATGGTGTCGCCGATTTTCGTGTCGGCAACGTTCTTGATATTGGCGACCATGAATCCAACTTCGCCGGCGCGCAGTTCGGCAATTTCAACCGGCTTGGGGGTGAGCACGCCGAGGGCTTCGACTTCGAACACGCTTCCGTTCGACCACAGGCGAATTTTTTGTCCCTTGCGCAGTGTGCCTTCGAAGACGCGGACCAGCACGATCACGCCGCGATAAGGGTCGAACCAGGAATCGAAAAGCAGCGCCTGAAGCCGGTGATCGGGATCGCCCTTCGGCGGATGTGTGCGTTTGACGATGGCTTCGAGCACACCGGGCACGCCTTCGCCGGTTTTGGCGCTGATGAGCAGGGCGTCGGATGCGTCCAGCCCGACCGCGCCTTCGATCATCTCTTTGGTGCGGGCAATGTCGGCGCTGGGCAGGTCAATCTTGTTGATAACGGGAATAATTTCGAGCCCGTGATTAATTGCGAGATAAGAATTCGCCAGCGTCTGCGCTTCGACGCCCTGCGACGCATCGACGACCAGCAGCGCGCCTTCGCAGGCGGCCAGCGAGCGCGAGACTTCGTAGGAAAAATCTACGTGGCCGGGAGTGTCGATCAAATTGAGCTGATAGGTCTTGCCGTCCTGCGCGATGTACATCATGCGTACGGCGTGAGCTTTGATGGTGATGCCGCGCTCCCGCTCCAGGTCCATGGTGTCGAGCACCTGGGCCTGCATCTCGCGCATGGTGACCGATCCCGTCAGCTCAAGCAACCGGTCGGCCAGCGTGGATTTGCCGTGGTCAATGTGAGCGATGATCGCAAAATTGCGGATGGAGGAGGAATCCATGGTAAGGGCGCGTGAATATTGATTTTAGCAGGGGATGGAGAGGTTTCCGGCTTCGTGTCAGGGTACGCCCTTTAGGCGTGCCGAAACGGCGGTTGTCAGGTTACGCCTTTCGGCGCCGAGGGCAACGGCTAAAGCCGTATCGAATGCGCTGCGTACGGCATGGCTGAAGCCATGCCCTGACACGAACCTTTTGCGAGAATCCAATAAGGTACAATCCTGCGCGATGTTCGTGGAGGAATTATGCGCAACGCTCTATTCCTTGTGATCCTTGCTTGGCGCTCATTGGTCGCGGCTCAAACGCTCTCGCCGGAAGTTAAGGCGTTCGTCAAAGTAGATGCGCCGGTCGTCGCGCTGGAGCATGTTCTCGTGATCGACGGCTCCGGGGGCCCGGTGCGTGACGATCAGACGATCATGCTGGTAAGGGGGAGGATAGAATCCGTCACGAGCACAACTTCGGCGAACGTGTCCAAAGACGCGCAGGTCCTCGACCTGCACGGTTACAGCGTCATCCCTGGGCTGGTGGGCATGCACGACCACATGTTTTATCCCATGGGAAACGGAGTCTATGGGGAGATGGCGTACAGCTTCCCGCGGCTTTATCTGGCGGGAGGGGTGACTACGATTCGCACCGGCGGATCGCTTGAGCCTTACACCGATCTCGAAATCAAGCACAACATCGATAACGGCGAAACGCCGGGGCCCAAGATCCACGCCACCGGGCCGTATCTGGAAGGCAAAGGTAGTTGGGTCTTGCAGGCACACAAGTTGACTGGGCCCGAGGACGCTACCAAGACGGTCAATTTCTGGATGGACCAGGGTGTGGACAACTTCAAAGGCTACAACTTCCTGACTCGCGACGAACTTTCGGCGGCCATCAAAGCGGCCCACGCCCGGGGAGCGAAAGTGACCGCGCATCTGTGCTCCATCGGCTTTCGCGAAGCTGCGGCCCTGGGCATCGACGACCTGGAGCATGGGTTGTTGGTGGATACGGAATTTTTTCCCGAGAAAAAGCCTGATCAGTGTCCTGACATTCCCGACGATGCGGTGCGCTATGGCAAGCTTGACGTGCAGTCGGGTCCGGTGCACGACATGATTCTTGATCTGGTGCAACACCATGTGGCGATGACTTCTACTCTGCCAGTCTTTGAGATGGACATTCCGGGGCGGCCGAGCATACAGACTCGGATGCTCGATACGTTGACTGCCGAGGCTCGCACCGCCGTGCTCGCCAACAAAGTGCACACCAGCGATCAAGCCAGAATCCGCAAGCGCTACGGCACGGATTCATCGCCCTGGACGGTTGCGTTCAAGAAGGAAATGGAGTTCGAGCGCGAGTTCGTGAAAGCCGGAGGCCTGCTGCTTGCGGGGCTTGATCCTACGGGCATGGGCGGAATTGTTGCTGGATTCGGCGATCAGCGTGAGGTGGAATTGCTGGTTGAAGCTGGATTCACGCCGCTGGAGGCGATACGAATTGCGACGCTCAACGGCGCGCAGTATCTCGGCGAGGCCGACAAGATCGGTAGCATCGCTCCCGGGAAGCAAGCTGACCTGGTCGTAATCAAGGGTGATCCTTCGACGAAGATTGAGGATATCGAGAACGTGGAAATCGTGTTCAAAGATGGGATTGGCTACGACTCGGCCAAACTGATTGACTCGGTGCGGGGACTAGTGGGGAGCCGGTGAGTTGACTCGATGGACTGGAAGTGGAATTTCGTGCGGCGAGGAAGGCGCATCCTGAAGAACGGAAATCGGGGAACGCCCCGTCTATCCCGGAGTTTCCCCTGTCCCGGAGTTTCTTCCGAGTTTCTTGCCGACATGGCATCGCAGCCAGGGCACGCTGTCATATGCCTCCAAGCTCCTTAGCTTTACCCCAAGGATGCCATTCCGATTCTTCTTTGTCGCGCCAGAACCCGGTTTCAACACGAAGATCAACGGCAGGGAGAAGGGACTTGTCTGCTTCCAGGAGAACACCAAGTGGAATAACCCTCCTCTCTGATTCCGGTATCTCTGGGCCGCAGCGAGAGAAGATTTCCCACTGATCTTCTTCCCATCGCATCACCTCGGTGATCCGTCCACCACGGAGCACATTCATGTCGGTCCGTGCCATGGAATCGTTTGGAACTGGGTACTTCCATTCTTCTTTTCAACCAACGCCAACCCGGTGCCTGATTCGGACTCCATGGTTGTGAAAGGTCCGGGACATCAATGGTCCAATGCGTTTCATCGGGGACGATTTGGTAGGCTTCGATACTTTTTCTCTGATAGTAGTCAAAGGCCCCAAGCATGAGAGCGGTCGCCCAACTCATATGCACGCGTCGGAACGAAAAGGTGCCCCACGGATCCGCGTCAACAGAAACACTATCCCAAGGTACTGGTGGTGACAACTTGCCGATGATGCTCTTAATCACTTTAGAAACATCGTCCAGTCGATAGAAATACGTGCCCGGTAAGATAAGCTCCGCGCCGAGTGATTCGGTCAGCCCTATTGTGTAGCCGAAATGAGGGTCTCCTCCGCCTGTAACTACGTAAGTATGGAACCCAAATTTAGCGATGTGCTCCCGGATTTCGTTGAGGGCCCTTTGACGTTTCTCCCGTTTCTTCTCTTTATCATCCATATGTCCCCCGGACTCTAGCTGCGGGAATGCAATTCATTGTGGCATCCCTTGTGCTCAAGCTTCATTTCTGGACAAAACGCGGGGACAGATGGGCGTACCCCGGCTACTTTGATTCTATTCTTGCAGTGCACATCTTGGCGGCGAGGAATCTTGCAGCCGAAATCCGGGAAAATGAACGCAAGGAAAGCATTGGGAAACTCGTGAAAGACAGGTCGGACAGAGCCTGCCCTGAGCGAAGTCGAAGGGAGTGTCCGACCCACACGAGTTGTGTCGTCTAGAATGGATTTCCGTGATTTCGCCATTCACCGCCATTGATCACGTCCAGCTCGCCATGGCCATGGGCGAAGAGGACGCCGCGCGCCGGTTCTATTCCGGCCTGCTGGCGATGACTGAGATTCCCAAACCTCTAGAGCTGGCCAAGCGCGGCGGGTGTTGGTTTCAGAGCGGGGGCGTGCAAGTGCATCTGGGAGTGGAGGCGGAGTTTCGTCCGGCGAAGAAGGCACATCCTGCTTTCCGCAGCGTGGAATATGGCGCGCTGGTTTCCCGGCTGCAAGCGGCGGGGGTTGAAGTCACTGATGCGGCGGACATTCCTGGCATCCGGCGGTGTCACGTTCACGATCCGTTTGGGAACCGGATTGAGCTGATTGCAGGGTGAGATGTAAGGCCGCGCCGAGCGCTTCTAGATCGCGCCCATTGATGCGGGCGGTATGCCACCGCCGACGGAAAGCAGGTTCCTCACGGCTAAAAGCCGTTCGGAATGACACCATTCATTCTTGGCCTTTTAGCCCTATAATCCCTGCTCACGAAACTGAGGTTTCCCCGTCTATCTCATTGCAGCCGGGGAAGCTGAACGCACCCGGCTTGACAGAGGACAGAAGCGATGCCGGCGGAAGCGTGGGCGGTACAATTTCCGGTTGGCAAGTGTTCTAATCCGGACAGAAGTCGTAGTCAGGTTGAACCAAGTAGTGGAACGCGGCCCCTAACGCGGGACCACATGTTAAGTCAGGTACCTCGCCGCATTGACGACACCATGCTGGTGCGGGAGGCGCAACGCGGAAACCGCGCCGCCTTCGAGGAACTGGTGCGTCACTACGATCAGGCGGTGTTGCGCCTGGCTTTGCACCTGACCGGATCGGAACACGAAGCCCAGGATATCTATCAGGACGCCTTTCTCAAGGCGTACAAGAGCATCGGACGGTTCCGCTTCGAGTGCTCGTTTTACACCTGGATTTACCGGATTGTGACCAATCTGTGCCTGGATCAGATCCGGCGGAAACAAGTCCGGAAAGAAGACGCGCCGGTGGCAGTGGATTCCGAAGGCGAACAGTTTGACGTGCTGGCGCAGGTGGCGGATGGGCGCAGCGGTGCGAATCCAGAGCGCGACCTGATGCGGCGGGAGCTGGGCGGGCGGATTGGGCGGGCTCTGGAAAAGTTGACGCCGCGCGAACGGATGGTTTTCGAGTTGAAGCATTATCACGGATTGAAATTGAGGACCGTCGGCGAAGTGCTGAATACGACCGAAGAGACGGCGAAGAATACGCTGTTTCGAGCGACCCAGAAACTGCGTGGCGCGCTGGGGGATTTGAGATGAGGTGGGCGTTGAGAGTGGGCGGGCGGGGACGCCCGCCGCTCCACACTCAGGGTTTTGGAGTGACGGGCGTCCCCGCCCGTCGCAGAGAGAAAAATTCCCCTTGTGGGGTGAACTTATGAAATGCGAATGGGTACAACAGAACATTGCTCTCTTTGTTTATGACGAACTGCCGGACGACGCTCGCTTTGAGCTGGAGCAGCATGTGTCGCGGTGTACGGGCTGCGCGGCGGAACTGGAGTCGGCCAAGAAATTCCGGACGGATTTCTCCAAGGCTCCTGTGCAAGAGCCGAACCCGAATTTTCTGGCGGCGTCGCGGATGAAGCTGCAGGAAGCGTTGGAAGGCGCGGAGCAGGGCGCGTGGTGGCATCGGTACATTTTTGATCCAGTCGCGTGGTTGCACCAGATTCGCTTTGCGCCAGCGCTGGCGGCGGCGATTTTCATTATCGGCTTTGCCGGAGGGATTGGCTCGACCTACAAGATGGTCAAAGGCGGAGTAACCGACGCGAGTTCCGGCTCGGTCCTTGCGCCGGCGCAAGCGTCTCTTGGCACTTCTCTCGGTACATCGGTCGGCGCAATCCAATCGGTGTCGCAGCAGCCGGGATCGAACATGGTGACCGTGAAATACGACGCGGTTTCTCCGCAGGTGCGCACCGGTTCGCTTAACGATCCCAATATTCAACAGCTTCTTTTGTACGCCGCGCGGAACAATTTCAATCCCGGCGTGCGCATGGATTCAGTTGACCTGCTTACGCAGCGGCCCAGTGACACCCACGTGCGCGAGGCGCTGATCTACGCTTTGCGATACGACTCGAACACCGGGGTACGGCTGAAAGCGTTGGATGGACTCGGGGCGTATGTAAAGGGAGACGTGCAGGTCCGTGATGCCGTGCTGGAATCGCTGATGTCGGACACGAATCCGGGGATCAGGGTTGAAGCCCTGCGTCTGCTGGAGCCGGTGCGATGCGACAGCAGTGTGCGCATCGTTTTGCAACGCTTGGCGGCGAAAGACGAGAACCGGTACATCCGTTCGCAGGCGCGCACCTTGCTTTCGCAATTGCCGGAAATTGACTGACGACTAAAGGGGAATCTCGACACGAGGCAAAATGAAAAACCTGGCAAAAATCGGACTGCTGATCGCGCTGACGGGGACGTTGTGCGTGGCCCAGCAGCCCTCGGTACAGAAAGAGGGTAGTAACTGGACGAGCGTAGTCAACGGCTCGCTGTCCGGGGTCCGCAACCTGCACATCAAAGTGGAGATCGGCGCCGTGCACGTGGAGGGCGGTGCGAACCAGGGAATTAACTATGTAATCCGTAATAAGTCTTTTGAGTCTTCTGAAGACAAGGCACGGCGGCAATTCGAATCCTACAAGATCAGCGCTTACGTGCGCGGCGATACGGCGTGGATTGTGGGTGACTGGGAAGGTGGCCGACCGCATAAGTTTTCTTCTGACGTAACTGTGACGGTTCCGCGCGACATGGAACTGGTGAAGATTGAAACCGAAGGCGGCGCGGTTATCGCCACGGGAATTGCAGGCCGGTTGGAAACCGAGAGCGGCGGCGGCGCCATTCACTTGGATGACATCGGCGGCGCGATCAGCGCGGAGACGGGCGGGGGTGCAATTGATGTGGGGAATGTTGGGTCGGACCTGACTGTAAAGACCGGTGGCGGCGCCATTCGCATCGGTTCGGCGAAAGGCAAAGTAGTTGCTGAGAGTGGTGGCGGAAATCTGGACCTGGTGTCCGGCTCGCAAGGCGCATCGCTCGAAACCGGCGGCGGCAGCATTCAAGTGAACAAGTGCACTGGGGAAGTAAAGGCTTCGACCGGCGGCGGCAGCATCGATCTGGGAGAGATCAAGGGCGGCGCAACCATGGAGACTGGTGGCGGCAGCCTCAAGATTTCGTCCGCATCGGGCCCGGTCAAAGCTGAGACCGGCGGTGGCACCATTGAACTATGGGGCGTTCCTGTAGCACACGTGGAGACTGGCGCTGGCGCGGTCATCGCAAAGTTTGTTTCCAACGATGGCGAGCGAGGTGACTCGGTGTTGGAGACGGGCGTCGGCGATATCACGGTGTACCTGATGCCGAACGTTAAGCTCACCATTCACGCCAGCATCGAAGCGGCCGCTGGGCATCGCATCATGTCCGATTTTCCGGAGATCAAAGTTTCGTCGGAAGGCGGACAGTGGGATCCCAAGCTGGTTACGGCAGAAGGAAACCTAAACGGCGGCGGGCCGGTGCTGAAAGTACGCACCACCATGGGCAACATTTATATCCGCCGTGCACAATAGGAGAGGGGAATCATGAAAAGCAAAATGCAGATCCTGGCAATCCTGGCGGTTGTGATCGCAGTGCTGGCAGTGCCATCGTTTGCGCAGCCGGGCGGACAACCCTACATGTTCTACAGCGAAGAGCCGTGGGGCGGCGGTTCTTACCTGGGAGTGGACACCCGCGATGTCACGGCCGACCGGCTGAGTGCGCTTCACTTAAAGGAAGAGCACGGGGTTGAAGTCACCATGGTTGACCAGGACGCTCCCGCGGGGAAGGCTGGCGTAAAGGAGCACGACGTCATCCTCACTATCAACAACCAGGGAGTCGAAAGCGTGGAGCAGTTGCGGCGAATGATTCACGAAATTCCATCGGGGCGCACCATCGAGATCGGCATTAGCCGCGACGGCCAGCTTTCAACTCTGAAAGCGCAGCTTGCCGAGCGCAACAAAACGTTCGGCTCGAACCGCGAATTCAATTGGGTGATGCCGCCGGTGAACATTCCCGCTATCAATATTCCGAAGATCAACATCCCAGAGATGGATTTCCAGACCGTTGTAGTCATGCGGTCGCCCAGCCGCAGCGGCTTGATGGTGGAGAATCTCACGCCGCAGCTAGGGGACTATTTCGGCGCAAAGAAAGGCACTGGCGTCCTGGTACGCTCAGTGGAGAAGGGCAGCCGGGCCGAACAGGCCGGCTTTCGCGCCGGGGATGTGATTGTTAAGGTCAATGGCTCGGCGGTCACCGATTGCAGCGACTTTACGCGGCTTTTGAAGGGGCACGCTGAAAACAAAGCGTCCGTCACCGTACTGCGCGACCGCAAAGAGCAGAATCTGACCATTACTCTGCCGGAGGCCAAGAAATCGGGGTTTGTTCCTACTGAGAGCAAGTGTGAAGACCTGGATAACGAAGCCTGTGCCTCGATTGTGGATGTCGGTCCCGAAGTTGCCGCGCTGGTTCCGGAGATGGCCACGGCGGAGCTAAAGCGGCTGCAGCCGGAACTGGAGCAGCTGAAGAAGCAGGTGCAGGAGGAAGTCCTGAACCATCGGGTCGAGATCAAGAAAGAGATGGAGAAGGTGCAGAAGGACCTGCTCAAGCAGCAGAAGGAATTAAAGATCGAGATGAAGACGTGGGTGAGGGACGCTGATATCTAGCGCACTACTGGCAACCGAGCAAGCCCAGACAACGCGCCTGAGATTCGTATAGCTACATTGTCATGCCCACAACCGTACCAGCGGTTCGCACAGCGTATCCTCGGCTCCGATGCTGGATTGAGTCCGCGATTCTGGCTTTTGGGGCTCCCGCGGTGATCTGGGCCGTCTCCAGGCTGATAGCGTCATCCATTCCCGCAGCTCTGCACGGCACGATTGAACAGCGATTTTGGCTCTGGGCGTGCGCCGGCTTGGTTCAAGAATGGTCGTTTGTAGGCGCGGTCTGGTTGGTGTTGCGGAAACGTGGCTCGTCGTTCAGAGACATTGGTGTATGGCGCTCAGGAACCTGGACAGCCTGGGCGGTGGCATTGGGGGTTGCGGCACTTTCAATCGGCAGTAATCTGCGATTCTTGCCGCGCATGCACATTCCCATCTGGTATGCGTTCTTTCCGCGTGGATTCCACTTTCTGGCCGCTCTGGCCATCGGAACCACCGCGGGTTTTTGCGAGGAGGTGCTCTATCGTGCCTTCCTCATGACCGAATTCGCCGAAGCAGGCTACAACCAAGTGACGCAGGTTGTTTTACCCGGCGTAGTTTTCGGCCTTACGCACGCCGGCTACTTGAACCTGGGTTTTCTTCCATGGCTTGGCATCATGCTGCCTACCGCGTTTGTCGGGATGATGTGGGGAATTTCGTACTTGGCCGGACGGCGCAGCTTGGTTCCGGCGATGGTCGCTCATTTTCTCAATGATGCCACCGCCCTGCACTGGATCACCTTCTTTATGGTTACAGCACATCTCCTCCAGGCCTAGCGCTGTTGTTGTCTGGATCCTTTTCCCCACCTTGTGAAAGTCTTGATTGCTCCGAGAACGACCAGGCAAAACCAGAAGTCCACGACGACTCCCAGATCAAACCGCATCGGGACATGGCGGGCGGGCAGCGGCAAGTGGGGCATCAGCAGGAAATAGGCGACGTTTCCCGCCACCACCGCGATCAACGATTGAAGGAAATTCACCACTGCAGTTTTGACACCGGAAGTTGGTATTCCGCTTCAAATATGTAAGCCCCAGACGTCCTCGTCTGAGCTGGCGAACAAAGCTCGCCAATTCGCGGAGCTTCGCTCCGCCCGGGAGGTGAGGGCATCCTTCGACTTAGCTCAGGACAGGCTCTGCCCGACATGTGCTATTCGCCTCTGGTTCTGGCCAAATGGCCAAGTTCCGCTTTTGTTACCATCCCTTCAGATGCTGGAACCCTCCACCGCTGTGCAGTACGTCAAAGGGATTGGCCCTAAGCTCGCGGAAATACTGGCCGCGAAGGGGATCCATACGGTGGATGATCTGCTTCATTATCTTCCGTTTCGCTATGAAGACCGGCTGAACCCGCGGGGGATTGCCGAGCTGCGGGCGGGGGAGATGGCGACCGTGATTGCCGAAGTACGAACTTCGGGACTGTTCCGCACCCGCCGCATGCCCATCTTTCAGATGACTGCGGGGCAGGGGAGGACGCGGTTGAAGTGCTGGAAATCGGGCGCATTGTTCCGATTTACGAATCGGCCGGCCAGGGGCGGCTGACTTCGCGATGGTTTCGGCGCATCATTCACGCCGCGCTGGAGAATCTTACGTCGGAGTTACCGGAAGCAATCCCTGCCGCGGTGCGCAAACGCCTAAGCCTGATTCCGCCGCGCGAGGCGCTGCGGAGAGTGCACTGGCCGGAGGCGGGGGAAAGCTTTCAGGATTTGCTGGCTTCGCGGACGCCGGCGCACATCCGCATGATCTTCGAAGAACTGTTTTTCATTGAATTAGGTCTCGAGCTGAAGCGGCGCGAGCAGAAGGCGCAAACCGGGATTCCCTTCCGGTTAATCGATCAGGTGCGTGAGGCGATCAAAAGGATTCTTCCTTTTCATCCCACGGGAGCGCAGAAGCGGGCGCTGAAAGAAATTGCCGGCGATATGGAGAAGCCGTTTCCCATGCGGCGGCTGTTGCAGGGCGACGTGGGATCGGGCAAGACGCTGGTGGCGTTTGAGGCCGCGATCATCGCGATTGAAAACGGGTATCAGGTCGCGCTGATGGCTCCGACGGAAATCCTGGCCCAGCAGCACTATTTTTCTGCGCGGCGGATTCTGGAGCCGTCTGGCTATCGCATTGTGCTGCTGACGGGCTCGCTCGAAGACGACCGCAAGCGCGAACTCCGGCGTCATATTGGACAAGGGAGCGCTCAGTTGGTCATTGGGACGCATGCGCTGATCGAACAAAACGTCGAATTTGCGAAACTTGGCCTGGTGATTGTAGATGAGCAGCACCGCTTCGGGGTGTTGCAACGCTCCAAGCTGATGAGGAAGAGCGGGGAAGGCGGGACTACCCAAGCAAGCAGCCGTCGAGCTTCGCTCGACCGGACGGGCGAGGGCGCCCGTCCCCACACGGACGGTGGCGAACCCGATGTTCTGGTGATGACTGCAACTCCCATCCCGCGCACTCTTGCGCTAACGCTGTACGGCGATCTGGACATCAGCGTGCTCGACGAAATGCCTCCGGGACGGACGCCCATCGTTACCCGCCGCGTAGGCGACGAACGTTCCGATGAAGTCTGGCAGTTTGTGCGCAAGCAGGTCGCGGCCGGACATCAGGCTTACGTGGTGTATCCCGTCATCGAAGAAAACGAAGAAAACGAGCTCAAAGCCGCCATGAAGATGTACGGCGAATTGAGCAAGAAGATTTTTCCAGATCTTCGCGTCGCGGTACTGCATGGCCGGATGGATCCCGAAACCAAGGAAATGACCATGAAGTTGTTCCAGAAAGGCGAGATCAGCATTCTGGTTGCGACTACGGTGATCGAGGTCGGCGTGGACGTCCCCAACGCTGCGGTCATGGTGATTGAACATGCGGAACGATTTGGCCTGGCCCAGCTACATCAGTTGCGCGGCCGCATCGGACGCGGCGCGGCGAAGTCGTACTGTGTCCTGATGACCGGCGGAAAAGTCTCCGAAGAAGGCGAACGCCGTTTGGATGCGATGGTGCGCACCAACGACGGTTTCGAGATCGCCGAGCTGGATCTGGAGCTGCGTGGGCCGGGAGAATTCTTTGGCACCCGCCAGGCAGGATTGCCCAGCTTCCAGGTCGCAAACCTGATCCGCGATCGCGACCTGCTGGAACTGGCGAAGAAAGAAGCCGGCGCGGCGTTGTCAGGACCGAATGCGGAGATCTCGCAGACCGAGATCGACCGAGCCCTGCGGCAGATGCGGACGCGGTGGCAGAAAACGTACGGGCTAGTGGAAGTGGGATAATCGAGCCGCGGCAACGATTACGGCAGCCGCATAGGAAAATGGTGCCGGGTTTTTGTGGAGGAGAGTTGTTCTGCCCAAAATGTGGTAATGCCCTCGAAGAGATTAACGGAGCACTTACATGCAAGGTGGGGGACATGCCGCTCTCGCAAACGATGACGACAGACTTGGCCGAGTGTTTTATCGCGAAATCACGGCTACCCTCGGGAAAGGCAGTATCTTTTCGTATCGGAGGTTCGTGGCACTGTCCCGGCTGTGGCGTGGCAATGAACGAAAAAGACGGCTGGCTAGCTTGCCCTAGTTGCGGCCGCTGCCCCAATGAATTTATCCGCCAGTTGGTCGAACTTCATCCTCACGAAAAGAATCCGTAATTCTGGACATCATTGCAAACATCCGCCTTAGCTACATTCATTAGGCGTTTCAATCGAGCGTCAGCGTGACGTACTTCCTCCCGGCATACAACCTGTAAGCTCCGCTTTCTTCTACAATCTTCAACGGCATCGGACGCTTCAGATTGTCGTCCTTTTTCGAGGCGACGCTGAGCAGGTCGTTGGCTCCCACGTCCGTCACGATTAATTTGTCGCCGGCGAAGCCGAATCCATATTCGCCGGGGGCCAATTCCGACCCCTCGATCTTGAGTTTGACTTCGGTAATGAAGAATCCCTGATATTTCTGCGCGACATCGGAGGCGTATCCGGAGGCGTCAACCAATCCGGCGAGAACGTATTTCTGGTCTTTGGTGCGAATGCCTGCGGAATTGCGCAGTTGCACGCTGGCGCTCTGGCCCCGATAAAAATAGTTCGCGGGCACAAGCACTTTGAGGTCAGCGGCGGCCAGCGCTCCGGCAGGCTTGGGCTGCTGCGCCCAAGCTGATGTGAGAAGGACGACGAACAGCGCGGTAAGAGTGCGAGAAGAAAGTTTCACCAAGGTCTCCTTTGCTGGATTTGTCCAGCAGGACTTGAATTTACGCCATTCTGGTTGCAGGGTGCAATCGTGGTTCGAGCGATCGGGAACCGGCCTAAGCCGGGGGTTGCGAGTTTGCCGAACCATCTTCTGCAGGCGATAATCATCGCTTCATGAAAGCGGATCAGGCTCTCTACCGCCAGCTGCCAGCAGTTGACGAACTGCTGCGCGACCCGGCGCTCGCGTCCTTGATTTCAGGGGAGGGCCAGAGTGCCATCTCTGACGCCTGCCGCAATGTGCTCTCCCGCTTGCGCGAGGAGATTTCTTCCGGCCAGCTGGACGGGCACAAGCTCGAACTTGCCCTTTCGGGCATTCATGCGGCGATTAGGGATGAAGTGCGCCGAGCGACGGATTACTCGCTGTGGCCCGTCATCAATGCCACCGGCGTTATTTTGCATACCAATCTTGGACGGGCACCGCTATCTGCAGCGGCATTGGAGCACATCCGCGAAACGGCGGGTGCGTATTCTAACCTGGAATTCGATCTGGACTCCGGAGAGCGCGGGAAGCGGGACGTTCACGTTGACCGGCTGTTTCGCACGCTGCTGTCCGAGAAGAGCGCCGAGCTGCGCTCGAGCGGACGGGCGGGAACGCCCGTCCCTCCACAAGCCATTTCCGCTGCCGGCGGCCCTGCTGATGAACTTGGAGGGACGGGCGTCCCCGCCCGTCCAGGCGAGCGGAGCTCACCAGCCATCGCCACGATTGTCGTCAACAACAATGCCGCAGCTGTGCTGCTGGCTTTGAACTCTCTGGCCGAGGGCGGCGAAGTCATCGTCTCCCGTGGGGAACTGGTTGAAATCGGCGGTTCGTTTCGCATTCCGGACGTAATGGGAAAATCGGGCGCGATTCTGCGCGAGGTGGGGACCACCAATCGCACCCGAATCGGCGACTATGAGCGCGCGATTGACGAACGAACCAAGCTGCTGCTACGGGTTCACCGCTCGAATTTTGAGATCACTGGATTCACCGAACAGCCGTCGGTTGCTGAATTGGTGGCTCTGGCGCAAAAGTACAAGCTTCCGCTCATGGAAGATTTGGGTAGCGGTGCGCTGTTTGATCTGCGGACGGTTGGCATCACTGATGAGCCTGGCGTTCTCGACAGTTTGCGCTTGGGTATCCATGTTGTGACCTACAGCGGCGACAAGTTGCTGGGCGGCCCGCAAGCGGGCTTGATCAGCGGGCGCGAGGACCTGGTCAAGAAAATGCGCGGTAATTCCTTGTTCCGCGCGCTGCGGGTGGATAAGCTCACCTACGCCGCGCTGGAAGCGACTTTGTCAGCATATGTCAGACGTGACTACGACGCTATCCCCGTGTTGCGCATGATGGAACTCCCGAAGGCTGAAATTGCCCGGCGGGCAGAGGCTCTGGTCGCAAAGCTGGGAAAGAACTTCAAGGCGGAGATGATTGACGGAGAGTCGCTCCTCGGCGGCGGGTCGGCCCCCTCTGCAGTTCTGCCCACCACCCTGATCGCTCTCACCTGCCATAGCCTCAGCGCCGACCAGCTTGCCTCCCGTTTGCGCGGCTCTGATCCGCCGGTGATTGGTCGACTCGAAGAGGGGCGGGTATTGCTCGATCTGCGCACCGTTTTTCCGGAACAAGACGAGGTCTTGAGACAGGTTCTTGTGCGGATCTCCCCTGCTTGAAGCCGTGCTAAAACGTTTTTTCTTTGAATTACATCTCGCGGCAGTGTAGAAATCTAGCGCAAACGCTTTTTCTGTGTATCCCACCACGGAGGACAAGGGGCGGAATGACGAACATTAGCTTTAGCTTTGACTTTGCTACGGCTTTGCTGGCTGCCAGATTCGAGTCGCAGATTACGGGAATTGACTGGTTCGTGATTGCGATTTACTTCAGCATCCTGCTGGGAGTGGCGTGGTGGGTGGTCAAGAAGGGCAAAGACTCGGCGGCGGATTACTTTCTGGCCGGACGCAACTTGGGATGGTGGGTCATTGGGGCGTCTATTTTTGCCTCGAATATTGGATCGGAACATGTGGTCGGCCTGGCGGGCGCGGGCGCGACCAGCGGCGTCGCCCTGGCGCACTATGAACTGCACGCCTGGTGTTTGCTGGTGCTGGCCTGGGTGTTTGTGCCGTTCTACATGCGCTCTATGGTTTTTACCATGCCGGAATTCCTGGAGCGGCGGTTCAGTTCGGCGTCGCGGTACGTTCTCTCCATTGTTTCGATCATTACGTTTATCGTTTCAAAAATTGCGGTGGGAATTTTTGCAGGCGGTGTGGTCTTCGGCACACTACTTCCTGAGTTGCATATCACGATCGGCAACACGACGATTGACAGTTTCTGGATCGGGTCGGTGCTGGTGATTGTGCTCACCGGGCTATATACCGCGTTGGGCGGAATGCGCGCCGTGGCTTACAACGATGCGGTACAGACGTTTGTCCTGATCCTGGGATCGTTCTCGCTCACCGCTTACGGCTTGGTGAAGCTAGGCGGCTGGCACGAACTACGCTACTGGTGCGGATCGGACATGTTCAATCTGTGGAAGCCGCTGATCCCGGCGGGTGTGCAGGGGACCTGGGCGCCGGTCTTGCAAACCGATGCTGCGGGCAACGTGCTGAAAGAGGCTTGGTATTTCAACGGCAATTTCCCCTGGGTGGGAATGCTGATCTGCGCGCCCATCATTGGCCTGTGGTACTGGTGCACGGACCAGTACATTGTGCAGCGCGCGCTGGGAGCCCCGAATCAAGCCGTGGCGCGGCGCGGGGCGATTTTTGCTTCGTTTCTGAAACTGTTCCCGGTTTACCTGTTCATAATTCCGGGGCTGATCTGCTACGCCCTCGCCAAGAGCGGCAAGATTCCGGCGTTGGCTGGGATCGTCGGTCCCGATGGTAAGGCGATTCCAGGGGTGGCGCAGGGTGCGTTTCCCATGATGGTGCAATATCTGCTGCCACCCGGGCTTCGCGGCCTAGTGGTGGCCGGACTGCTCTCGGCGCTTATGGGATCGCTGGCCGGAGTGTTTAACGCCTGCTCCACGTTGTTTACGGTTGATCTCTACGAGAAGTGGAGGCCGGGGGCGTCGCAGCACCAGATTGTTCGCGTGGGCCGCATGGCTACGGCGGCGATGGTACTGGTTGCGTTGGCCTGGATACCGGTCATCAAAGGGGCGTCGGGACTTTATGTTTACCTGCAGGCGGTGCAGGGATATCTTGCGCCACCAATCTTCGTGGTGTTTTTCTTCGGAGTATTTTTCAAGCGGCTCAATGCCCAGGGAGCGCTTTGGGCGATGATTGTGGGCTTCGCGCTAGGCGTATTCCGCATGCTGGTGGATACACCTGTGAGTCTCGGCTTAGCCGGATTGGCAAATGGATATCCGCAGGGCTCGTTCCTGTGGATCATCAACAACATCTATTTCCAGTATTTCAGCGTGCTCATCACGATTGTTTCCGCGGTGGTGATGGTGGTGGTCAGCCATCTAACCGCCGAGCCGGATTATCAGCGAATTCAAAATCTTACCTTTGCAACCACCACCGGTGCAGATCGGGCGGACACTCGTGCCAGCTGGGGCTGGAAAGAAGTGGCGGGATCGGGGCTGGTACTGGTTTGCATCATGGGGGCGTATTTGTATTTCAGAGGGTAGGCGCCGTAGCGAATCTGGAGAGGCGGGCGTCACCGACCGCCCCCGGGCCGAATCTCAATGGCCACTCTTTACACAATCGGCCATTCAACCCGTGGCCTGGACGAGCTAATCGATGCTCTGCAAGCCCATTCCATCCAAACTCTGGTGGACATCCGCTCCTTCCCGATGTCGCGACGCCTACCGCACTTCAACCGGGGATCGCTTGAGAGAACCTTGCCCGCAGCTGGAATCAAATACCTGTGGATGAAAGAGCTGGGCGGCCTGCGGAAGAAGTCTCTTGAAGATTCGCCCAATATTGCGCTGCGCAACGAGAGCTTTCGCAACTATGCAGATTACATGCTCACGCCTGAGTTCGAGCGCGCTATCGCAGATTTGATCAAGCTCGGGGAGCAGTTCCGGACCGCCTACATGTGCGCCGAGAGCGTGTATTTTCGATGCCATCGCATGCTGGTTTCCGACTGGCTCGTGGCGCACGGACATGAGGTTCTGCACATTGACGATGAGAAGCCAGCCAAGCCACACCAGCTAATGGCGGAGGCGAGACTGGTTGACGGGCAAGTGATTTATCGCGGAGACCGGCTGCTCTAGAGCCTGTGCTAACGTATCCCCATGATTGTCGGCACGGGGATTGATATCGCGGAGGTGCCGCGCATTGCCGAGTCTATTGAGCGCTTTGGCGACCGCTTCCTGCGTCGGATTTTCACCGATGGCGAAATTCAGTACTGCGACTCCAAGGCGAATCGGGTGGAGCGCTATGCGGCGCGCTTTGCAGCAAAAGAAGCCGCGATGAAAGCTCTCGGCACGGGATGGAGCCGCGGCGTGAGGTGGCGCGACATTGAAGTGGTTCGCCAGCCGGGAGGGCGGCCGACGATTAAGTTTCACGGCAGAGCTGCTGGATTTGCCGCCAGGCTGGGCACGAAAAACATTGCCCTCTCGCTTTCGCACACGGCCGAACAGGCAATTGCGCAAGTGATTCTGGAGAATTAGTCTTCGGTCGTCGGGATTCCCTTTTAACCGCCGAGGTCGCAATGGTCGCGGAGAAATAAGAATTCGCCAGTCGTCGCGGGCTGTCGAACGACCAACGGCTGACGAACCGACGAACGACCAACGACGAACGCGGTTCTGATACACTTGCGGCTTTCATGACCGTCGCTAACGAGATCCTCCCGCAGCTCCAGCCCGCAGCCATGAACCCACTGTGCGGAAAGATCCTGCTCCCGGGGATTGCCCTGAGCAGCTTTTCCGCGCTCCTCTTGGAGCTTGCGCTGACGCGGCTGTTTTCGGTTGTTCTCTTCTATCATTTCGCTTTTCTGGCGATATCCATTGCGCTGCTGGGGCTGGGAGCGGGAGGAGTTTTTGCGCATCTGTGGAAGGAGTGGCTGGGCCGGTGGGGAACTCGCAGCGTTAGCGCTGCGGCGAGCGGGCTGAGCGCAATCGTGATCCCCATTGTGTTGGAGATTGTCCTCCACGTTCCGGTCTCGCTCGAGTTGAGCTGGGGAAACTTTCTTCGGCTCACTGCGATTTACGCTTGCTCGGCGGTGCCATTTTTCCTGACCGGATTGCAGTTCTCGGCGGTCTTCGCACGAGAATGCTCCCGCATTCCTCGACTGTACGCGGCGGACCTCAGCGGCGGTGCGCTGGCGTGTCTAGGAGTGGTGCCGCTGCTGAACTGGATGGGCGGGCCCAATGCGATTCTTTTCGCAGGGTTGGTTTCGGCGATCGCCGCGGTGGTCTGGAGTCCCATGCCGCGGGTGAGGAAATGGGCGCTGGGATTGAGCGCGATATTGGCGCTCGGGATTGCCCTGAATTTCTCCGGGCGGTTGATTGACATTGTCTGGGCAAAAGGTGTTCGCAGGCAAAACGTTGAGTTCGCGCGGTGGAACGCGATCTCGCGCGTAGAAGTGGATCGCGAGGATTCCGGCGCCAAGGTGATCGTCATCGATGCCGACGCCAACACCTACATCATGAATGCCGATCCCAAACACTGGGAGGGGTCGGAGTGGCAGGATGATCTGATGGCGGCGCCGCCGGCGGTGGTGAATGCGCTCCGGCCGCGCGGAGACTACGCCATTATAGGGCCGGGAGGCGGCGTGGACGTGCTACGCGCGGTCGCGAATGGCAGCCCGAACGTAACCGGAATCGAGATCAATCCCATCATCGCCACGACCATCATGCGCGAACGCTATGCCGACTTCGCTCAACATCTTTATCAACGCCCCGAGGTGCACTTGCATGTGGGCGACGGGCGGTCGTTCATCCGGAATGCAAAGGCTCAATACGATGTGGTGCAGATGACACTGGTTGATACCTGGGCTTCGACCGCGGCCGGGGCCTTTGCGCTGAGCGAGAACAGTCTCTACACCACGCAAGCCTTCCGCGAGTATTTTGAGCATCTGAAACCGGATGGCATTATCGCGGTCACGCGGTGGGAGTTCCGCGAGCCACGCGAAGCCTTGCGCGTGGTTTCGGTAGCGATGGAAGCGTTGCGCCAATTGGGGGTGGCGGATGCGTCGCGCAATTTTCTTGTCGTATCCGAGGGAGAGCTCGATGAAGATGGGATTCCAGTTGCCGTTCTGGCGAAGAAAAGCGCGTTCACGCCAGAAGAGGAAGAGACGGTCGAACAGCATTTGCGCGATTATCCGCCGCTGAAGCTTTTATATGCGCCGTCAGAGAGAGGAACCAATGCTTTCGCACAGCTCATTCAGAGCAATAACCCGCAGGCTTTCAGCGCGAACTATGCTTACAACGTAACCCCTGTGACCGACAATGCTCCGTTCTTCTTTTTCACGCTCAAGGCGGGGCGGTTGTTGAGTCCGCATTCGAACTCGTCTGCGATGGACTGGAAAGTGAACCTGGGAGTCGCCGTGCTGGGGATGCTGCTGATTCTGTCTCTGCTGGCGGTACTGGCGTTTCTGGTGCTGCCGCTGTTGCTGAAAGGCGGAGCCACACCCCGCGCCACTTCCGCCCTTTTCTACTTTGTCGCTGTGGGTCTGGGTTACATCATCGTGGAAGTTACGTTCATTCAGCGGTTCGTTTTGTTTCTGGGGCATCCGACGTACGCGCTTACCGTGGTGGTATTTCTGATGCTGCTGGCGAGCGGCGCGGGCAGCCTGACTTCGACCCAGTGGCTTCGCGACAGCGGCCGGGTTTGGCTCCCGCTGGCGCTGATTGTTCTGGCCCTGCTGGTTTACGTAGGCGCATTGCCGGTGGTTCTGGAACGCCTGGTGGGCGCCACATTTGCTCTGAAGCTCGTGATCAGTGCCGTCCTCCTGGTTCCCCTGGGCTTTGCGATGGGGATGCCGTTTCCCGCCGGACTGCGCGCCCTGGCGGCGATTGAGCATGAGGGGCCGGGCGGTAACTCAATCGAATGGGCCTGGGCAATGAACGCTGCGTCCAGCGTGCTGGGTTCGGTGCTGGCCATCGTCATTGCCATCCAGTTCGGCTTGAATGTTACGTTGTCCTGCGGGGCGGCAGCCTACCTGCTGGCGCTGCTGTTGCGAGGGAGGCTACGGCCGAGCGCGTCTGCCGCTTAATCGGCGGCTGGTTCTGCTATCATCAGGAAAAATAATCGGGTAGTTCTGAAGGGACATTGGAGATCACCCGATGGCCCGATGATCAGATCTCCTGATCTACGATGGCTGCTTGGGAGGATCGTTGCCTAGCCAGAAGCAGTTGAAGTGGTCGCAACTGAAGGTCGGCATTACGGTGATCGCCGCCAGCATCACGCTGGGGGTGCTGATCGTCCTGATGAGCGGTGGCGGATTCTTCATCAGCAAGATCACGCTGAAATCCTACTTCGACGACGCCAACGGATTGCGTGTGGGGGCGCCGGTCCGGCTCAGCGGCGTGGACATCGGGAATGTGAAACTAATTCGGGTTGTGCCGAACAAGCCGCTTACTCCGGTTGAAGTCACCATGAAGGTGAATACGAAGTATGCCTTTAATCTCCACAAAAACTCGATGACCTTGCTCTCCACGGCAGGCGTTCTGGGCGAAACCTACATCAATATTGACAGTTCGCAAGCAATAGGGCCGCAGGCCCAGGACGGCGACGTTCTCCCCAGCCGCGAGGTGCCGGATTTTTCCGACATGGTGCGCTCCGGCCAGAGCACGCTGCAGAATATGGACGCGTTGCTCAAGCGGATGGACCGGATCGTCGCTTTTGTAGAAAGCGGCCAGGGATCGGTGGGCAAGCTGATCTATGATCCCAGCCTCTACAACCGGGTGAATACGACGGTCAGTGAGTTCCAGAAGCTGGTGAGTGAAATCTCGGAGGGCCAGGGCAGTCTGGGAAAGTTGATTGCCGATGACGAGCTCTACCAGAAGGCGAATGGGACCATCGATAAGGTCAACAAGATGATCGATGATCTGAACGCGGGGAACGGAACTGCGGGCAAGCTGCTCAAGGATTCTACGCTCTACGACAATGCCAACCAGACGGTCGCCAACGTCAAACAGCTGACCGATGACATGAACGCCGGCAAGGGCGCTCTGGGCAAGATGGCGAAGGACCAGGAGTTTGCCAGCAAGCTGCAAAATACAATGAACCGGCTGTCAGACTTGGCCGACCGGTTGGATGCGGGAGAAGGCAGCGCCGGTAAGTTCTTGCGCGATCCCTCAATGTACAACAACACGAATAAGTTGCTGACGGACATGCAAGAACTGGTCAAAGCGATCAGGCAGGACCCCAAGAAATATCTGACCATTCATCTGAAGCTGTTCTGAGCGACGGCTAGCGCTGGAGCAAATCTACCGGCTGGCGGACATCGTGCACGCGAAAGTGCCGGGCCAGGGCGGGATACTTCCTTTTCACTTCCTCGAACATGGCGTAGGCCACGTTGCGGTAGGAAGTGTGCCCGGCAGGTCCGGTGCGCAGCTCGGAGATGTATGCCGCCTCGGCAAAATCCATCTTGAAGAGAGTGCGTTTGCGGAACCCAAGCGGGATGACATACTGCGAGTTTTCGATTGCTTCCGGAGCTGCGCTGTTCTCCAGAGCTTGAACCGCGCTCGACGTCCGCTCCATCGCAGCTTTGTAAGTATCGAGCGCGCCGGCGGGCTCCAGCTCTGTGGGAATTTCGTATCCGTGATGGGTCGTGAATGGCTGCTCGATTTGGACGCAGCGGCGATGGCGGTGCATGTCGCGGAAACCGCCAATGTCCATCAGGATGTCGAAGCGGAACTGCTGGCCGGCGCGGAACGAGCGCAGCATTTCGTCGTGGCGTCCGCGATGGCGCAAGCCTGCATCAATGATTTCCTTGCGTCGGGCGCCGGTGATTTCCGCGATGCGGTGGCGAATCTGGCGGTAAGGATACCGGCAGTGCTCGTAAAGCAACGTGGACGCGAGCTCCACGTCGAGAGGCTCGTCGTCAAGCAGGTCCACCGAGGGCGCCCGATCTACAACTGCGTTGCCCATCAGTTCTGACGCGATCTGCCGCAACTCGCGGCGAGTCTCGATTTCATAGGCGTTTGGATCAGCGTACTTGACCAGAGTGGGTGAAACCCGGACTTCCTTTAGGAGTTCTGCTTCAGCCCGGGCAGCAAGTTCGGGGGAGACTTTCCGAATACTTTCCACCAGGTTGCGCAGGGAGTCATGATTCACGTTGTAGGCCGGCGAAGTCGCCGCTTGCTTCAGCAACTCGCCCAAATGCCGGATTTCTTTGTGAGTGTGCGAGAGCAGGTGTGAGACCTGCGATTCCAGCGTTCTTGCATTTACGATTTCGCCCAGCGAAGTGTTGGTCGCGAGCGGCAGCAGGTAGCGGGAAATATCGAACGCGCGGGCCTTCAGCGTGCGCTCATAACCTTCCTGCTTCATCTCCGCGGGCCTGGGTGTGATCTCCGCCAGATAGCGGAACATTTTTTCGGAAAGCGATTCATAATCCGAAAATAGGGCGTCGAGGGTGCGCCGATAGAGTTCTTGGGCACGATCATCGGCGCCGAAATCCGGCGTGTAATAACCGCTCTTGCGAAAATCCTGGTACCGGGTCGAGCGCTCCTGGCCGTCCCATCTCTGCTCATCGGCGACTGCGATGGCGGCGAGAATCGAAAGCCGTTCCACTGCGAGAGCTATGTGGGCGAGGTCGGCAATCGATCGATGGCCGTATTGAAAATAAAAAGTGTTCAGGAACTTCTCCGCCTTCTGCGCGCTGATCTCTTTGAGCGACTCTTTCATGGAGAGCGCCGAGCGCGAATACTTTGCCATGGCGTAAGCCTGGACTTCGGGTTCGGCACCAAAGACGGCATAGACCTCGGAAGAAGGAGAGTTCGCGGAAGACGAGTTTCCGTTCGTGGGGGCGGAAGTGATTATTTCAGCCATGGCCGACCTCAATGAAAAGTGAGAGAGACTGAATCTTAACCGCAGGTCGCGACTGACGCAATGAAACCCTGTGCGAAGATAGAGACTCTCAACGCGTTGTCATTCTGATCCGTTTCCTCACCGAGTGCCGCGCGCAGGCAGGTTGGCGGAACGCGGGCGGAGTGGTGGCGCAGGCAGAAAGCGGTTCAGAATGAAGAGACGTTTAGAGTTGGAATGACTGGGGTCAAACAGCGACCAATAGGGAAAGATTACAAAGTGTGCAAATAGGCGAGCAGGTCATTGATCTGTTCTTGCGTCAGCGCCTGGCCGAAGCCTTCCATCTTGTTTCGGCCCATTCGGATAATGTCGCCGACCCGGTCGTCGTTGGCGGGCATTCCGCTGACGCTCAGGTATTGGCGCTTGAAGACTCCCTTCATGCTCGGCCCTTTTCGTTCTTTGGAAGAATAGGCTGCGTGACAACGATCACAATACTGATCGTAGATGTGGCGTCCTGAAACCTGCTGCGGATTCAGGCCTAACTCGGCGTCACTCCTTCTGCGCTCGACTTCACACGCTATCAGAGAGAAGAGAAAGGAACACAGAAGGCCAGACACGACACCCAGCCGAAGGTTTGAACGTAAGGTCGCGAGCATAGCAGGGTTATTTCAGTGGAGTGTTTACTGCCGTTTCGATCACTCGATCGATCACGTCATTGACTTGTTTCCCTGGCAGGCTGAAGTTGTTGGTCAGAATCGAGAAAGCGACTTGCTCTCCTTTTGCAGTTACGGCGTATCCGGAAAGCGTCTTGACTCCACCCAAAGAACCGGTTTTCGCATAGACGTGCGCCGCAGGATCGAGGTCCTTGCAGCGGTCGGCGAGCGAACCGTCTACGCCCGCGGCGGGAAGCGAATCGCGGAACTCCTTGCCCCAGGGTTGTGTGGAGGCGTAACGCAGCAGTTCGACAACCGCGTGTGGGGTGACGAGATTTTCTCGCGACAGGCCGGAACCATCGTAAAGGGTGTAATTATCGCTGGAAATGCCAGCATTGTTGAGAAAACCGCGTAGCACTTCGAGTCCGGCCTGGACCGTCCCACCGGTGCCTTTCTCACGACCCAGCAGGCGTAGCAGGATTTCTGCATGGAGGTTCTGGCTCACCTTGTTGATGACCTGAATATCTTCGGAAAGCGGAGGCGACTGATACTCGGCCAGAACCAGCGGCCCGGCCGGGGAGGTGAGTGAGTGCTCGTCGCCGCCACGACTGGAGGCGATGACAATGGTCGTGAACGTGGAAAGGCTTGCCAACTCCGTGTGCCGAGTGCGCTGCTTGCCGTAGATTGCAATGCCGTGGACTTCGAGTAAGTGGCGGAACAGGCTGGCGGCAAATTCGGCTGGGTCTTCGATGGCCAAGCCCTCGTTGGCTCCGGCATCGTCCATGGGCATGGTGCCCCACAGGGTCAACACCGTCGAGCCGGGCTCGCGGTTGATGTAGAGCTTGCGTCCGGTGCCGGCGGGAGTGGTCATCACCCGGTTATCAATCGTGTAGTAGCCGGAAAAGGGCGTGAGGCTCACGAACGCCTTGTCGCCAGGATGCGTTCCGGGCAGGATGTTCACGAAGATCACGTTGTCATTGATGGTCAGCGCGGAAACTGGAGCGCCTTCGGCCCACACCAGGTCGTCCTGGCTCCAGCCTTCGCCGTAGCGCTCGAATGCGAAATAGGAGTCGTCGGCCACGACGTCTCCGTCAATGTATTTCACTCCTTTTTGCGCCACGTCATCGGCGAGCTTTTCGAGTACCTGCAGCGGGTTGGCATCACGCTGGGTGCGCACGGAGTAGGGCAGCTCGCGTCCGGAAAGGGTCGGATCTCCGCGGCCAACCAGCACCAGATCGCCACTTAGGCGACCGTACTTGTCCAGCGAGCCGTTGGTTTCAACGCTGGTGCGGAACTTGTAATCCGGGCCGATCAGCGCCAGCGCCGCCGCGGTGGTGAACAGCTTGGTATTCGAAGCCGGGGTGAGCAGCTTGCCAGGGTTCAGAGAGTAGAGGATCTTTCCGCTTGATAGCGAAGTAATTTCAATTCCCCAATAGCCGCGGGCGAGGTCCGGTTGAGAAAGGATAGCGTCGATCTGCTTCTGGAGCGAGAGGTGCGGCTTGCGGGAGGCCGCCTGCGCCTGGTAGGTGAACAAAACGCAAACCAGGAAGCTCAGCAGTTTCGGCAGTAATCTGCAGGGGAGCATTTTACAAGCCTGATTGTAGCATTGGGTCACTCGGCCTATGACGAGGAATCCGTTTAGAATCGGTGACATGCGTCCTGTGTTCACATGGAATCTGGGCGGGCGCTCGCTCGAAGTGGGCAAGCGCACTCTGGTGATGGGAATCGTGAACGTCACTCCGGACTCGTTCTCTGACGGAGGGCAACACTTCACTGCCGATGACGCCGTGGCGCACGCGCTCAAGTTGCTCGACGAAGGCGCGGATATGGTTGATGTGGGCGGAGAATCCACGCGTCCGGGAGCGCGGGTGGGACGAGGAAATCCGGGCGTCGGTGAAGAAGAGGAACTACGGCGAGTGCTGCCGGTTATTGCTGGCGTCAAGCGGGCCAAGCCGCAAGCGATCATTTCCGTTGATACGTACAAGGCGAAAGTTGCCCAAGCCGCAGTCGAGGGAGGAGCAGAGATCGTCAACGATGTTTCGGGTTTCCAATGGGACCGAGACATGGCGAAGACTCTGGCCAAGCTGGGCTGTGGCGCGGTACTGATGCATACCCGTGGCTTCCCCGACGACTGGGGTTCGCTTCCTCCGGTGGCTGACGTGGTTCTGCTCGTAAAGCGGGAACTCAGAGAGCGTGCCGATGCTGCGCTGCTGGCGGGAATGAAACGCGACCGGTTGGTGCTCGACCCCGGTTTTGGGTTCGGCAAGCGTTTTGAGGAAAACTATCAGCTGCTTCGGCGTTTCGGGGAGTTTCAGGAACTGCAATATCCTCTGCTGGCGGGGGTGTCGCGGAAGTCGTTTCTCGGGCGAGCACTAACACAAGACGGCAAGGATGCGCCACTGGATGAGCGGGCCTGGGCGACGCTTTCGGCCGAGGTGATTGCTGCGGTGAACGGGGCGCACATCATTCGGACCCATGATGTAAAGACCACAATGGACGGGCTGAAGATCGCGGATCTGGCGGCGAACTGAGTCTTCGGCAAGCGGCGGGTGCAAATGCCCTGAGCTATACTGCGGATTCCATTCGCAGCCTTGCCATGTCCGGCGAAACAGCTCGGGTTGAAGCCTTTTCCGATGGTGTCTTCGCCGTCGCCATAACGCTGCTCATTTTCGACCTAAAGGTCCCTCGGTCCCGGCGGGGCATCTGGGACAGGCACTTGCCCGGCAGTGGCCAACTTATGCTGCCTTCCTGCTCAGCTTCGCCTTTATTGGGATCATGTGGGTGAACCATCACCGGTTGTTTAACCACATTCGGCGGTCTGACAACGGGCTCCTGTTTCTGAACCTTCTGTTGCTGCTGGGGATAACGGTGGTCCCGTTCCCCACGGCTTTGCTGGCCGCCCATTATGGAACTCCGGACAAAACGGTGGCGGCAGCGGTTTTCAATGGCACCTATGTGGTGCTGGCAATCTTTTTCAATATGCTTTGGCACCATGCGGTTCGCGCCGGCTTGCTGGATTCGGCGACTCACGAATCCGCCGACGCGGTTTCCCGGCAGTATGCCGTCGGGCCGATCGCTTATCTTGTGTGTCTGGGGCTCACTTGGGTCAGTGTCCCGGCCAGTCTCATTTTGAACATCGGCCTGGCGGTCTTCTTTGCGATCCCGCCACGAACCCCGCACGGACGCCGGGTGGGTAGCTGACACGGGATTCCCGATGCAGGTTGCCACGAAAGTGTTGCATTTTTTGATTCCCCCGGGTTAAGATGAGGCTGGACGCGGGATTTCGCGTTCGCTCTGTGGGTAACTGCCCTTTCTTCCTGGGTCCCGAAACTAAACGCGTTGTCCCAAAACCGAGAAGCAGGTTTGCCTCTGACCAGCTTGGAGAGACCTCGTATGTCCTGGTACGCGTACTGCCTCACTGAACAGCACCTTACTAATGGAACACGTACACGGCGGCCGTTTGTCCTGGATGGCATTCAGGGCGTAAATGGGGCCACAGTGCTCAGCTATCCGAGCGGGGAGTTTGCGGTGGTCGTCAGCGAGTTTGATCGCGCGACCGCCAGTTTGGACGAAAAACACGTTCTGGAGCACGCTCGAGTGGTGAGCGTCTGTTTCCGGGCGGGAACGGTACTGCCGTTCCGATTTGGGACGATTTTCGATACGGATGAATCTCTCCGACATGCGGTGCGTGCCAACCGACGCGCTTTCGGTCTGAGCGTCGCCCGGCTCAAAGGCAAAGCCGAGATGCACGTGAAGGTGCTGGTCAGGGACGGGCAGCTCAGACAATTGCAGGATGTAACGATTCCGGATACCGTCGGCGGCGACTACCTGATCAAGTTACGAGAAAAGGCCATGTGCGACCGCGAGCGCCAGACCAAAGCCAAGGCGCTTTCGGTGCAGGTACATAGGCTATTCAATCCCCTGGAAGAGGAAATCACTTGCAAGCGGGTTGATACTGATGGAATGCTGATTGATATTGCCCACCTGATTGACTCCAAACACATCGAAAAATACCAGAACCGAACATCCAGCGCTGCCAAGCAGCTCAAGAACTGCGAAGTTTCGGTGAGCGGGCCATGGCCTCCGTATCACTTTTTGCCGGGGAAACTAAGGACCGTGGCGTAGGAGTGGCTTCTGCGTTTTCTTTCGCCCTTTCAGGGCTTAGTTCAAATCCTGCCGTCGAACCCAGGGCTTGCGCCCTGGGCTGTATTCTGTCGGCGCTGCGCGGTTCTTGCGCGCCCACGGTGTGCCAAGGACGTCTAAGGGTTGCTTCGCCGCACGACTGTTTCCGCGGCGAGTGCAGAGATAGCCAGTGCTGCAAACACCGCGACGATCGAACCAAGCAACAACACTCGCCGGGCGTAGGCCGCAGCAATACTGATATCTGCCAGGGGATATGCCAGCCTCACTGCACCGCCTGAAACTGGCACCGCGACGTAGAGCACGGGGATCCCATTGCGCTTGCGGGTCTCTATCCCGGTTTCGCCGCGCAGTGCGGTGCCAAATTCTGGGTGCTGTCCTTCATTTTCGAGAGCGGCGACCGGGACTTCGGAATCGGCAATCACTTTTCCATTCACATCAATCACTGTGGCGCGTGCGCCGGCGTGCTGCCCTTCCTGCGATGTCATGTCTGCAATCTTCGTGGCGTGATCGGTGTTTACCCGGCTGGCGAACAGTTGCGCTTTTTGGGTGAGGCTACGTTCGATTTCTATGCGCAAGACGATCTCCCAGTAACGATGCACCGTGTAACCCATACTGATGGCAGTAGCGGCAATCATCGCCAGGAACGAAGTAAACAAGATGAGGAAGACGGGCAGTCGCGCAGGCTTTTCCCGCGCGGACGATCTTGCTAGATCGGGCGCGCCAGCGGCCCTCGATGTTACGGGATCACTTGCCATTGCCCAGTGCCAGGGACAGCAGCGCCTTCTGCTCTACCTCATGCGCTTTAGCCGAGCCGGTGGCCGGGCTGGGGCTGGCCGACCGCTTCACGGCGAGCAGCGCTTTGCCGCCGGCCAGCGGCCGTAGTCGACGGAGCATGTAGTTCATCGCCCCCATGTTCGACGGCTCTTCCTGCACCCAGACGATTTCACGGGCGTTGGGGTAGCGATTGAATTCTGCGGTGAGGTCAGCGTCAGGGAATGGATAGAGTTGCTCGACAAAAGTGATGGCCGTAGTGGTGTCCTTTTTCTTCTTACGCTCCATACGCAGTTCATGTCCGATTTTTCCGGTGCAGAGAAGTATCCGGTGGGCATCGGCGACATCGCGATCCGGACGCACCCTTAGGAAACTGCCACCGGAAAATTCTTCAATAGGAGACGCAGCGTCGGGATGGCGCAACATGCTCTTGGGGGTGAATACCACCAGTGGCTTTCGCCACGAACGAAGCGCTTGCCGCCGCAGCAGATGAAAGTATTGGGACGCGCTCGACGGCTGGCAGATCTGGAAATTGTCGAAGGCCGCGAGTTGAAGGAAGCGCTCGATGCGGGCGCTGGAATGCTCCGGGCCCTGGCCCTCGTAACCGTGGGGCAGCAACAACACGACGCCTGAAAGGAGGTTCCACTTGGCTTCGCCGGAGACGATGAATTGGTCAATGATGGCCTGCGCGACGTTGGCGAAGTCGCCGAATTGGGCTTCCCATAAAACCAGCGTCTCGGGAAAATCGCGGCTGTAGCCATACTCGAAGCCGAGGACGCCGGCTTCGGACAGAGTTGAGTTATAGATTCTGCAATGGGCTTGCGTTTCGGAGATATTTTCCAGCGGAACGTATTCCTGCTCGTTCTCGATGTCGAGCAGGACCGAGTGCCGCTGGTTGAAGGTGCCGCGGCGACTGTCCTGCCCGCTCAGGCGGACTGGAGTGCCGTCCTTGACCAGACTGGCGAAGGCGAGAGCTTCCGCCATCCCGTAGTCCACTGGACGTTTGCCGGCGCCCATTTCCGCGTGCTGCTCGAGCAACTTCTTTACTTTGGGATGAATGTGAAAGTCAGAGGGATAAGAAGTCAGCCGTTGGGTGAGTTGATGCAACTCCTCCAAAGGCACAGCAGTTTCTACTTCGTATTGCGGCTTGTGACGGCCCCCAAAGAATGTGTCCCAATAATCCGGCAACTGCCGCAGGCTGGGTTTTTTCCGCAAACTGCCGGCGCGTTGCTGTGCTGCCTCGAGTTCGGCTTTGATCGCGTCGGCGCGCGATCGCGAGTCTTCAATATCGACGTCTTCGGCGTAAATCTCCCAGAGCGGCGGATGGTCTTTGATGGCTTTATAAAGCCGCGGTTGGGTGATGGTCGGATCGTCCACTTCGCTGTGACCGTGGCGCCGGTAGCCGATGAGGTCGATGACTACGTCGTTGGCAAAAGTGTACCGGTAGTCCAGAGCCATGCGTCCGACTCGCACGACCGCATCAACGTCTTCGGCGTTCACATGAAAAATCGGAATACTCTGGCGGCGGGCAAGCTGCGCCGCAAAACGGGACGAGTGCAACTCGGACGAAACCGTGGTGAATCCGATCAAATTATTGACGATCACGTGGACCGTCCCGCCGACGCTGTAGCCGGGGATGTCGGCGTAGTTGAGTGTCTCGGCAAAGACGCCCTGGCCGGCGAAGGCCCCGTCACCATGAACTAACAGTGGAAGAAACTGCCGGCTGCCGCCCGGGCCAGCGCGTTCCTGCTTGGCGCGGACGCGCCCGACGGTGACCGGATCAACGGCTTCAAGATGGCTGGGATTCGAGACCAGATGAATGTGAATCTTCGCGCCGCCGCGGGTGACGTATTCGCCGGTCGCACCCATGTGATACTTCACGTCGCCGCCCCCGAGAACGCTGCGCGGATCAACATCTTCGAATCCGGCGAAGACTTCTTCCGGCGCTCGTCTGGCGACGTGCGTGATTACATTGAGGCGGCCGCGATGGCTCATGCCCATCACCAGTTCTACCGCCCCGTGTTGCGCTGCGCCTTCGAGAATCTCATCCACCAGCGGAATCAGGGCGGTGACGCCTTCGAGTGAAAACCGTTTGGTTCCCAAATATCTTTGCTGCAGCACCAGTTCGAACAAGTCGGCACGGATCAACAGATCGAGCGCGCGTTCCTGATCAACCGCCGGCTGCGGCCCTTCCAGCCGCTCTTGAATCCAGCGGCGACGCTCAGGATCGGGAATGTGGGTGAATTCGGCGCCAATGGTTCCGCAATATACGCTGCGGGCTTCCTGCGCGAACTCGGCCTCGATTTGCAGATCGGGGACCGCTACCGGCTGCAGGAAACCTAGAGGATCGAGGTCGGCTTCCAGGTATCCCCATTGGCGAAAGAGGTCAAAAATCCGTTCACGCTCGCTGTTGGGAGCTTCCATTATTGCTACTGCGTCGCCGGATGAATCGCCGGTTTTGAGCTGTCGGGTGGGCATAAGGGCACTTATAGGATAAAGGATGTGCTCGGTGATGTGCTGGGTTCAGAAGTAACTTTCGTAAAGAAAAAAGCGGCAACCGGAATTATTCCGATTGCCGCCCTGCTGGCAGGTGAGAGAGAGATCAGTGGTGGCCGAAGCTGAAGGCGTCGAACAAGTCGTCAATGGCTGGACTGTTCAGGGGGACGTAGGGATCGCTGGTCGCCGTCACCGGATTGGGGTCGTTGTCGCGGCTGCGGCCTGTCAGAGGGCCGAGGCCGAAGTTCCGCTCAATGAACTTGGTTAGCGACACATGGTCTGCGTAGCTGTGGTTGACGTTGCCTCCCTTAGTAAACGGAGACACGATGATCAGCGGAATGCGGGTGCCATCGCCGAAGAAATCGAGCGGTTGAACGTAACCGGAATCGTAGTAACCGCCGCCCTCGTCGAAGGTGACAAAAATTGCAGTGTTCGCCCAGGTTTCAGGGCTTGCCTGCACTGCGTCAATTACTTTCTTCGTGAATCCCTCAAATAAATCTAGTTTTGAGGAAGCTGGATGCCCATCCGTGGGCCAGCCCGGTTTAATGATCGAGACGGCTGGTAATTGCCCGGCCTTTACGTCAGTGTAAAAGTTGGACAAGTCTTGAATGTGAGCGGTTCGGAGCGAAGCATCTGTCATGATTCTGGTTTCGTACTGGAACGGGTTGCAGATGTTGCAATACGTGTCCAGCAAGCTACCTGGACTTGGAACGTCCACGTTCCAGCCGTCTCCGTAATACTTGAACGAAACGCCTTTATCCAGCAATGCGTCGCCGATGCTGCGCACTGAGGTCGGTGGAATGGTAAACGGAGAGGTTGCAGGATTAACCGCGGTGCCGTCTGCGTTGTAGCCAGGGTTGTAGTTGTTCAAAAGGTAGTAGTGGCCAGCTTCGCAGTTGGGGTTGATGCCCAGCGATTGAAGATAGCTCACGACTTCGGACGCGCCGGGTTGGCCGGGAGTGCCGCAGTCGCTCAAGCTACCGCCGCCTGATCCAGCGGAACCGCCGTAGCCATCCGAGGTGTACCAGTTGTTGGTACCGGGCTGGGGATCTGGGTTTTCAATCTGGTTTGCGGGAGGGGGCATGGCATTTCCATTGCCGTCGCTGTACCAGATGCCATCTGCAAAGCCGAACAGAATGTGATTGAGTCCGGTGCCGCCCTGGCCTGACTGATGGAAGTTGTCGCTCAGCGTGTACTTGTCCGCCAGGAACTTCAAATAAGGAGCGTCTCCCTGTTGCACGTTGTAGAACTCCATGGCAGTGGAGCCTTCGCCGGTAGAAATGAAGTCAGTTGGCGGCGAGGTCGAGCCACTAGAGCCGTCGCTGCCTGCGCCGATGGTGACCTCCACCCATGGAAACAGATCAGATAGACATCCGCTGGGGTTCTGCGCCGTGGCATGACTCACATCACAGTCCAGCTGCTGCCACATTTGATAGAAGCGATGAACCGGGCTATTCGTGTAGTCGTCGTACTTGACGCCGGGGGTGAGTTGGAACGCGCCCGATCCCAAGTTGTTGACGTTGGGAATGCGAGTGTCAATATCCACGTACGAGTTCAGGCCGGTGCCGCCGGTGGTCAGGAATTTGTAATAGCTGTTGGGCAGAGCGAACGGCTCGAATTGTTTGGCCACGTTGATGCTGGGGAAGTATGGAGTTTTCGCTCCGCCGGCAATCACGGGAGGAATGTTGGTGTACAGGGCTTTGCCACCCGGGCTGAGCGAATAAGTTGTGGTATCCGTAGCGCTGAACTGGGCGGAAAGCGAGTAGTTGGGTCCAGGTGTGCCGTCGGAGTTAACGATCCCTTTGGAGAGGAGATTGGACACGGTTTCTCCATGCTTGGGCACATAGGTGGCGAAGACGTGGTCAAAGCTGCGATTCTCGCCGATGATAATGATCACGTGTTGAATGGGCGATCCTGAGCTTTTCTTCGCGCTCCCGGGGCTTTTGGCGTTCAGGAAAAGTGGGGTTATGGGGTTGAGGACAGTAGCGAAAAGTGCCGCCGTCAATCCGGCATACTTTACGCCGGCTTGAAGCATATTTCTAAACCGCATTGAATCCTCCATGAGGTAGTTTTCTCCCCTGGAGGAGCAGCTTACTGATCGGTTGTGAAGGCAAGATGAAACGCAGTTTGAACGGCGGTTAAATTCCGTGCTCTCTTAGGCCCGAAATACCGGAATCACTTGAGGAAAACCACCAGCAATCTGCCGTCGGAGTCATAACCTCCGCCGCTGGCGTTCTTGGCGTCCTGCACCGGGTTCGGAGGGAGATAGTAGGTCATACTCTTGGTTTTTCCTGATTTATCGAGGCTCTGGGCAATGTTTTCGCGCTCTCCGTCCACGGCGGGATCGATTTTGTGGGTGAGTTTGCCGGTGCGAACGTCTTTTTCAAATCCTATGTCGTGAGTTCCTGCTCCCACCCAAACTACTTCGTCATTCCAGGTGAACGGCGCTTTCCATAGCCGGAAATGGTGGCGGGTGGCTGCTACCGCAAACGCCTGGGCTTGCTCGTAGCCGAAATCCTGCATGCGATCGAACAGATACAGGTGGCTCATCGGCATCTGTAAATAATCCTTCTTCTCGTAGGTGTCCATGATCGCCTTTAGTCCGGATTCCTTAGTGTCCAAGTCGGCGAGATGCCAGTCGGCAGCGTCGAGCGCAGCCTGGACGCGATCCTGACTGCCGATGATGACGAAGTTAACCATGTCACCCAGATTGCCGAGATGGTCGTGCACCCGGCGCGGAAGTCCGTCCAGGTGCTGGCGCAGATCGGAATCCAAAATTACGGTGGGGACTTTCAGGCTTGCCGAACCGCTGGACGACGAGGGAGTAGCGGCATTTCCGTTTTGGTTGATCGCATTCGAGGCCGGTGTGGTATTCGAAGACGCAGAGCTGCCCATCTGGCCCGTGAGCCATACCTTCGCGGCAGAGGATAGTTGGTCCTTGGCGTTGCGCGGCTGCGCGGTAGCCTGATCGGCCGCCTGGGCGTGCGCGATCTTGACCTTCACGGCGAAAGCGCAATCGGACTTCTTCGTCTGGTTCAAACCGAGGAACAAGTGGCCAGCGGCGTCGCTGCGAAGCTCACGGCTACTGCTCACCAACAACGGAGTGGCATTTTCGGACATTCTGGCAATCAATGCTCCCGCAGGAGCATCGGAGAGTGGAAGCTTATCGGAGGAAGATGAGGCTGCGGTACCCTGGGGTGCGCAGTTGGCGTCCGGCCCGGACTTTGCTTCTGCGGTGAAGGTGAGCGTGTCGCCGACGGACAAATCAACGCCGGTGTCGGTCCAAGACTGAGAAGCGGAAATGGTGAAGGAATACTCGGCGGGACTTGCCGGGGCAGTCTGACCGGTTGCGACCAAACTGCCGCACAACAGCACAAACACGGCGGTAGAAAAGCGAGCACTCTTCAAGGCATCCTCCAGGAAGAACGGCCAAAGATGCCCCGCATTATCGCAAAAAACTCATTCGCACGGAAAAAGCACCCCGGGGAAGGTCCCGTGAAGCTTCGCGCGCGGCTGAAGCGACCCTTACCAGTGACGCTGGTTCACGGCCAGCGCTTGGCGCTGTCCTCCCATCCCGCGGCACGAGCGGTCGGCTGCGCCGCTGCTACTTGCGGCTGCGGGATCCGAATTGGTTGCTGCGGAGCAGGCGTGGAGGTTGCCAGCGTCGGCTTCGCGGTTGCAGTATCGGAAGTGGCTTCATTGCCGTCGGAAAGCAGAGGAGCCGCTACGCGCAATGCCTCCACTTCTTTTTCCAGCCGCGCCAGCTCCAGTTCTTTCTGCCTCAGAACTTCATAGACATTCTTCATACCGGGGCACCTGTTAGAGAACACATTTGTGAGAAACAATTGATCGCAACTTTATGCAGCTACAAGGAATTTGTCAAGAAGTAAGCACACAATCGATACCGCTTAATACAATCGGCCCAGACCCGCATGGTGTACTCTCATCTGAATGCGACTCCGGTTTGCACTGCCCTTGATTTGCTGGTTCCTGGCCCTGGTACCCTGCTCAGCCCAAACCGCCGGCCCCGCCCCTGACGACTACTCTGGGATGTACTCCTTTTTAAAAGAAGGCGAATTCGTCCAGATCACGATTGAGGACAAGGGATCGGTCAGTGGCTTTATCTCGAGGTTCGGAGATTCGGAAAGCGACCGCGGGACGTTTCTGAATCAATTCTTCAAGTCGGGGAAGTGCGAAGGAATCAAGTTAAGCTTCACCACCGATAGCGTTCATGGCGTGTGGTTCACGTTCGAGGGCAGTTTTGGCAGGGGTCCCGGGAAGAAGCCGGAAGAGGAAGGCTACTACCTGCTGCGGGGCGCTTTGACCCGCTTCTCGACCGCCGCGGAGAAGAAGACCGTCTCGCAGATCACGCAGGTGGAGCTCAAGTCTTTTCCCAGAGACGCCAGTCCGCCCCAATAATTCCGCTCACACTGTGGAAGACCTCATGTAGCGCTGGATCTGCTCTTCCGTGGTACGCCACGACGACGCTGGGTCGGCGTAGAACGATTTGTACCACTCGACCGTCCAGGCGATGGCGTCATCAAGCGGGAGGGCCGGCCGCCAGCCGAGATAGGTGTGCGCCTTGTGGGCATTCAAGCGAAACACAGGCTCCGCTGGCGACGTGTTTTCATCTGGGGGAAAGGCTAGTTTCCCCGCGCCCCAATGCTTGACGAAACTCTCCGCTAAGTGCCGCACCGCAATCGCGTCTTCATTTCGCGGCGCAAAATTCCACGCTCCGGAAAAAGCCTGGCTGTGCTCGTACAGTCTCTGCGCGAGCAGAAGGTGGGCTCTGACCGGCTCCAGCACATGCTGCCACAGTCTCACCACAGAACCTTGCTGGATCACAATCTGCTTTGCGGCGGTGATTCCACGCACGATATGTGGCACCAGTTCGCCTTCGGCCCAGTCGCCGCCGCCAATCACGTTTCCAGTGCGCGCCGTGGCAACGGCAGTTCTGCTGTCATGAAAAAACGCCCCGATGTAGGCAGAAGCCGCCAACTCCGCGCAGGCGGCGCTCGAGCTGTAAGGATCGTGTCCGCCGAGCGAGTCTTGCTCGCGATGGCCCCAGAACCAGTTGCGGTTTTCGTAGCATTGGTCGCTGTTCGCGACCACCACAGCGCGAACCGAGTCTATTGGCCGCGTCTCTTCAAGAATGTGAACCGTGCCCATCATGTTAGTAGCAAAGGTTTCCACCGGATTGACTTGCGCGTTAGAGGCGGGAACTTGCGCCGCGTAGTGAATGACGATTTCCGGCTGGAAGTCGGCAAAGACGTTAGCCAGCGCCTCGCGGTTACGCAGATCGCCGAAAGTGGAAGTCATGCCGCGGTCGAGAAGTGTTGCATCAAAGAAATTCGGCCGGGTGGAAGGCGGAGGGCCATAACCGGCGACCTTCGCTCCCAGCAGCTTCAACCATGCCGCCAGCCATCCGCCGGTGAATCCGGTGTGGCCGGAAATCAGAACTCTCTTTCCCTTATAGAAGTCAGCCAAGGGGTGCGGCATCAGCGTAGCCAGAAAATAATTGCGGCGGCGAGAGCGGTCACCAACAGGCTGGCGATGGTGTATCCATGAGCGTCGATCCAGCTTTCCTGCTTCGCGATCGCGAACATTTCGGCTGGAGGATTGGCATCAGCCTTCGGATCGTTTTTCGGATCATCCCGATGCTTCTCGCAATCCAGGCAGAGCGTGCGTACTCCTGAAACCGGGAAGCCGCAAGCAGTGCAGGCGTGAACGTCTGCGGGGGCCGGTAACTCGGAGTTTTCTGGCGGGGACGGGTCCGATGAGGATGGTTCTGGCGCATGCCACAGTATTGGACCTGGGGGTACCGCAGGATCTTCGAGTTTGGCTTCACCGATCAGGTTCTCAGTGTGCTCGGCTGCATCCCGATGCTCGAGCGCAGTGCTGACCATGGCCGATAGCCGGATGACAGTCTCAACGTCAGCGTCCTCGAGTGTGCACACCCCCGGTGCGAGCTCGAAGAATCCCACGACTTTCTCGTCCCTGAACAGGGGTACGACGAGATGAGAGCTTTTACCCGATACCTCGATGGAAAGACGCTCCCGTGAAGGCCGGGCTGCTTGGTTTTCGTGGGATTGTGGAGGGACGGGCGGTGACGTCCGGTGCTCCATGATCCCGAGACCAAGCGGATATCCAGTGATGTCAGCAGTTGCGCCGATTTCTGGAACCAGGCTTCCGGCGGCTGCACAATAAACAAATTGCCCGTCTTGCTCGAGAGCGACAGCCACGCCGGCCGCGGCGGTGAGGAAGCGCGCTCGCTCCGCCAGCAACTGTACCGAAGCATGGAATTCCAGCGCCGTCGATTGTCTTAGAGACAGGAAGACCGGTGCGCCCGAATCTGCTCCGGACTCGCCAATCAGGTCGCCAACGGCTTCTGTTTTAGCTCCTAAATTCATCGAGAACTAGGCGGAGTGTCTCAATCGGCCTCGAGCGGTGTCAAGAACGAACCGCAGACGGACCTGTCGAAAGTCACAGGGCCGCCGCCGTCCCAAAAGGCCCTGGGACAGCCTTCCCTGAAACCACGCCTCCCGAATCGGGACGCTTACTAGATCAGGACCCGCAAGTGTTTGCGGATGCGCCCACATGCTGGTGTAACTAGCGTCCGATGTACCCATTGTGACCGACGTGTTGTGCCCAAATTCCGCGAAATATACAACCGGTCGTGGCCCGCGGCCCAACCCTTTGGCCGCGGCGCTTCGCAAGCTGCAGCATGCGGTGAATCAGTGCCAGGACGTGATCTTTTTCACTGGCCCCGGTGGCTTGATAGAACGTGTCAACCCGGCTTTTGAGGAGCTGACCGAGTATTGCTCCGTGGAAGCCGTCGGCCAAGACCTGAGCTGGATCGCCGCCGAAGGCCCAAAGTCAGAGTCCTATCGCCGGATTTGGGAGCAGGTATTCCAGGGAAGAGCGTTCCGCGGGAATCTGCAGGTCCGCCGCAAACAAAGGGACGCACTTGAACTGGATGTGCTCATCGCGCCGGTACGGGACAGAAAAGGGCGCATTGCCAGCCTGTTGTTTACTGGCAGAGACACTAGCGAAAAACGCGAACTGGAAACCCAACTCAAACAGGCGCGAAGAATGGACGCTATCGGTACCCTGGCCGGGGGTGTCGCCCACGACTTCAACAACATGCTCATGGTGATCAGCGCCAACCCCGAACTGGCGCTCGATTCCCTTCCCAAGGAACACCGGTTGTGGCGCCACTTACAGGAAATCCTTGCCGCTTCGCTCCGCGCTTCTGACCTGACGCGGCACCTGCTCGCATTCGGCCGAAAGCAGGTGCAGCGCATGCAAGTGTTCAGCCTCAACTCGGTGGTGGAGGAGGCCTGCAGGATGCTGCCCTGTGTGATCGGAGAAGACATTGAGATGCGGGTTGCACTCGGCCGAGATCTGGGACGGGTCAAGGCTGACTCCGGGCAAATCGAGCAGGTGCTGCTCAACCTGGCAATCAACGCCCGCGATGCCATGCCGCATGGCGGAAAACTGGTCATAGAAACACGTCTTTCAGACGGACGCGATAACGGCTTCGGTGAGCATTCCGCGAATCCCGCGAGTGCATACATTGTGCTGACCGTCACCGACACCGGTCTGGGGATCTCGGACGCAGATCTACCCCCGGATTTTCGAGCCGTTTTATACCACGAAACCCGAGGGCTCAGGCACCGGTTTGGGGCTGGCGATGGTTTACGGGATAGTCAGGCAGAGCGAGGGTTTTATCTCGGTCCACAGCGAGCCTGGCACGGGAAGCACATTCAAGATATATCTCCCGGTAGCGGCGCCGCCGGTGCCCGAGACGGCCAGTCCTGATCCGGTGGAGACGACCGTACACGGGGGGTCGGAAACCCTGCTGGTGGTCGAAGATGAAGATGCGGTGCGCCAGTCCGAGGTCGAGTTTCTCTCCACCATTGGCTATACGGTGCTGTCGGCCGCAAGCGGCAGGGAAGCCCTCGAGCAGGTCAGAGGGCGGGCAAAAAACACGATTGATCTAATGATCACGGACGTCGTGATGCCTAAAATGAGTGGCCCAACACTGGCGGCAAAGCTCGCCTCACTCAGCCCAGATCTGAAAGTTCTGTTTGTCTCGGGGTATGCGGATGATACGATCCAGCGAAAGGGTGTTCCCAACCTCACGAGTGACTTTTTGCAAAAGCCCTTCCCGTTGCGGTCACTGGCCAGAAAAATCCGCGAAGTGCTGGAACCAACTGGCATGGCACGCGCTGCCAGCGTTGCGGGAACTGTGTAATCCATTCGCTCTCGTATAATTGCTTTCCAGCATGGTCTTTTCAGTTGCGCGCCGCGATTCTGGCGCCGATCACGAAATTTCCGCCTCGCCGCCTGCGATGGCGAACCTCCGCTACTCGTCGCTGGGCCTCATCCTGCTGTTGTGGGCAGCAATTTACTTGGCCGGCATTTTTACTCCCCCTCTACTCGACGATGTGGACACTATCCACGCCGAAGCCGCTCGGGAAATGGTCCTCCGCCATGATTGGGTGACCCTTTACACCGACGGAATCCGCTATCTGGAAAAGGCCCCGCTTATGTATTGGGGAGTGGCCGCCAGCTACAAAATATTTGGCGTCCATGACTGGAGCACGCGGCTTCCGCTGATGCTTGGGGTCTTGGCCCTCTTGCTGGCGACGTATGCCGTGGGAACACGGGCCTACGGGGAACGCGGCGGGTTTTATTCTGCGGTGGTTCTCGGGACTTGTCTGGGGCCGTACATTTTCACGCGCTTTCAAATCCCCGACACCATTGTCGGTCTGTGGCTCACGCTGAGCGCCTTCTTCTTTCTGCTCTCGCTCGAACGGGAGAAGCCTTCCCGCTGGGTGTGCTGGGGACTTGCCGCCACCTGCGCGCTAAGCGTGCTGACTAAAAGCCTGATCGGGCTGGTATTTCCCCTGGGTACGATTTTTTTGTATTTGCTCATCACAGGAAACCTGCGCCACATCTTGCGGCTGCGATTACTGTCCAGCACTCTTGTGTTCCTTGCTATCGCTGCGCCCTGGCACATTCTGGCCGCGCGTCACAATCCCAGCCAGGGAGCAGTGAAGGGCTTTCTGTGGTTTTATTTCGTCAACGAACAGTTCCTGCGTTACGTGAACAAGCGTGTTCCTCCGGGTTATGACACGGTGCCGCTGGTTCTGTTTTGGGGGCTGACGGTGTTGTGGCTCGCACCCTGGATGGTGTACCTGCCGCAAGGCCTCAAGCAGATTCCGCGGCGATGGCGCGAATTCCGTGTACAACTCAGTTCCGCGCAGCGCGCCAGCATTTTCTTATTGCTTTGGGCGCTGGTGATTGTAGGGTTCTTCTCCTTCTCGACTCGGCAGGAGTACTACACCATTCCCGCTGTCCCGGCGCTGGCCCTGCTTATCGGCGGCTGGCTGGCGAAGGAAGCTGCGTCGCCCGAGTCCGAATCTCGCGCCGCCAGAATCTCGTCCTGGGTATTATTTGCGATGGTGGCCCTGGGTTCGATCGTGGGGGTTGTGCTGCTGTTCTCCTCCAGGGCGCCCGCGCCCGGCGCCGATCTCGCGGACCTGCTGCGGAAAAATCCGCAGCAGTACGATCTTTCACTCGGACACTTTCTCGACCTTACGCCTGAAGCTCTGGGAATGTTCCGGCCACAACTGATCGGCGCCGTGGGTTCACTTTTTGTCGGGGCCGGGGTCAACTTGTGGCTGCGCTACCTGCGCAAGCCGGAGCACGGAAATATGGTTCTGGCCGCGATGATGGTCGCGTTGCTGGCCTGCGTGCACGCCGCTTTTGTCACCTTTTCGCCGGTTCTTTCGTCCCGGCAGCTGGCCGTCGCCATCGAGAAGCACTACCGGCCCGGCGATGTGGTGGTGATTGACGGCCAATATCATGAAGCCTCGACTCTGAATTTTTATCTCCGAGTGCCGGTGCAGGTTCTGCACCCGCCCAGCGGCAATCTCTGGTATGGCTCCAAGTTTCCCGACGCTCCCCGGGTCTTTGAGACTGAAGATTCGTTTGCGAAGCTCTGGAGTAGCCCATCCATAGTCTTTCTTTGGACCGATCAGGATAGCCCCAAAGAACTGAACGGGCTGCCGCAGCATTTCCTGGCGCGCAGTGGCGGAAAGTCGGTCTTCACCAACCGGGAGCTGAGTCGGTGATTCCTCTGTTTTGGCGCGTGCTCCTGGGGATCGCGACTTTCGGACTGATCAGCTCCAGCATTTTTCTGTTGCTAGTGCTCATCGCAGCCGCGCGTTTCAAGAAACGGGCCGACTCGGCACGTGAGTCAGTCCTGAACGTCTCCACCGATCTCCCGCCGGTCACGATCCTCAAGCCGGTGCACGGCATGGAAGAGCGTCTCGAACAAAATCTGGAGAGTTTTTTCCAGCAGGACTATCCGGATTTCGAAATCATCATCGGCGCTCGCAGCGCGGACGATCCGGCGGTCACTCTCGCGGAAGAACTACGCCTTCGCTATCCGCAGGTGAAAAGCCGCATCGTGATCTCCGGCCCACCGGTCTGGCCCAACGCCAAGGTGTTTACGCTGGACAAGATGATTCCTCTGTCGCGAAATGATTTCTTCGTCATCACCTGCTGCGGATTTCTGGTCCTTGCTGGAGGCGCTGGGAATGTCGGTGGAAATGCCGTCCGGCGTGGTGGTGGCTGACATGCTCGAAGGAATTCGTTTCGCGCTCGGCCCCGCAGTCGCACTCCGTCGTGACGCTTTGGAAGCAATTGGGGGAATCGCCGCCACGGCGGATTACTACTCCGACGATTACGTGCTGGGCAACAAAATCTGGGGAGTAGGGTACAGCGTCATCTTTTCTCACCACTTCGTCTATCACGTGCTCACTCCGCGTCCCTTCCTCAGAACTCTGGGCGACCAGTTGCGCTGGATGAAGAGCACACGCCACTCCCGCCCCTGGGGCCATGTCGGTACCGGGCTCACTTTCGCCATGCCTTTCGGCGTGCTCGGATTCGCTGCCGCTGCGGCCCTAGGAAATTTGCGTCTTGCTGTAGGCTTGCTCGCGACTGCATTTCTCAATCGCATGATTCAGTCCATTGTTGTGGGATGGGGGCTGCTTCAGGACCCGCGCGCGCTGCGCTTTTGCTGGCTGTATCCGCTGCGCGATTTTCAGGGATTTGTGGTATGGGCGGCCAGCTTCCTCAGCCGCGATTTTTATTGGCGTGGGGAGACCTATCGCTTTACGTCCGGCGGGAGGATCATCGCCCAGGACCGTGAGGCCGCGACGACTAATCCGCGCTGACGAAGTTGAGTTGCGGAGAAGCTAGGATTTCCGTTCAACAAAACGGACTACACAAACCTTCAATCGCTGCGCGTGAGCTTCCCATTCTTCAAATGAAAAACCTCACCGCGCCAGACAATCTTGCTTCCCACCAGCCCTCCTAGCCAAATCAAAACCGCCAGAAAATCGCGGACGGGAAGCAGCCAGAACCAGCGCACGAATTCGCGGTCACGCAATACCAGCCACGCCGTGACTAGCGCCATGGCTGCGCGAGCGGTCAATGCGGCGGCAAGCAGTCCCCAAGCCCAACTCGCTCCACCCGCCACGACTAAGGTCAGGACTGCCCAAGGCAAGGTGAAAGTGAAAAGCAATCCAGCGTAGCCGCCCGGCCGCGAGGCCCGAATGGTACGCGCCCATCTGAGCTGGTGGGAAAGGAACCCAGAGAGATTGTAAGCCGGCAAGTAGGTCTCAACCACAGATTCCGAGAGCTTCACTATCAAATTTCGCTGCGCAATCCGGCGTCCCAACTCGTAATCATCCGCAAGATAGTCGGCAATCGCCTCGAATCCACCGACTGCCTCCAGGTCGCGCCTGCGAAATGCCAGAGTCGATCCCAGTCCGAAGCGCAGTCCGCCTTCAATTTGCCGCGCCGCCAGAACTCCGGCCATGAAATCGGTGCTGATGCTTAACGACTCCAGCCTGGACGCCATCGTGTCTGCCGGAACTCCACGGTAGAGACAGGTGACCAGGCCGGTTTCCGGCGCTTGCAGCTTGGTCATGACTTGCCGCAGATAACCTGGTTCGACGCGGATGTCGCTGTCGTTCACCAGGATAAAATCGTGCGCTGCAACCGCCGCCATTTGCGCCAGGCTGCTGACTTTCCCATTCGCTCCGAGCTTTTTGTCGCATCGCACCAGCTGCATCCCGCGATCAGGAAATTCCTCGATCAGTTTCTCGACCACCGGGATTGCCGGATCTTCCGGGTGTGTGACGCCAAACAGAATCTCGTACTCCGGATAATTCTGCGCGCAGTGGGAACGAAGGCTGGCATACATTTCAGGATCAGTTCCCTTGAGCGGCTTCAGGATGGAGACCGGGGGTGTTGCCTTCGATTGCGGAGCGGAGTGTCTCCGGTGCGAGGCAAAACGTCCGCCTGCCCAGATGCAGAGAGCGCAGTACAGCACACTCACAGTGGCAACAAGCGTCGAAATGATGAGCGAAATGTTCAGGAGCTTAGCGATCATCGGTGGAGGGTCAATTGTGCACTGGCAGAGGAAGCCGGTGCAAACCACGCGCTGACAGTCGCAGAAGCGAAGAGCTAAAACAATAAGAACTGTACTTACGTCTCCATCGCTATGTGGCACACGCGTCCCACTAGACACTCGGAGACGCTCTCCCGGTCATCCACCGGCAAAACTTCGACCGCGCAGGTGCGGTTGTGAGGACGGAGCACGATGCTTTTACCTGCCAACTCCACGTACCTGATCTTGGACACACCCTTCGCGTAAACCGCATACATGTTCAGCTCACCCTTGCGGTAGGGCTGAAGCGAGTTGTAGTGGCGGTCAATCAATAGCGTCGCGCCTGGTAGAAGGCGCGGATACATGCTCATGGCGTCGCTGTCGGTCTTGACGACGACAAAGCGCTCCCAGTCGCCGCGTTTCCCGTGCATCTCGGGACGCAGCTTGCGCAGAAAACTGCGCTTGAATTTCTGAATTTCGCGCACGTTCATGCTCATCACCAGCGGTTGGGTGGCCGCGACGGCGCTCTCCACCACGAAAATGTTGTCGAATTCGTCGTCACTGGGTGGAGGAATGCTGGCGCGCTTATTAACTTCAGCTGGATCGAGCAAGTCGAGAACGGATAGGTGTTGCACGTTCAGCACCCGGTCCATGCCCTCCAGACTGAGGCTTCGCTTGCGGTTCAGGAAATTGGAGATGTGCGCCTGCTTGAAGCCGGTCTGCTCCGCCAGCTTCAGGCCGGTGAGATCTCCTTCATCAATCCTTTCCCAAATGGTCTTGCGCAGGTTCTCTTGCAGGCTCTTGAATTTCATGTCCGCAGTATAGCAGATGGCTATTGCGCTGGGCATAAGATTTGCTTACTTCTGCAGTCGCCCGTCTGGTCGAGGAAGCCTCCAGGGTTTTCCTAAGGACGAAGCCGCTTTTCCACAAGGGAAATGACTGCTGCGCGCACGGCAAATACATTATGGAGGTCCAAATGCAAGATGGGCAAGGGAATGCGGCTTACTTTGACTAGCAAAATCTTAGAGCTATACGATCAGGCACGCGATATAACAAGTCGCTGGTCTCTGAGGGGAGAAAGCAGGGCAGTCTCATGTCGCAGTTGCCAGGAGAAGTGGAAGAAAAAGGTTTTGTTGAGTTTCGACGCAAAGTTCGTGCCGCCGAGGTGCTTTCCGCCGCCATGGAGCGTCTTCTGACGCAGATCCAGTTCAGCGGACGGGTCAACGTAGTGGTGCACAACGGCCGGGTGTTGAAGTCCGGATACGAGGAAGGATACTTCCGCCGTACTGCCACTTGAACCGGGCGGCCTCCCGCCACGCAACATAACTAAATAATTCCAGACAGGTCGTCGTAAGAGAAACGTGCCCTGTGATCCGGGAAACCGGCACAGGGCTTTTTTTGTTTTGCAACCCAAATTAGGGAGGCATCACATGGAACCTCTAGAAGCTGGCTCAATTCAGTTGGAACTCAAGTATTGCGAACGCTGCGGCGCATTGTGGCTGCGGCCCAAAGGCTCAGATCTGCTGTTCTGCGCGGGTTGCGCGCGGGCGATGGCCGGACTGATTCCCGGCTTGCGCCTGGCGCCCCGCCGTCGCGGAGCTCCGGGAAACGATCGTCTCACCCAAGTCGCATTCTGGAGCGAAGGAGGTAACGCATGAGCAGCACTCCTTCGCCTGACCCATCTGTCATGCTTGCTCCCCGGTCCGCAGAGCTTCTGCGCATCCGAAGTGGATGCGTCTTCGGCAAACCTACTCTCGGAGCGCGCGGCGGAACTCTGGCTGTACCGCTCGCGAACGGCCGCACTGCTCAGGCGTTATCCGCGGTTCTCGATTGAGGTCGGGAGACTGCCCTCCATTCTGGGCCGCGAATTGTTTCGCTCCAAGGTAACTTCCTACCGCATGTCCAGTTTCGAGGACGCGGTCATCTTTGTTTACGATGTAGAGCGCGCCCTCGCCCAACTGAACCCCTTCGCACAACTATTGATCGCAACGATTGTCTTCCAGGAATACACCCAGGATGAGGCCGCCGAGCACCTTCGCTGTGCGCGCAGGACTATCTGCCGGGAATTTCCAGAAGCCCTGGACCGGATCTCGGAGCTTTTTCTTGAAGGCGGACTACTGAACCGGCTTCCTTGCGCGCCTGTGGAAAATTTTTGTCAAGGGGGTGCGGAGGGCGATTTTCAATTAAGTGATTGCAAACAGGGCGAATAAATTTATGCAAAGTATGGCACAATTTCCTTTTCAGAATGCTATTCTGAAAATAGAGAGCAAGAAAAAAGAGCGCGCCCCTGCGGCGCGTTTTTCTTTTTGCCTACACATGGCCCCATGCCGAAAAAAGGTCTTGACCCGCAGGTAAATCTTTTTACGCTGCGCCGCCAGATTACAGATCTGGTGGCCCAGAATGCGGTGGCGATGGTGCAGCAAGCCATCGACGCGGTAAATGAGGAAGGCCAGTATCAGGCGATCAAATACCTATTTGAGATGATCGGTCTTTATCCGGCATCGGTAGAGGATGAAAGCCCGGTCGGAGATTCGCTGGCCAGAACGCTCCTGGACCGCCTCGGGCTGTCCGAAGCCATGCCAGCAGAGCCGGAGCAGCGGGAAAAAGAATTCACAGCGTCCAATCCCTTAAAATGAAATCCATCTCGTGGCGGCCTCCGAGACTTCATCTCTCGGCGGCATTGGAACGGCAATCGAGAACTTTGGCGTCCAGGCAATTGTTCGCCGGGGAGGCGGGCATGGCGCGGACGAGACACGGAAACCTTGGGATGGACATGACATGGGTGACGGGACGAATCGCGTTGGGCGGCGGCATTTGGTCGGCGGACAACATGGCCGCGGTGGCCCGCGCAGGCATCACCCACATCATTGATATGCAGATCGAGTTTGACGACACCGCGCTGGCGGAACCGCATGGGATCGAAGTCCTGTGGAATCCGACGGACGACGATTTTCAGCTTAAGCCGCCGGAACTGTTTCAGCGCGGCGTGGATTTTGCCCGCCAGGCCCTCGAAAACGACGACGCGCGTTTGTTCATCCATTGCGCCGCCGGAGTCCACCGCGCTCCCATGATGACGCTGGCGGTGCTTTGTGCCCAGGGTTGGGAACTACAAGCCGCAATGGCAACCGTTTCGTCGCGCCGTCCATTTGCGGATTTCGCTGAAGTGTACGTCAGCAGCGTCGAGAAGTTTTTGCAGCAGCAAGTGACGCAGGAGATTGGCAAACCACTCATCGAGTAAGACCCCGAACCTCTCCACGGTTCATTCAGACTCGGAGGATTTAGACTTCAAATTGACAACCTCCACGGCACCGGTTTGCGCGACTACACCACCGCCATTGACGCCGCGCACGCGCCGCGTATCATCCGCAAACTGAACGAGGCGTCCGAGCTGCGCTTTACCCTGCTGCAGGATGACCCCAGCTTCGTGGTGCCGACTCGGGGCGCGCGCGTGCTGCTGGGGCGGACCAACGGGCAAGATGTTTTCACCGGTTACATCATTGCCTCGCCGGAGTACGAGTATCTGGGATGGGGCATTCACGGCCCCATGTACCGCTACAACATCGTCGCGAAAAGCGACGATACCCTGCTCGACGAAAAGCGCCTGACGTCGCGAAGCCCTTTTGTGGCCCGGAGGGCGGGTGACGCACTCCGGCAGTTGACCGTGGAGGCCATTCCCAGCGCATTCGACCTCAGCGCAGTTCAGAATCTGGACTCGTTGCCATCTTATCCGCCGGACCCCCAGCTGCCGTGGTCGAAACACGCGGCCGCCATCGCAACCCTGCCGCGCGGCAGCTTTCGGATGATGAACGGCGCTTTGGTGTTTGCCCCGCTGGGCGCCGCAATCTGTTCGCTCGATGAAGCGGACGCGAAATTTTCGCCGCAGGGACTTGCGTTGCAACCGGTGAATTCAATCGTGAACGACGCGACTGTGGTGGGTGAGGTCGAGCCGCAAGATTTCGTGAAGGACTATTTTGTCGGCGATGGACTTACCACTCGCTACCATCTTTCGCAAACTCCCTTCACTCGCCTTAATAGGAGCATTTTCAATGAGGAATACATCGGCACTGCACTCGATTCCACACGCTGGAGCGTCGCCGACCCGGCAGGCGCAGTGAGCATCAGTGGCGGAAAGTTGCAGATCACGGGTGGGAATGGAAACGATGGAGCCACCACAGTCAGCTTCGTCGAGAACATAGAGCTCGGCGCGGCCTCAGTACTGCAGCACGGCGATGTGGTCTTCAATGCCCCATCGACCGGAATTCTCGGCGGACTTTACCTCGGAATCGTCTCACTGGCGAAATTGCATAGCGGGATTTCAGGTTACGCCTGCAGGGGGAGCCTCGGAGATCCAGGCTTTGTTGAACGGTGTCGCTGCAGGGGGTTCGCTGACCACGGTTACCGGTCATCATTATGTGCTCAGTACGCGTATCTACTCGCAGGAGATTTATCGCCAGCAGCAGATCTTTCACGGCGCAGCGTACCCGGCAGGCAGCGGGCTGGGCGGAGCGCAAGTGACCGCGAATGTGCGTATTGTGCTTGAGGTCCATGACATTGACCCCGCGAATCCCGCGACCATGGTTGCGCCCTCAACTGTGTTGTACGACGGCGTCCTTTCCAGCGCGCCGGCCTTCTGCACATACGCTCTGGCGAATTCCCCCACCTTACACTGTGCCATCGCGTTCACGCGTTTTATGCAGGCCGCCGATACCGAAGTTCGCAGTGCGTTGCCGGGACAGAGTTATCGCACCCGGCTGGTGGGACCGCTTTCCTCAGGGGGCGAGTGCAACATCTATTCGGGTCCGACGCTCGATTTCTTTAGCCAGCATGTCCCGGCAACTAACGAACTGATAGAAGTTCATTACCGGGGCGGAGGGCGGGCCATGGCGCGAGTGACTAATCCCGCGAGCATCGCCGCCGAGCAGCGTGGAGCTGACGATGGCATGCACGGCGCGATTCGGCATGTGAAACTACCACCGGCGCGCACCAGCGTGGACTGCGAGAACGCCGCGCTGGCGGTTCTGGCGGATGCGGCAACGGGAGGATGGACAGGCAAGTACGAAACCTGGAGCGACTTCCTTCCTGGAAATGTCCAGGACATTTTTCCGGGAGACGCTATCAACGTGAATGTTCCTTCGCGCTCGGCGGTATTCCAGGCTATTGCCACGGAAGTGCAGATTATGGTGCACGATTTCCGCAGTGAGCACAGTCTTTATCAGATCCAGTTGGCGGCGGCATTCGCGGAAAAACTGTCATTCGAATTCGACGCGACCAAAACCAGCGCCGCGCTCAACGTCACGCCGGTCACTAGCGCGCAGGTCGGGACCACGGTCCTTCCGGATCTGACCGCGGCCGCAGTCACGCTGGTGAGCTCCACGACCGCGAGCCTGGATGCCGGGGCGGCGGCGCCCTCGGGCGGAGGAATTGAAATTAGGTGGAGCGATTTTGGATGGAACCCGGCCAACGATCAAAATCTTGCCGGCCGCTTCACCACGCAAACATTCACATTTCCCCGCCTGGCCAAGGTGCAGGATTATTTTCTGGCCAGTTCGACGTGTCAGTGCCGCCAAAGTATTCTCGATACTCTGCAGCGCTCCACATTGATTACCCGTATTAGGTCCGGCTGCTAGCTCCTAGCTTCTAGCTGTTAGCAAGCCTTGGCTCGCGGGAGTCCCAATACTTGGTTGCTAGAAGCTAGTAGCTAACAGCTAGAAGCTTTCATTTATGTCTAATCGCACCGACGACGCCCAAACTCGCGACTCCGCGAATCATCCGCTGGTGATGCGGGTCAGCGAAAATGACTTCCAGTGCGAAGTGCTGGAAAAACTTGCCCGCCTGGAGGCCAAGATGGACATGCTGGTTGGCGGAGGACAGCCCGGGCGGATGACGGTTGCCGAGGAGAGGATCGAGAAACTGGAGCCCAGCGACATACGCCGCAGCGTTTACGACCGCTTGGTCAACGTCATCCTCACCACTGCGCTCAGCGCGTTGATTGCGTTTCACGACAAGTGGTGGAAATGGAAACCATCTGATGATCGGATGACCGGGTCATCGGGCGATCTGTATTTCACCCCGATTTCGTGGGACGTGGCGTTTGTCGGCACAGTCCCGGCTCATGGCGTTCGCTTCCACCCTCCGTGCGTTGACTGCACAGCTCGAGGTATGAAGAAGTAGAAATGTAGGCTGACGTTTGGATTGAACCCTCCGCACGTCGTAAAAGGAAGTCCTGAATGAACTGCAAGTTGAGCCCGACGATTCTGGCGCTGCTCACGCTTACCGGTTGTGCGGCTCACCACCCGAATGCTTTTCGCACCGTGCTGGATCCCAACTGGCTTTTAGCGCCCATCGTGATTGAGGACTGCGACCTATCGCGCGAACCTATGTACTGCCGCAAGGTCAAGCTCCGCTACCGCGCGGGCTGCGAGAAAATCGAAGTGATACAGGCAAAGAAATAAAACATCGGATCGAATGATCGGGTCGTGGCGATCTTTACTTCCCGATCAACCGATGGCGAGATCACCCGATAGTGTTTCCAACACCCGGTCTACTTCTGCTTCAGTGTTGTAATGAACGAATCCAATGCGCAGGAAACCGCCGTCCTTTTCCACGCCGAGCCGCTCGGTCAAGTTGATGGCGTAATAGTTGCCGTCCCAGGTGAATATGCCGCGCTCGCCCAGCCTGGTGGCGAGCTCGATCGGAGTGTGTCCATCGATTCGGATGGCGAAGGTCGGACAGCGCGACTCTGAATTGCCGATTCCGAAAAGTCGCACGCGGCGAATTTCGCTGAGGCCGCAAAGCATCTTTTTCATGAGTTCGCGCTCGTGCGTCTGGATTGCGCGATAGGCGGCTTGCATGGCGTGTCGCCGGTCGGAAACCTGCTCGCTTCGCCGGCCAAGCTCCGCGATGTATTCCACGCAGGCCGTGATGCCCGCGATGCACTCGTGATTCAGCGTACCCCACTCCCAGCGCTGCGGAACGGCGTTAGTGTTGGCGCGAACTTTATAAGGAGTAAGCCGCGCCATGTGCTCGCGTTTTCCGTACAGCACGCCCATGTGCGGCCCGAAGAATTTGTAGGTTGAACAGACCAGGAAATCGCAATCCAGTTCGCGGACATCAATCGGCCCGTGCGGCGCATAGTGGACGGCGTCAATGTAAGCCAGCGCTCCGGCTTCATGCGCCAGCCGGACAATCGTTTTCACATCGTTGATTGTGCCCACGGCGTTTGAGGCATAACCCACAGCCACAAGTTTGGTTCGCGGCGTGATCTTGCTGGCCAAGTCGTCCAGGTTCAGCATGCAATCTTGTTCGTGAATGTCGGCGAGCTGGATTTTGACTCCGCGCTCTTCTAGCGCCCGCCAGGGAGAAATATTCGCGTCATGGTCGAGATGGGTGAGGACGATTTCGTCCCCCAGCCCAAGTTCACGCCCGATTGCCCGGCTGATGGCGAAGGTCAGCGAGGTCATATTGGGGCCGAAGACGACTTCGTCGGAATCGCAACCCAGGAAATCCGCCATCGCCGCGCGTGCTCCAGCAATCACCTGATCGGTCTGGCGGCTGGTGGCGTAGGCGCCGCAGGTGTTCGCGTTGCTGGTGCGAAGGTAATCGGAGATCGCGCTAATCACGCGCTGCGGAACTTGCGTCCCTCCGGGCCCGTCGAGAAACGCGGCGGGATGGCCGTTCACGCGCTGGGAGAGAGAAGGGAACTGCGCGCGGACCCAAGCCAGATCGAGCGGGTTCTTAATCGTTTTCAAGGGCAAGGAATCGAGTATCGAATTCGACATTTCACCGCCAAGCACGCCGAGATCGCAGAGAAAATAAGAAATGGATTCCTTTGGGTTTGGGAGCAGAGAGTCTGTTGCCGAGATCCACCGGCCGTGGTCAAGAGGTGACAGCCGTTCTTCTCACCCCATCGTATTTGTATGCTCGGGCTGAATTTTGAGCATCACGCGCACCTCGCTAGGCTGGCGGTAAGGATATTTGTCGGCGCCGAGATATTTCTTCGCCATCTTGTCAATGTGCGCGTCGGCGCCCTGCTCAGTGATCTCTACCACGCGCCCGCGAATCTCCAGATAGCGATACGGATTGTCAGGATCAATAACCGCCAGCGCCACCCGGGGATCGCGCCGGATGTTCTTGTCCTTCTGCCGGCCCTTAGCGGTATTCACGATGACGAGCTCTCCCTCCAGGTCCACCCACACCGGCGTCACTTGCGGCTGGCCGTCGGGCATGAGCGTGCCCAGGCTGGCGAAAGCGCGTTTGCTGAACAGATCGCGGTACTTATCAGGAATGGCCATGAGTCCTCCTTGCTGAAACTAGACCGCAGCATTATAGAACGACGCGACGGGTGAGTGGGGGCGGGAGCCGTAGTCTTCCGCGGAGGGCGCCGCTGGTTCAGAACTCCACTAGGACGAACTTTGCGGGGTGCGGGCCGGCATTCGTGAGCTTGAAAGCAGAGCCTCCGGGCAGGATGCTGACGTCTTGGGCATTCAAATTGGAGGGTTTCATCCGACTCCCCCGGTCCTTGCTTGCGCAATTGCAGATCGGTGAGTGCAAGCAAGACGTGGTTAGGGCTGGAGATTGATAGTTCCGCTCCCGGAGCCAGTTGGGTTTCGAAGTGGTGAGAGCGCCGCCGCTAAAAGACACCGTCCAGGTGGGACAAGCCGGTGGTCTTCGGCTTCGGTATTTGGCCTTGAGGAGTGCGACGTCTGTGCACCAAACTCCGCGCCCCGCACCAATTCTCATGTGATTTTCACAGCTCGGAATATCGTTCTTCGCGCACGGTACCAATTCGGGAAATCCACAAAATCCGCGGAATTCGCATCTTCTTGATGTCATTGAACAATGGTTGAGCGGCCCCTTGCACCACTCCTGCTGCATGCCCCTGTGAACGGGCTGCACTTGATTGAAATTGCAGCACTTACAAATTGCTTTTTTCTATTGACCAAAAAAATGGAGGGTGTACAACAAGATCGTTCTTTGACAGTTTCTGAAGTTTTTCCGGTTGGTGCGGCGTCCGGGGGTCAAGCGAGGTCACCTTCGGCAGAAGGCAAGAGCGAAGCGTAAGAACATTGGGCAACCAAAGGTCTGGCGTTCAGCTCCTGCAAGATGACCGAAGGAGGGTTAGCAAGGCTCTATAGCAAAGCGCTGGTCGAGGAGAACAGGGGACCAAGTCAAAGGCAGGATAGAGTCCCGAAGGCGTTGAACTGATTTGTCCGGTTGGCGGTAAGCCCGGAGCCCGAGCAACGATCGCTAGGCTGCAGTCCGCAAGGATAGCGACCAAAGCAGGTCGGCGAGGGTCTAAAGCGAGCTACTGGCCGAGACGAATGAGATCGACATCACCGACGGGACTCTTATTTTTTGTGTTGCGCCGATCTTACTGCACCAATTGTCAAGGCCGGGGCATCATAGAAGCAGCAGCGCCATTCGTCTAGTAGGGAGCGGCCGGTCTTCGATTTGCTCCTCCCCCTTAAAGAGCGGCCATTTTGGGCTTCCGCACACGGAGGGCGCTGCCCTCTTTTTAGAAGGAAGTCAGAAGCCGGAAACAAAGTCAGAAATAAGAAGTCAGAATGCAGAAGTAAGATCAAAAGCAAGCCGGTTTTTATTTCTGCGTTCTGACCTCTCACTTCTGATTCTGTTTTATTTCTGCATTCTGACTTCTTACTTCTGCCTTCTCTCTAGACTTCTTTCTTCTGACTCGTCAGGGTTCCTGCGTCACTTGTTCATTCGCTGTCACTAGCCGCGCTCGAAAGATGCGATTGGACACCGGTTCTTCCCCGACCACGTCCACGTTGATCTGGTAGTTCCCTGGGGAGAGAGAGTCGCCGAAGGGGATCTCCTGGTCGCGGGTGTCTTTCTTCAGTGGGAAGTGCTGGTAGCCAATCGCGGTGGCCCGGCCAATGTCATTTACCGCTAGCACGATCACGGTGAGATCGAAGTCGCGTCCGGTGTCATTGGAAACCTTGATCGAGCCTTCGATCCGTTGGCCGTTCACATTTGCCTTGCGACCCCACTCAACCGCGAGCGGCGTTTCTATCAATAGTGTGAATCTCTTATGGAGTTGTTTTGGAGGACTATCGCTGTCGGCAAGCAGGACGTTGAATTCGAACTGGCCGGTTTCTTGCGGTGTGCCTGCGAACTCGCCATCGTCGGCCAGCTTTAACCCTGCCGGTAGTGATCCGCTGATCAGATGCCAGTGATAGGGCCCAACTCCCCCCGACGCCGGCAGTCGAAAGTAATATGGCTGCCACAAAGATGGCTTAGGAAGGTTCTCAACTGGAATGGACAGCGATTCAGAGCCGGATTGCCCGTAAGCGCACAGCGCTACCAGCAGAAATCCCAGTCCGCTCATCCTGCGAAGTTTTGCTCTCATCCAGGACTATAGGATCGCTCGTTTGGAAGGACTTTGCAGCAAAAATAGTGAAACGGCGTGCCCCCTAGTGCTGCAGTTCAATTGTCCCGGAGGTGTTAGTGAAGCCATCTACCTGCAAGGCATAGGCGTCTGACGCCGACGCCGCATAGATCACCAGATCCAGGCTGTTGTTGTTCAAATTCCCCACGATCCGTCCATTCGACGAAACCTGATACGTTCCCGTCAAGGGTCCGGGACTCAGCGCGCCAGATCCCGTGAGCGAGTCATTTGCGAGTTCCGTCAGCGCCAGTTTTCCAGAGCCATTAAATTGCAGGGGCCCGATCCGGGCCAACGTGCCTACGGAGCCGGTTACGGGAAACGACGTGAGATCAATTCCATCCATCACCATGGCAAACTGTCCGTTCATCGTGGCCGGGGAAAATGAACTCACCGTCTGCAGATCGGCAGTGCCATCCTCAACCTGTGAAGTGCTGTTGGTGAGGAAGAACGCTCGTGATGGGCTGACCATCCAGAACACTTGCCGGATGGCTCCGGAGTTGAGTGTCACTGCGACTCGCCCGTTGGAGCCTGTAGTGTAGCTGCCGGTTAGATTTCCGTTGGAGTAGGTACCGTTTTGCATCGAGTCTTCAACGCCCGAGATTGTTCCGGAACCAGCTGTAAACTGGCCTACGGTCGCGACTCCGTCAAAGAACTTGGAATCGTCGCCACGGCTCCCGAAGGCATAACTACCGGAGAGGCCGTTGCTCACGGCCCCGGTCTGGGCCTCGGCACTCCCCGCCGCGACTGCGCCGGAATTAATCACTAGTAGAGCCACTTTGCTGGTGTCTACGATGTAATAAACAAAACTGGTGGTCACACTAGCGTTGTCGGTGAAGCTTCCCAGGCCGCGTCCGAGTGTCGAGGGCGGGTGAAATACTCCAGCGGTCAGAGTCAACGAACTGTTGCCCGCGCCCAGAACGTTCTGGTCCATGCTGGAGGGGGACACCAGCGCGCCTCCGGAGACGGTCATAACCCCGACTTCTGAGGCTGGAGCTTGCCCCGATTGCGTGCTAATTGCTTGATGCAGACGAAACACGAAGGTCCCATTTGGAGTTGCGCTGATGGCTGTGGGATCCTGAAACTCAGCTAATCCCCCTCCGTCCGCAAAGACGTCGGCCTCCATCAGGTAAACCTTGGCCGAACTGGTCAACGTTATCGCCAATGTAATCGGGCCGAGGGAAGGAGAGAAAGAAGAAGAGAACGCGGAGTTGTTGAGCGTGATGAAACCTGTTCCATCGCTACCGATTTGGTAGTTGCCGCAAGTGCTGTTACAAGAGAACGTGCTCCCTGGGTTTGTGCTTGCATCGTCGCTTTCCGCGGTGATGTTTCCCGCGCCATCCGCCGAGAACACGCCAAATTCCCGATAAGGCACAGCTTGAAGGGTCGCGAACTCGGTTCCATGAATCTGGTATACGTAGGAGCCCTTAAGGCTAGCCTGCGAATAATTTCCAGTGGTCGTGGGCAGCACAAAGCTCCCACCGGTTCCGCAACCGGAGGCGGCGATAAGAGAGAGCATTCCCAGGGAAATCGAGAGCTTGTGAATGAGTCGCAACGGCCACGGCTCCTCTACAGCCAGGATGAATACCCAGATCGCGCGAGAGAGTACTCACGATTCTAACCCTGCTCAACGTAAAAAGTTGTTACCTGGGAGTAAAGGTTTGTAACCAGGAAATCAGACAGCATGGGCACATTTGTGGAAACCTTGAAACCTGGTCTTACTCGGTGGCCGCTTGCGCCCGGCGCGCCGGCAAAGCCGCACGCCGCTTCTTGAGAATAGGTCTAATCCAGACCACGATGCGGTAGGAAAGCAGAACGGCCAATATTGCTCCATACACCAGCGGCTTGCGAATATCGGCCTTCACTAGCCACAGGTAGTGGATTACCCCGGCGATCGCGCTGACGTAAATCAGGCGATGCAATGCCTGCCAGCGTTTCCCGCCCAGGCGGCGAATCGAGCCTGCGGTAGAAGTCAGCGCCAGCGGAATCAGCAGGACGAAAGCGGTGAATCCCACGGTGATGAACTTGCGCTTGGCCACGTCCGCCAGCATTTCGTGGAGATTGAAGAACTTGTCCAGCCAAATATAAGTGGTGAAGTGCAGGCAAGCGTAGAAAAACGCAAACAGCCCAAACATTCGCCGGAACTTGATCAGAACGGGCACGTTCAGCAATTTTCTGAGTGGGGTAATAGACAGGGTGATCAGCAGGAACCGGATCGTCCAGTCGCCGGTGGCGTGGGTGATCTTCTCAATCGGATTCGCGCCCAGGCCGGCTCCCCAGGTGCTCATGTCTCTTGGGGTTGCACCAAAGAACTTCCACAACAGCACCACCAGCGGCGCCAGGCAAGCGATGAAGACTACGACTTTGATCCAGCGAATCATGAAAGGCCGCTCTTGGTTGTTGGCTGTTAGCTCTCAGCTCAGACCTCCACACTTAGTTACGAGAGCCAACCACCAAGAGCCAAGAGCAGATTTAAAAGTTCTTTCTCAAATCCATTCCCGAGTACAAACTGGCTACCTGATCATATCCGTTGAACATCAGCGTCGGGCGTTTGAGGAATTCGCCCAGCCGTCTTTCGGTTTTCTGGCTCCAGCGCGGATGGTCCACGCCTGGGTTCACGTTTGAATAGAATCCGTACTCGTTCGGGGCGGAGATGTTCCAGGTGTTCGAAGGCTGCTTGTCCGTAAAGCGGATGCGGACGATCGCCTTGGCGCTCTTGAATCCATACTTCCAGGGCAGCACAACACGCAGCGGCGCGCCATCCTGATTGGGCAACGCTTCTCCGTACATTCCAAAGCAGAGCAGCGCCAGCGGATGCATTGCTTCGTCCATGCGCAGCCCCTCGACGTAGGGCCACTGCAGCACGCTCCGGTTCTGCCCGGGCATCTGTCTGGGATCAAGAATAGTTGTGAACTCAACGTATTTTGCCTTGCCCAGCGGTTCTGCGCGCTTGATCAACTCGTTGAGTGAAAACCCTACCCACGGCACTACGATGGACCAGCCCTCCACACAGCGGTGGCGGTAAATCCGTTCTTCGGGAGCAGCAAACTTCAGGATTGCATCAAGATCGAGCTTCTGTTTCTGCTTCACGTCGCCGTCAATGGTTACGGTCCACGGACGGGTCTTGAAATTCTTCGCCAGGTCGGCAGGCTCTTCTTTCTCGGTAGAAAATTCGTAATAGTTGTTGTAATGGGTCACGTCTTTGTAGGGGGTAATCTTCTCCGTGGTGGAAAGCGGACTTTTCTGGATCCCGGCGATCTTCTCGCCGGCACGAACCGTTGACGAGGGTACAAGCAGTTCCTTGAGACCGAGGCCGGTCGCCGCCGCCGCGGCGCCAGTCATCGCCGTACCTGCCAAGAATTTGCGCCGGTTTAAGTAAAGATCCTTCGGAGTGATCTCGGAAGAACGAATGTCGTCGGCTTTCTTGATCAGCATGGCGAGCTACTCCCTCTAGATGTACGTGACTCTTTCTATCTTAGATGTTCCGATTCGCGAGTCCGGGGAAAGTTTCAAGAGCGGAGCTGTCAGCTATCAGCCTTCAGGAAGAACTGAAGGGCTGTCCTCATGCAGCGGGACAACCGTTCACAATCAAGTCCGGTCTGCGGACGGCACGAACGAAATTGCCCCCCGGTTAGAAGATGGCTGACGCTTGGCTTATCCAGACCTCAGCTCCACTGGGTGACGAAAGCTGGCCAGAAAATTTCTTTTGGCCGCCTCCACTGGTGAGCAGAGGGACAGCTACCGTCTGTTGAATTTGACCAGGGGCAAACGTCAGATTCTGTGATGTAGCTACGTAGTCCGTTCCGGCGATCGCGTTTCCGTCCGCCGTGGCAAAGGTCACGGACGAAGTACTGGCCCTTGATGGATTCAGCGTGACCGTGAACACTGCCGCACCGCCACTGATGACAGCGTCGCTGACGGAAAATTGACGAAACGTGGCGTTTACGCGAATCGATCCAAAGAGAGCTGGAACGAAACCCTCGCAGTGCTGCTCGAAGTCGGCGCCGAAGGCCGAAACGCCGGTTGAAGTATAGGCGATCTTGGTGACGACGAACTGGCCAGTCAGGGTATTGCATCCGCGCCCGGCGCCGGCAACGCTCAAACCAGGTGCGCCGCCGGACTGAAATGGAAACCGCATGGCGTTGGTATATGTGCCGCCGGTGAGAGTTGCGTTATTGGGAGCCGCGAAATCCAGGAACCAGGTGTCGAGCGCTTGTACCCCGACGCTAACGCCGTTGTCGTAGTTCCGCGACGCATTGAAAGCCCCGTCCGCGATCGTATAGAGGTAAAGTTGTCCTCCGCCGATGTAATCGCCAGGCTGACTGCTCATCGCGAGCACGCTTATGCCGCCATTGGGGTCGAGAATCCTCAAGTTGCCTTCGTTGTCGCCGAGGGGAGCGCCAACCGGGGCACTGAGCCTTACCTGAAAGTTTTTGTTTCCTCGTGCCAGGCGATCACCGATGACAGGCACGGTGATGGTTTGCGATGTGATTCCAGGCTGAAAAGTTGCGGTTCCAGAGGTAGCAATGTAGTCCGTGCCGGCCAGAGCTGAGCTATTTGAGGTGGCATACTGGACGCTAACCGGGAAGGCGCTAGGCAACGAAAGCGACAGGGTAACGATTCCATCGCTGGTTCCGGCATTGCCCTTGAGCAAACTGTTATCCGCCACCGAGACGCGCGGCACCGCCGTCACGCTCGAGTTATAGCGTACCGAACCAAACAGCGCGGGGACGGCGCCCTCGCAATGTTGTTCGAAATCAAGTGCCAGGCTTTGAATGCTTCCGTTGCTGGCAAATGAGATGTAGGAGACGAGGAATCGTCCTGTAATCGTGTTGCAGCCTCGGCCATCGCCGAAAACGTCCATTCCTGGTTTCGGCGGAGCATGGAAAGCAAAGCGTTGAGCGCCTTCGTATTCGCCTCTCGAGAGCGTTAGCCCGCTTGCTGGTCCAAAGAACAAAGTCCAATTGGAACTGTAGTTGGGTGTGTTGAAGGAGACTTCGACGCCATTCGATAGCTTTTGGACAACAAAGGCTCCATCCGCTGGAGTGAAGGTCTGATTCATGCCTTGCCCGATATAGTCACCAGGCTGGCTGTCCAGGGAAAGAAAAGTTTGCGCCGTAGAGAATGAAGGAACGACCGCCAAAACTGCGGACACCAACACTATTTGTATTCTCGACATATTGCCCTTCGACTCCGTGCCTGACTCCAGGCAGTTAAAATTGACTCTTGCAATCGCAGGCAGAAAAGTGCGAACCGGGGGAAGGACGACCACAAAAGCACGGCCAGAGTACAGTGTGCGGTTTTTCAGTTCAAGGGAATTCGTTCGGCAAAGAGCGGTGGTGAAAAGTTCTGCACATGACGGCTGAGCATTCGAGGGGTGTGTCAGGGCACGGCTTCACCCGTAACGTCATCGCCACGGGTGGAGTTTGGAATCGGCCAGCTTAAGCCGTCGTGTACAAATTCAAGCCCAGCACTTTGCCGTACTGCTCGAAATCCCGGTCGGTGGTGAAAATCTGCCAGTGACGGCGATCGGCGATCGCGCAAATCAGGAAGTCAATCGCTGATCCGGCTATGCCCCGGCTGCGGCAGCGGTTGTGCATTTCCGCCGCTGCTTCGTAGTCGGCCGGTTCGAGCTGGGGATCGTCAAAGGCCCGTAAATAATCCCGGAGCTTGCGGAAGCGCTCCCCTTCGCGGATTCCCGAGAGCAGCTCCTGCCGCACCACGCCCGTCAGTTGCGCTCGGCCGTCTCGAATCAACTCCGCCAGCGCCTGGGTCAGCAATAACTCGGGTGCACTCAGGTCAACTGTTTTGCGCCGTAAGGCCAGTGACCACACGGGGGTATCCACCAGCACGTTCACGAACGCCGTCGCTCCGCCTTGTATTCATAAGACGGATCAAAATCAAAACTCCCGAACGCCTCTAGGATGCGTTGCTGCTTGCGCCGCTTGACGTATTCCGCCAGCGCCGCCGTGACCGCATCTTTCTTGGTGCGATGGCCTCCCGCCTTGCGCGCCGCTTCGATCAGCTTGTCGTCCAATGCCAGGTTGGTTGGCATGTGTAAAGTATTACATATTGTAATGTGTAAAACAAGGTGATGCAAAGGTGAGCCACTCCCCGTTAATCCTTCAGCATTTCGGCGCATAAACCCTTACTGCGGGTGTAGAATTCCCCGAAATTAGGAGGCCCCCAATGTCCGCACCAACTGCAGAGCTCTCGCGCCGGATTTTCGAGGATGTTTGGAACCACAAAAACCTCAGTGCTATCGACGATCTAATGTCCGCCGACTACGTTCACCACGACAACCCCAGTTCCCCCGCCGTGCCCAGAGGAATCGACGGCTACAAGCAATTTGTTAACTACTATATGAACGCCTTTCCTGACGCTCACTTCACCATCGACGACGCGTTCACGGACGGCCAGACCGAAGTCACTCGCTGGACAGTCGTCGGCACCCACGAAGGAGAACTGGCCGGCATACCGCGCACCGGACGCCGCTTTTCCGTGACCGGAATCAGCATTGCCCGCATCGCCAATGGAAAAATCATTGAGAGCTGGAACAATTGGGACGCCCTCGGACTGATGCAGCAACTCGGCGTCGTGTCCGCCGAAGCCAAAGGGCGCGCCGCGTAAACTTTTCCGCGGAACCCGAAATCGCAAACCCTCACGGCGCAAGCTAGCTATCACCGCAGAGGGGGGAAGCAGCAGAGACGCAGCTTCTCACCAGAGCCGCAGATGCACGGGTCGTTCTTTCCTATCCCGCGTGCGGTGCACTTTTCAACGAGCATCTTCTGACTTTTAGCGCGCCAATATTGCGTACTGGAGTCCGACTGGCGAGCGTCGTTCCACACCGCAGGGACACGAGCGATGCGGGCGCTTTCTGTCATAAGCTTCAGCAGCCGGTTCTGGGCCCGCTGGAGTACCGCAACAGGAATACTTCTCGACAGACCGGCGTTAACCGAGGCGTTAAATTCCCGCCCGCCTTCGGTCGCTAGCACCTGGCCAATCTCTCGCCGAAACGATTCGCCTTCAGCCGATGCACGAAAACGGGACACTCCCCGCATTATTGACATGTCCTGCCGCACAAGAGAACCCAAGTCCGAATTATAGGGACCAGAGAAGATGTAGCTAGCCAGATGGTCGGCTTGGAGTTCGGCCGTCTGAATTCCAAAAGCGGCAGTCGTCAGCTGAACGCCCCCAAAAGGTACCTTAGCAGCCTGAATCCCATACTCTGTGTACAGCGCCGCGGTTTGAACCAAGTGCCCCAAACGGAGGTAAGGATATCGAAGCCACCTGGGGGCCTGTGTGGGCAGAATCGCGTCTCCGATTCCCAGCAAACTTGAGACTGCCGGCATAAGTAGGGCGCTTCGCACGAGGGAGGGCAGATCTATCTCGTCAGCGCGGCGGTAGACAGCGATCACTCTCTCCAGTTTCTCGAAGGTGTCCTCAGCGGCCTCCTCCCGGCCCAGCACCGGCCTAAAGACCTTGCGGATCAAGTCGGACAATGGTGCCGGCTCCGGTCCCTGGGGAGTGCCACCGACTACGTTGCCGAGATACCCCACAGCTTCTCCCTTGCGGAACAGAACACCGATCTGCGCTTGGTTGTGGATGAATCGGAGGGCGTCCGATCCTACGAGCTCCTCGAACAACCCGCCGAGCAGAATGCTCGCGGGGCCTATGGCCGAAAACGGCAGGTATACGTAGTCAAAGCAAACGAGTCCCACCACCAAATCGTGGAGGGCCGACGACTCTCTGAAAGGGACTTCGTCGTTTGTGAAGCCAAGTCCAAACGAACCCTTGATCTCGCCGGCCCCGCCTTTGGCTGAAATTTCCTGGGATGTTTGCCACGTTCCCGGAGGTGTGAGATCTGAAATGTAGTACGCGGTTCTTCCGGGAGGAACGATGTGGTCGGGCACAGGCTTGCTTGCGGCGGCCTTGTGAACTACGGCGATGCCGGAATCCTGCGGAGTGGCCGATTGAGCAATGTAGTCCAGTACGCTAAGGGCAGCCCGATGATCTGGATGAAGCTTTATGAGGTACCCGATTCTTCGAAGGGAAGCGACGGGGATCGGTTGATTTGTTACCACAAAATGCGGCCCGGAGCCGAAGAGGCTCTTACTGGCAGCGTCCTCATTCAGTAGCCGTATCACGTAAGCATCGCGAACGCTGTAGCCGAGAAAAAGCAGCGAAGGCTTCCGTTCGTTGCGAAACTACATGGATCGGTGAGTTCCCTTCAAAGCACGGTATTTACTAGTGCGGACTATAACTCAATCGTAGAGGACACATCCTATTTGGATACCCTGAAATACGTCTTCACGAGTTGCACTGTGCAATAGATCGATGCACCTGCTGAAGTCGCTCTTCTGTACCGTGACCGAGGCAGGCATCTGGCTTTCCAGTGCCTCGTCCACGTTCGTTGTGAGCACAAATAGTGGGCTTACTTTCCGCAGAGCGCTTAGAAATCCCTGGTACAAATCAGTTGTTACTCTTGGAAGGAAGGCATCCGCTAGGAAGCGATGGTAGCGGGCAGAGTCCAGGTCTCTGCACATTTGGAAAATCGCGGGGTAGTTCTCCTTGTTGATAAGTTCTAGCGCACGTTCATTGTCAAAACCGGCGACGGCCCGGAAGAAATTCCTGCGTAGCTGAAGCGTCAAATCCTTCCACTCGGGATATCCCAACCATTTGCTCGATCCCGCTCCCACCCAGATGACGATGGGCCTAGTGCCAGCGGCGACTACGCTCCTGAGCCGCTTTAAAGAGATCCCTGTCTCGTCGTCGTTGGCGTTTAGCATGGCAGCTTAGTGATTTGATCCCGAGTGAATAGCAAAAGGGGCACGGCAAGGCCGCGCCCCCCTCTCAACTGACGATCTGAGTCAACGAGAAACTACGAGCACCCACTCGTACTTCCGCAGCTCATGCACTTGTAGCAACTGCCGTTTCTTACCATAATCGAGCCGCAGACGTGGCAGGTGGGCGCGTCTCCCAGGTCAATCATTCCGGCGAGGGCGTCGGCGGGGTGGACGGAACCAGTGGGCAGTGGGCGGTGGTCAGTGGGCAGTGATGAACCTGCCCCTGCCGCATTCACGTCCCCGGCTTCTGGCAACTGGGCACTGGACCCTGCCAACTTCGGTCTCAAATTCTCGAACAACAACTGCTGCTGGCCGGTTAGGAAGCGGAGTTGGAGCCAACGGAAGATGTAGTCCATGATCGATTTGGCGAAGCCGATGTCGGTGTTGTTGGTCCAGCCGCTGGGCTCGAAGCGGGTGTGGGCGAATTTTTCGCACAGCAGTTTCAGCGGGACGCCGTGTTGCAGCGCCAGCGAGACGGCGCAAGCAAAGCTGTCCATGAGGCCGGAGACGGTGGAGCCTTCCTTGGCCATGGTGATGAAGATTTCGCCAGGGCTGCCGTCCTGGTAGAGGCCGACGGTGATGTAGCCCTCGTGTCCGCCCACGTTGAATTTGTGGGTGATGGACATGCGCTCGTCGTCGAGCCGGTGCCGGATGGCCCGCGGCGGAGCATGCAAGTCAACTTCTTCTTGTTGTACTTGTGTGGCGCGGGCGCCCCCGCCCGCAGCCTCTGCGGTCTTCGTTCCCGCGGCCGACAGCGGCTGCGACTTCTTGCATCCATCGCGATAGACCGCGACTGCCTTCAGTCCCAGCTTCCAGGCCTGAAGATAGGCTTCCATGATGTCTTCCACGGTCGCCAGTTCGGGCAGATTGACGGTCTTCGAAATCGCACCGGAGATGAATGGCTGCGTCGCCGCCATCATCTTCAGATGTCCCATATAAGCGATGCTGCGTGTGCCTTTGGCAGGTTTGAACGAGCAATCAAACACCGCCAGATGATCGTCTTTCACTAGCGGCGCGCCTTCGATGGTGCCGGTCGCGTCGATGTAGCTGACGATGGCATCCGTCTGCTCATGCGTGTAACCAAGCTTGAACAACGCGGTGGGGACGGTATTGTTCACGATCTTAATCATGCCGCCACCCACCAGCTTCTTGTATTTCACCAAGGCCAGGTCAGGCTCGATGCCGGTGGTGTCGCAATCCATAAAAAATCCAATCGTGCCGGTCGGGGCTAGGACCGTGACTTGGGAGTTGCGATAGCCGTGCTTCTCGCCGTTGGCCAGGGCTTCGTCCCAGCAGGCTTTGGAGCCTTCGTAAAGGGCGCTGGGGATATTGTTTTTGTTGATGTTGTTTACCGACGCGCGGTGCATGCGGATTACGTCGAGGAATGGCTCGCGGTTGATGTAGAAGCCGGGGCAGGCGCCTCCGGGCATGGTAGCGGAGCTGCGCTCCTGGACGGGCGAGACGCCCGTCCCCCCACGATCTGTGGAGAAGCCTAGGTTTGTTTCAGCTAAGCCTTTCAGCGTGGGCTCGGTGATGGGAACCAGCGGCGGGCAGAGTTCAGCGATGCGGCTGGATTGCAAGTAAGCTTCGCCGCACATGATTGCGGTTACGCAGGCGGCGTAGTCGCGTCCGCCGTCGGAATCGTAGGGCAGGCCGCAGGCCATAAGCAGCGCGCCTAGGTTCGCGTAGCCGAGGCCCAGCGGACGGTAATCATGGGAATTTTTCATGATCATTTCCGTGGGATAGCCAGCGTTGTCCACCAGGATTTCCTGGGCAGTAATAAGGATGTCCACGGCATGACGGTAGGCTTCTACGTCAAACGTGCCGTTGGGCGCGAACTTCAGCAGGTTCAGGCTGGCCAGGTTGCAAGCGGAATCGTCGAGGAACATGTATTCGCTGCACGGATTGCTCGCGTTGATACGGGCGGTGTTCTTCGATGTGTGCCAGCGATTGACTGTGGTGTCGTATTGCATGCCGGGATCGCCGCAGCGCCAAGTGGCGTCGGAGAGTTTGTAGAGCAACTCTTTGGCTTTGAACGTCTGCATCGGACGGCCGTCTTTGACGGCGCGGGTGGAGAAATCGGCGTCGCGCAGAACGGCGTACATAAAGTCATCGGTCACGCGGACGGAGTTGTTGGCGTTCTGGAAGAAGATGGACGAATACGCTTCGGAGTCGGGCGAAGACCCGTCGTATCCGGCAGCGACCAGAGCGTGGGCCTTGGCTTCTTCTTTGGATTTGCACTCGATGAAGCTGATGATGTCGGGATGGTCCACATTAAGGATGACCATCTTGGCAGCGCGGCGGGTCTTGCCGCCGGACTTGATTACGCCGGCAAATGCGTCGAAACCCTTCATGAAGCTGAGCGGACCGCTGGCGGTGCCGCCACCGGCAAGGGTTTCCGTGGAAGAACGCAGCGCGGAGAGATTGGTGCCGGTGCCTGATCCCCACTTGAAGAGCATGCCTTCGGTCTTGGCAAGAGT
>WNFC01000042.1_pt1 | contig 108602 bp, 101 predicted proteins | sample 5400541 | NCBI WGS metagenome assembly WNFC01 (sample SAMN13153342, study PRJNA577476) | soil metagenome | isolation source: 120 cm saprolite under Douglas fir tree site 2 hole 2 replicate 1 | place: USA:California | collected 2015-04-18
CGGACTTCGTCGACAAGCTGGTGGGCTTGACGTTCGGCAACATGGCCTACGATGCCATGCTGGAGGGCCAGACCGGCGTCATGTCGGCGCTGGTGAAGGGCTGCTACGAGCTGGTGCCCATCCCCGATCCCAAGCTCGGGCCGCGCAAGTTGGACGTCGCTACCATGTACAATACGGAGCGTTATCGTCCCATGTACGCCAACAAGCGGGGGCTACCGGTCTTTCTGCAGCGCGTGTCGTAGGCAGCTTGCCCTAGCCACATCAAATTCGGGTCAAACCACATCGCATCGCGGTAGCTATCGGTCGCTCTCGCGATGGACGTCGTGCACCACAATGCCCGCGCCTTCAACCGGCATCCTGAGCCACTCCTGCTTCTTGAGCGTGCGCTTGGTGTCTTCGTAGCCGCTTTGCCAGTGCTCGCGCATGGAGGTGCCCGAAAACTCGTAATCCTTGGCGTGCCCCTCGTATGCTTTCTGCTGGTAGATCAATTGCAGGATCGTGATCTCAGGCAGGGTGGCAAGTTCGTCTCGCAGCCGGCGCTCGTCATCCGACAGGCGGTCGTCGGAGAGCTTTTGCAACGCGGCAGAAAGGCGGGCTTTCCAGATATGAATCCGTCGATAGACGTCGGTATTGTAGCGCGTGCGTGAGGAATACATGATGTCCTTGTGCCGCGCCATGACATCCTGGATGTCGCGCGGGAGCACGCCGCGCGCGCTGAAAAGATCGACCTGGAAGATGAGAGTGTTGAGTGGATCGTCCTGGTCGAGGATATATTGCAGCGGAGTATTGGAGACGATGCCTCCGTCCCAGAAATGATCGGTGCCGATCTTGACCATCGGCAGCGCCGGGGGAAGGGCGCCGCTCGCCATGACGTGCTCTCGCTCGATCGTTTCGTGTTGGTTGTCGAAATACACGAAGTTCCCGGACAACACGTTCACCGCGCCCACCGAAAAGCGCATTGTCTTTTCGTTGAGCAGCGAGAAATCGACCAGGTCTTCGAGCGTCTCACGCAGCGGCGCGTTGTCATAATAGCTCGTGGCACTTTGAGCTCCGGCAAGGCTGAACCACGGGGTTGGATGGCGCGGCGAGAAGAAGCCCGGCTGGCCTTGGATCAGAGTCATCCATGAACTTGCCGCGTTGCGTGCCTTGCGAAAGACGTCCCCATCCGGGGTGTAATTCCAAATCTTGCGTTCGGTAATCCGTTCCCAGAACGTTCTCAGGCGCTTGAGCCGCCATTGCTTCGAATTGCCGGCGATGATCGCGGAGTTGATGGCTCCGATGGAGACGCCCGTCACCCAATCGGGCTCGATGTCAGCCTCACTCAAGGCTTGAAACACCCCCGCCTGATAGGCACCCAGCGCGCCTCCGCCCTGCAGAACGAGGGCGATGCGATCACACCTTTCAGGCTTCCAACGGCGCACCGGCCGCTGGTAGGCAACGTCTGTGACTGCAACGTCCATGGAGCGCTCCCGCCGAAGCTCGCACCATGAAAGAAGGCCCATGACACCATCATGACACGCAAATGTCTTTGACTGGTGGCGTTCGTTCGTTCGTCACATCGCGAATTCCGCTCATTCCCGCGAAAGCGGGAATCCAGCAGCCGCGGTCCGTAGCTTTGGGTCCCCGCTTTCGCGGGGACGAGCGGATTCTGGTGCCTCCCGATGATCCGTCAATCGCTCACAGCCGAGCCAAGGCGTCACCTCGCAGCCGCCGTCAAGGTTGATAGCGTCCGCCGAAGGCCGGTTGACTCTGGCCCAAGCCGGGGAGCTCCCACACGCCCGCGCCACCCGGGTTCTTGTCGGCGCTGATATTGGCATTGATGAGATAGGGCCGGCGCGCGGCGAGTGCGGCGCGCAACGCCTCGGAAAGGTCGGCGGCGCGGTCGACGTTGACGCCCGCGATGCCGGCCGAGCGCGCCATCGCGGCAAAGTCTGGATTGTAGGGTGCGCCGGTGTCGGGGTGGCGGAAGTCGGTCGCAAGCTCGCGACCGCCAAGATAGCCGCGTTGTAATCCACGGATCGAGGCATAGGCGAAGTTGTTCCATACCACCCAGATGACCGGCAGATCGTATTCGACCGCGGTTCCCAGCACGCTCGCATGCATGAAGAAGGCGCCGTCGCCGCACACCGAAACGCAAGGCCGCTCGGGTGCGGCGAACTGCGCGCCCAAGACGCCGGCGACGCCGAATCCCATGGGGCCGAAACCCATGGATCCGATGAGCGAGTCCGGCCGCCTCGGATTGCAGAACTGGATCAGCCAGTTGTGGTGGACGCCGATGTCGCTCACCAATATGGCGTCCTCCGGCAGCACCCTGTCGATCTCGTGGGCGGCGCGCTGCGGATGGATCGGCGAGGCGTCGTCGGCAAATCCCGGCGCGATGAACGTGTTCCATTCGCGGCGATAGCCCTCGATGGTGTCGAGCCATTTCGCCCGCGACGCGGCCGCGTCTGCAAGCCCGTCGCGCGCCTCGAGCTCCGCTAGCATTTGGTGGAGAAAGGTGCGCACGTCCGCCATCAGCCCGAGCGCGACCGGATAATTGCGCGCGATCTCGTCCGGGTCGATGTCGACGTGAATAAGCCTCGTCGGCGGTATGGTGAACGAGTAGCCCGGCAGCCACGAGCTCGACGTGCGGTCGTCGAAGCGCACGCCGAGCGCGAGCAGCAGATCGGCGGTGCGCGCGGCATGGTTGGCCTGATAGGGGCCGTTGCGGGCGACGAGGCCGAGCGCCAGGGGATGGCGGGAATCGATGGCGCCGGTGCCGCTCGCCGACCACGCGACCGGAATGCGCAAGCTTTCCGCCAGGCGCAACAAGTCCGCCGCCGCGCCGCCGTATTTGACGCCCTGGCCGACCAGGATGACCGGCCGCTTGGCCGCGAGCAGCATGTCGACGGCCTTCGTCACGCCCTCGGGATCGGCGCCGCACCGGCAGGAGATGTTGGCGTTCCACTCTTCCGGCTTCGGGGTTTCCTCGGCGGCGGCTTCCTTGAAGATGTCGAAGGGAACATCGAGCACGACCGGCCCGGGCCGCCCCGTCACCATGGTCTTCCACGCTTGCCGGATCGCGAGTGGAACCATGTCGCCGCGCGTGGGCTGAAACACGCGTTTGCAATAGGCGCGCACGGTCGACGGAAAGTCCGCCTGATAATGGCGATAGAGTTCCTGAAACGCGCCGCGGTTGAATTGGCTGGTCGGAACGTTCCCTGTCACCGCGAGGAACGGAACGGAGTCGAGATAGGAGTTGGCGAGCGCGATCGGCAGATTGGCCGAACCCGGGCCGCAGGACGTGAACGTTGCCGTCGGCTTGCCGCCGACGCGGTAGTAGACGTCCGCCATGAAGCCGGCGACGCTCTCGTGGTGGACGGAGACGGTCTTGATCTCGTCGGAGCGTTCGTAGAGCGCGTCGAGGAAGCCTATATTGCCGTGGCCGCACAGGCCGAAGACGTAAGGCACCTTTTCGCGCACGAGATAATCGACGATCACCTGACCGCCGTCGAGCATGTTCTTGGACATGGGCCTTACCTGTTATTCCGGCTTGATATTTGCTTCCCGGATGATCTTGGTATAGCGCGCTAGCTCGCCTCCGTCAGGCGGCGCGAGAGCGGCTCATTCCGGCTTGATGCCGTGGGCGTCGATGAACTTCGTCCAATTTGCGATCTCGTTCTCGAGCTTCGTCTTGAGACTATCGCCCGGGGCGTAGGCCGGCTCGATGTCGAGGTTGGCCAGCCGTTCGCGCACCTGCGGATTCGACAGGGTCGTCGCAACGGCCTTGTCGAGCTTGGCCTTGATAGCATCCGGAACGTCTTTGGGAGCGAAGAGGCCGAACCAGAAGCGCAAATCCACGTCCGCGGTCTTGACGCCGGCTTCTTTCAACGTCGGAACGTTGGGCAGCACGGGTGAACGCTCGGCGCTCGTGACCGCGAGCCCCTTGATTTTGCCCGCTTCGATGAGGCCCTTGGCGACCTGGATCGACGCCATGTTGAGGGCCACGTGGCCCGCGATCACGTCGTTCATGGCGGGCCCGCCACCCTTGTAGGGAACGTGAACCGCGTCCATGCCCGTGCCCGCCTTGATCACTTCAAATGTCAGATGCGAGACGCTGCCGATGCCCGCGGAGGCATAATTTATTTTCTGCGGCATCGCGCGTGCATACGCGATGAGTTCGTTCACCGAATTGGCTTTCACATTATTGGCGACTGCCAGAACCAGCGGCGACGTCGCGACCACCGCGATCGCGTCGTACTGCTTGACCGGATCGAAGGACGACGAGGTCTTCTTGTAGAGGGCCTGGCTGATCCCGAGCGCGTTTTCCGCCATCAGCAGCGTGTAACCGTCCGGGTCCGCCGCCGCGACATAGTTCCAAGCGATGTATCCGCCCGCGCCCGGCTTGTTCTCGATGACGACGGACTGGCCGAGCGCCTCTCCCAGTTCTTGGGTGACCTGGCGGGCAAGGGTGTCCGTTGCCCCGCCGGGCGGGAATGCGACCACCAGGCGAATGGGCCGGTCGGGATATGACGACGGCGCCTGCGCTTGTGCCAAGGCCACGGCGCCGAGCAAGGCCCATGCAGCCAAGCCCCATCGAAAGCGATTGCGCATGGTCCCCGCCTTCTTCGTTGCGTCGGCCGGTCCATTGCCCGGTAATCGGAAAACCCATTGGATCACGCGCTGGCTTCTGCGTCGACTGGTTCGAACCTTGTAACAAGGACATCATCGTCGCAGGGGACGCTTACATGTTCGCGAGCAGCCAGTCGCCGATGTAACCGATGCCGAGCTGGCGGTGATCGACCTGGCAGTGCTCGGCGCCACCCTCTTCGGCGGTGAAAATCTTGATGTGCTTTCGTTTCGAGTCGACTCTCGCGTAGAGCTTCTTTGCCTCGGCGAGCGGCACGATCCGGTCGTTCTCGCCGTGCAGCACCAGAAATGCGCATTCGATCCGCTGTGCGACCCCTTCGAGTGTGAACTTCTTCGCCCATTCGAGCGCGGTCTCGTTGTCGGGCGCGCCCACCACCCAGCGGAATTGAAAGATCGAAGTGGAGCTCGTGCGCGGATCGGCCGCGAGCTTGGCCTTGTTGCCGGCGACCCAATCATAAATGTTCCAATGCATGGCGCCGAATGCGACCGCGGCGGCGTAGCGCTTCTCGAAGGCGGCAACGCGCGGCGCGTGATAGCCGCCGAAGCTATAGCCCATGACCGCGACGCGTTTGGGATCGACCTCCGCGCGGGAGGCGACGTAGTCGTAAGCCGCGGTGCCGGCGACCTCGTAGTCGTGACGGCTGTGGATGTTGCGCAGCCGCAGCGCCTCGGCCTGGCCGGGCCCGTCGATGGCGAGCGTGTTGATCCCGCGCTTGGCGAAATCGAGGCCGGCAAAGATCACGCTCATTTCCTTGGCGTTGTCCATGCCGTCGAACAACACGACGGTGGGGCGCCGGCCGCCGCCCGCGCCGCGCACGAAATAGGCGGGCAGGCTCGTCCCCTCGTAGGGCACCTCGACGCGCTCGATTTCGGGGTGCAGGCGCTCCATCGCCGCGTGATAGGCGCGCAGCGCCTTGCGATACATCGCCATCTTCTCCACGCCGGGCGGGATGAAGCGCTCGGCGCTGTAGTAGTAGTTGCCCGCGCGCATGTAGTGGTGGCCGGCGGTGACGTGGCGCCCTTCCGCGGCCGCGGTGTCGGCGGCGGCAGCGACGCGGTCGGCCATCGCCGCCCATTCCTCCCGCCAGACCCGATCGAGGTCGGCTTCCGCGGCGCGCGCCTTAAGCCGCCGGCCGACGCGCTCGACCTCGTCCATGGCAACGGCGGCGTAAGGCACCATGCCCTTGACGATCTGCATGGCGTTGGTCCAGCGCAGATTGCCGGGAAAATGCACGGCCCAAGTGTTTGGCTGCGCCGGTGTGCTGTCGTGCTGGATCATCGCGTGGTTTCCTCCGTGGCAAAAGCCTGCGACTCTCGTGCAAATTCGTATTGGCGGCATTTCCGTCAGACCGTGCGAGCACGCATATGCGACCGACGCTGACGCGGTCGGAGATCCTCGCAAGCGTAAAGCACGCACGCCGCAACGCCAAAGCGCTTGCGGTGCCTGCTTTTCCCCAGCCCATATTCGCGTTATCCTTGCTCGAGCGCGGGCGTAGTTCAGTGGTAGAACGACAGCTTCCCAAGCTGTATGTCGAGGGTTCGATTCCCTTCGCCCGCTCCAACTCGCTGCGACGCCATCATTTTTCCCCAGCCTCCGGTTAAGACTACGCGCCTGCAAGCGGGTCACCCGCGAGGCCGGAGGAAGGTCGTATGCTGCCGCTGAAAATCGTCTGCCCGTTGGCCATGTTCATGATCCTGACCTCTGGGGCTTCTGGGCAGGAAGTCGACGATGCGTCATTCGGGAATCTTGCGAAGCAATGTCAAATGAGAGCGTCAGTTGCGGCATCTTCAAGAGCAATCAAGATTAAAGACGAGGCTATCGCGCAGCATCAGGCATTCAATGGAAGCCGTGTCGACCGGGCAGGACGAATAGTCTCTTTTGGACACTCGGAAGCGGAGAGCGACCAGGAAATAGACGGCAACGTTTCTGCGAGACAGATCCCATGGCGTCAGGTTTTGGGATACTGGGAAAAACTCAATGACAGGAAAATAGGAGAAGGCGCGGGGGGCGCGCTCCAAGTGTGGTACTATCCCGGGGCTCTTAGTGACGACCCGCCATCCGTTCTCCATCGGAAAAAAATGCAACTCCGGCGTCTTTTGAAATTCATATCAGGACTCGATCTGTCTCAAATGGGGCCCGAGTCCGACGACCTGCGAGAGGCTCTGCAACAAAGCGTAATCCGCAGTAGTATAAGCGACGTTCCGTGGTCAGCCGCCTTCGTATCTTCCATTATGCGCGCTATTCCCCTCGACGAGGATACCGAGTTCTCCTATGACGCAAGTCACGTGGCCTATATCACCTCCGCCGTGGAACAATCCCTGAGAGATTTGGTCGGCGGGGAGAGCGCCAGCTTTTACCGTGCTTGCGATCCCGACACAACCAAACCTCGGATTGGTGATTTATTTTGCTATCACCGGCACATCGAGGGCACACCACACCCGTACGCTCAAAAGGGGCCGTCGCTGTTCAAGTCGCTTTTCCGCGACATAGCGAGAGGTGAGGAACCCATCAGCCGCAGTCACTGCGATATCGTTGTTAGGGTCGACAGCGATTCCAGTAAAGTCACTGTGATAGGAGGCAACGTCCAGAATTCCGTGACCGAAAAGGTGCTTAATCTAAATAAAAGGGGCGTTCTTTCTGCAGCTCAGGGAAGCATTGCGTGTGATAGCTACAACCCTGATAAGCCTACGTCGGGCGGCGAGCCCAATTGCAATCCGAATAGGCAGAAGTGGTTCGTGCTCCTACAGGCAGCAATCTTATAGCGGGTGCGCGTCTCTTTCACTCGGCGACGATCAGCGCATCGAGCGCTCTGGCGCCGTGTCCCTTGGCGTGGACCATCAACGGGTTGACATCGATCTCGACAATGCCAGGCGTGGTCCGCATCAGGCGCGCGATCGCGAGGACGGCGTCCGCCACCGCCTTGACGTCGACAGGTGGCGCGCCGCGGAATCCGGTCAGCAGCTTCGCCGCGCGCAGCTTGTGCAGCGCCTCGACGATCTGCGTTTCGTCGGCGTCGACCGGCAGGAGCTGCACGTCGCCCAGCGCCTCGACCCAGATACCGCCGAGCCCGGCCAGCAGCACCGTCCCCCAGGCGGGATCGCGTTTGGCCCCGATCATCAGTTCGAGGCCCTTGGGCGACATGGTCTCGACCAGGCAGCCGTCGAGCGTCACGCCGGGCGCGGCGCGTTCGACGTTTCGTTGTATCCTCTCCCAGGCCGCGCGCAGCGCCGCCTCATCGGCCAAGTTGAGCATGACGCCGCCGGCTTCGCTTTTGTGGGCCAGCGTCGCGGCTTGTGCCTTCAACGCCACCGGATAGCCGACGCGCGTGGCGATGGCGACGGCGTCGTCCGGGGCGCGCGCAAGCGCGCCATCGGGCACGCGGATGCCGGCCGCGGAAAGGATTTTCTTGCTCACCCACTCCGGCTGCGTGCCCTTGCCGAGCTTCGGCATGCCTGGAAACGGAGCGGGGTTGGCGGGCACGCGGGTACGCGCGAGCGAGCGCCCATACCCGGTATAGAGCGTGATCGCGCGCAGCATGCGGTCGGACGACCGCGAAAACACCGCCGGACTTTCCTTGACCGCCTGCATGATATCGGGCGCGAGCGGCCAGGTGTCGCCGAGCGCCACCAGCACCTTGGGCTTCGGCGAGTCCGCCATGCCCTTGTTGAAGGCGACTGCGACCGCGGCGTAACTGATCGGAAACGAGATGAACAGCATCCCGATGTTGGGATCATCGAGCAGCGCCTTGACCGCGACGGGGAGCGAATCCGGCGAGAAGCCGGCCGTGACGTCGAGTGGATTGCCGTAGTTTCCGTAGGCCGGTAGCACCTCGCGGATCTTCTTCAGCGTGACGGGGTCAAGCGCGGGAAGCTCGAGGCCGGCTTCATCGGCGAAATCGTTGGTCAGCGCCACGTATGCGCCCGAAGCGGTGAGAATGCCCGGCCCCTTGGTGGGAGGGACCGGATGGCGCACCAGGATCTCGACCAGATCCATCATCTCATCCATGCTGTGAACCACGACGGCGCCGGCGTCCTCGACCTGGGTTCGTATCGTGGCGAAATCGCCGATCAGCGCGCCGGTGTGCGACTGCGCGGCCTTGCGCGCTTTGACGCCGCGGCCCGCTTGCATCAACACGACCGGTTTGCCGGCGGCGCGGGCGCGGCGGCAGGCGGCGAGGAATTCCTGCGGCCGGCGAATTTCCTCGCAGTAGAGTGCGACTACACGGGTGGCGCGGTCGTCGGTCAGGAATTCGAGGAAATCGGTGCTTTCGAGCCCCGCCTCGTTGCCGGTCGAGATCACGTAGGTGAGCGGAAGGCCGCGCCCGTCGGCGGCGCGCTGGAAGTGGCCGAGCAAGCCCCCGCTCTGGCCGACAAAGGCAACACCTCCCTCGACGCCGCGCTGCGCCTCGCGCGCGTAGAGCATGTGCAGCCACATGCCATCCACGTTGTTCGTGATGCCGAGGCAATTCGGCCCCACGACGGCAAGTCCGCCCGCCCGCGCGGTGGCGGTTACGGCATCCTGTGTCATCTGATCGCCGACCTCGGCGAACCCGGCGGCGAATATCAGCGCCGAGGCGACGCTGCGGCGCGCGCAGGCCTCGATCGCCGCGCGCACGCCTGCGGCCGGCAGCGTGAACACGGCGAGGTCGACGCCCTCGGGCAGCTCATCAGGGCTCTTGAGCACGGGCCTGCCGTCGATCGTCTCGCTCGTGCGACCGACGAGATGGATATCGCCCTCGAAGTTGTTGAGCTTGAGCGATTGCAGAATGACCTGGCCGGCGCTGCCCGCGCGCGAAGAGATCCCGACGATGGCGACCGAGCGCGGGCGCAGAAATCTGGCGACGGCCTTGGGACCGTGCGCGTCGTGCGGACCCCTCATGCCGGGCCGTTGTCGGGCTGGAACATCAAAAGTTGCGTGCCGTCATCGAGCGGGTGCCAGTAGGGTTTCACCTTCATGCCGACCTTCAATTCCGCCGCCGTGCAGTTGACGATGTTGGCAATGAAGTTGACGCCGACGTCGAGCGTGACGCTCACCACCGCGTAGGGCTCGAGGCCGCGGAAGGCCGGCGTGCCGCGCTGGGCGACGGTGTAGGAGAACACCACGCCCTTGCCCGATACCTCGCGCCATTCGATGTCGCGTCGGCGCCCGGTGAAGATACTCACGGGCCGTGGGAAGTGCTGGTACTTGCCGGTGGCCTTGCAATATTGGATGACGAGCTTCTTCTGCTTCGTCCCTTCCCAATAGGGCTCGGAGAAATCGAAGTGCTTGATGGTGCGCTTGACGCCGAGCGTATCGTTGAGTGCTTTGGCCATGGCCGCCTCGCTTATTGGGGAACCAGCACCAGTGCCGCGCTCGAACCCCAATTGCGTCCGTAGTTGATCCAACCGATGCCGGTCACCAGCGCGTTGCTCGTGTCCTTGACCTGCCGTTTGCCGGCTTCGCCCTGCAATTGCCGCACCGCCTCGACCAGGTTGTGCGAGGAGCACGCCGCCTGACCGACGGAAATCTGGCCGCCGCCGGTGTTGAGCGGCAGATCGCCGTTGTAGGAGAAATCGTGGTCGCGGATGAACTGCACACCTGCGCCCGCCTTGCAGAAGCCGAACGCCTCGAACTGCAGCAAAATGGCAATGATGAAGTCGTCGTAGGGGTGAAACGAGGCGATGTCCTTGATTGTGAGCCCCGCCGCGTCGAGTGCCTTCTTGCCGCAGATTTCGTGACCACTCTTGGTCACGTCGACCAGGTTTTCTCCGCCCTTGAAGTTGGTCATCTCGGCGTAGCCGATCGGGATGACGGTCTTGCTCAAGCCCTTTTGCTTGGCGCGCTTACGACTCATCATCATCAGGCCGGCTGCGCCGTCGGCCCGCATCACGCAGTCCAGGAGCCGAATCGGATCGGCGATCATGCGCGAGTTCATGTAGTCGTCGATGGTGATCGGCACGCGCAGCTTCTCGCAGGCGTTTTCGTTGAGCAATGCGTGATTGCGCTGCGTTACCGCGAGCTTGCCGAGCATCCTGTAGTCGAGGCCATACTGTGCCTCGTAGCGCCGGCTGAGCAGCCCGAACGCGCCGGGCGGCCCCATCAGGCCATAAGGGTCGGTCCATTCGCGGCGGTAGGAGTGGCTGTGGTCGGTATGGTCCTCTAGCACGTGGGTGTCGGCGAACAGCAAGAACGCGACCTCGCACATGCCGTAGTCGATGGCGGCCGCCGCCCGGGCGACGCAGCCCGCCGCCGAGCAGCCGCCGATGTGCACCTGCTCGCAGAAGCCGACCTCAAGCCCCAGCACGTCGGCCGTGGTCTGTGCCCAGAACGGATTGCCGGCGCCGGTGCCGCTCAGGCCCGCCATCACTAGGCCGTCGATCTCGTTCTTGTCGATGCCGGTCTTGTCGAGCAGGTCTTCGAGAATCTCGCCGGACAGCACCCATACGTCGCGATCGCTTTTGTCCATCACCTTGGTTTCGGCGTAAGCCACGATCGCGTTGTCACGCAAACCCATTGCCATTTCTCCCTGAAAATCTTCCGCCCACCGCGTGAACGTCAGTCCGGCATGCTGACCCGCGGCGCGGTTTTGTTGAGGAACTGATGCAGCCGCTCGATGGATTCGGGGCTGCGGGTATACTCCGCCACCATGCGCTCGAAGAACAGGCCGTCGTCATAGGACATGTCCTGGAGGCGGGGCAGGCTGTTGGTGATGGCGAAATTCGATAGCGGCGCGTTCTTGCAGATCTTTGCGGCAAGCTCTTTCGCCTTGGCCATCGACTGCCCTTTTGGCACGACGTACTGCACGATGCCGTAGCGCTCGGCCTCGTCGGGTTTGAGCACCCGGCCGGTCAGCATCATGTCCTGCATGCGGGCAAAGCCGAGCAGCCGCGCGACGCGTACCGAGCCGCCGCCGCCGATGAAGATGCCGCGCGTTCCCTCGGGCAGCGCGAAGAACGTGGTTTCGTCGGCGACGCGAATATGCGCGGCAGCGGCGGTCTCGAGTCCGCCGCCCAGCGTCGCACCATGGAGCGCCGCAATGAAGGGAATGTTGCCGCGCGCCATCGCTTCGAAAAAGGTGTTGCGATTGAACGGAAACGGCAGCCGTTCCGATCGCCCTGTTTTCCAACTTTCCGCCGCCCAGCGCAGGTCTAGCCCGGCGCAGAAATTGTCGCCATGGCCGAAGATAACGCCGCATTTCGCTTCCTCGCCGGCGCGATCGATCGCTTCGCGCAATTGCCGCATCACCGTCGGATTGAAGCAGTTGCGTTTGTCCGGACGATTGAGCCCGACCAGGGCGATCTCGCCCTCGAGCTCGTAGGTGACCGTTTGTTCTTCGCTCATGAACTGCTCCTGGTTTCAACGGGCAAATCCAGCCCCAGCCGTGCGATCATGTTGCTCTGGAAACGCTACGCCGCTAGACCGGCGCTCGCAGCATAGCGTCGTCGTTGCGCCGCCGCGTTCCCGAACAGCGACGACAGCAGCATCGCCCGCTTGAGATAGAGGCCGATGTCGTGCTCGTCGGTGAATCCGATCGCGCCGTGAAGCTGGATGCAAGCCTTGGTGACGACCATCGCTTCTTCCGACACCTTGGCTTTCACCGCTGCGGCCATCGCGGGATCGATGCGGTCGGCGTCGTTGTTGGCCGCGACCTGATACACCAGCGACCGCGCCGCCTCGATCCGAATATAGACGTTCACCGCCTGATGCTGCAGCGCCTGGAAGCTGCCGATCAGCTTGCCGAACTGCTTGCGGATGCGCAGGTAATCGAGCGTGATCTCCTGCGCCATTTCCATCGCGCCGAGCAATTCTGACGACAGCGCCAGTAGCGCCAGATTGTAGAGCGTATCCACCGCATTCCGCGGTGACGAATGCGCCGCGATGAGATCGCCCGGTGCATCCGCGAGGCTCAGCGTGGCAAGCTTGCGGCCCTCCGCCGTCGGCGTCGTCGACAGCGTGCAACCGGCCGCATTGCGCGCCACGTAGCAAAGCGCGGGTCCGTCGCGCCCGCTGGCGCTGACGAGAAAGCCGTCGGCGCCGTCGGCGCAGACGAACGCCTTCTGTCCGGTCAAACGGAGCGTTGCGTCCTTCCCCACCACTCGAGTGCGCGGCGAGAGCGGATCGTCGCCGTAGGCGCGCTCTTCGAGCGCCGGAACGACGAGTGCCGCGCCCGTCATCACCTGTGGCAGCATTGGATGCGGTGTGCGCCCCAGTCCGAGCGCAGCCGCCGAGATCGCCACAAGGCCGATTGGCTCGCAGACGAGCCCGCGCCCGGCCTGTTCAAGCACCAGGGCGAGCTCGGTGAGACCCAGACCGAGGCCGTTCATCGAACTCGGAACGAGGGTGCCGAGCCATCCCAGTTCCCCCGCCTGCCGCAGCCGTGTCGGCGCGAAGCTCGGATCCTGCCCGCGGAATCCGCGCGCCACCTTCGGCCCCGCCGCCGCGATGAATTTGGCAGCGCTGTCGCGCAGCAGCGTTTGCTCCGATGTCAGATGAAGCTCCATGCCCCGATCGCCGCCCGTCAACTTGGAAGGTTCAAGACGCGGCGGGCGAGGACGTTGCGCTGGATCTCCGATGAGCCGCCGTAGATTGTCGCGCGACGCGACTGAAGGAACGCCGCTGCCACATCCACCTCGCCGAAATTGCTCGCGATCGGCTCGTCCGCTGGCGCGTGGCCGCCTGCCGCCTCGATCAATAGATCGGTGAGCGTCTGAAGAAGCTCGCACGCGACGATCTTGATCACGGATGATTCCGGCCCGGGGCTTTTTTCGTTGTTCGTGAGCTCCACGGCGTGGCTGAACAGCGCCGACAGCGCCATGACGTTGATGCTGGCCGCCGCGAGACGATCTTGGAAAGCCGCATCCGCGATGATTCCGGACGCGCGCGCCATCGTCTTCACGCGCTCGAGCGCCATCAACGAGAATTGCGGGTTCGAGGTCGCCAGGCGCTCGTGCCCGAGCAAGGCATTGGCGATGCGCCAGCCATCGTGCAGTTTTCCGACGAGGTTTTCGGCGGGCACGACGACGTCGTCGAGAAATACCTCGCTGAACTCTTCGTCGCCCACGATCGTCTTGATCGGCCGGATCCTGATGTTCGGGCTGTGCAGATCAATCAGCAGAAAACTGATGCCGGCGTGCCGCGGCTGGGCCTGCGGATCCGTCCGCACCAACGCGAACATCCAGTCCGAGTGATGTGCCCAGGTCGTCCAGATCTTGTGCCCGCGCACCACGAAATGATCGCCCTCAAGCATTGCCCGGGTCGAAAGGCTCGCAAGGTCGGAGCCCGCGCCGGGCTCGGAATAGCCCTGCGCCCAGATCACGGCGCCCGCAATGATGGGCGGCAGATGCTTGGCCTTCTGGGCGGCGGTCCCGAACTCCATGAGGATGGGCCCGATATGATTGAGACCCTGAACCGGCAGATGCGGCGCGCCGATGCGCGCCATCTCTTCGGTCATGATCAGCTGCTCGTTGAGCGTGGCGCCCATTCCTCCATATTGTTTGGGCCAGTGCGGTGCGATCCAGCCTTTGCGCGAGAGCGTGTGATACCAGGGCATCAGTTCCGCGGGCGGCGGACGGGTCGTGCGGTCCCGAAGGGCGACCGGAAGGTTGGCTTCCAGCCATGTCCGTACGTCCATACGGAATGCGGCTTCGGCGGGGGTGTCACGATGGAACATGGCGATGAAATTTTCCGATGCCGATGCGGGCGAAAGAATAGCGCGCGGAACGCCGCACTTCATTCCACCTTGATGTTGGCGGCATTTACGACGGCGGTCCACTGCGCGAGCTCGTTCGCGAGCAGCTTGCCGAACTCAGCCGGCGTGCCGATCTTGATCTCGGCGCCGAGGGTCGCGAGTCGCGCGCGCGTCTGCGGCTGGGCAAGGCTGTCGCGGAACGCGGCATTAAGCTTGTCGATGATGGCGGCAGGCGTTCCCGCCGGTGCCACCACCCCCAGCCAGAATGGCGCCTGCAGCTTGGGATAGCCCGCCTCCGGCGTCGTCGGCACGTCGGGCAATTTCGAAAAGCGTTCGGCGCCGGCGATCGCCAGGACACGCAGGTTCCCGGACTGGATGTGGGGCAGACTGCTGGTGGCCGGGTCGGCGAGCATCTGAACCTCCCCGGCCACCGCGGCGGCGAGGAGTGGCGCCGTGCCGCGGTAGGGCACGTGCACGATGTTGACACCGGTTTCGAGCTTGAACATTTCGGCGAGCAGATGCGGCGCGGTACCGAAGCCCTGCGAGCCCCAGCTGATCTTGCCCGGATTGGCCTTGGCGTAGGCCACGACCTCGGCCAGCGATTTCACCGGCAGGCTCGGGTGCACGGAAATGATGTTCGGCGTCTCCGTGAGCAGGCCGACCGGCGTAAACGCCTTGGCCGGGTCGTAGCCGATGTTGCGGTGCACGGCCGGGCCGGTCGTGAGCGCTCCGCCGGGAGTCATCAGAATGGTGTAGCCGTCGGGATCGGCGGTCGCGACCGCCTTGGCGCCGATGCTGCCGCCGGCGCCGCCGCCGTGGTTCTCCACCACGATGGTCTGGCCGAGTACGGCGCCGAGCCGGTCCGAGACGATGCGGGCCATGCCGTCGGTCGGGCCGCCCGCCGGGAAGGGCACGACGATCCTGATCGGCCTGGTGGGATAGGCTTGGGCGTGCGCGAGGCCGGTGCCCGCGAGCGCCCATCCGGCGCACAGCGATGCCGCAAGCAGGGCTCTCATCATCTTAAGTCGCCTCCCGCGTGGTCGGGCAATGCGGGCGGTATTCTATCGCGGAATTTCTCAGATCACTCGCGGTCGGACGTGAATATTTTGCGCTTCCTGCCTTGCCCGGGGTGCTGCAAAGCCGAAATCAATCTTGGATTTGCGGCGCCTTTCGATGGCGCGCAGCGCCTCCGCGCCTGATCGGTCGAAAGCGCGCGCTAAGGAGGTCCTCACGCCGACTCCGGTCTGGATGCGAAGGTTCACTTCCCTTCGCCCGTTCCGACGCTTTGAGGGTTCTACCGACAGGGAAATGCCAGAGAAAGAGCAAGCGGCCCGGCCCATCCCACGGACACGCCCGCGTTTTTGGGATTGTCTCGTACCCATTGCTCGATGATCAACCGAATTTGCTCCAAGTCGGGACTTTGTGGCGGGCAAAACGTACTCTTTAGGTCCTCCACGATCTTCGCCTGCTGCATGCCGTCAAACAGGCCTCGGAGATAGGCCATACAGACTGCATACGGCCGGCTATTCGGATTCTCTTGGCACATTTTATTCAACGTCAGCATCGTCGTGCCAGGCTGGATTGATAGTGGTGCTGACTGTTTCGCTTCCGGCTGAATCGACAACGGCGCTGATTGCTTCGTCTCTGCGAAGCACGGCGCCGTCCAAATGATCAGACAGAGTAATGGCGCGTAGGCTTTCATCTCAGCCGTTCCTGCAAAATCGATCGCACCCGTTGCCACGCGGCCCGTCGCGGACGGTAGGCGGGTTGCACTTGGGCTCATGTCGGTCTCGATCTTGAACATAGAATGAAGGCGCGGACATGCGCCAGAGCGGCGCGGTGTGATGCCAATCCCTTCAGCACGAGCCTTCACAGGATGCGTGATCCCGATGTGGCGTCATGAGCGTCGCACTGAGGCCGTGACGGTACGCGGTTCCTGCAAAACCTAACGCTGGCGTAAACGGTGCGTTAAAAAGACATCACCTCTTATCCAAAAACGAGCCGCGCTCGCAATTCATTTGACGTGTGATCGAAAGGTCACAGACTCGCAGCAAGGATTGGGAGTAGGACGAGCGCGTGAAGTGGGGCGATCGATAGGGGATCCTGTCATGTGTATGCGATCGTTCGTCACTACTGCGCGTCTCACGCTTGCTGCCGCCACGCTTGCTGCGCTCGCGGGCTCCGCGACCGCCGCGGACTTGGGCGCCAGAGCGCCAGCTCCGTACCAGACTCCGCCGCCGCCACCTCCGCTCTTCTCTTGGACCGGCTGCTACATCGGCGGCAATATCGGTGGCGGCTGGGCCTCGCACAGCTCGAACGATGTTACCGGTGCCGTGACCGGCGTGGTCGGGGCCGACCTCGGCTCCCATACCGCGAGCGGATTCATCGGCGGCGGTCAAATCGGCTGCGACTATCAGGCCGGGGTATGGGTGTTCGGCGTCCAGGGGATGTTCGATGGTTCCGGCATGCAGGGAAGCAACACCGACGCCACCGGCCTATTCGTCGTCAACTCCAATATCCCATGGCTCGCCACCGTGACGGGACGCGTCGGCGTGACTGCCGCCCCCACGGTGCTGGTTTATGCCAAGGGCGGCGGCGCGTGGGTGCGCGACAATTACACCGTCACGGCGGTCCCTGGCATCGCCTTCGGGAATGCAAGCTCGACGCCATCGGGATGGACCGTCGGCGGCGGCGTCGAATGGGCCTTCGCAGGCAACTGGACGGCCTTCGCCGAATACGACTACCTCGACTTCGGCACGCCGGGCGTGAACTTCACGCCGGCCGTGGGCGCAGCGACGTTCCCGATCAACATCAAGCAGAACATCAATAGCTTCATGGTGGGCATCAACTATCGCTTCGGCGCCATCGGCTATTGATCGCTTCGAGCAATCGAGATTGATCGGCGATTTCTGAGGGGGGAAGGCCGCCGTCCGGGGCCGGTTTCTGACCGGCGCTGGCGGCGGCGACTCCGGCAGCTCGACTGAAGTCGAAGCGTCGAACGTGAAGCAGCGCAAATTTGCCGCGTGCGCGCAGGCGCCGGCTCGGGCCGTTTTTCTTTACTCATCCGGATCGATCGTGCAGCATCCTGGAATCAGCCTGACGGGCTGCGCCCAGGCTCCGAAGGGGAGCACGATGAAACTTCCGCGCCGACAATTTCTGCATCTGGCAGCAGGTACTGCGGCGCTCCCGGTTCTCTTACGCGCCGCAACAGCGCAAGCCTACCCCTCGCGACCGGTGCGCTTGATCGTTGGGTTTCCGGCTGGGGGTCCGACCGACATTACGGCGCGGGTGATGGCGCAGTGGCTCTCCGAGCGGCTCGGTCAGCAAGTCGTCGTCGACAACCGGGCGGGCGCCGGCAGCAATATCGCCGCCGAAGGCGTCGTGAATGCGCCGCCGGACGGCTACACGCTTCTGCTGGTCGGCGCGACAAATGCGATCAACGCAACACTCTACGAGAAGCTCAATTTCAATTTCATTCGCGACATCGCACCGGTTTGCGGCATCATCCGCGTGCCGCTCATCATGGAGGTTCATCCATCGGTCCCGGTGAAGACGGTTGCCGAGTTCATCGCCTATGCCAAAGCTCACCCCGGCAAGATCAACATGGGGTCGGGCGGGATCGGGACCACGCTCCACGTCTCCGGCGAGTTGTTCAAGATGATGACGGGCGCCGACATGCTTCACGTGCCTTACCGCGGCGCGGGCCCCATGCTTACCGATTTGCTCGGCGGACAGGTGCAGGTCGCCTTCGACCCCATGCCTTCCTCCATCGGATACGTTAAGGCCGGCCAGTTGCGGCCGTTGGCGGTGACGACCGCGACCCGCTCGGAAGCTTTGCCGGACCTACCAAGCGTAGGCGATGCCGTGGCGGGTTACGAGGCAAGCACCTGGTATGGCGTCGGCGCGCCGAAGAACACCCCAGCCGAGGTCATCGACAGGCTCAACAAGGAGATCAATGCCGGCCTTGCTGATCCCAAGCTGAAGACGAGGCTAACCGAACTCGGGGGCATGATGCTTACCGGCTCATCCGCCGATTTCGGCACCTTCATCTCCGATGAAACGCAGAAGTGGGCAAAGGTGGTGAAGTTCTCGGGCGCCAAGGCTGATTGATCACGCGGATATCCGGCTCAATCCGCTTTGCTTTACTGACCCCGATCGATCGTGCAGCATCCTTGCGGCAGCCCGCTTGGCGGGCTGCGCTCGGAAGAGGAACCCTATGGCACTTCCCCGCCGTCAATTTCTGCATCTGGTAGGTATCGCTGCCGCGCTGCCGGCGCTGTCGCGCTTGGCTTGGGCACAGGGCTATCCGACGCGGCCGGTGCACTGGATCGTGTCGTTCACCGCCGGTGGGCCAAACGACACCGTGGCGCGCATCATCGGACAATATCTGTCGGAACAGCTGGGCCAGCAATTCATCATCGAGAACAAGGTCGGCGCCGGCGGAAATATCGGCATGGCGGCGGTGCTGAGCTCGCCGCCCGACGGCTATACCATCGGCTTCGTTGCTCCCAATAATGCCATCAATGCGACGCTCTACGACAAGCTGCCGTTCGATTTCGTTCGCGACAGCGCGCCGGTTGCCGGGACGATGCTGCTCACCAACGTGATGGTGGTGCACCCGGACGTGCCGGCCAAGACCGTCGCCGAGTTCATCGCTTACGCCAAGGCCAATCCGGGCAAAATCAACATGGCCTCGTCGGGCAGCGGCACGTCGGTGCACATGTCGGGCGAGTTGTTCAAGGTGATGACGGGCATCAACATGCAGCACGTGCCATACCGCGGCTCGGCGCCTGCGATGCAGGACATGCTCAGCAACCGCGTCCAGGTCATGTTCGACAACCTGCCGGGCTCGGTCGAGCACATCAAGGCCGGCACGCTGCGCGCGCTGGGCGTGACGGCGGGCAAGCGGGCGGCCGCGATCCCGGACGTGCCGACGATCGGCGAAACAGTCCCGGGCTACGAGGCGGTGGTGTGGTACGGCATCGTGGCGCCCAAGGGCACGCCGCCCGAGATCGTCGACACGCTCAACACGGCGGTGAACGCGGTGCTCGCCGATCCGAAGCTCAAGGCGCGGCTTGCCGAGCTTGGCGGCGAGCCGATGCCGATGACGCCGGCTCAATTCGGAAAGCTCATTGCGGACGAAACCGAGAAGTGGGCGAAGGTCGTGAAGTTCTCGGGCGCGAAGCCGGACTGATCTGCGAAAGCCCGCGCCGATCCTCTTTATCGGCGCCGCATCACGGTGCTTTCCAGCCAGGAGATCGCGAGATACATCACGGATGAGACGATCGCGAGGATCGTGATCGCGGTCATGACGATGTTCATTTTGAAGATCTGACTACCGTACTGGATGAGATAGCCGAGACCGAGATTCGCCGACTGGAATTCGCCCACGACGACACCGACCAGCGAGAGGCCCGCGTTGACCTTCAGTGCAGCGATCAGGGTGGGCACGCTGCCCGGCAATACCACCTTTCTCAGGATCTGTCCCTTACTGGCGCCGAAGGTCAGCGCGAGCTTCACCTTGTTGGGATCGATGCCCTGGAAGCCTGAGTAGATCATCAGGATGGTGATGAACAGCGAAATCGCCAGCGACATGCCGTAGATGGAGAGCGACGCACCGAGCCAGAGGTAGAAGATCGGCACGAAGGCGGTCTTGGGCATGGCATTCGCCACTACCAGATACGGGTCGAGCACTTTGTAGAGTCTCTCCCACCACCACAGGACCGCCGCGATCGCGGTGCCGAGCACGATCGCGCCCGTGAATCCGAGCACCGTCGCAAACACTGTTGCCCAGGTGTGGGTGAGAATGCCGGGCTGCTGCGGAGTTTCCTTCAGCAGCTCGATGAACGTTGGCCACAGGGCCGACGGATAGCTCGTGAGCATCGGGTTCAAGATGTGTGCTTTCGGCAAAAGCTCCCAAAGCACGAGAAACACGATGAGCACCGCGAACTGCGCCCCGCGGACGATCAGCCGGCTACGCCGTTCTCCTCGCAGCCACTCGGCATACTGCGGGCTCGCAGCCGCAGCCAACGACAGTTCAGCCTTCGACATGGACTTCGAGCTCCTGCCAGAGGGTGTTGAAGTATTTGTTGAATTCCGGCGCATTGCGCGCGGTGAAAGGAGTGGGGCGCCTGCTGTCGGGGGTCTCGAAGCGGATCGGGTGGTTCGACTTGACCTGGCCGGGCCGGCGCGACAGCACGATGATGCGCTCGGCCATGCTGATCGCCTCGCCGATGTCGTGGGTCACGAGGATCGCGGTCTTGCCTTCGCGCCGCAGAATCTCCGCCACCTCGTCGGCGAGCGCGATCCGCGTTTGCGAATCGAGCGCCGCGAACGGCTCGTCGAGCAACACGATGTCCGGATCGGTGCAAAGCGTGCGTGCGAGGGCGACGCGTTGGCGCATCCCGCCCGAGAGCTGTCGCGGCAGATAGTGCAGGAACTGGCCGAGCCCGTAGCGGGTGAGAAGCATCCTCGCGCGCTCGCGCGCTTTTGTCATGTTGGCGCCCTGAATTTCCGCCCCCAAGACCGCGTTTTCGAGAATGGTGCGCCACTCGAACAGGTAATCCTGCTGCAGCATATAGCCGACCTTGCGGTTCGGGCCGGTGACCGGCCTTCCGTCGAGAAGGATGGTGCCGCTTGTCGGCTTGAGAATTCCGGAGATCAGGGATAGCAGCGTGCTCTTGCCGCACCCGCTCTGTCCGATGATGGCGACGAACTCGCCGGGAGCGATCGTGAGCGAGACGCCTCTGAGCGCTTCGATCTCGCCCTCGCGGCCAAAGTAGCGCAGAGAGACGTCGCTGATCTCGACTTTCGGCGAAATGGCGCCGGCGCCGCCGGTTGCCGACGCCTGCACGGATCACCGCGCCTTGGCGGCGAATTCGCTCAGCACGAGGTCCTGGAACTTCACGCGCTTTGCCGGATCGAGCACGTTACCTTGCACCAGGATGTCCTGGAACCTCTCGATTGCTTTCGGGTCGATCGACGGCGTCGTCTTCCACATCTTCAGCTTGCGATAGCGCTCCGCGCCTGCAACGAGGGCCTGCGGGCTGATGCCGGGGAAGAACTGCTCGATGGTTTTCGCAATCTCCTGGGGTTGCGCCGCCTCTGTCCATTTCTGCGCCCGGTAGATCGCGTTGGTCCAGCTCTGGATGACGTCAGGATTCGCACGGATGTATTTGTCGGTCGCCATGAAGGTCGTGTAGTCGGCCGGACCGACGGTCTGGCCGATCGAGGCGAGCACGTAGCCCTCGCCGCCCATTTCGAGCTGCGCCGCGTCCGGGTCCATGAAAATCGCATATTGGTTCTGGCCTGCGAGCCACGAGCCGACGCGCGCGGGGATGGCGATGTTATTGACGAGCTTCACGTCCTTGAACGGGTCGATGCCGTTCTGCCGAAGCGCAGCCTCGAGGAAGAGATCCGGCGTGCTGCCCGGCCGCAGCGCCAGGATTTGTTTGCCCTTGAGCTGTTGCCAGTCGAACTTGTTGACCTTCTCGCGCCCGATCAGCATGAAGCCGTCGGTCACGGTGAGCCCGCAGAAGATGGGTATCTTTGTCGGCGAATCGCCGTTCTGAACGTAGATCGACGTTTCCGGTCCGATCAGGGCGATGTCCGCGCTGTTGGAGAGCAGCGCCGCCACCGTCTTGTCGCCGCCTTGCGCGGTCGTCATCGCCACATCAAGGCCGGCGTCTTTGAAATAGCCGTTGGCGATGGCCACGTAGGCGGGCGCATAGAGGATCGAGCGCACGACCTCGGTGTAGCGAACCTTCACCGGCGGCTTGGCCTGCGCGAATGCGTCGAGCGGCGCGGCGATGAGCAACAGGCCGAGCTTGGCGAGACCAACCTGAAAAGCACGGCGGCGGTCGAGCATGGCAATCCTCGCGTTCTACGATGACGGGAACGAACTCTACTATTCGGCGGCAACGCCGCGCGCGGGCCCGTGTGCCGCGGTCATGGCGTCTTCGTAGGCATCGAGCCAATCCGTGCCAGCCGCAGATATGACGTCGCCGCCGCGCGCTTGCCGGCAGAGCGCGGGCTCGTCGAGCACCGCGGGCAGCCTGCCGGTCTCCTGATAGTCGCGCATCGCCTTGAGCAACGCCCGTCGCGTGAGCATGACCATGCGGTCGCTGGAGGCGAGGTGCTCCTGCGTGCGGTCGATAATCGGGTCCATGGTCTCCTGGATCGCCTGATCCTGGAGCGGAATGCCGACGATACCGGTATAGCTTTCGCCCCGACGCTGCATGCCCCGGTCGAGGCCATGATCGTTCGACTTGTTCTTCACCGGGCGCCAGCGTCCCATCCAATCGTTCGTCCGCGGCAGATATTCCAGCGGCCGCGCAAGGCCGTGGACGAGGCTGCCGTCGGCATATCGCATCGATTTGAACTTGCCGCTGGCGCGCTGCAAATCGATGTTGAAGATCATGGTGTGTTCGTCATTGATCGGCACCCAGGCATTGGCCGACAGGTTGCGTTCCAGCCGGTCGCTCGGATAGCAGACCCAGAACGGAAAGATGAAACAGGCGAAGCGGTGGTGCTCATGGCCCTCCATGGCCGCGCGTGAGGCCGAATACATCGTCCCGAACGGCATTTCGCTGACGTGAATCTGGGGCGCCTTGTTCAGCACCGTATAGGTTGCAGCGTCGTTGGGGTCCATCTTGGAGGGGTCGACGCATCCGGCATGGAGAAAGCCCAGGTGCGAGGTGTCGATGTCGCCTTCGAGCGCTTGCAGCCAATTGCACTCGCGGTGGGTCAAGGCGATGTTTCTGTCGTCGGGGTTGGTGGTGACGGCGGCTTCGATCTCGGGGAAGGGCGGCGCCTCGGCGCGCTCGCCCATGTAGACGAACACTATCCCGCCGCGCTCGGTGGTCTTATAGGCCTTGGCCTTCACGCCCGCGGGATACTTGTTCTTGTCGGGCAAGTTGGGCTGATCGAGGCAATTGCCGTTCACGTCGAACTTCCAGCCGTGATAGGCGCAACGGATGCCGTGATCCTCGTTGCGGCCGAGAAACAACGACGCCAGGCGGTGCGGGCAGAGATGATCCATGATGCCGACGCGGCCGGCCGTGTCGCGGAACGCGATCAGCTTCTCGCCGAGCAACATCAAACGTATCTGCGGGCCGTCGGCCTCGAGCTCGGAGGAAAGACAGGCTGGAATCCAAAACTGCCGCATGAACTTGCCCATTGGCGTCTTGCGGCCGACGCGGGTCAGGAGCTCGTTTTCGGCTTCGCTGATCATCTGGCTTCTCCTGCTCTTTTTTTGATGGGCACCCCCGGTTCGTGGACGATGACGCCGGCGCTTGCCATGTTGCGCAAAGATGCGGCCAGCGCCAGGCCGGCGGAGGCTGCGTCCGACATCGGCGTATGGAGGAAGCTGTTGGGCGGATAGAACGATGCTGTTGCGAAGAATGGCCGGTACATTTCCCAGCGCGCGCGCAGCAGGGGATTGGCCGTCCCCGTATCTTGTTTGCGCGCTTCGCGCAGCGCTTCGACGTCGATCAGCGCCGAGACCGACGTGGTTTCTCCGGCGCCGTCCTCGTAGGCCAATGTCCGGCCGAGATAGTCGATGATGTGGGAGCGCCCGCCCTGCACCGAGCCATCCCACGAAAACCCGATGCCTTCGGCGACATTCGCGCTGACGATGTAGATCATGTTCTCGGCCGCGCGCACGATCTTGGCCGCTTCCTGGGTCGGCCGTCTCGGTGAATTCGTCGGATGGAGGATGACCTCGGCCCCTTGCATCATCAGCACGCGCGCGACCTCCGGCACATTGATCTCCCCGCAGGGAATCATGGCGAGCCGCCCAAGCCCGGTATCCACCACGGGAAAAATCTCGGCCATGCTGTGGCGCGCCAAATACGCATCCATAAAATCGTGCGGGGAGGGGAAGGCAGCGGTATTGACCCGCCGGTAGCGCAGGATGACTGCACCGGTCGGATCGATCAGAAAACTGGTGTTGAAATAACGGCCCGGCCACTGCGGGTCGCTCTCGAATTGATGGCCACCGATGTAGAGTCGATGTCGGCGGGCGAGCGTCTGCAACGGCTCGGTGATCGCGCCGGGAACTGAGCAGCAGGCTTTTTCGATCCATTCCGCCGCCGGCAGGCCGTGCGGGGGTCCTTGCAGCGAGAACTCCGGAAGAACCACGAGATCGGGGGGATCGGCACCGCGGGTCGCGGCCTCGATCAGCCCGATCACGTGCGCGATATTGTCATTGATGATCGCCCACGCGCCGGCACGATCGGCGGCTTTGACAGCGAGCTTGCTTTTGGTCTGGATGCAGGTCGCTCGCCACGGCTCGATGGTCATTGCTCGGCGCCTGTATGAGATGCGGCAATCAATCCCATGATGATCGAATACGGATTTTCTTACAATAGTACGGCAAACAGCTACGGCTCGCTTACGGACCGTCGTGCCCGCTTTTTCGTCAGCCTCTGCCGAGCAACGCGCCGCCGCTTCGACCGCGTCTTATGCTATGGAGGCATTCAATCCGCCGACGCGCTACCGCGTCGCTCACTCCGCAAATGGCTCAGGAGGATCAGGTGCGTCTCATCCTAGCACTGCTTGGTTCGAGTCTCATTGTCTTGGCGCAGCCGGCCGCATCGCAGACCTATCCGGCAAAGCCCATCCACCTGCTTGTTCCTTACGCACCCGGCGGCCCCGCCGATATCGCCGCCCGGCTCGTCGGTGCCAAGCTGACCGAAGCCTGGGGCCAGCAGGTGGTGGTGGAGAACCGGCCGGGCGGCAACGGTTTCATCGCCATGACGGCGGCGGCGAAAAGCGCGCCCGACGGTTATACGCTGGTGATGGCGACGATCGGCGAAGCCGCCGTCAGTCCGGTGCTGTTCAAGGAGGTACCCTACAATATCGACCGCGATTTCGCGCCGATCTCCTTGATCAGCGATGCCACCATCGTGCTCGCCACGCACGGTGAGGCGCCGTTCCAGTCGGTCGCCGACGTGATCACCGCGGCCAAAGCGCAGCCCGGCCGCATCTCGGTCGGCTCTCCCGGCAACGGCACCGTCAATCAGATCGTGCTCGAGTGGATGGCGCTCAACACCGGTACGAAGTTCCAGCACATTCCCTACAAGGGCAGCGCACCGGCCGCCAACGCGATTGCCGCCAACGAGATTCCGCTCGGCATGCTGGCAAGCTCCTCGGTCGCCCCGCACCTCAAGACCGGCCGCGTCCGCGTTCTGGCGGTCGCATCGGCCAGGCGGTCAAGGTTTGGTCCTGATTGGCCAACCCTGCAAGAAGCGGGTGTGGCGGAAGTGAATGCCTCGACCTGGACTGCTTTGCTGGCGCCTAAGGACACCCCGCAGCCGGTCATCGACAAGCTCAACGCCGAAGTGGTGAAGGTCCTCGAGATGCCCGACATCAAGGAGCGCTTCGCCGCCGGCGGCGTCGACACGATCCCATCGAGTCCGGCAGGATTGGGGGCACGCATCAAACAGGACACCGCGCAGTTCGGCATGATCGTGCAGAAGGCCGACATCAAACCTGATTGACGCTCGAGCGCGTTCGACCGGTCATCCACAGGGCGGTCGCTCAAAGTTTTGGCGGCAGCGACAAGCGCCGCGATCGATCGCTTTCGAGCGCCCGCGCTTGGCACTTGATCTTGCCTGGGCGAATGTATGTTCTATTGCCGTTGCTCGACCGGCTACAGAGGGAGGGCGGCATGCCGTCCACGGTCACGCGCCGAGAATTGCTCCACGGCGGGATTGCTGCGGGCATTGCCTTTCGCCTTAACTTGATTGGATCCAATGCCGCAGCGCTGCAGCTTGATCCGGCGGCGGACGCGGTGCCGGGTGCATTCGACGCCGACGGCCGGCTGCGCTACCGCACCGATGCACTCGCCAAGGTCACCGGCGAGAAGACTTTTTCGCGCGACTTTCGCGCCCGCGACCTGCCTGGCTGGCCGAGCGAGCAAAGTCATGCCTTCCTGATCCACGCCACGCAGGCCGATCGTACATTCGAAGGCATCGATCTGAGCGTGCTGGGCAACGACCTGCAGCCCGACCGATTGGTCACGGCGGAGGATTTGCAGCGCGACCGGGTGGCTCCGCATCGTCCCACGTTTTACGGCGACGTTTTTTTGGTGCCCAAAGGCGAGACGCCGCGACTGCTCGGCCAGCCGGTGGCGCTTCTCATCTATCGGGACTTTGCCCGCTACGATGCCGCCAAGCGCCGCCTGCGTTTCAACGACAAGGTGGTTCGTTATGGTGCCGTCACCGGGCCGAAGCCGCCCCCGCACTACGGTGCCGCCCGATTTGTCCGCCTGCAAAAGAACGAGCCCGAGCCTGACGGTCGCTATTCACCGATCCTCGATGCCACGATCTTCGGAAAATTCGAGGGCGATGAGGTGGTATGGCCGGCTCCCGACAGTGCCGGCAATCCGGCAGCGAAAGGCATGGCCGCGACGCTCGACATCGAGCGCGAGATTGGAGCTGCCGGCGACGACGCGCTGGTGCTCAAGCGCGAATATTTCTCGCAATCGGTCGACGCTTCGGCGTTGGAGGCCGACAACGGGCTGGTCTGGCACGACGAGATGAACCGGGCGTTGCATATCCTGGTGTCGACGCAATCACCGTACGAAGGCGCCACCGGGGCTGCGGAGATGCTGGCGAAAACGAATTTCCGCGTCGACATGATCGACTTCAACATCGGCCACACCGTCGGATACGGCACGAAGGACCATTCCGTCTTCCCCTATTTCTGCATCGTTGCCGGGCTCTATGGCCAGGGCCGGCCGGTCCGCCTGGCGAACGACCGGTACGAACAGTTCCAGGTGGGAATGAAGCAGCATTCCTTCCGGATGCAAAACACGCTGGTGGCCGACAAACAGTCGGGCAAATTCAAGATCGTCAAAGGCACATACACCTTGGACGGCGGCGGCCGGCCGAATGTGTCGGCGAATGTGGGCGTGGCCGGAACGTCGCAGGCGCTTTCGATCTATCACGTTCCCAAGAGCGATTTGTGCTTTGCGGCAATTTCCTCGCGCGCAGTCGAGGCCGGCTCGACGCGCGGATACGGTTCGCTGCAGACGATCATGGGCATCGAGATGCTGGTCGACGAGGCCGCGGAGGCGCTCGAGATCGATCCCGTCGAGCTCAGGCTGCGCAACCTCAGCACGGTCGGGACCCAAGTCGCCGACGATGAGCCGCAGGTGCGCAACAAGGAAATCCTGCTGAAAGCGCAGATGCATCCGGTTTGGACGGAGCGCAAGGCACGCAAAGCCAAATTCGACAGCGAAAACCCGGGCCGCAAATACGGTGTCGGCTTCTCCTCGGTCCAGCGCGGCTACGGCAACCTCGCGCAGGCGGCCTTGGCCACGCTGTCGTTCGATGAGCAGGGCCGCCTTGCACTGCGTCAGATCGGCAACGAGATCGGCGTGGGCCTCACGACCTCGCAAGCCGTGATGGTGCGAAACATTCTTGGTCGCGCGCCCGACCGCGCTTCATTCGGTGTCGCCGATTGGCCGGAAATGCCGCTGATCTCGACCAACAATCCGAACGCCACGCCACCGGACAAAGAGGCCGAGCTCGCGGCAAATCCGCGCTGGACGCCGTTGTTCACCGCGCCGATGAGCGCATCGAACGGCGTCTACTTCGTCGGGCATGCGACGCGTGAGGCCGCGCGCGCCTTGCTGCGATTCGGTCTCTATCCCGCCGCGATCGCGCTGTGGGGGCGCGCGGGCGGCCCCGCCGTTTCTCCGCAAGAGATTCGCCTCGTCCACGGCACCTTGTCTGCCGCCGGACGTGCGCCGCTGCCGATCGACCGGGTGGCGATGGCCGCGCACGAGATGGGCCTGATCACCGGGGTATCCGTTCACGTTTTCAACCGTCGGCGGGCACAGTGGGCGCAGGCGGAGTTCGACGTTCCGACGGTGGGCCGCGAGCGCCTCAAGGTCGACGCCTTGGCCGTTTGCTACGGCGCCGGCGCGCCGCCCGAGCGCAAGGCCTTGATGACGTCCGGCGGCTTCCACTTCGTCGAGCGCGCCAGCGTCTCCTATGCGCCGATGCGCAATATCGTCGGGCAAAACTACGTGTCGTCGATCGCCAATATCGTCGAAATCGCAGTCGACACCAAGACCGGCGGCGTGGAATTGCTGTCGCATCACTCGATCCTGGAGTGCGGGACCCAGGTCGTCCCGGAACTGGTCTCCGGCCAGCTTCAGGGCGGCTTGGCCATGGGCATCGGCCATGCGCTGCACGAATATCTGCCGCTCTACGAAGATGGACCGGGTGACGGCACCTGGAACTGGGATCGCTATCACCTGCCGCGCGCCTCCGAGGTTGCGGTCTGGAACCAAACCGCCGAGGTCTTGCCCGCCCGGTCCGCCGAGGATCCGCCAAAGGGCATGGCGGAGGTGACCGTCATCGCCATTCTGCCGGCCATCGCGAACGCTGTGGCGCATGCGATCGGTCACCGGTTCTATGAAATGCCGATCACTCCCGACAAAATCCGAGGAGCGCTGTCATGACCGCGCGGCCGCTCTCGCTCACTGTCAACGGAAAGCAGATCGGCCCGATCGACGTCCCCGACGAGATGATGATGCAGGATTTTCTGCACGAATATCTCAACCTCACCGGCTCGCGCATGGGCTGCGGGGAAGGCGTTTGCCACGCCTGCACGGTCATTCTCGAAAATCCCGATGGCCGGCTTGAGGAGCATCGCACTTGCATCAGCGGGGCACATTTTTTCGCCGGAAAATCGGTCAAGACGATCGAGGGGCATGCCGAACGCGATGCCAGCGGCAAGGTGGTCAAGCTCACCGATGTGCAGCAGACGTTCATGAAGCATTTCGCATTCCAGTGCGGCTACTGTACGCCCGGCTTCGTGACCGCGACGACGGTGCTGATGGACCGCCTCAAGCGTGCGCCGGTGGCGCGCAAGGATTTGGAGCGGACGATCACGCAAGCGTTGGACCCGCACCTCTGCCGCTGCACCGGCTATGTGCGCTATTACGAGGCGGTGCGCGAGGTTATCCTGGCGGCGCCGGGCCTGGTCCGCGGGTAACCGGCGTCGCTTAATGTGCGTGACCCGCGTGCTTGCTCGGCTCCGCTGACCCCGTTGCCGGATCGAACGCGATGGTGCGCCGCCCGAGCGGCTCGGTGGCTGGTGAAATATCGCATTTGAGGAAGCGGCCCTTACCGGCCGCGCCGACGAACTCTCCTCCCTCGGCGACCACTTCTCCGCGCACCAGCGTGGTGATCGGCCAGCCTCTGATCGTCATCCCTTCGTAGGGCGTATAGTCCATCGCATCGTGAATCTTCGATTGCGTGATGGTCACTTCCTTGTCCGCATCCCAGATCGCGAGGTCGGCGTCGCTGCCGACCGCGATGGTGCCCTTGCGCGGATAAAGGCCGTAAAGCTTGGCGGCATTGGTCGCGCTCAGCGCGACGAATTTCGGAAGATCGATGCGTCCCTTGCCGACGCCTTCCGAAAAAAGGAGCGCAGTGCGCACTTCGAGGCCCGGAACGCCGTTCGCCACCTTCTTGAACGGCGCGTTCCGGCCGTGCTTCATCTTCCCTTCCGGATCATCGTAGCGGTAGCCGGCGTGATCGGAGGAGAAGACGTCGAACACGCCGGTCACGAGTCCTTGCCAGATCACCTCTTGGTTCGCCTTGTCGCGGGGCGGGGGACTGCACATGTATTTCGCGCCTTCGAAACCCGGTCGGTCGAGATCGTCCGCGGTAAGAAAGAGGTATTGTGGGCACGTCTCACCGTAGACCTTGAGCCCGCGCGCCTTGGCCAAACGGATTTGCTCCATCGCCTCGCGCGCGGAGACGTGCACGATCAGGATCGGCACGTCGACCAGCTCGGCCAACGAGATCGCCCGCGACGTCGCCTCGCGTTCGGCGATCGGCGCATGTGCCATGCCATGAAAGCGCGGCGCGCTGTGGCCCGCCGCCAGCAGTTTTTCACTCAGCCACGAGATTACGTCATGGTTCTCGGCATGAACCATGACCAGCGCGCGCTCGCGCCGCGCCGTCGACAGCACCTCGAGAATCTGCCGATCGTCGAGCTTGAGCGCGTCGTAAGTGGTGTAGATCTTAAACGACGTGTAGCCGGCCTTGATCAGCGCCGGCAGCTCCTGGCCGGTGACCTGCTGGGTCGGATCGGAAATGATCAGGTGGAAGGCGTAGTCGACCGCGGCCTTGCGATCCGCGCAGGCGTGATAATCCTTGACCACCTGCCGCAGCGACATGCCGCGATATTGCGCGGCGAAAGGAATGACGGTGGTAGTGCCGCCACAAGCCGCCGAGCGCGTGGCGGTGAAAAAATCGTCCGCCGTCATGACTCCCATGGACGATCGCTGCGCGATGTGACAATGGCTGTCGATACCGCCCGGCGTGACAATGCGGCCCTTGGCATCGATCTCCCGGCGGCCGGCGCCGACTTTCGCGCCGATCGTCACGACGCGGCCGTCGACCACTCCGATGTCGGCGCGGAAGACGTCGGACGCGGTCGCGAGCGTTCCGTTGCGTACGACCAGATCGTATTCGGCCATGATGCTTGCGCCTCAAGATCAGATCGCGTGACGATTCCTGCTAGGCGACGGCGAGCCGGCGACCGTTGACGCTTTCCCGCAAGCGTGTCTCGAGGCGGGACAGCAACCGGTCGAGTTCGGCTAGGTCGAGGGCGTCGAGCTTGGGACCCGGGGTGCGCACGGCAGCCGAGCGAATGGCCCCGCGCCGGCGCAGAATTTCCTTGCGCACGGCAAGCCCAAAGCCCGGCTGCTGCTCGTGTCGCACGAGCGGCAAATACACATCGAACAGATCCTCCGCCTCGTCGCTGCGGCCGGCTGCAAACAGCGCGCACACGGAGACCAGCATCTCCGGATAGGCAAAGCCGGTCATGATGCCGTCCGCGCCGCGGGCGAGCTCCTGCGGCACATACAGTCCGCCATTGCCGACCAGGATGCTGATATACCGCCGCGTGACGCCATCGCAGGCTTTGCGTATTTGCGTGAGCTTCTTCAAGCCGGGGCAGTCCTCGTGCTTGAACATCACCACGCTCGGATGCGCGTCGACGATCTTGAGGAAGCCTTGGGCGGAGATGTCGGCCTGCGTCGACTGGGGATAGTCTTGGTAGACCACCGGAATCTCCTCGCCCAGCGCCGCGATCACGTCGGCGAAGTAGGTGACGATCTGTGCTTCCGTCTTCAGGCCGGTGAGCGGGGCAACCATGACGCCGCAGGCGCCAGCATCCATCGCAATCTTGCCGAGCTTGACGAGGTTTGCGGTGCCCGGGTTCGACACGCCGACGATAACGGGCACGCGGCCGTCGACGCGGCGCAGGAAATGGCGCGTGAACTCGGCCGACTCCTCATCGCTGAGCTTTTGCGCTTCGCCCATCATCCCGAGAATCGTCAGGCCCTGCACGCCACATTGCAGATAGAATTCGACCAGGCTGTCGACGCTCGGCCAATCAATGTCGCCGGCATCGGTGAAAGGCGTGGCCGAGATCGTGTACACGCCCTTTGCGGACGCATCGAGCAGTTGGCGCATGGTTCTGACTACTCTGGGATCGCGATTTTTGCCGAGAATGTCGTCGGAGCAAATCTATACCTTGCGCATGCCGCAGGGCAACCAATCAGCGTCGCTTGCATCGGCATTGAGCACGCATCTCGGCATATTGCCTGCGCATTCGTCTTGTCCGGTTTGATCCGGTTGCTATAGTCCGATGAATGCTCGCTGGGCCGGCTTGAGGGGAGCTCCATGATCCGATACGTGCTTTCGAGTACCGGTGCCGCACTGCTTCTCACCACGTGCGTCTATGCTCAGGAGCCGCCGCCGCTTCGCACGGCGGTCGATGGCACGTTCGCACCGCACGCCTTTCCAAATCTTTCCGGCGGTTATCAGGGCTTCAACATCGACCTCGCCAACGAGATCGCCAAGCGGCTCAAGCGTAAGATCGTGATCGACGCTGCGCAGTTCTCCGGCCTCGTGCCAGCGCTGCAGGCGGGAACCTACGACTTTCTCGCGGCGCCGACGACCGTGACCAAGGAACGCGCCGAGAGCATGCTGTTCACCGAGGGTTATCTCAACACCGACTTTCAGTTTCTGATCAGGAAAGGATCGCCGAAAGTCGCGCAACTCGAAGATCTCAAGGACAAGACTATTTCCGTCAACAAGGGATCGGCGTACGATTCCTGGGCACGCGAGCTCGAGGGCAAGATCGGCTGGAAGGTCGAGTCGTTCGGCACGCAGACCGACGCGGTGCAAGCGGTTCTGGTCGGGCGCGCCGATGCCAATGTCGCGGGTAATACCGTCATCGCATGGGCGGTCAAGAACAACCCGCAGCTGGAGCTGTCGTATCTGTATTCGACTGGTCTGGTCTGGGCTGCGCCGCTGCGCAAGGACTCCGGCGAGCTGCGCAAGGCGCTCGACGTCGCGGTCGAATGCATGAAGCTCGACGGCATGATCGCGCGCATGCACGAAAAGTGGTTCGGCGTTGCGCCTGCGGCGGGTTCCGCCGCGGTGACCGTCTTCCCCGGCTACGGCGTTCCCGACATGCCGGGCTACGATCCGACTGCGCACACGCCGTCGTGCAGCTGAACGGGGTGGCGTAATGTCCTGCCGCGGACGCCGCGGACGCGACGAGTGTTGATGACGACCGGCGCGCTGCCCATCCTGGAAATCCGCGGCCTGCGCAAGAGATTCCACGACGTGGAGGTGCTGCGCGGGATAGATCTTGTCGTGCTGCCGCAACAATTGGTGTTTGTCATCGGACCGTCCGGATCGGGCAAGAGCACCTTGCTGCGCTGCTGCAACCGCCTGGAGGAGCCCTCGGCCGGCTCGATCCGCGTCGCCGGCGTCGACGTCATGGCGCGCTCCACCGACATCAATGCCATGCGACGCCAGATCGGCATGGTGTTCCAGTCGTTCAACCTCTACCCGCACATGACGGCGCTGCGAAACGTCACGCTCGCGCTCGCCAAGGTGTTGGGCAAACCACGGGCCGAAGCGGAGCGAATTGGGATGGCGGCGCTCGATCGCGTGGGCCTTGCCGACAAGGCGCGCTCCTATCCCGGCGAGCTTTCGGGCGGCCAGCAGCAGCGGGTGGCGATCGCTCGCGCGCTGGCGCTCGAACCGAAGGTGATGCTGTTCGACGAGCCCACCTCCGCGCTCGATCCCGAGCTGGTGGGCAGCGTACTCAACGTGATGCGCGAGCTCAAACGCGGCGGCATGACCATGCTGGTGGTGAGCCACGAGATGCGCTTTGCGCGCGACGCTGCCGACCGCGTGATCTTCATGGATCACGGGGTCATCGTGGAGGAGGGGCCGCCGCAACAGATGTTTTCGGCACCCAGCGAGGCGCGCACCCGCGCCTTCATCGCCGAGCTTGCGCGCTGAGATTGCCATGGAGTCTTGGTCACGCTTTCTCGACACGTTCTTCAACTGGGAGGTGATCGAGCGCTATTTCCCTGCCATCATGAAGGGCGTGGTGGTGACGATCGAGATCGCGGCGGCGGTGGTGGTCACCGGCACCCTGCTCGGGCTTGCGCTCGCGATCATGCGGGCGTTTCGCCTGCTCGCGGTCAATGCGCTGATCGTGGTGTTCGTCGACATATTCCGGGCGCTGCCGCCGCTCGTTCTCGTTCTTTTGGTCTATTTCGGCCTGCCCAACATCGGCATCAATCTGCCGTCCTTTGCGGTGCTATGGCTTGTGCTTGCACTGGTGCTGGCCGCCTTTGCCGAGGAAATTTTTTGGGCCGGCATCCTGTCGATCCCGAAGGGTCAGTGGGAAGCGGCGCGCTGCACGGGGCTAGGCTTTCCCGGCACGCTCGCCTATGTCGTGCTGCCGCAGGCGATCCGCCTGACCGTTCCGCCGCTCACCAACCGCACGATCGCCATCACCAAGAACACGGCGCTCGGCACCGTGATCGGGGTCGGTGAGATCCTCAATCAGGCCACCACCGCGCAATCGTTTTCCGGCAATGCCACGCCGCTCATGATGGGAGCAATCGCCTACCTGATCCTGTTCATCCCGGTCGTCGTGCTCGGCCGCTTCCTCGAGACTCGGTTCACCTGGCGCAGGGTCTGATGGAAGCGATTGTCCAGCAGTTCTTCAACCTCGCCATCATGGAGCGAGCGCTCCCGCTCATCCTTTCCGGCCTCAAGCAAACCATCGTGATTTGTCTCCTCGTCATTCCGCTTGGACTGATCGGGGGGCTTGCGTTCGCGATCATCTCGCTCTCGCGCTTGCGCACCGTGCGGTGGGCGGCAATTGCAGGGATCGATTTCTTTCGTGCCATTCCGCCGCTCGTGCTGCTGATCTTTATCTACGCCGGATTGCCGTTCGCCGGCTTGCGGCCGTCGCCCATGCTGGCCGTCGCCATCGCCTTTTTCCTCAACACGTCGAGCTATTACGGCGAGATCTATCGTGCCGGCATCGAGAGCGTCGGCCAGGGGCAATGGGATGCCGCGCGCTCGACCGGCCTATATGGCTACCAGACGCTCGCCTATGTCGTGCTGCCGCAGGCGGTGCGCAACGTGCTCCCCGATCTCGTCTCCAATACGGTCGAGGTGGTGAAGCTCACGTCGATTGCGAGCGTGGTGGCGCTGCCGGAGCTGCTCTATTCTGCCGACATGGCACGCTCGGTGACCTTCAATTCGTCGCCGATCGTGCTGGCCGCGGCAATCTACCTTGTTATGCTGTGGCCAATCGTGCGCTTGATCAGTCGGCTGGAGCGGCGGGTCGCCGCGTGAGTAGCAAGGAGAACCTCGTGAGCCGAGTGCTTCGGATTGGCGGCGGCCAGATGGGCCCGACTCACAAGGCGGACAGCCGGCAGGCGGTCGTGCGGCGCATGCTCGATCTGCTTGATCAGGCCAAAGCCCAAAAGTGCGATCTCGTGGTCTATCCCGAGCTTGCGCTTACCACCTTTTTCCCACGCTGGTACATGACCGAGCCGGCGGAAGTGGACGCCTGGTTCGAACGCGAGATGCCGAGTGCTGCAACGCGTCCGCTATTCGAGCGGGCCGCTGAAAATCGCATCGGGCTGTCGTTCGGTTATGCCGAGCTCACCGCCGATGGCCATCATTTCAACACGTCGATCCTGATCGACCGGGACGGAAAGATCGTGGGCAAGTATCGCAAGGTGCATCTGCCCGGTCATTCCGAGTTCGATCCGGAGCGTGCCTTCCAGCACCTGGAGAAGCGTTATTTCGAGCCCGGCGACCTCGGCTTTCCGGTCTGGCGTACCATGGGCGGCATCCTCGGCATGTGTATCTGCAACGATCGGCGCTGGCCCGAGACCTATCGTGTCATGGGATTGCAAGGCGTGGAGCTGGTCGTGCTCGGCTACAACACGCCCTCGGTCAACTCGCAGAAAGCAGAGGAGGGGCCGGAAAAGCGCTTGTTCCACCACCGCCTGATGGTTCAGGCGGGCGCCTATCAGAATTCGACCTGGGTCGTCGCGGTGGCAAAGGGCGGCGCGGAGGACGGCTTTCCCATGATCGCCGGCAGCATCATCGTCAATCCCGATGGCGAGATCGTCGCCGAGGCCAAGACCGAGCATGACGAACTGATCGTGGCTGACTGCGACCTCGACGCCACAATTTTCGGCAAGGAGACAATCTTCGACTTCAAGCGCCACCGACGCGTCGAGCATTATGGCCGCATTACCAGCCAGATCGGCGTCATTCTGCCGCCGCAGTCCTGACATGGCCGTTTTCACGGTGCCGTCGCCACCGGCAAAGCTTTTGCGTTCTGGTTGCCGGGGAGTGGCGCGGCAGGCGGCAGGCCGAGCGGCTCGCCGCGGGCGGCGTCAAGGACGGCTGAACTGTAGCGCTCCGAATGCCATGGTCACCGCGGCCTGCGTCGGGTCGATTACCGGGATGCCGAGCGCGTCTTCGAGCGGGCGACGGTGGCGCGCCATTCCGGCACAACCCATAATCACCGCCTCCGCGCCGTCCTCGTCCCTCAGCCGCCGCCCGACGTCGACCATGCGGCGGAGGGTCTGTCCGCCGCTCGCCGTCTCTGCCACCGACATTTCCAGCGGACGTTCGCCAGCGAGGCGGTCGGTGAGTCCCATCTGAAGCAGATAGCGCCGGTGCCTGGCGATCGAGCGCTGGCTGATGGCAATGACGCCGAAGCGGCCCGCGCGCGCGAGCGCGGTGAGCACGCCGCATTCGGCGATGCCGAATACCGGCCGGGTCGTGCCCTCGCGGCAGACGTGCAACCCCGGATCGCTGTAGCAGGCGATCACGAAGGCGTCGGACGAATTGTCCGCCTCCACCATGCGCCGCAACGGCATCACCACGCTTTCGACGTCTGCCTGGGTCTCGATGCCGAACGGACCTTCGGCGAGGGTGGAACACACGATCTCCGGACCGTTTGCAAACCGCAGCGGCTCCAACGCTGCGTCGAGACCGCGGGTGACGTCCTCATTGGAATTCGGATTGACGACGCGAATGCGCGGAGGAGGATCGCTCATGGCTGCTCGCGGATCTGATCTCGGTTGCCACCTCAACACCAGGTTCGCTTGCGTTGCAAGCCGTGCCCGAGGATGCCGAGGCGGTCGTGAAGGAGCCCGACGTCAAGTCCATCGTTCCGAAATCATCCTCGGGTAGTCTGAATTTCTGCGGGCGTGCCTCACGGCGCCGGCAGTGGCGGAGCGAGCCTCGCCTCTCCGAGCACGACGGGTCGGATGACTAGATTGAGCCGCCGCACGGCTAAGCGTAGCATCCCATCCGAACATTGCCAGCGGACGAGGTGCTGCCGTGAAAGTCTGCATGTTCCACCTGATGCCATACCGGGATCTGCCAGCCGATTTCGAGCGGCGATACAACTCTGCCTATATCGATCCCATGTGGTTCGACGTGGCCGATTCCGACAAGGTCGGCCAATATTACAATGCGACGCTGGACGAGATGCTCTACGCCGCCAAGGCCGGTTTGCATGGGCTCTGCACCAACCAGCATCACCAGAACGTCTATGGCTTCATGGCAAATCCAAGCATCATGGGCGCGGTGCTCGCGAGGCAAACCAACGGCCAGAATGTCGCAATCATCCAGCTCGGCTCGACGCTGCCTTCTACGACGCCGCCGACGCGCATCGCCGAAGAATATGCGATGCTCGACTGCATCAGCGGCGGACGGCTGGTTGCAGGATTTCCCACCGGGCTGCCCGCCGACGCCACCATCTCGAACGGAGTCATCCCGGTCGAGCAACGCGAGCGTTTCCGCGAAGCGCTGGCCCTGGTGATCAAGGCCTGGTCCGCGAGGGACGTTTTCGCCTGGAACGGCAGGCACTATCAGCTCGGCATGGTGAACCTTTGGCCGCGGCCGATTCAGCAGCCGCATCCACCGATCTGGATTCCTGGCTCCGGCATCTCCTCGACGGCGGAGTATGTGGTTGGCGAGGACCATTGCTTCTGCCATCTGAGCTATTACGGCGCCAAGAACGCGGAGCAGGTGAGCGACCGGTATTGGGAGCTCGTTGCACGCAAGGGGCGGGACGACAATCCCTACCGGTTCAGCTTCCTGCAACTCATCGGCGTGGGCGAGACCGACGCCGAGGCCGAGGACCTATACGCCGAACACGCCGAGTATTTCTTCCACAAGCTGCTCTACACGCCGACCTACTATCAGGCGATTCCGGGCTGTCTCGAATACGAGGCGCTCGTGCAGTCGCTGCGCCACAATCCCCGCGCCAGCATCAATCTGCGCGAACTCAAGGCCAAGGATTTGTTCGACCGCGGCTTCGTCGTGGTCGGAAGCCCGAAGACCGTGCGCGAGCAGCTACTCGACGGCATCAAGCGCTTGCGCATGGGGCACCTGCTGGCGCTCCTGCATTTCGGCTCCATGCCGACGGCGCTGTGCAAGAACAACATCGATCTGTTTGCCCGCGAAGTGCTGCCCTATCTCGCGGACCTGTGGGACGACAGGTACGAGGACCGCTGGTGGCCCGAGCGCCTCAAGGCCAAGCGTCCTGCCGCCGCGTTGGCCGCCGCTTCCTAGAAGCTGGCGGAGAGTGGACATGGCTGCCCCAGAGGTATGCAGGCTCAGCCTGTGGCAGGACCGCATCCAAACCGAGGTCGAGATCAGCGGCCGTGGTCGGCCGCTCGTCTATCTGCATGGGCCGTGGGGGCTCGCTCCTGACCGCGCATTCGTCGCCGGCTTTGCCGACGACTATACCGTCTACGCGCCGAAGTTTCCGGGGACCACGCACGGTAATCCCGACGCGGTGCACGCACTCGACAACTGGTTCGACCTGATCGTCTATCACGGCGAGCTGTTCGACAGGCTGGAATTGTCCGCGCCGGCGGTCATCGGCCATTCCTTCGGCGGCCTGCTCGCTGCCGAGTTCGCGGCCGCGGCTCCGAAGTCGGTCGGCCGGTTGGTGCTGATCGATCCGGTTGGCTTGTGGCGCGACGACGCCCCGGTGAAGAACTGGATGATTCTCAGCGACAAAGTCCGACGGCCCTTGCTTTTTGCTAACGCCGACGGAGAGGCCGCGCGGCGCTTCTTCGATGTTCCGTGCGATCCGGCCGAGCGCATCGACACGCTCGCACAGTTCATCTGGTCGCAAGCCTGCTCTGGTAAATTCGTCTGGCCGATCGCTGATCGCGGATTCAGCAGGCACGCTCACCGGATTGCGTCGCCGACGCTCATCGTCTGGGGCGCGGCCGACGGCATCATCGCGCCGGTTTATGCTCAAGAGTTTGCTCGGCGAATCGCCGACGCACGGGTCGAACTCATCGAGCAGGCTGGTCACCTGCCACATCTCGAACGTCCGGAGACGGTGACGAAGGTGGTGCGTGCCTTCCTGGGTGGCTGAGAGCAAGCATCGATGCGCCGCCTGCGTCGTACCTTGACGCCATAGCAGCCGCGAGCGCAGGCTTGACGCACCCGCCGAAGAGCGGGGCCGTAGGGAAGGAAGCCGGAGATGTCCACCGCCTCGACAGCGTCGGTCGCCGTGACGCCGCCCGTCGCGGTGAGCGACCGATGGACCCGTTACAACGCAACCGTGCTGACGATCTGCATCCTCGGCTGGGCATTCGACATCTACGAAGCCACCATCATGCAGCTGGTCACGCCGATCCTCATTAAAGAATGGGGCATCACGCCGGCGACCATGGGCACGGTGACCACGATCTCGCGCTGGATCGGGCTCATCGGCACGTTCGCCTTTCCAGTGCTTGCCGACCTCTATGGCCGCAAGCCGGCGCTGATCTGGGCGATCCTGGGCTATTCGATCTTCACCGGTCTCACCGGCTTCTCGACCGGATGGATCATGCTCTTGATCTTCAGTTCGATCACACGGATCGCGCTTGCCGGAGAGAATCCGGTCGGCATGTTAATGGTCACTGAGACGGCGCCGACCAAATGGCGCGCCACCGCCTTGGGCGGCCTCGTCGGCGGCTATCCGTTCGGCTACATGCTGTGCTCGCTCGCCGCGCTTGTCGTGGTGCCGCTGTGGGGATGGCGCTCGCTCTACTTCCTCGGCATCCTCCCGGCGCTGCTCGTGCTCTGGATCCGCATCGGCATCAAGGAAAGCCCGCGCTACGAGCGCGTCACCGCGCAGATGCTCAAGGACGGGCTGAAGAAACAACTCGACATTCTGTCGCCGGCGCGCGAGTACCCCCGCGAAACGCTAATCGCCTCGCTCGTCTACTTCTTCTATCTCTTCACCTGGCTCGGCTGGTCGGCCTGGATGCCGTTCTACCTCGCTACCGAAAAGAAGCTCGGCTTCCAGACTATGGGCAGCTATCTCTCGATCTGGATGTTCTGCGCCATCTTCGCCTATTGGATCTGCGGCTGGCTGTGCGACGTGTTCGGGCGACGTTGGGTGATCCCGGCCTTCGCAATCCCGGCGAGTGGTCTGCTCATCGTGATGGGCCAAATTGATGGGCCGTCGAGCCTGTTCTGGGTGGGACTAGCCACAAACTTCCTCATCACTGGCAGCTTCGGCAGCGGGCTTGGCTATACGGCCGAGCTATTCCCGACCCAGATTCGCGGTACCGGCGTCGGTGCATCCTTCACCTTCGGCCTCGGCGTCGCCTCGCTCGCGCCGATGATCATGGGCTGGATCGCGACTGCCCATTCCGTCGCCGCTGGCCTGCCGTTGCTGGCGTGCTCGTTTCTGCTGCTGGCACCGCTCTTCGTCTGGTTCGCGCCGGACACGACCCGCAAGGAACTTACGGATTTCGTCGGACAGAAAGCTGGCTGATCGCCCAATTGCATGGTTGGAATCGCGGTCAGACGGCGAGAATTGCCGGAGCGTATGAGCATTCTGGCCTGGAGCATTTCAATGGTGCGGTTAGTTCTCCTTGCGATCATCGCGCTTCTCGGCATTTTGCAAAGCCTCACCAGCGCGCCGGCGCAAACCTATCCGGCGCGAACGGTTCGTTTCATCGTGCCGTTCGGAGCCGCCAGTGGAACGGACATTACGGCGCGATTGTTCGCAGACCGATTGGCCGCCCGCTGGGGCAAGCCGGTCCTGGTCGAAAATCGTCCGGGCGGCGATGGCCTCGTCGCGGTTGCTGCTTTCATCGCCGCCAACGACGACCATACGCTTCTGTTCGCGCCCGTCGGGACCTTCACGGTGCATCCTTACGAGCACGAGAAGCTTCCATACGACGTCGAGCGCGATCTGCTGCCGATCGCGAGCGTTTCCGCGATCATCCTCGCCATTTCGAGCTCGGCGTCACTGAAGGTTGATTCGCTGGGCGAACTCGTGGAGCTTGCGCGCGCGCAACCTGGAAAGCTCAACGCGGCGGCCGCCAACGGTAATGCTGATTTCCTGTTGTTTGGCTTCCTCAAGAGCACCGGCCTGCAGATGGCAAAAGTCCCCTATCGCGATATCCTGCAGGCACCCAACGATCTCGCCGAGGGGCGCATTCAGGTATTGATGACGTCATTTGCGGTCGTGCAGCCCCAGATGCAGACCGGCAGGGTCAAGGTGCTGGCGGTGACTAGTCGCAAGCGCGCCCCCAGCGCGCCTGAAGTTCCCACCGTCACGGAGGCCGGCTACCCGGCGCTCGAAATGGAGAGCCTTGTGGGATTATTCGGGCCACGCGGCACGCCGAGCGAATTGCGCGAACGCATCGCGGTTGCTCTTGGCGAGGTTGCCGTGGCCGATCCGGTCATTGCCACTCGGCTGGCAGCCACCGGTCAGCTCGTCAACATTCGCGGACCCTCCGAATTCGCCGCTGCAATCGAGCAGCAGCGCGCCAAACTCGCTGAGATTGCCAAAATCCTCGGCATCAAGTCAGCTCAATGAACGTGACGTCGAGCCCTCTTAACGGCCATGTCGGCATGACGACCACTGAATATAGCCGATGACCGCCGATCCAGCGTCCTCCATCGTTGTCAATAACATCCGCGTCGAGTTGATTGAACGCGGACGCGGGAAGCCGTTGCTGTTCCTGCATCCCGAAATCGGCATCGAACCGGTCAGCCCGGTGCTCGATCAGCTTGCGAGTCGCACGCGCGTGCTGGCGCCTACCCATCCCGGCTTTGGACGCTCGGAACAACCGAGGTCCTTCGATACCGTAGACGACCTTGCGTATTTCTACCTCGATCTATTGGAACAGCTCGATCTACGCCAAATTATCGTGGTAGGCGTATCGCTCGGCGGCTGGATCGCCGCCGAAATCGCGATCAAGTCGAGCGAGCGGCTGTCGCACCTCGTGCTCGCCAATGCAGTGGGAATCAAGGTCGGCGACCGCGAAACGCGAGACATCGTCGATATCTACGCAATTCCCGAGAGCGAGTATGTTCAACTTGCGTATTTCAATCCCGATGTGGGTATCCACGACTACAAGACGTTGCCCGACGCGCAGGTTCTGGCCGCAGCCCGCAACCGAGAAGCGACCGCGCGGTATGCCTGGTCGCCCTACATGCATGATCCCAAGCTTCGAGGGCGCCTCCACCGTATCCGCATTCCGACATTGGTCCTGTGGGGAGCGAACGACCGCATTCTGTCCGAGCCTTACGGGCGCGCGTATTGCGCAGCCATTACCGGTGCGCGATTCGAGTTGATCGAACGCGCGGGCCACTTTCCCCATTTGGAGCAGCCCGAGATATTTGCCGATCGCATCTTTTCCTTCGTCGAGGAGACATCGCAATGAGGGTGTACCAATTCACCGAGCAGCCATATCCCGATGCCTGGAAGGACCACGGGGGGTCATTGCGGGTCAATCTTCCCAACCGCAAATGCGACCCGACGATCGCGGCCGATCTGTTCCATCGTTATTACGACGAGTGGCTGCTGGCCGATGAACTCGGCTTCGACATCATGCTCAATGAACACCACCAAACCGCGACTTGCATGTCATCGACCGTGATCGTGGGATTGTCGATATTGGCACGCCAGACCAAGCGCGCGCGTCTCCTCGTGCTCGGTTACCCGATCGGTCACCGGCAGGATCCTTTGCGTGTTGCCGAGGAGCTTGCGACCGTCGACGTCGTATCGCGCGGCCGGCTCGACATGGGTTTCATCAAGGGCGTGCCGTACGAATTTCCGTCCTCGAACCAGAATCCGGTCGGCGTGATGGACCGCTTTTGGGAGGCCCATGACTTTATTGTGAAGGCGATGACGAGCCATGACCAGCCGTTCAACTGGGAGAGCGAACACTTCCACTATCGCCATGTAAACATCTGGCCGCGCCCCTGGCAGCAGCCGCACCCCCCGATCTGGAGCACTACCGGCAGCAAGAACAATGCGCGCGTCCTCGGCGAGCGCGGATACGTCATTGCGACGTTGGGTACCGGCTATAACACGCGCGCGCTGTACGACGTCTATCGCGAGGGATACATGTCCAAAGGGCGGTCGGCGCCGGCCGCCGATCGATTTGCCTATCTCGGGCTGGTCGCCGTCGCATCGAATGAACGGGAGGCGCGCGAGCGGGGCGAACGCGTGGCGAGCTATCTGCGCTCGGCCGCCATCGTCTTTCCGCCGTTCCGCAATCCGCCTGGATTCCTATCAGCTGCGGACAATGCGAGGCTCATGCGTGGCGAAACACCGCCGCGCAGCTATACCAAGGATCGACGTGTCATCGACATGCGCAGCGCGAGCGTACAGGAACTGATCGATGCCGCCATCTTGTTTTGCGGCACGCCTACCCAGGTCTACGAACAGATCGTCGATTTTTGCGAGTATTGTGGCGGCATGGGAAATCTCTTGATGATGGGCCACGCTGGCGCCATGTCGCACGCCGACACAGTCGAGAACCTGACGCTGTTCGCCAACGAGGTTTTTCCGCGGCTCAAGCAATATAAGCAACCGTCGGCGACCGCGACTGCCGCCTGACCGCGAAAGCGGCGCTGCCAAGAAGAACAAACGCCGCGGTTACGAACCGTGCCGCGGACCTCATCGCCCGTCGGACGTCTCGTCGCGGGGCCATGGCATCGTAGCGCTTGTTCTACTTTAGAAGTCCTCAATGTTGATCCACGTATTACTTGCTACATGGCTGCCATTAGATGAACAATGCCCATATACAACACGGGGGGAGTCGATGTCAGACGCGACCGCGCGACGCATCGCGCCGGCGAGGCGAACTGCAAGCGGCCGAGTGAAGGCGGTGCGCCCAGAACAACCACTCTCGCGCCATCGCCAACCCCCCGCGACCGGGAGGTTGGTCACCGCAACTTGATGATGTTACATTGTAACATCATGCCAACTGCGTGCTAATAACAAGGATTGGCACGCACGAGGCCGACGGAGATGGAACCTTGGCCAACGTATGGACGACGGATCGAAACCCTGCGCCGGTGGGTTGCGTGAGCGCTGCCTCGTTGCGTGGTGCGGCGATTCTCTCCTGGCTCGCCGCGCCCGTGCCGGCGCTGGCGCAGGACAACGTCGTGGCCACGGCCGCGCTGCCGCGCGATCTCAGCCCGTGGGGCATGTATCTCAACGCCGATCCGGTGGTGAAGGCGGTATTGATCGGCCTTGCCTTTGCTTCGATCGTCACCTGGACGGTGTGGCTCGCCAAAACCATAGAGATCGTGTTGGCCAAGCGACGTGTGCGGGCGGCACTAAATAAGCTCGTCCGCGTACGCTCCACCGCGGAGGGGGTCGAGCGGCTTGCCGATGCTCAAGGCGAGGTCGTGCAGTTCCTCGATGCGGCCGTGACCGAGTTGAAGGTCTCCACCGGTTCCACCGACAGAGAAGGCATCAAGGAACGGATCGCTTCCCGCCTCGAGCGCATCGAAGCAAGCTTCGGGCGACGGATCTTGCGCGGCACCGGCGTGCTTGCCACCATCGGTGCGACCGCCCCCTTCGTCGGCCTGTTTGGCACCGTCTGGGGAATCATGAACAGCTTCATCGGCATCTCGAAATCGCATACCACCAACCTCGCGGTGGTTGCGCCGGGCATCGCCGAGGCGCTGCTGGCGACTGCTTTCGGGCTTGCGGCCGCCATTCCGGCCGTGGTGATCTACAACATGTTCGCGCGGTCGATCGCGGGCTACCGCGCGACGCTTGGCGATGCCGCGGCGGAGGTTCTGCGGCTCGTCAGCCGCGATCTCGAGCGCGTTGCTATCGCCCCCACACCGTCTGCGCGCCGAGCAACGCCGTTGTCTGTCGCGGAGTGAGCCCGCGTCTGCAAGCGCGGACTCGAGGATCGTCATGAGCATACGCCTGGATCACGGCGAGGACGCGCTTGACGAAGTGCACGAGATCAACGTTACGCCATTTATCGACGTGATGTTGGTGCTGCTGATCATCTTCATGGTAGCGGCGCCGCTTGCCACCGTGGACATTCTCGTCAACTTGCCGGCATCGACCGCCGAGCCGCAACCACGGCCGGAACGGCCGCTCTATCTCACGGTAAAGTCCGACCTCACGCTCGCGCTCGGCGAGGATCCCGTCAGCCGCGATTTCTTGCCCAGTACGCTCGATGCGGCGGCAAAGGGCGATAAGGACACCCGCATTTTTTTGCGCGCGGACAAGGCAGTACCGTACGGCGAGGTGATGGAGGTTATGAACCTCTTGCGTGCGGCCGGTTACCTGAAGGCCGCATTGGTGGGACTGGAGAAACCCTCGGGGCCATGATGGTGTTGAGCGCCGAATACGCCGCGGACCTGCGCCGCTGGGGGATCAGCGGAGCGATCATCGTGTTGGCGCACGGCGGGTTCGCCGCGGGAATGGTCAACTGGCGCGATGAGATCGAACCGGCGGAGCCCGCTGCTGCGATCGTGATCGAGTTCGCGCCGATACCGGCCGGCCCCGCCATGCCGCAGACGAACATTGCGCCCGGACCCGAGCAGGTGATGTCCGACGCCTCGCCCAGCAAGCCGGTCGAGAGCCTCGAGGAGAAGCAGAAAGTCGAAGAAAAGGTCGTATCGAAGCCGGTGGAAGAGCCACCACCGGAGGTCAAGCCCGCGCCCAATCCGGACCTCGCGGTCGAGCCGCCCCGAGAGGTTCAGGAAACCCCGAAGCGCCAAGAAGCGCGGCCGCCGGCGCCCACCACCTCGGCGCCGCAGACAATTCCGGAGCGGACCGCCGCGCTCCCGGCCGCGCCCGCGCAGGGTCAAATCACCCCCCAGAATTCAAGCGCACTGGTGACCTGGAGGTCTCAAATCCTGGCGGTGATCGAACGCAACAAGCGTTACCCCGAGACGTCGGCGCGCCGCGGCGAACATGGGGTTGCCCAGGTCTTCTTCAGTCTCGACCGGCAAGGGCGGCTGGTTGACAGCCGCATCGTGCGCTCATCCGGGGCGAGCGCGCTCGACGAGGAGGCGCTGGCGCTGTTGCAGCGGGCGCAGCCTTTCCCGCCGGTGCCGCCGGGAATCCCGGGCGACCGTGTGAATTTGCTATTGCCCCTGCGCTTCGTGAAATGACGCTTGATTGAGGAGTCAATGATCCTCGCGCACGCCGGCAAGCTCTTTGGTGGTCCCCCCGGTGCTCGGACCTATTGTCGGCCGCCACGATTGGACCTATCTCATAAGCGTGCGGCCGAACTTCACCGGGCCGGTCAAGCCTAGGGACGTCGATGCCCGAGACGATTTCCGCTGCGACACCCCTGCTTTCGCGTCCGCTCATGCTCATCGCGGCGGCCCTCGGCATCGTGCTCGCCGCAACGGTGGCGCTCTGGGCGCACTATGGTACCGCAGTGTTCTACGAGATGATCGTCGCAGGGATCGCCGCCTGCTTGTGAACGCTTACAGCAGCCAGCGGGATCTGGTATGACCGCACGCAGCACCCGCATCCTTGTGATAAGCGCGGCATTTCTCGCCGGGCTGGTGCTTTGCTTCGGCGTCGTCCTTATCGTGACTGGAAGGCTCTCGTCTCCGGTCGCGCAGCAAATCGCGGCCATCGGCGGACCGTTCAAGCTCACCGATCAGAACGGGCAAACGGTCACCGACCAGGATTTGAAGGGTCATCCCTTCCTGGTGTTTTTCGGCTTTACCCACTGCCCGGACGTCTGCCCGACGACGCTGTTCGAGGTCTCCGAGATTTTGCGCGCGCTCGGCCCAGACGCGGATCGCACGCGCGCGCTGTTCATCACGGTCGATCCCGAGCGCGACACGCCCGCCGTGATCAAGGATTACCTCTCGAGCTTCGATCCACATCTTGCGGGTCTGACTGGAGATCCGGCCGCGATCGCGGCAGTCGCAAAGGCTTATCGGGTCTATTTCAAAAAGGTTCCGCTCGACGAGGGTGGTTACACCATGGACCACACGGCCATCGTCTATCTGATGGACAAAGCCGGCCGGTTCGTCTCCCCGTTCAATCTCAAGCGGACGACCGATGCCGCGGCCGCGGACCTGCGCCGCTATCTGTGAAGTCGCCAAATCCCGCGATCGAAACGACCGGCGCGCGGAAGGCACTCCAGCGCCCGGTCGGGGGGTAGGTCGGATAGGCTTTTCAGGAGTGACCATGGACGTCACTGCCACTGATCTGCCTTAACCGGCTCGTCTATAAGCGGGGTCAACCAGTGTTCCTGGGCCCCAGAGGTCGGTCAGAGGTCATCCGTGCCGGAATATTCCTTGCGTGTCCTGATCGGGCGGGTGGCCGTCTGCGTCTTGCTGATTGCGCCGTTTCTCGGCGCCGGTCAGGTGGCGGCAGAGCCGACGGGGGGCGCCCCGGCCGTGCGGGTGCCGGGATTTTGGGACCCGCGCCGCCGGCCGGAAAAGCCCGATCTGTCCCGCATCAGCGTGATCCGGTTCCTCACCGAGACCGACTACCCGCCCTTCAATTTCGCCGGGCCGGACGGCAATCCGCAGGGCTTCAATGTCGATCTAGCGCGCCTGCTCTGCGAGGAGCTCAAGGTCGCCTGTACGATCCAGATGCGCCGCTTCGAGACGCTCATTGCAGCGCTCAACGGCAATCAGGGCGATGCCGCAATTGCTTCTATCACGGCGACCTTGGACATGCGTGCCAAGGTCGATTTCACCGATTCCTATTACCGCACGCCGGCGCGTTTCGTGGCCAAGCGCGACTCCCCGATCGATGATCCGCTGCCTGAGCGGCTAGAGGGCAAGAAGGTCGCCGCGGTCGCCGGCACCGCGCATGAAGCATATCTTAAGGCCCTGTTTACCGAGGCCGAGGTTCGCGCCTATCCGAGCGCGGACGTGGCGCGGCTCGCCTTGCGGCGCGGTGATGTCGATCTCTTGTTCGGCGATGCGATCTCGCTCGCCTTCTGGCTCAACGGCACCGATTCCGAGAATTGCTGTTCCTTCCGTGGCGGGCCTTACATAGACAGCCGCTACTTCGGCGAAGGCATCGGAATTGCCGTTAAAAAGGGCAATGACACGATGCGGCTCGCCCTGAATTGGGCGCTGTTCCGCGTCTGGGAGCAGGGTCGTTTTACCGATTTGTGGCTGCGCTATTTCCCAATAAGTCCGTTTTGACCCCTAGGTTCCTGCCGGTCGCTGCCCGCTCCTAGGGCTGAAAAGACTGAGTTGCACTCAATTTTAGCGAACTGTGCAACGATATCGAAGCGCGCCGGTGATTGACTCGCAGCCATGCCAAATGGCCGCTGGAGTGCTGGAGACATGAAAAGGCTTCTTGCGCGTTTCGCGCGCGAGGAAAGCGGCGCCACGGTCATCGAATACGCGCTGATCGCGGCCGGCATGTCGGTCGCCATCATCACCGCGCTTTCGGGCCTGGGCTCGAAGCTGAATATGGCGTTCACGTCGTTGCGAGCCGCCCTTCAGTGAGCTCGGTAGAGCCTGTGGCTTCGAGGGCATTGGAACCGACAACTCGACCCAAATCCGCATCTGAATCTCGCAGGTGAGTGGTTCCACCGTAGGCGTTTTGATTGACGCCAGGGGGTGTGGTTTTTAGTGTCCGCGGCCGGAGAGCCATTAATGTCCACGGTCGAGGTCCACGTCCCAGCCCTGCGCGAGATCGCCGAAAACTCGAACGCCTGGCCGTTCCAGGAGGCGCGCAAGATTGTCGCGCGGCTGAAGAAGCATCCCAAGGACGAGGTGGTGTTCGAGACCGGCTATGGTCCTTCGGGCCTGCCGCACATCGGTACCTTCGGCGAGGTCGCGCGCACCACCATGGTGCGCCATGCCTTTCGCGTGCTCACCGACGACAAAATCAAGACCCGCTTGATCGCGTTCTCCGACGACATGGATGGGCTGCGAAAGGTGCCGGAGAACGTTCCGAATCGGGACATGATGGCGCGGCATCTCGGCAAACCGCTGTCCCGCGTGCCGGATCCGTTTTCGACCGAATACCCGTCGTTCGGCGCGGCCAACAACGCGCGGCTGCGCGCCTTCCTCGACCAGTTCGGCTTCGAATACGAGTTTTTATCCTCGACCGATTGCTACACGTCGGGCCGTTTCGACGCCACGCTCTTGAGGATGCTTGAACGCTTCGATGCGGTCATGGACATCATGCTGCCCTCGCTGCGTGAGGAGCGCGCGCAGACCTATTCCCCGTTTCTGCCGATCTCGCCGCACAGCGGCATTGTGCTGCAGGTGCCGATCCTGGCCCACGATGCTAGGGCTGGAACGATCACCTATGAAGATCCGGATACGAAAGAACGTGCGACGACTCTCGTGACCGGCGGGCGGGCGAAACTGCAGTGGAAGCCCGACTGGGCGATGCGCTGGGTCGCGCTCGGCGTCGACTACGAGATGGCCGGCAAGGATTTGATCGATTCGGTCAAGCTTTCGGGCGAGGTTTGCCGCGCGCTCGCCGGCACGCCGCCTGAGAACTTCATATACGAGCTCTTTCTCGACGAGAGCGGCCAGAAGATCTCCAAGTCCAAGGGCAACGGGCTGACCATCGACGAATGGCTGCGCTACGCGTCGCCGGAGTCGCTCTCGCTGTTCATGTATCGGGAGCCGAAGGCCGCCAAGCGTCTCTACTTTGACGTCATTCCGCGTCACGTCGACGAATACCAGCAGTTTCTGGAGGCCTACGAACGGCAGGACCGCAAGCAGCGCCTGTCCAACCCGGTCTGGCACATCCATTCGGGCCACCCGCCGGAGCCGGATATGCCGATCTCGTTTTCGATGTTGCTGACGCTGGTCGCGTCCTCGAACGCGGAGAACGCCGAGACGTTGTGGGGCTTCATCGGCCGCTATCGTCCCGGCGTGACGCCGCAGACGCACCCGAAGTTCGACGCTCTCGTGCGCTATGCCATCCACTATTTTCGCGATTTCGTGCTGCCGCAGAAGAGGTTTCGCGAGCCGAGCGAGGGCGAGCGTGCGGCGCTTCTCGACCTGCGCGAGGCGCTCGCGCAGCTCCCAGCTGATTCGACCGCGGAGCAAATCCAGCAGGTGGTTTACGAAGTCGGCCGGCGCGAGCCGTTTCTCGACAAGACCGGAAAGATCAAGAGCAAAGACGGCAAGCCGGGCGTTGCGCTCGATTGGTTCAACATGCTCTATCAGGTGCTGCTCGGCCAGGAGAAGGGTCCGCGCTTCGGCTCGTTCGTTGCGGTGTACGGGCTCCAGAACACGATCGACATGATCGACGGCGCGCTGGCGAGATCGGCATAAAACGCGTGTCTTCATTTGTGCCGACGCCCGACAAACGCTGCTTGCCTCATCGCCAATGCTGCGCGTCGCTCGCTGCCGCGACCATTGCCGGTTGGCTATCCTTGCGGGCAGACCGCAGGTGAGGGACACTGGGCCGTTGTCCTAAGCTCATCCCGCAATGACCCCTTCGGTCCTGGCTCTTATCGGAGCCACCATCGTCTTTTCTTCATTTCTCTCCGGCGTCTTCGGCATGGCCGGAGGCATGGTGCTGCTCGGCGTTCTGCTCAACTATTTCGACGTCGCCACCGGGATGATTCTTTTTTCAGTCATCCAGCTGTTCGCCAATGGCTGGCGCGTTTTGCAGTGGCGCAGATACGTGCTGTGGCCCATTTTCGGTTGGTATGTGGTCGGCGCCGCTATCTCCTTTGCCGGCATGTGGATGATCGCGTTCGTTCCGGACAAGGCGATGGTCTACCTCGCACTTGGTTTGATGCCGTTCGTGGTGGAAGCTGTCCCCGCCGCCATGCGCCCAAACATCGAGTGGCGAGGCGTGCCGTTCATCACCGGCGTGGCGACCACGATCATCCAGATTCTGGCAGGGGTCGGAGGACTCTTTCTCGACATCTTCTTCCAGAAGAGCATGCTCGATCGCAAGACGACCAATGCCACCAAGGCCGTCGCGCAGTCCTTCAGCCACGTCGTGCGCGCGCTCTATTTCGGCTCGCTCTCGGGCGTCGGCGATCTGCCGCTCTGGGCGACCGCGCCGGCGATCCTACTGGCGATCGCGGGCACCTCGCTTGCGCCTTTTGTCATCGAACGGATGACCGATCACGGATTTCGGCAGTGGACGCGCGCGATCATCTTCGCCATCAGCGCGATCTATCTCGCCCGTGCCGGCTGGCTGTTCTGGAATCGCTGAGGCGGTCCGGAGCATTCCGCGCTAACCCCGGCGCAACGGGATCGCAACGGTTGCATTTTCACGCGCAGCGCCGCTGCAGGGTGATCTTGCAGTAGCGACTCGCCCAAGCGGTCAGCTGAACATCTCAAGCTTGCCGTCGAGCGCCATCAGGCCGGTCTCTACACCGAGTTGCGGATGGCGCTCTCCGACTTGCTTGCGGAATTCCGCGAGCGCCGCCTTATGCGTTTCGGTCTCCACTTGCGGGTTTGCGACCTTGGCCTCGCCATAGGCAATCCTTGCAGCGCCGCAATCGCGATGGTCGATTGCGACGACTTTCTTGATGTGATGCAGCTGAATCGACGTGCCGAGATTGTCCCAAAATGCCTTGTGCCACTCCTTGAACGCGGGCGCGACGACGCCGATCGCTGCACCAGCAATCACGAATTGGCTGAACTTGCCGGTTAAGTTCTGCTCCACTGTATATTTGTGTACGGGCTCCTGCATACGAGGATCGATGCAGGACAAAATCATCGCCTCATAGTTCCCCTCGGCCGCAAGCGCGATGTGTGGAACGAGCCCAAACGTCGCAGCGCCTATCGCGACGGCCCGTACAAAGTGCCGGCGATTGAGTTTGCCATCCAGAAAACCTCTGCAACACGCGCAGGAAGCCTCACGTCGAACCATTTGCAATGTCGTCATCGTCCTTCCCTCGGATCTCACGATATCGAACTTTTGTGGAAGCCTATCCGTTCACGCTCATACTACACATGCGCGGCCGACAAAAGTGCGCAACCGTTACCGGCGACATGAGCGGGATCGAGCGCAGCTCGATCAACTTTTGCCGTGCGCCGCTCCAGCACGTGGTAGCGGCGCTGGAAATCGCTGTCCGCTAGGCGTGTCCGTCGTCGGCGCCAAGAATCTCATCCCAGTCGGGACCGACTGGGAAGCCCACCCCGTCGAAGCCGTCTTTCGCTGGGCTCTGCCAACCCGATGATCGGGACCGTTTCTCGGTACTTGCAACCCCTGCGCTCAAAATAAAATAATGCAATCTCAAGTGCAACGGCATTTGCTACGCTGCTCGCTAAAGCCGTGGCCCCAAGCGCTGCTGTGCTTGAGGTCAGCGGCGCAGCCGGAGTTAACTGGCCATCGTACTTTGGCGGACGGGATCTCAGGGACATCCAATCTCGCAGCCGAATGAGGGGCCGCGTGGCGAGGACCATCTACAAAATTTGCCCAAACGCGCTCTGGGGCGAGGCGGAGCGTGCTGGCGTATTCCGCGGTGCGCCCGTCGATGCGCGCGACGGCTTCATTCACTTCTCGTCCGCCACGCAGGTCCGCGACACCGCAACGAGGTATTTTGCCGGGGCTGAGGATTTGATGCTGATCGCGGTCGACGCAGACGCGCTGGGCGATGCGTTGAAATGGGAGGTCTCGCGCGGCGGTGATTTGTTTCCGCATCTTTACGGCGACCTGGCCCTCGCTGCCGTGCTGTGGGTAAGGCCGCTTCCCCTCGGGGTCGATCAACAGCACGTCTTTCCGGAGCTTATGCCGTGATCGGCCTGCTCGAGTCGCTTGCGCGGCCGATGCTGCGCATGCTCGACCCCGAGGACGCCCATCGGATTGCCATCCACGCGTTGAAATTGCCGCCATTCGCCAAGCTGGTCGCGGACGACCCGCGGCTCGCCGTGCGTGCCTTCGGGCTCAATTTCCCCAATCCGGTGGGCATGGCAGCGGGCTTCGACAAGCATGCCGAGGTAGCCCACGCGTTGCTCAAGCTTGGTTTTGGTTTTGTCGAGGTTGGAACCGTGACGCCTTTGCCGCAGTCCGGCAACCTGCGCCCGCGCGTCTTTCGGCTCAACCGCGACGAGGGCGTGATCAATCGGCTGGGCTTCAACAGCGAGGGCGCCGCCGCCGTGCTGCGCCGTCTTGCCGCGCGCGCACACGAAGGTGGCATCGTCGGGGTTAATATCGGCGCGAACAGGGAAAGCGCCGACCGCATCGCTGACTATGTGCGCTTGATCGAGACCTTTGCTCCGGTAGCGAGCTACTTCTCCGTCAATATCTCCTCGCCCAATACTCCGGGCCTGCGCGAGCTTCAGCAGGCGAAGATGCTCGACCATCTTCTGGCGCGGGTGGTTGAGGCGCGCATGCGCATGAGCAGAGTGGCCGGACCGACGCCCTTGCTGGTTAAGATCGCCCCCGATCTCACGCTCGGCGAACTCGATGACATCGTCGGAGCGGCGCGCAGGCACCGTGTCGACGGCATGATTATCGGCAACACCACGCTGGCGCGGCCGCTGACGCTGCGCGATCAAGCGACGGCACGGGAGCCAGGGGGCCTGTCTGGGCGTCCGCTGTTCGCGCTCGCGACGCGCATGCTGGCGGAGACCTATGTGCGGGTCGAGGGTGCGTTCCCGCTCATCGGCGTGGGCGGCATCGACTCGGGCCAAGCGGCTGTTGCGAAGATCAGAGCGGGTGCGTCCCTGATCGAGCTCTACAGCGCGCTCGTGTTTCACGGGCTGCGACTCGTCGCGACCATCAAATCCGAGCTGTCGGAAGTGCTGCGTCGAGCTGGGCAGGCGAGAATCGACGAGCTTGTCGGGGCAGACGCTGCCGCGATGACGGCGGAGAAGTGGCCGGCATAAGGTGAGGTTTCGCCGGTTCCTCCATGTCCTCCCGAAGTCAGGCCCGAAATCCGGGCGGCGCGTAAGTACAATCATTGGCCCTTGGCCACGCGCATGACGCGCACGACGAACCAGATCGGTACCACCACGGCGGCGCCGAGGAGGAGATAGCGCCAGAGCCAACGCACCGCATCGAAGCCCATGTCCCAGATGCGCAGCACGAGCCGTTTCAAGCTTTCGATGAGGTTCCAGGGATCGAGCCCGATTACCTCCAGGATCACCCCGATCAGGATCGACAGCAGGATCAGCCGGAAGATGACCGACAACGGCGGCCCACCAAAGAACCGATTGAGATAATTGTTGGCCATTGGCCGCTCTGTCGGCATGCTCATGACAACATCCTATCACCTTGATTCGCCGCTGCGGTCGCGCCGCGGCCGGTCTCGATCTTTTCCAGCATTCGTTCGAGTGTTTCCAGCCGGCCGGCCTCGCCGGGCGGCTTGTCCCAGCGTAGCCGGCTGATGCGCGGAAAGCGCATGGCCAAGCCTGACTTGTGCCGCGTCGAAGGTCTCGCCGTAACGCAGGCGCATCAGGTCGAGCGTCTCCTGCGTGGCGAGTACCGCGCCATGGCCAGCGCGCGGAATGACCATGCGTGATCATGGCCTTGTCCACGGGCCGTGTGGGGTCGATATGGAAACCGCCAATTTTGCAGTACACGCCGGCAGGCGTCGGCAGGAGAATATCTTCGGGGCGCATTGCCTTGAGATATGGTGTAAACGACGCAATGACAGATGGACCACCGTTGTTATTCGCTGGCCCTGCTGTCATTTGGCGGGTCCGGCCGGCAGGATTCGTCGGCATCAAATCCAGCGTCGAGTCAGCAAGGAAACAACGATGAAGCATGCCTTGCCCGCCATCATCGCGGTCGCCGCAGTCGCGCTGATGAGCCCGGCCGGCGCACAGGACAAACCGGAAGTGCCGAAGGTGCGGCTGGCGGTCGGCGGCAAATCGGCAATCTTCTATCTGCCGCTCTCCATCACCGAGCGGCGTGGCTATTTCCGGGACGCTGGCCTCGAGGTCGAGATCGCTGATGTGCAAAGCGGCGCCCGCGCCCTGCAGTCGCTCGTCGGCGGCAGTGCCGAGGTGGGCGTCGGCACCTTCGATCACACCATCCAGATGCAGTCCAAAGGCCAGCCGGTCGTCGCGGTCACGCAATACGGGCGCTATCCCGGATTCGTGCTCGCTACGATTGCATCGAAATCCATCGCCTACCGAGGGCCCCAGAGCCTGAAAGGATTGACCATCGGCGTCACTTCACCTGGCTCGAGCACCCATTTCATGGCGGCCTATATGCTGGTGCGCAGCGGACTTAAGGCCGATGACGCGTCGTTCGTCGGCACCGGCGTAACCTCGACTGCGGTGGCAGCGGCACGGCGGGCGGACATAGACGCCATCGTCAGCTCCGATCCCATGATCAGCCTCATGCAAAGCGAAGGTCTGGTGAAAGTAGTGGCAGACACACGCACGCCCGAGGGCACGCGCACGGTCTATGGTGGGCCTTATCCCGGTGGCGTAGTCTATACGACCGCGGATTTCATCGCGAAGAATCCGCGCACGGTGCAAGCCATCGTCACTGCCTTCGTGCGCGCCCTGAAATGGATGTCGGCCCACCCGGCCAAGGACATCGCCACGGCGGTGCCGCAGGAATATGCGCTCGGCAACCGCGAGATCTATGTGAGGGCCTTGGCGGCGAGCCAGGCGATGTACTCGCCCGATGGGCGTTTCGTTCCCGGCGCGGTCGAGACCGCTTATGAGGTGCTCAAGCTGTTCGATCCTTCGGTCGCGGGCGCGACGGTCGATCTATCGAAGACTTACACCACTACCTTCGTGGAGAAGGCGCTTGCGGCGAATTAGTGAGGCGTCCTTCAATGCGTTCGGCTTCGGATCGCGACCGCAAGTTCCAGAGCCGGGCGTCGGCACTGCAATCGTACCGGGCCCTGGACAGGCATGACAGTTGCCAACGGCTGCGTGACACGCGCCGCGCTTCAATCCCGCCTGAAAACGACCGATGCGAACCAGCCGGTGGCAATCGCCATCATTGCCGTGGTGAGGCCGTAGAGCACGCCATGATCCCGCGCGGCGACCGTGACGACTTGCTCGAAACCCGATTTGTAGACCTCGAACGGAGCGGGTGTGCGTGCGATCTGCGCGCCGTCCGCGAACAGCCTGACATCAACCTCATAGGTGCCGACTGGCACCTCGGCCGGCAACGGTATCGAGGCGCGGAACAACGCGGGCGCGAGAAAAGTTACGCCGTTGGACGCCTCGCGGTAGAGCCCCTGATCGCTTTTGATCTTGATGAACGCGACGCGGAAGGGATTATCGCTGGCGGCATCGGCAATATTGACGCTGGCCCGCTGCGGCAAGGGAATGTTGTCAAGACCAAGCTGCAGGCGGCGTAGCGTTTCAGCATTGGTGATGGCGTCGAGGGGTCGGTTTGACAGCACAGCGAGATAGGCGGGTGCATCCTCGAACACGCGCGAGTCGGTATTGACCCAGATGCCAAGCGCTCTCGCCTTGCGGAACGTCACCACGGTCTGGCTCGGCCCGGTCACCGTGACGACGATGTCGTAGCCGCCGCGTCGCGGCCGCGATGTCGCATCCTGCTCGATTCCGCCGAACAACACGAGCTCTTCGCCAGTGAAATTCGACGTCACCATCACCCGATGATTGGAAAGGGAAGCGACCAGCCGCTCGCTGGCGGCAGGCGTAACCGACACGATGAGCGCGCCGAGCGCAGCAAGAAGGGCAAATGGGGAGGGGCGCGTCATGTGTCGACGTCTAAGATACGGATGGAATAGAGTGTCTGCGGCGGCAGCACGAGATCGAGCGCGAAACGGATTCCGACGGCAAGCACCAGCAGGCCAAGGAGCAGACGCAGCCGCTCGCCGCTCATCTTCTGTCCGGCGCGCGCCCCGAACTGCGCCCCGATCACACCGCCGACCATCAGAAACAGTGCCAGCAATGCATCGACAAGGTGATTGACCGCCGCATGCATTACCGTCGCGGACGCCATCGTCACGAGTGTAAGCACCATGGAGGTGCCGATCACCGTCGCTGTCGGCACCCGCAGGACATAGATCAGCATGGGCACCAGCAGGAAGCCGCCACCGATGCCCATGACCGCCCCGACGAAGCCGATGATGAATCCGATTCCCAAGACCGGAATCGCGGAGACATAAATGCGGGAGCGTTTGAAGCGCAACTTGAGCGGTAGTCCATGGATCCAGGTATGACTGCCGGGCCTACGCAGCTCGACCGGCTTGCCCTGCCGCACCCGGATGATGGCGCGCACACTCTCGGTCACCATGAGTGCACCGACAATCCCGAGCAGAACCACGTAGGAAACACCGATGGTGATATCGAGTTGGCCGATTGTGCGAAGCGTGGTGAAAAGCCAGACACCAAAGGCGGTGCCCACTATGCCGCCCGCGAGCAGCATGAAGGCGAGTGCGAGATCGATCGCCCGGCGCCGCCAGTAGCTGACGGCGCCGGACATCGAGGAGGCGGCGATGTGGCCGGTGACGCTTGCCACCGCGACTGCGGGTGAGATGCCGAGAAAGATCAGCAGCGGCGTCATGAGGAATCCGCCGCCGATCCCGAACATGCCGGAGATGAATCCGACCGCGAGCCCCATAGCGAGAATGACGAACACGTTGACCGGCAGGTCTGCGATCGGAAGGTAGATCTGCAAGCGTGCGGTCCTTGGTTCGAGGCTCAGGTGTTCGCGGGGCGGCTCACGCCGGTTCCCCCGAAGGGTTAATAGAGTCTCGACCGAATTCGCGGCGCTATTCCCGCAAATGGCCGTCTGACGAAATCGCGGCAACAGCCGGCGGAGCCGACTTGCGCTTATCGTGGCGAGAGGGCGTCGCCGGACGATGCCCGCGAATTGGCTCGGGACTCAGCGGTCAGGCGAGCGCATTCTACCGATGTTCGTCGTGCACGCCACGCCTGCGCACATTTTTTATTGTGCAGGACGCGTCATGGCAAGCTCGAGGTTGGGTAGGGCTGCGGATGGCGCGGTTCGTCGGTGGACGCGGCAGTGGATGCGCTAGATCATCGCCCTGGCACAGCGCCAGCGGTGCCGCGAGGTCTCATTCGTCCTGTCGTCTCGGGCCGCGGCTTGGGCGCTCATGCCGGAACGAGAACGCCGGTTGCAGATGCGGCCATGGCCACGCCGTCGACGGCGGATGAGCGCGGCCCAGCCTGAGGGGAACGAGCTCGCGGGCACTGCCAGCCTGCTTCCGGCATGGCGGGGATAGGAGGCCGAGATGGTTCGCCAACCGGCTTTCAGCGACCCGCCGGCTGTGAAAAAGTGCCAGCCGCTTGTCAACGCTCGTTGCTCTCGCATAGTGCAGCGGTGCCCTGTAGGCTGTGCGATCAACAGGGTTGCGCATGAACGTCCTCAACGTTCCGCGTCCGGGTTGGATGACCGAGGATCTCGTGCTGCTCGAGGAGCAGGCACGGCGCTTCATCGCGGCCGAGTACGTACCGCACCTCGATACCTGGAACGAGGAGGGCCGGTACGACCGCGAAGTCTGGAACAAAGCCGGCGCAGCCGGGCTCCTTTGCCCGGCGATCCCTGAAGAATACGGCGGCGCCGGCGGCACGTTCGCGCACGAAGCGGTGATTGGCCGGGAATTGAGCTTTGCGGGTTTTGATTCATTCGGTGCGCCGCTGCACTCCGGCATCGTTGCGCCTTATATCTTGCACTACGGCACTGACGAGCAGAAAAAGCGCTGGCTGCCCGGGCTCGTCACCGGCGAACTCGTGGGCGCGGTCGCCATGAGCGAGCCCGGCACGGGCTCCGACCTGCAAGGCGTGCGCACGACGGCGAAGAAGTCGGGCAACGGCTATGTGCTCAACGGCTCGAAGACCTTCATCACCAACGGCCAGCACGCCAACCTGATCATCGTCGTTGCGAAGACCGATGCGAGCGCGGGCGCCAAGGGCGTGTCGCTGATGGTGGTGGAAACCGAAGATGCGCCCGGCTTTCGCCGCGGCCGCAAGCTCAAAAAGCTCGGGCTTGATTCCGCCGACACCTCCGAACTGTTCTTCGATGACGTGAAGCTGCCGGCGGAGAACTTGCTCGGTAGCGAGGAGGGCCAGGGCTTCGCACAGCTCATGAACGATCTTCCGCGCGAGCGCCTCATCGTCGTGGTCCATGCCCAGGCCATGATTGAGCGCGCGCTTGCTCTCACCATCGAGTACGTCAAGCAGCGACAGGCCTTCGGCAAGAAGATAATTGAATTCCAGAATACCCAGTTCGGGCTCGCCGAATGCAAATCGGAGGCGACAATTGCGCGGGTGTTTCACGACCATTGCATCGAGCGCTATCTTAGCGGCACGCTCGATACGGTTACGGCTTCCATGGCGAAGTATTGGATCACCGACCTGCAGGGAAAGATCATCGATCGCTGCCTGCAGTTCTTCGGCGGCTATGGCTACATGGAGGAATTTCCGATCTCGCGTATGTATCGCGACGCGCGCGTGATGCGTATCTATGCCGGCACCAACGAGATCATGAAGCTTTTGATCGCAAGGAGTCTCTGAGCTCGGATGATGGATGATGGGCCATCAAAGGCCGCAAACATTGCGTCGCCCATTCGCCGCCGGCTTCTGAGATGCCGCGACCACTCCGGAGACACTTATGCCCGACGCCTTTATCTACGACCATGTTCGCACGCCGCGAGGGCGCGGCAAGGCGGACGGTGCGCTGCATGAGGTGACCGCGCTCAATCTGGCGACGCAGGCGCTCGCGGCGGTAAGAGAGCGCAACAAGCTCGACCCGGCGCTCGTCGACGACGTCGTGCTTGGTTGTGTCGATCCGGTCGGGGAGGCCGGCGGCGATATCGCGCGCGTGGCGGCGCTCACGGCAGGCTATGGCAATGGCGTGCCGGGTGTCCAAATCAACCGTTTTTGTGCCTCGGGACTCGACGCGGTCAATTTTGCCGCAGCCGAGATCATGTCGGGCCAGCACGATATGACCATCGGCGGAGGGGTCGAATCCATGAGCCGGGTCGGCATCGGCGCCGCGGGCGGCGCCTGGCCCATGGACCCCGCCATCGCGCTCAAATCCTACTTCATGCCGCAAGGGATTTCGGCCGACCTCATCGCAACGAAATACGGTTTCTCCCGCGATGACGTCGATGCCTACGCCGTGGAGAGCCAAAAACGCGCGGCGACTGCGTGGAACGAAGGCCGTTTCGCGCGCTCGGTGGTTTCCGTCAAGGATGTGAACGGGCTCACCATCCTCGCCAAGGATGAGCACATGCGGCCCGGTACCACCATGCAATCCTTGGCACAGCTTAATCCTTCCTTCGTGCAGCTCGGCGAGATGGGTGGCTTCGATGCGGTCGCGGTACAGGCACATCCCGAACTCGAGACGATCAACCACGTGCACCATGCCGGCAATTCGTCCGGCATTGTCGACGGCGCCGCCGCCGTGCTGATCGGCAGCAAACAGGCCGGCGAGAGTGCCGGGTTGAAGCCGCGTATGCGCATCAGGGCGTTCGCCAATATCGGCTCGGAGCCCGCAATCATGCTGACCGGGCCCGTCGACGTGACGAAGAAAGTTCTGGCGAAGGCGAAGATGTCGCTCGACGACATCGATCTCGTCGAAGTCAACGAGGCCTTCGCGTCGGTGGTGCTGCGCTATTGTCAGGCTTTCGACCTTGATGCGGCCAAGGTCAATGTCAACGGCGGCGCGATCGCCATGGGTCACCCGCTCGGCGCGACCGGCGCCATGATCCTCGGTACCGTCATCGATGAATTGGAGCGCCGCGATCTCTCGACTGCCCTCGTGACGCTGTGCATCGGGGCTGGCATGGGCACCGCCACCATCATCGAGCGGGTCTAGTTCCGCCCGCGCCGAAGGACGAAACGAACAGGTGGGTTGCGATCATTAGCGGGGTTGCGGAGCAGATGCCAAAGATCGAGATCGAAGGAATTCCGGCGCAGCAGATCGCGTCCTATCCGAAAGAATTCGCTTCCGTGATCTCTGGACGCGAAAAGCAGAGGATCGGCGATGCGGCAGGCTTGACCCAGTTTGGCGTGAACATCACGCGCATCAAAGCCGGCTCGGCCTCGGCGCTACGCCACTGGCACGAACATGAGGACGAGTTCATTTACATGCTTGAAGGCGAGTTGATCCTCCGCGAGAACGAGGGCGAGACCGTACTAAGTCCGGGCGATGCCGCGGGCTTCAAGGCCGGAAGCGGCATCGCACATTGCCTCGTCAACCGCAGCGAACGCGACGCGATCTATCTCGAGGTCGGCACTCGTGCTCGAAGCGAGCGCGTGCACTACCCCGACGTCGATTTCATGATGGAACGCGACGAAACCGGCCGTCGCTACTTTCGTAAGTCAGGCGAGCCGATCCGCGATTGAGGAGTAAAGGTGCCGAAGATAGACATTGCCAAGGCGATGGTGCGCACCAAAGGCGTCTATCCCGAAGCATGGCGCGCCGTTACCGAGGGCCGAGAGAAGGCCGCGCTCGGCGATGTCGTCGGGCTCACGCAGTTCGGGGTCAACCTCACGCGCCTCAAGCCCGGCGCCGCCTCCGCGTTGCGCCACTGGCACGATGCCGAAGACGAGTTCGTTTACGTCCTCGAGGGCGAGATCACGCTGATCGACGATGGTGGAACGACCGTGTTGCAACCGGGCGACGCCGCGGGTTTCAAGGCTGGGGTCGCTAACGGTCATCATCTCGTCAATAGGTCGCAACGCGACGCGGTCTACCTCGAGGTCGGCACGCGCGCAAAGCGTGAGCGCGCGCATTATTCCGATGTCGATCTCGTTTACGACAGAGACGAGAGCGGCTTTCGCTTTTCACGCAAGTCGGGCGAAGCTTACCCGAGAAGCGGTGGATGAGGCGATCGAGGCCCGGGGGCATGCCATGATTTACGTCAATTTCAAGCTCGATACCGACGCAAACGGCATCGCGCTCATCACTTGGGACGCGCCTGGCCGTTCGATGAATGTCATCGATCTCAACGTCATCGAGGAGCTTTCCGATATCGTCGAGACGGTTGCCGGGGATCGCGCAATCAGGGGCGCGGTCATCACCTCGGGCAAGGAGGCGTTTTGTGCCGGCGCAGATCTCACCATGCTGGAAACGTCCATCCATACGTTCGCCGAGATGGCAAGGGCACGCGGCGAGGAGGCCGCGGCCACCGCGCTTTTCGAGGATAGCCGCAAGTTGTCCCTGCTGTATCGGCGCCTCGAGACATGCGGCAAACCCTGGGTGGCGGCGATCACCGGGACGGCGCTCGGGGGTGGTTTCGAGCTTTGCCTGGCGTGCCATTACCGGGTCGCAGGCGAGAGCGCGAACACGCGCGTGGGATTGCCGGAAATCAAGGTCGGCCTGTTTCCCGGCGCCGGCGGAACGCAACGCATCGCCCGCATGATGCCGCCGGCCGATGCGCTACGGTTCTTGCTGAAGGGCGATCAACTTCGCCTCGCGCACGCCAAGGACATGAAGCTCATCGACGCCATCGTGCCCGCGGCCGGGGTCGTGGCGCACGCCAAGGAATGGATCAGGACCAACGGAACGGCCAAGGCGCCGTGGGACATGGAAGGCTTCCGGGTGCCAGGTGGACCGGTCTATTCCAAGGTCGGCATGATGACCTTCCCCGCCGCCAACGCGATGTACCGGCGCGAGACCTACGACAACTACCCGGGTGCGCGCGCCGTCATGCAAGTCGTCTACGAAGGCCTACAGCTGCCTATGGATGTCGCGTTGCGCGTGGAATCGCGCTGGTTTGCCAAAATCCTGCGCTCGCCGGAAGCGGCGGCCATGATCCGCACTTTGTTCGTTTCCGTGCGGGAGCTCAATAAAGGCGCGCGTCGGCCGAAGATCGTGCCGACAACGAACTTGAAAACCATCGGTGTGATCGGCGCCGGGTTCATGGGCGCCGGCATCGCCTATGTCACCGCGATGGCGGGGCTCAACGTCGTGTTGGTCGACCGCGACCAGGAGGCGGCCGACAAGGGCAAGGCCCATTCGGCGAAATTGATTGCCAAGCAAATCGACAGGGGGCTCGCGACCATGGCCGAGCGCGATGCGCTGCTCGCGCGCATAAGGGCGACCTCGGACTACGGCGCGCTCAGGGACTGCAACCTCGTCGTTGAGGCGGTGTTCGAGGACCGCAAGGTCAAGGCCGGCGCCATCGCCGCGGCGGAAGCTGCGATCGGGGAGGGGGCAATCTTCGGTTCCAACACCTCGACCCTGCCGATCAGCTCGCTCGCGGAGATGTCGAAACGGCCAGGACATTTCATCGGCATCCATTTCTTTTCGCCAGTCGAGCGCATGATGCTGGTCGAGATCATCCTCGGCAAAAAAACGGGCGAAATGACGCTCGCGGCCGCGCTCGATTACGTGCGTGTGATCCGCAAGACGCCCATTGTCGTCAACGACGCACGCGGCTTCTATACCTCCCGCGTAGTCGGCACCTATATCCGCGAGGGCCATCTAATGCTCGCCGAAGGGGTCCCAGCGGCGATGATCGAGAATCTTGGACGCATGGCCGGAATGCCGGTCGGGCCGCTCTCGCTCAACGACGAGATTGCGGTCGATCTCGTATGGAAGATTTTGAAAGCAACCGAGGCCGATCTTGGTCCTAACGCCATCGATTCGCGGCAGAAGGCGCTGCTGGAAGAGATGGTGGAGAAGCGCGGCCGCCTCGGGCGCAAGAACGGCAAGGGTTTTTACGACTATCCAAGAAACGGTCCGAAGAAGCTATGGCCGGGTCTCGCTGACCTGCAGCCGAGCAAGCTCGATCCCGCCCTGATCGACACCGAGGAGCTCAAGCAGCGCCTTCTTGCCATTCAGGCGCTTGAAACTGCCCGCTGCGTGGAGGAGGGGGTGATCAGGGACGTACGCGAGGCCGACGTAGGCTCGATCCTTGGCTTCGGCTTCGCCCCGTTCACCGGCGGTACGCTCTCCTATATCGACATGATGGGAACCAAGTCTTTCGTCGAACTCTGCAAAGGGCTGGAGAGGTCACACGGCGCGCGTTTTGTCCCCGCAAAGCTCCTGATTGACATGGCAGAAAAGGGGGACACCTTCTACAGCCGCTTTGCAGGTCGGCGCGCGGCAGCCTGAAGCCTGCAAGCTCGACGAATTCTTGCATGGGCGCGATCCTCTGCCGATGCTGATATTTGGCGCGACAACGCGCGTATTACGAGGCGTGACACCAATTGCCCTCCCTTGCAGGCGCCGTGTAAGGTCGCGGCCCTTTCCGTCGGAACCGGTGTATGGCTCGCGACCAAGTCGACATGACGCCGATCGAAACGCGCGAGGAACTCGTCGCGTGGTTTGAAGCGGGCAGCAAGCCCAGATCTCGGTTCCGCCTCGGTACCGAGCACGAGAAGTTCGTGTTTACCGTCGAGGGCCACAACCCGGTCTCTTATCAAGGCCGCCGCAGCATCCGTGCGTTGCTCGAAGGCATGCAGCACCTGCTCGGTTGGGAACCGATCATCGAGGACGGCAACATCATCGGCCTGTTCGACGTGACCGGTGGCGGCGCGATCTCGCTCGAACCAGGCGGCCAGTTCGAGCTTTCGGGCGCTCCCGTCGAGACGGTGCATCAGACCTGCTCCGAGCTCATGGCGCATCTCGCGCAGGTCAAGGAAATCGCGCGACCGCTCGGCATCGGCTTTCTCGGACTCGGCATGGCGCCAAACTGGCGCCGGTCCCAGATTCCGATGATGCCGAAGGGCCGCTACCGCATCATGACGGCCTACATGCCGAAAGTGGGAAAACACGGCCTCGATATGATGTACCGCACCTGTACGGTGCAGACGAACCTCGACTATTCCTCCGAAGCCGACATGGTGAAGAAGCTGCGGGTGTCGCTTGCGCTGCAGCCGGTCGCGACTGCGATGTTCGCCAATTCGCCCTTCACCGAGGGTAAGCCCAATGGCTTTCTCTCGTTTCGCTCCGAGATTTGGCGCGATACGGATCCCGACCGCTGCGGCATGCTGCCGTGGGCGTTCGAGCCTGGTATGGGCTTCGAGCGTTACGTCGACTACGCCCTCGCCGTGCCCATGTATTTCGTCAAGCGCGGCCAGCACTATATCGACGTGGCTGGCCAATCGTTCCGCGACCTGATGCAGGGAAAACTCCCGGCCTTGCCGGGCGAGCGCGCCACGATCTCCGACTGGGCGAACCACATCTCCACGATCTTCCCGGAAGTGCGGCTCAAGCGCTATCTCGAAATGCGTGGCGCGGACGGTGGTCCGTGGCGCAGATTGCCGGCTCTGCCGGCCTACTGGGCCGGGATTCTCTACGATGACGACTCCCTCGAGGCTGCCTGGGATCTCGTCAAGAATTGGACTGCCGAGGAGCGCCAGAAATTGCGCGACGATGTGCCGAAGCTAGGCTTCGCGGCTAGGGTCGCGGGGCACGACGTGCTGCACCTGGCTAAGACGACGATCGCGCTGGCGCAGAAGGGACTTGCGCGGCGTCGGCGGTTGGACGCTGGCGGCGAGGACGAGAGACGCTATTTGCGTCCGATCGAGGAATACGTCGCGCGCGGTATCACGCCGGCCGAAGAGCTCTTGGAAAAGTTTCACGGCGCCTGGGACCGGAGCGTCGAGCCGGTCTTCACCGAATATGCGTATTGATGGCATGAGCATGCGGATCGGGTCTCGTTGCCGGGCTGTTTGCAGCCTCGTTACACCTGGACAATCCGGCCATGCCAGATAGCTTTCGGAAGTGTTCGCACGAGGTGAACGATGCGGCGACGTGAATTTGTCGCAGGCGGTATCGCATTGGCGGCCGGTAAAGCCGCATTCCCGGCACCGAGCTTGGCGCAACCTGCGCCGCCCCGGATCGACCGCATCATCGACGCGCACTGTCACGTCTTCAATGCCGCCGATCTGCCGATCGAGGGTTTTGCGAGGAAAGTCATGGTTCCGAGATCGGCGCAGACGAGCGATCTCGTCGCCCGGTTCGCGGGCTATCCGGGAGCGCTCGAAGCGTTGGTGCACGCGATTGCGGTTCAGGTGAAGCGCGCAGCCCCTGACATGCAAACTGAAATCGACACGATCGATGAGTTTGAAAGAGATCCACGGAGAAAGCCGACGAGTGCTTGGCGCCAGGACCGGGACCGCCAGCACTTGCGGAGTGCGTTTCGGCTCATCTGGTTCAGCTGGGATGTTTTTAGTGATCGCCCGCTGTCGCTGACCGAAGGTATCGCGCTTGAAGTCGCGCTCGAGCAAATCAGATTGTTTCTGTATCAGCAGACACACGAGGAATTCGGCAAGCCAGACCTGACAGCGGAAGACAGAGAGGCATTGGGAGGTTTGACGCCTTTCCAGGTCGACGCCATAGCGGATGAACTCTATTCACGTGACGATTTGCTCGGCCGTTACATTCGGTGGGCGCTCTTGTATACCCGCCATCGTTACGAGCTGGCCGAGGAGCTTGATCAGCTTCATGGCAAGGTGGGACAGAAGTCGCGGATCGTGCTGATGACGCCCGCGATCGTCGATCTCTCCAAATGGCTCGAGGACGAGGATCAACTGAGCATCGAAGAGCAGGTCGACGTCATGGCCAGGATCGCCTGCCGCCGGGACGGCCCGCGCGTGCATGGCTTCGTCGGATTCGACCCGTTGCGACAGGCTCTCTACGACCATCATCAGCGCAAATCCACGGATGAGGACCCGATGGCGGTCGTGCGCCGCGCCATTGAGGTCGCCCGCATCTTGGACGGCACTTTGACCAAGACGACCGGCGGATTCGTCGGGGTTAAGCTCTACCCGCCGATGGGATTTCGGGCGATAGACAACAAACATCTGTCGGACGACAGATTTAACGAGCCGGCGTATCTGCGGTCCCCCGATATGGGACTTGGGTCGGAGATCGGTCGCAAGCTCGATGCGGCTCTCTCAAAACTTTACACGTGGTGCAGCGCGAACAATGTTCCAATCATGGCCCATACCAGCCATAGCTTCGGGCCAAACAGCGATTACGAGGATCGGGCCGATCCGATATTCTGGGCCAACGTTCTCAAGCAAGATGCGTTTCCACGGCTGCGCATCAACTTGGCTCATTTCGGACACTTCAACAAAGCCGTGCAATATGCTCGCCCCGAAAGCTACGTCGATAAATGTTGGGAGTGGACGATAGGAAAAATCATTGCCAGTTCGACCGAGGCATATGTCTATGCAGACATCAGCTCGCTTGGCGAGATCCTCAAGACTGGTCCGAGCAGGAAGCTCGTCGGATGCATGAAAGCCTTCAAGGAGCACTTTCCCAACAGCGATGAGCGGCTGCTCTATGGCACCGACTGGTCGATGATTGCGCAGGAGGATCGCTTTCCCAAACTGCTCTCATCCAAACCATTCCCGGACGTGATGACCTTTTTCTTGAAGGCCGTGGGATACAATAACACCCAGATTGAGGGGATCATGTTCAGAAATGCAGTGCGCTTCCTTGGTCTCAGCAAGGGCGAACGCGAAGAGTTCGGGGAGAACAGCACGCGCGCACGGCTGGAAAAATTCTACACTGCCCATAACTTGTCCACCGACTGGATGAGGGTCTTCGATTAATCGGGGACCATGCCTTGCTTGTGTCCGAGCCCTGCCGTGGCGATACGCCGTCGCGCCTCGCGCCTAGATTTGTCATCTTCGGCGCTTCACCGTTTTGACGTTCTAACTGCAATCGCTGGTGTCATTCTGCGGCCGGCGGGTGGGTTATGATCTCTTCGGCCTCCGGATTGAGCGGCCTGACACCGCGCGTCGGTTTGCTGAAGGGCACGTGTATCATGCGCGTGCGCAACAGGTCGGTTCCGGCCGATATCCCCTCGGCCTGCTGCAGGACGAGGCGATCGAGATCGCGGCGGCGGACGAATTCCTCGACTGCGGCCGCCCGCTCGGAGTCGAGCCCCAGCGCTTCCAGCGTCTTACGTCCGAACACGAGCGCCGATTCGTAGGTTTCGCGCAGCTCGAAATCGACTCCCTTAGCGAGAAGTTGCAGGGTGTGCCGACGATCGAAAGAGCGCACGTAAAGCTTTGCGCCGGAAAACTCGGACTGAACGAGATCGACGATACGGCTCGCGGCCTCGCGGTCATCGATGCACACCGCGATCACCCTTGCCTCGCGAGCACCTGCCGCGCGTAAGACGTCGAGGCGGGTGCCATCGCCGTAATAGACCTTGAAGCCAAAACCTGCCGCGCTCTCCATCATTTCTGGGTCGTTGTCGATGGTCGTGACATCGATGCCTTCGGCAAGCAGGCATTGGGACACGATCTGCCCGAACCGGCCAAACCCGATAACCAGCACCGAACCACTCGCATCGGAGAAGTCCTCGGGCTCACGAAGTTCTGCCTCCGCAAGCCGGCGCAGCAGCCGATCGGTGAGCGTTGCCACCAGTGGACCGAGCAGCATGGTGATGGCGGCAATGGCGGTGAGGATGCTGGCTTGGCGCGCATCGAGCACGCCGAACGTGCTGCCGAGTGGAATGAGCACGAACGCGAATTCGCCGGCGCCGGTGAGAACCGATCCGGCGCGGAGCGCATCGCCGCGATGCACGCAAGTCGCGCGGAACAACAGCCAAACGATCGCCGCCTTGAGTAAGGTGATAGTGATCGCTGCAAGGAAGATCAGCCAAAGATTGGCGCGCACGATGGTCATGTCGATGCTCATGCCGATGCCCATGAAAAACAGGGCCAGCAGGAGACCGCGGAATGGCTCGATGTCGGCTGCGAGCTCGTGTCGGTAGTTCGATTCGGCGAGCAGCACACCCGCGAGAAAGGCCCCGAGCGCCATCGACATGCCCGCCTTCTGCATGGTGAGCGCGGCGCCCAGCACCACGAGGAGCGCCGCCGCCGTCATCACCTCGCGCGAGCCGGTTTGGGCGAGCAGTCGGAAGAACGGATTGAGCAAATAGCGGCCCGCGACCACGATCAGTGCAATCGCGCCGGCGATGAGAGCGACTGCGCGCGCCCCATCCGCCAGGCCGGTATGGGCGTTGTCGCCTCCAGGCGCGAGCAACGGCAGGACCGCCAGCAGGGGCACGACCGCCATGTCCTGGAACAACAGAATAGCAAAGGCGCGCTGGCCGTACTCTTGCTGGAGTTGGCCGCGTTCTTCCAGGATTTGCAGTGCGATGGCGGTCGCCGACATCGCCAACGCGAGTCCGGTGATTACGGCGCCACGCCAGTCGACTAGCCCTGCCCCATAGCCGAGCGCGCCGATGGCGAGCGCGGTGAGCGCCAATTGGGCGGCACCGAGGCCGAATATGGCGCGCCGCATGGCCAAGAGCCGGCCGAGTTCGAGTTCGAGCCCGATCAGGAATAGCAACATCACGACGCCCAGCTCGGAAACCGGAATGATGCTCTCTGGCGTGCCAAACGCCGCAAGCCCATACGGGCCGATGATGATGCCGGCAACGAGATAGGCGACGATCGCGGACAGCCCGAGCCGGCGCGCGATCGGTACGCTGAGGACGGCGGCGGCCAGCAGCACGAGGCCAAAATTCAGAAAGCCAAATTCGCCGTATTGCATGATGGAATCCCGCGATGGAGCCGGGACCGAGCCTCGGCATTGTTTTCGGGCAGAGCATGCCGGTTGCACACACGGCACTCGCCTGCGCCCACGTGCTTCTCTAACATGGATCGGACGGCCTAGCGGCGCGCGCGAGGGCGGGTATGAGACGGGATTGGCTTGAGCTCAGTCTAGGCCTGATGATCGCGCTCGCCGTGTTCGGGGCAACTGCCCAGGCTCAGGTCGGCTTCGACCGGCCCGGCGGGGACTATGCCAGCTTTCCCATGCGACCGGGCGATCCGGCCCAATGCGCCGCTCGCTGTGAGCGGGATCCACGCTGTCGCGCCTGGGCCTTCTCCTATCCCCTGACCGAAGGCGCCAACGCGGTTTGCTGGCTAAAATCAAGAGTCGCGCCACGGTTCGCGGCGCCCTGCTGCGTGTCCGGCGTGCGCGGAACGGGCGTCATCGAGCCGAAGGGCGGGCCGAATGAGTTCGGCGTGGACCGGAATGGCGGCGACTACCGGCAGTTTGAACTACCGGCCGACTCGAGTGGCAAAAGCTGTGCGGCGGCCTGTGAGGCCGAGGAAGACTGTCGCGCCTGGACCTATGTGCGGCCCGGCTATGTCGGACCTTCGGCGGTCTGTTATCTCAAGAACCGCATTACCCGGCCGTTACATAAACCATGCTGTGTTTCCGGGGTCGTGAGATAGCCGATTTCAAAAAGTTGATGACCGCGCCACAGCATTTGCCGCTCAAACTCGGCACAATGACGCGCTTGGGTTGGTAATGCCAGGTTCCTTTGGAGGCTCCTATGATGAGATGCGTCATCCTCTTTTGCGCTTTCGCACTGCTGACGAGTGCCGCCTTGGGGCATCACGGGTGGGGTAGTTACGATGCGAGCAAACCGGTAACCGTCACTGGTCCGATCGTGACCGCCAAGTTCGAGAACCCGCACGCCACGATCACGGTGCGGGGCAATGACAAGGTGTGGACGGTGACGCTCGCCCCTCCGTCGCGCATGAGCAGTCGCGGAGCCACGGAAAAGATCGTCGCCGTCGGCCAGAACGTCTCGGCCTACGGCTACCCGTCGACGGTTGAAAAGGATGAGATGCGGGCTGAGCGGATCACGGTGAACGGCAAGACCTACGAGATGCGCTGATGACCGATGCAGCGCCGGAAATTTTTGTTGCGCTCGAACAGTCGAGTTTTGCGGCGGCCGTCCGCCAGTCGTTATGGCTCTACCCGGCGGCCAATGTCGGGCACATCGTCGCGCTCACTTTTTTCGCCGGGGCAGTAGCGGTGATGGACGTTCGTTTGCTTGGAGGGTTGGCCGCGACCTCGCCCGCATTCCTGCTCGCGCGGGCGCGCAGCTTCGCTGTCGCCGCGCTGGCGGGCATGGCGGTCACCGGCTGCGTGCTGTTCTCAGCTGAGGCGAGCCATATCGCGCTCAATCCCGCGTTCCAGCTGAAAGCCGCTCTCGTCGCCGCAGGCCTGATCAATGTGGCGATTTACGAATTCTGGGCCAAGCGTACGGTCGAGCGCCTTGTACCGGGCGCAACGATGCCGGCGCGCGCCAAAGTCGCCGGCGTCCTTTCGCTCGGTATCTGGGTCGCGGTTGCCGCCTGCGGACGTAGCATCGCGTATTTCTAGTCGCGAGGGGCTCGCGGATGAAAGCCGACGTAGCGATGACGGCGTCTCCTCCAACGGCAGTCGCTCGCGCGTTTGCGGCCCGCGTTCTTGCGCAGGTGACGAACTGATACGCAACGGGCACGGCCAGCTGACCGTGCGACTCAGCCGCGACGGGTAGGCGGTCAGCGCGTAAGCGGCAAGCAGGGATAAACTCTGCGAGCGTTCGCTTATCCGGTTCCGCCCACCGTGATGCGGTCCATGCGCAGGGTAGGTTGGCCCACACCGACGGGCACCCCCTGGCCATTCTTGCCACAAGTGCCAATGCCGGGATCGAGTTCGAAGTCGTTTCCGATCATGCCGATACGGTTGAGGTCAGTCGGACCGTTGCCGATCAGCATGGCGCCCTTCAGGGGCCGGCCAAGCTTGCCGCCATCGATCTTGTAGGCCTCGGTGACCTGAAACACGTACTTGCCTGATGTGATATCGACCTGGCCGCCGCCGAAATTGACGGCATAGATGCCGTCCTTGACCGAGGCGATGATTTCACCCGCTGCATGCTCGCCGGCGAGCATGTAAGTGTTGGTCATGCGTGGCATGGGCGCATGGGCATAGCTTTGCCGGCGACCATTGCCCGTGGGTTTCATGCCCATCAGACGTGCGTTGTGACGGTCCTGCATGTAGCCGACAAGGACGCCATCCTCGATCAGCACCGTGCGACTGGTCGGCGTGCCCTCGTCGTCGATCGAGAGCGAGCCCCGTCGCTGCGCGATGGTGCCGTCGTCGACGACGGTGACGCCCTTCGACGCGACGCGCTGTCCCATCAGACCGGCGAATGCAGAAGTTTTCTTGCGATTGAAGTCGCCTTCGAGCCCGTGCCCCACCGCCTCGTGCAGCATGATGCCGGGCCAGCCAGGAGCGAGCACCACGTCCATCTCGCCGGCTGGCGCCGGCACCGCTTCGAGGTTGACCAACGCCTGGCGCACCGCATCATCAGCCGCGGCCTGCCAGGCTTGTGTTGTGAGGAAATGGGAAAAATCCTCGCGTCCGCCATAGCCGTGGCTGCCTGCTTCCTGACGATCACCTTTGCCGACGACGACGGAGATATTGACACGCACCAGCGGGCGCACATCGCGATAGCTTTCGCCGTCGCCGCGCAGGATCTCGATCACTTGCCAGCTCGCGCCAAATGAGATCGAAACCTGTCGCACGCGGGGGTCCCGCGCTCGGGCGTAGGCGTCGATGGTCTCCAGGAGCTTCACCTTGGTTTCAAAAGCCGGCGCTCCGAGCGGGTTGTCGTCGCCATAGAGACGGACGTTGGTCCGCCCCGGCGGTTCGGCGTAAGCACCGCAATAGCCGCCCTTGACTGCGCGCACCGCCTCCGCCGCGCGCGCCAACGCTGCCTCCGAGACATCGGAGGAATGGGCATAGCCCACGGCTTCCTCCTTGACGGCGCGAAGTCCGAAGCCCTGGTCGGTGTTGTATGTTGCTTGCTTGAGCCGCCCATTGTCGAAAACGAGCATCTCGGACTGGGCATATTCGAGATAAAGCTCACCGTCGTCCGCGCCCTCCAGACCGCGGGCGAGCCGTCGGCGCGCGGCCTTACGGTCGAGGCCGGCGCGATCGAGAAGGGAGGTGGTAGATGAGCCCATGATGGGATCCGCATTCGTCCGGTTCAGCCAAAGATAGTCGTCCTCGCCGGCAGTTGCGAGGTTGCTACGCCGCTAAATCGAGCTTGGCGGAAGGACGCCCGGCCGGGGGTCTTACGGCAGCTTGTCGTAGCCCTCGCCGAACCCCTTGAGGCTCATCGGGAAACCGATGCCTTCTTCGGGCGTCTGGAAGATGATGAATGTCGCAGTCTGGCCGGTGCGTAGTTGCTTGATCAAATTGTCGTCCATGACGACCTCGGCAACGCAACCGTTGGGCAGGCAACGGACGAAGCCGGCCCGGCCGACGTCGGCCTGATCGATCTTCAGTCCGAGGCCGGACGGAAGCAACACGCCGACGGGCGCGACAACGCGCATGAGGCGGCTCTTCTGATCGGCGGTCTTGAGCACGATCACGGTGAGGCCGACATTAGCGCGATCCTCCGCGGTGACGCTCTGGATCAGCGCGCACTGCTCGCCCTGGGCGCCGGGTGGCGTGTCGCAGCGGACTTGCCAGTCGTTGTGAACCGACTTGACCGCGCCCTGCGCGCTGGCGCGTTCGGCTGTGCCAGCCGAGACTGCCAGCACTATCGCGGTTGCCGCCAGCAATGATCTCATTGTGCGAAAAAGCATTCCCGGGCTGAAGGAACCCATAATCTCCGCCTCGAATCCCGCATGTGCCCCGCTTAATCCCGACCTAGCCGAATCGACCCCCTCCGTCCATGGTCGGAGCTACGTGTCAAGGATTAATAAAACCGCATTGTGGCCGAGAAAGGGTCGAACAACGGCCGCTTGCCGGGGGGCGATCGGCCGACCGTTGGCCGCATGGGGGATATGAAGGTGTGCATTGCGATAGGGCCGGAATTGTGGTTTGAGAGGCCAGGATTCCCCTGAGGTCCCGCTAAGCGCGCCGAGGAGCCCACCGAGGAGTATCGCGCTCGACGCGGGCAGCGACTCCGAGCGGCGGAGCGCGCCTTGGAGCCTCATCCGAAGGAGCAATGCCGACGATGTTGGTGCTCAAACGATTGACCCTAGTGGCGATCACGCTGGTTGCCATCTTGATGGGCGGGGAAGCGGCGCTGGCCGGCCTCGGGCAGCCTTCGCCTTGGCAGATAGGACTGCAGCAGTCGGCGTCTCCGGTGATGGACAACATCATCTGGTTCCATGATTTCCTGCTCTACATCATCACCGGTATCGCCGGTTTCGTGCTGGTATTGCTGGTCGTCGTCATGGTGCGCTTCAATGCCCGCAGCAATCCAATTCCGTCGCGGACCACGCACAACACGCTGATCGAGATCGCGTGGACGCTCATTCCGATCGTGATCCTGATGTTTATTGCGGTTCCTTCATTCAAGCTTCTGTTCCTCCAACTCAATGTCCCGCCTGCCGACCTTACGGTGAAGGCGACCGGCAAGCAGTGGTACTGGAGCTACAGCTATCCAGACAACGGCCAGTTCGAATTCGATTCGTTGATGCTCAAAGAAGGTGAGCGCAAGGAGGGCCAGCCGCGACTGCTCGCAGTCGACAACGAAATGGTGGTGCCGGTGAACAAGACTGTGCGCGTGATCACCACCGGCTCCGACGTTATCCATTCGTTCGCGGTGCCGTCGTTCGGCATCAAGATCGACGCCGTTCCTGGGCGCATCAACGAGACTTGGTTCACGGCAACGCGGGAGGGTGTCTATTACGGTCAGTGCTCGGAGCTGTGCGGCAAAGATCACGCCTTTATGCCGATCGCAGTCCGTGCCGTGAGCGAGCAGGCATTCTCGGCCTGGGTCGAAGAGGCAAAGAAGAAATACGCTCGGGATGAAGCACCGTCGGCGACCACGGTCGCGGCGGCGCAATCGACGCCCCGATGATGCCGCGCGCAGGCGCGGATGGTCCGCGGGCGACAACTCGAAGGACTTGAGTCATGGCTACGGTCGCGAAAGCTCACAGCGAGGACCTCCCCGATCACCCGCATGGTTGGCGGCGTTACCTCTATTCGACCAACCACAAAGACATCGGCACGATGTATCTCGTGTTCGCATTGTTCGGCGGATTGGTCGGCGGCGTGCTGTCGATCGGCATGCGGCTCGAGCTGATGCATCCGGGGCTGCAGTTCTTCCACGACTCCCACATGTTCAACGTGTTCACGACCGCGCACGGCCTGATCATGATCTTTTTCATGGTCATGCCGGCGATGATCGGCGGCTTTGGCAATTGGATGATACCGCTGATGATCGGGGCGCCGGACATGGCGTTTCCGCGCATGAACAACATCTCGTTCTGGCTTCTGCCGGCGTCCTTCACGCTGCTGGTCATCTCGCTGTTCGTGGAGGGCGAGCCCGGCGCCCCCGGCGTGGCCGCAGGATGGACGATCTATGCACCACTCTCCACCACGGGCCATCCGGGGCCGGCTGTCGATTTCGCCATCCTGTCGCTGCACCTTGCCGGCGCGTCGTCGATCCTCGGCGCGATCAATTTCATCACGACGATCTTCAACATGCGCGCTCCCGGCATGACGATGCACAAAATGCCATTGTTCGTATGGTCGCAGCTGGTGACGGTGTTTCTCATTCTGCTCGCGATGCCGGTGCTCGCGGGTGGCATCACCATGCTGCTCACCGATCGCAATTTCGGCACCACTTTCTTCACCCCAGGCGGGGGTGGTGATCCGCTCCTGTTCCAGCATCTGTTCTGGTTCTTCGGCCATCCCGAGGTTTACATCCTGATCGTGCCAGGCTTCGGCATGATTAGTCAGATCGTGGCGACGTTCGCGAAAAAACCGGTGTTCGGCTATCTCGGCATGGCCTATGCGATGGTGGCGATCGGTGGCATCGGGTTCGTGGTGTGGGCGCACCACATGTACACCGTCGGCATGTCGACCGCCGCGCAAGCCTATTTCGTGGTTGCCACGATGGTGATCGCGGTGCCGACTGGCGTGAAGATCTTCTCTTGGATCGCCACGATGTGGGGCGGCTCGCTCGAGTTCAAAACGCCGCTACTGTGGGCAATCGGCTTCATCTTTCTGTTCACCGTCGGGGGCGTGACCGGGGTGGTGCTTGCCAATGCCGGCGTCGACCGTTCTCTGCAAGATACGTATTACGTGGTGGCGCATTTCCACTACGTGCTCTCGCTCGGCGCGGTTTTCACCATCTTCGCCGGCTGGTACTACTGGTTCCCGAAAATGTCCGGCTACATGTATTCGGAAACGATCGGCAAGTTGCATTTCTGGCTTACGTTCATTGGAGTCAATATCGTCTTCTTCCCGCAGCATTTCCTTGGGCTCGCCGGCATGCCGCGGCGTGTTGCCGACTATCCCGATGCTTTCGCGGGCTGGAACCTGGTCTCGTCGCTCGGTTCCTACCTTTCAGGGTTGGGCGCGCTGGTATTCTTCTTCGGCGTGGCCCAAGCCTTCATGCGCAAGGAAAAGGCGGCGGACAATCCCTGGGGTGCGGGCGCGACCACGCTCGAATGGACGCTGCCATCGCCGCCACCGTTCCATCAATACAACGAGCTGCCGTTGATTAAATGATGGCGGCGGCATCCCAAGGGCGGTCGTTCCGCCCATGGGTCGGTCCTCAACAGCTGGGCGCAGAATAGATGTCACTAGTCAGCGAAGGTGCAGAGCTCGCGGGAAATAGGGCGTCTTCGGTCGACCAGGGGCCGAGCATCGCGAGCGTCGGCGACTATGTGGCGTTGATGAAGCCGCGAGTCATGTCGCTCGTCGTCTTTACCGCGCTGGTCGGCATCATGATTGCGCCTGGGCATCTCCATCCAGTCATCGGATTCACCGCGCTTCTGTGCATCGCGGTCGGCGCCGGTGCCGCGGGCGTGCTCAATATGTGGTATGACGCAGACATCGACGCGGTGATGAGGCGCACCTCGGCTCGTCCCATTCCGCAGGGCCGCATCGCGCCCGGCGAGGCGCTTGCGTTCGGCATCGTGCTCGCCGCCTTCGCGGTGGGAGTGCTCGGCCTGCTCGTGAGCTGGTTCGCGGCGACGCTGCTCGCCTTCACAATTTTCTTTTACGTCGCGGTCTATACGGCATGGCTCAAGCGGTGGACGCCGCAGAACATCGTTATCGGCGGCGCCGCAGGGGCCTTTCCGCCCGTCATCGGCTGGGTGGCAGTGACCGGCAGCATCTCCCTCGAGCCGTGTCTTCTCTTCCTCATCATATTCTGCTGGACGCCGCCACATTTCTGGTCGTTGTCGCTCGTTCGGGCCGACGACTACGCCCGCGCTCGCGTTCCGATGCTCCCCGTCGTTGCCGGGCTGGAGGAAACGCGGCGACAGATTCTGCTCTATTCCATCGGGCTCGTGCCGATCGGTGCGGCCCCGTGGCTTTTCGGCTATGCCCACACAATTTATGGGGTGACGGCGCTCCTCGCCGGCGCGCTGATGGTAACCTTCGCCTGGCGCGTGCGTTGCGAGTGTGAAGGCGACCGCGCCGAACGTGCAGCGTACGATCTCTTCGCTTTCTCAATCCTCTATCTATTCGTCCTCTTCGCGGTGCTGCTGGTCGAGGGTAGCGTGATAGGCCGCGCGATGTGAGGGCTTTGGTGACATGGACGAAAAGCCGAAGAGAATTATCCTCAGCGAAGAGCAGAAGCGCAGCCGGCGCGCGCGGTCGATCGCCATTGCGCTCGCGCTCGGCGCGCTCGCCGTCTTGTTTTATGTGGTCACCTTGGTGAAGGGGCCGGCGGTATTGAATCGTCCGCTGTAATTGTGATGAACGTTCGGAACATCCCCTCGCAACGACGCCGCGATGTCATGGTCGCGGCCGCGTGCGGAGTGTTCGTTGCAGCGATGGTGGGTGCAGCCTATGCGGCCGTGCCGCTCTACAACTGGTTCTGCCGCACGACCGGCTTCGGCGGCACCACCCAGGTCGCGACCGCTGCGCCTTCCCACGTCCTCGACCGCAAGCTCAAGGTGCGTTTCGATGCGAATGTCGCCGGTGGGCTGCCTTGGCGTTTCGAGCCGGAGCAAAATTTGATAGAGCTTAAAGTCGGTGAGGTCGTGACCGTCGGCTACCGGGTCGTTAATGAATCGGCGCGCGAGACCGTGGGCGTTGCCTCCTACAATGTTTCACCGTCCACCGCGGGCGCGTATTTCTCCAAGATCAATTGTTTCTGTTTTACCGATCAGCGGCTCAAGGCCGGTGAAAAGCGCGACATGACTGTCGTCTTCTTCGTGGCCCCCGAGCTGGTGAACGATTCCGAGCAGGACGGTCTCGACACCATCACCCTGTCATACACCATGTATCCGGCGCGGCAGGCTGAGACGCCGCAAGTTGACAGCGGCGCAGCGCCCGCGCCCGGGCGAAGCTGACTCAACAGGAACGAGTGTTGTGAGCAGCGCCGCCTCACACAGAGATGGAGAAGCCTAAGATGGCCGAAGCTCACGCCAAGCCGCATCACGACTACCATCTGGTGTCACCGAGCCCTTGGCCAGCGATCGGGGCAATCTCCACCTTCATTGCGGCAGTCGGGGGCATTACGTGGATGCACCACATGTTCGCGGCCGCGCCATATATTTTCGGCGTTGGTGTGATCGGCATCGCCTATACCATGATCGGCTGGTGGACCGACGTTGCCCGTGAAGCGACATACGAGGGTTATCATACGCGGATCGTGCAGATCTCCCATCGCTACGGGATGATCCTTTTCATCGCCTCCGAGGTGATGTTCTTCGTGGCCTGGTTCTGGGCGTATTTCAACAGCGCGCTGTTCCCGGCCGACATGCACCAGCTTACGCGTGAACAGCTGTTTGGCGGCGTGTGGCCGCCGAAGGGAATAGAGACCTTCGACCCGTGGCACTTGCCGCTGCTCAACACCCTGATCCTGCTCACCTCCGGCACGACCGTGACCTGGGCGCACCACGCGCTTCTGGAGAACGACCGCCAGGGGCTCAAATGGGGTCTAATCCTGACGATCGTGCTTGGACTGGCATTCACCTGCGTGCAGGCCTACGAATACAGCCATGCCGGGTTCAATTTCAGCGGCAACATCTACGGCGCCACTTTCTTCATGGCGACGGGCTTTCATGGCGCGCATGTCATCATCGGCTCGACGTTCCTGATCGTGTGCCTGCTGCGTGCCTATCTTGGACATTTCACGCCGACGCAGCATCTTGGCTTCGAGTTTGCCGCCTGGTACTGGCATTTCGTCGACGTCGTCTGGATCTTCCTGTTTTCCTGCATTTATGTGTGGGGTTCGGCCGGAGCGAGCGTGGCGCATGCCGCCGGTCACTAGAGCGCGATCGGCACAGACGGGGAGCAGTTTTGCGCACGCGAGGCGCAACCGCATGGAACGGTTAGGCGGATTTGCGATCCTCGCCTAATGTCTTGAGTGCGCTTTTCCAAGCTTTGTTTTCCCAATCGGCGGAATGCTGACAAGGTTGGTTCGAGTCGACTTGGCTGGGCCACCGGCATTTGGTCAGTCTTGAAAGAGGGCCGGGGTCGCAGCGCAAGAGACCGCCGCGTCGCGTATCGTGAAAAAGCTATTGATCAAGTGACAGGCATTGCCTGTCACATCGTCGTCGCCGGCTTGTGAACGCTCTTGTGCGCGCGGCAGGCTGGTGGTGCCCTATGCTGGGAAGCATGCTTGGCGTGACGACAGCCGCGAAATGAGAGGTCGGTTATGGCAAACTATGACGCGATCATCATCGGCACCGGGCAGGCCGGCCCGGCCTTGGCGCGAAGGCTAGTCGGCGCGGGCTGGAAGGTTGCCATCATCGAGCGCAAGCTTTTCGGCGGTACCTGCGTCAATACCGGCTGCACCCCGACCAAGACGCTGGTTGCGAGCGCCTATGCGGCGTATCTAGCGCGTCGCGCTGCCGACTACGGCGTGACCATCGGCGGCTCGGTGGGCGTCGATATGAGGGCGGTGAAGGCGCGCAAGGACGCCGTTGTGCGCCCCTCGCGCGAAGGGGTCGAGCGATCTCTGAAGAGGCTAAAAGGGTGCACGGTCCTCGAAGGCCACGCACAGTTCGTTGGGCCAAAGGAGGTGAAAGTCGGCGATGAGGTGCTCAGGGCCGATAAGATTTTCATCAATGTGGGCGGGCGGGCACTGATGCCGTCGATACGCGGGCTCGACCAAGTCCCTTATCTGACCAACAGCTCGATGATGGACGTGGATTTTCTGCCCCCGCATCTGATCGTGCTCGGGGGGAGCTATATCGGCCTCGAATTTGCGCAAGCCTATCGCCGCTTCGGAAGCAAAGTCACCGTCATCGAGCTCGCGCCGCACCTGATCGCGCGCGAGGACGAGGATGTCTCGCGCGCTATTGCCGAAATCCTCAAGGGTGAAAATATCGACATCCGCGTCGACAGCAAAGTTGTCGCTGTGGCAAAACAAGGCGACGACATCGCGGTGACGGTGGAGAAAGCTGGAACTAGCTCGCAGGTCATCGGTTCCCATCTATTGCTTGCGATCGGTCGGCGGCCGAACACGGATGATCTCGGCCTCGATAAAGCAGGCGTCGCCACCGACCCCCGCGGCTACATCCAGGTCGACGATCAGCTGCGCACCAAGGTACCCGGCATCTGGGCCTTGGGGGATTGCAACGGGCGAGGCGCCTTCACCCACACCTCCTACAACGATTTCGAAATCGTGGCAGCGAACCTTCTCGACAACGATCCGCGGCGCGTCAGCGATCGAATTACTACCTACGCGCTCTACACCGATCCTCCGCTCGGACGCGCAGGCATGACCGAGGCCGAGGTCCGCAAATCGGGACGGCCGGCACTGATTGCGACCATGCCGATGGAGGACGTGAGCCGAGCGTACGAGAAAGGCGAAACAAAGGGTTTCATGAAGATCCTGGTCGACAAGGAAACGAAACAGATCCTCGGGGCGTCGCTGCTGGGACTTTCGGGGGACGAGGTCATTCACTGCATTCTCGATGTCATGTATGCCAAGGCGCCGTTCACGGTCCTGCAGCGGGCGGTGCACATCCACCCGACAGTCTCGGAGTTCATTCCGACCATGCTGGGCGACCTCCAGCCGTTGTCGTGAGCGAACAGCACCGATTTGATTTTGGGGACTTGAGAATCTAGAAGCGCGACGCCATTTCGCAGTTAATGCGTTCCAGACGAGTTAATGTGTGACCAATCAACCTGCTACACCACCGTCACCCATCGCGGCCGGACTTCTGGGGCGCTGTCCGCGTTGCGGCGAGGGCCACCTGTTCCAAGGGTTTCTTGCGCTGCGCCCGCGCTGCGAGCATTGCGGTCTCGATTTTTCGTTTGCTGACTCGGCTGATGGGCCGGCGTTTTTCGTCATGTTCCTTTCCGGGTTCATTGTCGCCGGCTCGGCCTTAGCGGTGGAAATCATTTATGCGCCGCCATACTGGGTGCACGCGCTGCTGTGGGGGCCGCTCATCCTGATCACGACGCTATTGCCGTTGCGTCCGGTCAAGGGGCTTCTGATCGCGCTCCAATATCACCACAAGGCCGCGGAGGGCCGTTTCACCGGCGGCGAAGCGCCGTGACCACCGCGCTGGCACGGCCGTTGCGATCGGGCCTTGCAGTGCCAGCCATGGTCGCGCTCGTGGCGGTCGCAACTTTCATCGGACTCGGCAGCTGGCAACTTCAACGCAAGGCCTGGAAGGAAGCGCTCATCGAGAGCCTCGAACAGCGCCTTTCCGCACCACCGGACGATCTGCCGGCGCGTGAGCGCTGGGCGAGTCTTGCTCCGGCAAACGATGAGTTCCGTCGCGTCAAATTCTCTGCAGCGTTCGTGCCGGGTGCGGAAGCGCTCGTCTACACCAGCGGCTCGGCCTTGCGCAGCGATGTGTCCGGACCCGGCTATTGGGTATTCGCGCCAGCTCGGGTCGCGTCCGGCGGGCTCGTCGTCGTCAATCGAGGCTTCGTGCCGGAGGGACGACAAGATCCGGCGACGCGGGCCGCCGGGGCGACCACCGGCGACGCCGACTTGGTCGGCGTGATGCGGTGGCCGGAATCCCGAGGCGTCTTTTCGCCGCAGGATGATCCCGGTCGCAATCTTTGGTTTGTGCGCGACCCAATTGCGATTGCTGCTGCCAAGAGCTGGGGCGAGGTTGCGCCGTTTTTCATCGAATTGGAACGCCCGCAACCTCCCGGCGGGCTGCCGCGCGCTGGGGCGCTCAAAGTCAACCTGCGCAACGAGCATCTGCAATATGCGATCACCTGGTATGGGCTCGCATTGGTTGTAGTTGTGATGTTCGGGCTCTGGTTCGGCGGTCGAGCCGCGCGTTCAGCTTGAGCCGCATGCCGGCGTCTTCCTTGTGGAAGACACGCCTTCCCACTATGTTTCAGGACGTTACATCTCAGCAGCTAGCTTTGCTGGGAACGAGAGTGAATTCAAAAGGTTACGTGGTGTGTCCGGTGGGCCGATAAAGCCCAGCGCGACGGCGACTTAGCCTCAATCGGGAGCCCCCGGCTCGTGCGCTACATGTCCACCAGGGGCGAGGCCCCGGCGCTCGGTTTTGTCGAGGCGACGCTGGCAGGACTTGCCCGCGACGGCGGTCTCTACGTGCCGGCAGCCTGGCCGCGGCTCGATGCGGACACGATCGCCGGCTTTGCCGGCCGGCCGTACGCGGAAGTAGCGGTGGAAGTCATCCGCCCCTTCGTCGGCGGCGCTATCCCGGAGTGCGACCTCGCCCGCATGACGCGCGAAGCCTACGGCAGATTCCGCCATCCGGCGGTCGCTCCGTTGATGCAGTTCGGGGCGAGTGATTTCTTACTCGAATTGTTTCATGGGCCCACGCTCGCGTTCAAGGACCTGGCGATGCAGCTCCTTGGCCGGCTCGTGGATGAGGCGCTAGCGACGCGCGGAGAGCGCACGACCATCGTGGTCGCAACTTCCGGAGACACCGGCGGGGCTGCGATCGAGGCCTTTCGCGGTCGCATGCGCGCGGACCTGTTCGTGCTTTTTCCGCAGGGCCGCATTTCCGATGTGCAGCGGCGGATGATGACGACGGTCGAGGACGATAATGTCCACACATTGGCGATCGAGGGGACGTTCGATGATTGCCAGGCGATCGTGAAAGGCATGTTCAACCACCACGCCTTTCGCGACCAGGCGCGGCTCTCCGGCGTGAACTCCATCAACTGGGCGCGTATCGTCGCACAGGTGGTGTACTATTTCACCGCGGCGGTCGCACTCGGCTCGCCGGCCAGAAAGGTTGCCTTCACAGTGCCGACCGGCAATTTCGGTGATGTCTATGCGGGCTATGTCGCGCTCTGCATGGGCCTTCCCGTCGACCGCCTGGTGGTTGCGACCAACGTCAACGACATCCTCACGCGCACGCTCGCCACTGGCATGTATGAGTTGCGCGAGGTGGTGCCCACGTCATCGCCGTCGATGGATATCCAGGTAGCCTCGAATTTCGAGCGCCTGTTATTCGACATCCATGGCCGCGATGGCCGGGCGGTACGCGCGCTCATGGCCTCGCTTGCTCAGTCGCGCCGGTTTGCGCTCTCGGCGCAGGCGCTTTCGGCGCTGCGCGCCGTGTTTTCCGCCGACAGGGCGGACGAGAACGAGACCGCGGCGACGATTCGCACGATACTGCGGGAGACCGGACATTTGATCGACCCCCACACCGCGGTGGGCGTTGCGGTCGCGGAAAAGGAAATCCGCGACCCGTCGATTCCAATGGTGGTGCTCGGTACGGCACACCCAGCCAAATTCCCCGATGCGGTGGAGGCGGCCTGCGGTGTCCGGCCCCCGCTTCCCGAATGGCTCGCCGACCTCGATCGGCGCCCGGAACGCGTCACCACGTTGCCGGTCGAGCAAATGGCGGTCGAGCGCCATATTCTTTCTGTCAGTCGCGCCGCACATGAAGGAGCCGCTGCATGAGCGTCGAGGTCACCCGTCTTCCCACCGGCCTTGTCGTCGTGACTGACGCGATGCCGCATCTGGAGACCGCATCGCTTGGCGTCTGGGTCGGCTCCGGCAGTCGCGACGAGCGACCGGATGAGCATGGCATCTCGCACCTGCTCGAGCACATGGCATTCAAGGGGACTTCGCGCCGTACCGCCCGTCAAATCGCGGAGGAGATCGAGGCGGTGGGCGGCGACCTCAACGCCGCAACATCGATCGAGACAACCGCCTATTACGCGCGCGTTCTGCGGGCTAACGTGCCGCTCGCACTCGACGTGCTATCCGACATCCTCGCCGATCCATCATTCGACTCCGAGGAGCTGCGGCGCGAGCAGAATGTAATCGTGCAGGAGATTGGGGCCGCCGAGGATGCTCCGGACGATCTCATCTGGGACAAGCTCCAGGAAACCGCCTTCGCTGACCAGCCGATTGGACGGTCCATCCTCGGCACGCCGGCGACCGTACGCTCGTTCGACCGCGCGCGGCTCGCCGCCTATCTCAGCCGCAACTATCGGAGCTCCGACATGATAGTCGCGGCTGCGGGCGCGGTTGACCACCAAGCCGTGGTGGCGGAAGTAGAGCCGCGATTCGCGAGCTTCGCCGGCCCTCGGCCGCCGACGACTGACCCGGCACGTTTCGTCGGAGGCTCACGCATCGAGACCCGCGATCTCGAACAGGCTCACATCGCGCTCGCCATGCACGGATTGCCGCATCGCGACCCGAACCTCTATAGCCTGCAAGTGTTCACGAATGTGCTCGGCGGCGGCATGTCCTCACGCCTGTTCCAGGAGGTGCGCGAGCAGCGTGGCCTCTGCTACGCTATCTATGCGTTCCACGCGCCTTATTCCGACATCGGAATGTTCGGCCTCTATGCTGGGACCGATGCCGCCGATGTCGCTGAGTTGATGCGCGTCGTGGTGGGCGAGATCAATGCCGCGGCGGAAACCATCAACGAGGCGGAGGTTGCGCGCGCGAAAGCTCAGATGAAAGCCGGATTGCTGATGGCGCTCGAGAGCTCGTCCGCACGTGCCGAGCAGCTCGCGCGTCAGCTGTCCAATTGGGGTCGCCCGATTCCGCTCGACGAGCTGGTTGAGAAAATTGAAGCCGTAACGGTCGAGAGCGCCCGCGCTGCCGGCCGCGCGCTGATTGCGCGGGGACGGCCAGCCGTTGCCGCGCTTGGTCCCGGGGCCGGGCTTGAAACTGCTGCCACGATCGCCGACAGTCTTGCCCGCCGCGCCGCGTGAATCGGATGACGGGCGGCGGAGGACAGCAAGAGAGGTCCGTTCGCTGTGGTCTGTTTGCCTGCCATCTGACGGCTGATCACCATGGCATTCTTCCGCACCGTCAGCTTGTCCGATCCGATGCCTGCGGTTACCGGCAACGGCATCGTGCTGCGGGCGCCGCAAATGTCCGACTGCGCGGAATGGGTGGCTTTGCGGGAAGCAAGCCGCGATTTCCTCACGCCGTGGGAGCCGACCTGGCCCGCCGATGACCTTACCCGCGCCTCGTTTCGCCGTCGCATCAAGCGCTACGCCGAAGACCAGCGCGGCGATCTCGCCTATGCCTTCTTCATTTTCCGCGAGCATGATGACATTTTGCTGGGCGGATTGACGCTGGCGAATATTCGTCGAGGCTGTGCCCAGGCGGGCAGTCTCGGTTATTGGATGGGGGCAGCTTACGCGCGCCAAGGTCATATGACGGCTGCAGTCAACGCCGTCGTTCCCTTCGCGTTCGGGACGCTGAAGCTTCATCGGATCGAAGCTGCATGTATCCCGGCCAATGTTGCCTCGATCAGGCTTCTGGAGAAAACAGGTTTCAAGCGCGAGGGCTTTGCCCGCCAATACCTTTGTATCGATGGGGTTTGGCAGGATCATTTGCTTTTCGCCCGCCTCAAGGACGACCTTTAGTCGCCGCCGGCAGCCTTGGGGTCGCCACGAATTGGTTGGTATAAGCGTTCGGAGGTGGCGCGTCGTCGGAAAAAAGCCGAGTGATTTCAATGCGTCCGGGGAACTCTGAGCGGGAGCGTGGCTGGTGGCGCGCGGGGGCGCTGATCGTAAGTGCCGCCATGCTGTCCGGCTGCTCGCTCGCCTCCAGCGTGGGATCGTCCGACAGTTCGCCCTCGTTGACGAGCCGCGTCACGAGCTTTTTCACCGGTGCCACACCGGGGGTCACGCAGCCGCACTCGCCGACGCCATCGGCGCCGGATGTCGAGTGTCCCGGGGTGGATATTCGTAGCGGCGCATCAACCATGAATCTCGCGGCCAAGGCCGCGGATGCGACCGCGGGCGACCTGCGCTACCAGCTTTCGTTCGGCCAAACTGCCCGCGAGTGCGTGGTGCAGGGTGCTACTCTGATCATCAAAGTTGGCGTCCAGGGCCGCGTCATTCTCGGACCTATGGGCAGTCCGGGGCAGGTCGACGTTCCGTTGCGCTATGCGGTAGTCCGCGAGGGTCCGCAGCCCAAGACCGTCGCGACCAAATTCAAGCGGCTTGCGGTGACCATTCCGCCGGGCCAGACCCATGTCCAATTCGTCGATATCGAGGAGGGTTTAGCGTTCCCGATGCCATCGAGGTCGGAACTCGATACTTATGTCGTCTACGTCGGTTTCGACGAGATCGGGGACAAGAACGAGAAGAAGCCGCCAAAGACGGCGAGGAAGACGACGACGCGGCAGCAATAGACGATCCCGGTCTTCTCTACCACCCGCGCAGTGCGACCACGGCGCTCTTGAGATGCCGCAGGTCGGCGACGATCGTCCGCGCTCCCGCCAATATCAGCTGCTCGCCAAGCTGCGCCCCCGCATGGCTGCCCCCAACAAATCCGAGTGCGGCCATACCCGCCGCCGTGGCCGCAGAAACGCCAGCCGCGGAATCCTCGACCACGATGCAATCGGCGGCTTGAACCCCCATGCGCGCCGCCGCGTGCAGGAATAGATCGGGCGCGGGCTTGCCGTTGCGGACGTCGCTTGCGGAAAATAGAAAGTTGAAGAACTTCGCGAGGCCCGCGGTCTCCAGGCTTGTCCGAACACGGTCAGGGGGCGAGGATGACGCCACGCATTTCGGCCCGCGCAGCCAGGTGAGCGCGTGGGCTGCATGTGGCATGGCGCGTACCTCCGCGCGTAGGCGCGCCAGCGTTGCCGCCGCGAGGGTGACGCTGAAATTGATCGGCAGCTTACGTCCGCTGGCTGCTTCGATGCTAGCGAGCATGTCGGCGGGACGGCGGCCCGAGAAATAGCGAGTCACGAGCTCGGGCGTGATCGGAATTCCAGCCCGCGCAAATTCGTCCGCGGCAGCCGCTGCGGCGATTTGTTCGCTGTCGACCAGCACACCATTGCAATCAAAGATAACCACGGGAGCCCCACGCCGGCGTGCTTGCAGCACTGCAGTGGTTTCAACGAATCGCGGCGCAACTGAAGGAATCGTGGGCCCATGGCAAAAGTCGGGCACCGCGCGCCCGAGAGATGTTTTTACACAGCTTCTGCGTTTTGCGGGGAAGGCCCGGATAATCGTGCGTCGCGGCCGAAAATGGCCGGAAAAAAGACTAGTTTAGCTTGCCCTTGAAGTCTTCGATACCTTTGGCAACGAGATTGTCGGCAACCTTGTCCTTGACGGTTCGGGTGAGGATCGTTTTGGCCGCGGCGACCGCGACCTCGGCGGCCGCAGAGCGCACGTCGGCCAGCGCCTGGGCTTCGGCCTGAGCGATTTTGTTTTCCGCCATCTTGGTACGCCGCACGACGAATTCTTCGATCTTGGCCTCGGCCTCGGCGGCAAGCCGCTCGGCCTCTGTTCTGGCCCCGGCGACGATGGCCTGCGCCTCGTGCTCGGCTTCCTGCTGCTTGCGTCGGTATGTGGCAAGCAGGGCCTCCGCTTCCGCCTTGAGCCTGCGCGCCTCGTCGAACTCCGCCTTGATGCGTTCCCGCCGGTCGTCGATGCTCTTGAGCAAGAGCTCGTGCACCCTGAAATAACCGAGCACGCCGATGAAGATGACAAAGGCGACCGCGACCCAGAACTCGGCTTCGAACATCGGCTTCCTCAGCGTTTGAGGGCCTGGCTGATGGCTTGGGCGACCTCTTCGCTCGCCGGCGATATACCGGTCAAACGCTCGACAATCGCGCCCGCAGCCTCGCTGGCGATGTTGCGCACATTGCCCATTGCCGCCAACCGCTTCTCGGCAATCGTCTTTTCCGCTTCGGCGATATGGGCATGGAGTTTCGCGTCCACCTCCTTGCGACGGGCTTCGGCTGCTGCGGCTGCCTTTGCGCGCGTCTCGTTCGCGAGCGCTTGCGCCCGTCCGCGGGCCTCCGCTAACGCCTTCTCGTGGGCCGCAATGGCGGCGTCGGACCCGTCCTTGAAGCGCCGCGCTTCCGCAAGATCGTCCTGGATGCGCTGGCGGCGCGCTTCCAGAATCGAGCCTATGCGCGGCAACGCAATTCGCGACATCAACAAATAAAGCGCGATGAAAGCCAGCGCGAGCCAGAACAATTGGGACGCAAAGGTGTGCGCGTCGAAAGGAGGAAATCCTTTGCCACGCTCGCTCCCGGGAATGTGCTCGACCGAGGTAATCGGCTGCGCACCCTTCTGAGCCATCGCCAAACTCCAAATCTCGCGCGGTCAATCGCCGGATGCTAGAGGGCGAACAGCAGCAACAGGGCGATCAACAGCGAAAAGATGCCGAGCGCCTCGGTAACCGCGAAGCCGAAAATCAGGTTACCGAACTGGCCCTGCGCGGCGGACGGATTGCGCAGTGCGGCGGCGAGATAATGGCCGAAGATGGTGCCGACCCCTACGCCGGCACCGCCCATGCCGATGCAGGCGATGCCGGCGCCGATCATTTTTGCGGCTTGAGGATCCATGATGAGAGCTCCTTTTCAAGGCTTGACGAGCGGGCATCAGTGGCCCGCGTGGATCGCCTCACTGAGATAGATGCAAGTGAGGATGGCGAAGACGTAGGCCTGCAGGAAGGCCACCAGTAGTTCCAACGCGGTGAGAGCGACGGTGAGGCCGAGCGGTATGATTGCGCCGAGCCAGCCGAGAAAGCCGAGTGCGCCCAGCATCGTCACGAAGCCACCGAATACTTTGAGCGTGATGTGACCGGCAAGCATGTTGGCGAACAACCGTACGCTATGGGAGACAGGCCGCGACAGAAATGACAGCACCTCGATGAACGTCACCAACGGCATGATGTAAATCGGCACTCCGCTCGGGACCCATAGCTTGAAGAAATGCAGACCGTGCTTCCAGAAGCCATAAATCACCACCGTGAAAAAGACGAGAAGCGCAAGTGCAACCGTGATGATGATGTGGCTCGTGACCGTGAAGGTATAGGGAATGATGCCGATCACGTTCAGCACGAGAATGAACATGAACAGCGAGAACACCAGCGGGAAAAATTTCATGCCCTCGGTGCCGGCGGTGCTGCGCAGCGTATTCGCGACGAACTCGTACGACATTTCGGCGACCGATTGCAGCCGCCCCGGCACCAGGGCGCGCGAACGGGTGGCGCCAAGCATCAGAAATAGGATCAAGGATAGCCCGATTAGCATGAAAAGCGCCGAATTCGTGAAGGCAATCTCGGCCCCGCCGATGCGGACGATCGGAAAGAAGTTTTTGATCTCAAACTGATGGATGGGATCCATGACGGATCAAGTCCTTCATCGCTGCGTCGCCGCTTCGCGCGGGCGGCCGAATTCATTGCTTCGAACCGGGCGGGTCCAATGTGTTGCTCGCTACGACCCCTGCCGCGCGCATCACGTTGAGAACCCCGGCAGCGAAGCCGAGGAGCAGAAACACGATCATCCCCCAAGGCGAAGTTCCGAGCCAGCGATCAAGCAGCCAGCCGATGGCCGCACCGACCACAACCCCGGCGACGAACTCGGTCGAGAGCCGAAAACCGCGTGCGATCGCTGATGGATCGGTGGCCGGACGTTGACTTGGGCTGCTTTCGGAAGGACCGTCAGCATGGACACGGCCGAGCCGTTCGCCGAGACGCTTAAGCCTCGCAGAGAGCGCAGCCTCGTCCGCCGGAAGTTGTTCGTCACCGCCCTTTTCGCGTGCGTCGTCGGCCATGCTTTCGACACCCGCGACGGTTCAAGCAAAATCACGAGAGTTCCGCCCCCAAAACCGCGCGGACCATACTGACTGGGTGTATACGAGTCAAGAATTGTACCTCTACGGTAAATAGTTGACACTGAAGCGGAATCACGAGGCTGGCGAGCGATAGAATTCGGTGTTTTTGGCAATCCCAGCGGGCGCGGACTTTGAACGCGAGGCGCATCCTTTGCATCTTCTTCACCGACGGTGCCGCGTGACCGTCTTCGATTCGGTCCGCGTTGAGTCTGCGGAGTGGGGCGCCATTGCATCGCCCCAGAGCGATCGTCTATGGACGATGCGAGGAGGGATCGCATGATCCGCACGGCTCTATTCGTGCTCGCCACACTTGCGCTTGCAGGGCTGGCGGCTTGGGCGCAAAGCACGGTGCCGGAGAGCGACGACAGCCGCTACACCTTCAACCGCGTCGATGACGGCTATCTTCGCCTTGACGGCCGTACCGGCCAGGTATCGATCTGCGCGCGGCGTCCGGTGGGATGGACCTGCGAGGCGGTGCCGGACGAGCGTGCGGCGCTCGAAGCCGAGATCGCGCGCCTTCAGGGCGAAAACACAGCGGTCAAGAAAGAGCTGCTTGCGCGCAATCTGCCGCTGCCTGGCACCGTCAAGCCCGAACCGCCGGCGGGCGTGCCGGAGGAGCCTCGCCCGCAATTGCCCAACGATGCTGATCTCAACAAGATCGTGAATTTCGTCGAGAAGGTCTGGCGCCGTCTGGTTGAGATGATCGCGATGCTGCAGAAGGACATGCTGAAAAAGATCTGACGATCGCCGCGGCGGCAAGGCCATGAGTGATCCGTTGTCTCCCATTACCAGCTTCGCGCCCGAGGCAATTGCGACTGCGACACTCGTGGTCGAGACCGGCGGACAGGCCTTCACCGACATCACGCGCGAGGCGATGCGGTTCATCAAGCAGACCGGCGCGAAGGACGGAGCGCTGTTCATGTTCATGCGGCATACTTCGGCTTCGCTCGTCATCCAGGAAAACGCCGATCCCGACGTACGCACCGACCTTGTGAGCGCGCTCGATCGCCTCGCGCCCGCCGATGCCCACTGGGTTCATGATGTCGAGGGGCCTGACGATATGCCGGCGCATGTAAAGACCATGCTCACGGGCGTGTCGCTCCACGTCCCCGTGATTGCCGGGGCGCTCGCGCTCGGGGTTTGGCAAGGCATCTACATCGCCGAGCATCGCGTCCGGCCGCACCGACGCGAAATCGTGCTGCAATTCGTCGGCAGCAGGCAGTAATCCCGGTTGTGTGTTTTCACGAACGCCGATCGAAGCGAACCGACGGCAGGCCGTGAACATGATCCCGAAGCCGTGCTATGCTATTGGCGCTGGCGACATGCGGGTCCCAGAGACAGAGGCTAAGGGGGAGATGAAGCGGGCGGACGAATCGGTACGCTTGATCATCGCGGACGATCATCCGCTGTTTCGCGGAGCTTTGCGCGAGGCGGTCTCGGGTCTGTTCGAGGAGGTCGAGATTGCCGAGGCAGGATCCTTCGACGATGTGGCGAGGCTGCTCGAGCACGGCGGAGAAGTCGATCTCATCCTGCTCGACTTGACGATGCCCGGCGTGCGCGGATTTTCGGGCCTCATGTATCTGCGCGCGCAGTATCCAAGCGTCCCGATTGTCGTGGTATCGGCCAACGACGATCCCGGGGTCATCCGCCGGTGCATGGACTTCGGAGCCTTGGGCTTCATCCCCAAGACCCTCGGTATCGAAGCGATGCGAGGCGCGATTAGCCGGGTATTCGAAGGCGGCGTTTGGACCCCTCCCGATGTCGATCTCGGGGCCGGCTCGGACGCCGAGACGACCGATTTGTTGACACGGCTTACGTCATTGACGCCCCAACAGGTGCGCGTGCTGATGATGCTGTCGGAGGGCTTGCTCAATAAGCAGATTGCCTACGAGCTCAGCGTCTCCGAAGCGACCGTCAAGGCGCATGTGTCGGCGATTCTACAAAAGCTCGGGGTCGAGAGCCGCACACAAGCGGTGATCGCCGCCTCCAAGATCGAGCTCGGCCAGTGGCCGCAGACGGTGAGCGCAGCTCATTGATTTGTTGAATTGATGGTAATTTCGCCGATCGTGGGCCGCCTCATTCCGCAGCCGCGACGCGGTGCATGCGCCACTGCGTCAATAGCGCGCGCAATGCAGCCGGCTTGATCGGCTTGTGGAGCAGCTGGATGGCATTCGCGCGGGCGTCCTCACGCACGTGCGGGCTGCGATCGGCGGTGATCAGGATGGCCGTGAGGTCGGCGCCGAAGTTCCGGCGCAGCTCCCTGATCGCCGCAATCCCGTTTCCTTCGTCGAGGTGGTAATCCACCAGCAGGCCGTCGGGCGCTATCCTGGCTTCCGCGACGACCGCGATTGCTGTCTCGAGGTCGGGCGCCTTGAAGACCCGGCAGCCCCATCCAGCGAGCAGCGTTTCCATTCCATCGAGAATCGTGAGGTCATTGTCGATGCACAGCACAGTGATCCCGGAGAGCTGCGCGCGATCGACGTCTCGGGCCGTACGTTGATGCTGGCTTGCGGGAATAACGGCGGAGAGCGGGACCTCGACGGAAAACTGCGACCCGCGGCCGACCGTTGACGCGACGCTGATCCTGCAGTCGAGAACGCGTGCGATGCGCTCCACGATCGAAAGGCCAAGCCCCAAGCCGCGTGCCGCCTTGGCGCCCTGATCGAGGCGGTAAAACTCCTGAAAAATCGCCCGCTTTTTCGAAGCTGGAATGCCAAGTCCGGTATCGTAGACATCGATGCGCAATCGTCCGTCGCGGGGCCTGCAGCCGACAAGCACGCGGCCCTGAGGAGTGTATTTAATCGCGTTGGAGACAAGATTCTGTAGCAACCGGCGCAACAAGCGCCGGTCGGATTGGACAGCGAGCGAGCAGGATACGAATTTGAGGGTTAGTCCCTTCTCCTGCGCAAGGGGCGTGAATTCGACCTCGAGCTGGCGCAAAAGCTCGTCGATGCGAAAGCCGACGATCTCTGGCTTCATTGCGCCAGTATCGAGCCGGGAAATGTCGAGCAGCGCGCCGAATATCTCTTCGACGGCATCGAGCGAGGCGTCGATATTGGTGACCAGTTGGGCATCGTTGCCGCTACGTTGCCGCTCGACCAGGCTCGTGACGTAAAGACGAGCGGCATTGAGCGGTTGCAGAATGTCGTGGCTTGCGGCGGCGAGGAAGCGGGTCTTCGAAACGTTCGCCTCTTCAGCCTCGCCCTTGGCACGGCCGAGTTCAGTATTGAGGCAGGTCAATTCTTCGGTGCGCTCCTGCACCCGTCGCTCCAGCGATTCGTTGGCGCGCTCGAGCTCCTCCGCCGCTTTCACGCTCGGGGTAATGTCGGTGAAGGTCGTGACGATGCCGCCGTCCGGCATGGGATTCGCACGCACCTCCATCACCAGATCGCGCTCGTCAAAGCGTTCCAGAAACGCCTCGCTGCTCGCGACGTAACGGCCAAGCCGTTCGCGCACGAGTGCATCGGCGGTATTTTTGTCAGAAGTGGTCTGCTCGGCGTGGAAACGCAGGATGTGGTCGAGCCCGGTGCCGAACCGAGTGAGCTGCGGCGGCAGTGCGAGGATCTCGCCGAACTGACGATTCCAGCAGACGAGGTGCAACTCCTTGTCGAATACCGCGATGCCCTGGCGAACATGATCGAGCGCGGTCTGTAAAATCTCACGATTGTAATGGATGGCGGCGTTGGCGTCGTCGAGAAGCTTGAGCGCGGCCTTGGTCGAGACCGTACGCTTGCGCAGGAGAAGCGAGAGCACGAGGCGGGACGATGCCGCGCCGATCGCGGACGCGAGCAGATGCTCGGCATAACGCAGGAGCTGGAAGTCCGCCTCGGCCTTTGGATCGAGGCTGATGCCGCGTGTCAAGGCATAGCTGTCGAAGGAGGTGCGAGTGCGCTCCTCGCCGAGGTAGCGGGAGACGGTCGTGGTCAGCTCCTCGACCGTTACCGAGGAGCGCCACAACCGAAGGCTCGGCGGGATCGGAGTCAGGTCGGAGGGGACGAAGAGGTCGGCCTGCAGTCGTTCGATCGAGGCCGGCGCCCGTCCGAGCGAGAACACCGCATAGGCAAGAGCATTGAGCGAAAGGCTCCAGATTACGCCGTGGGCGAGCGGTGGCAGATCGAGCCCGATGAGCGCCTGCGGGCGCAGCAGCGCGATTCCCCACGGACCCTGGGAGAGCAGGCTCTGACCGACGATGCCGGCGTCCGCCAAGCTCGGCAGCAGCAGCGTGTAGGCCCAGGCTAGGATTCCGACGGTCATCCCCGCCAACGCGCCGCGTGCGGTAGCCCGTCGCCAGATCAGTCCGCCGAAAAAGGCAGGCGCGAGCTGCGCAACCGCCGCAAAAGACAACAGGCCGATCGAGGCAAGCTGCGCGTCGCCCGCCAAACGATAGTACACGTAGGCGAGAAACAGGATGACGAAGATCGCCATTCGCCGCACGGTGAGCAGCAAACCACCGATATTGTCCCGCCCGGTGATCAGTGCCTCGCGCCGCTGCAGCACGAACGGCATAACGATGTCGTTCGACACCATGATCGCGAGCGCGACCGATTCCACGATCACCATCGCGGTCGCCGCCGAGAGGCCTCCGACGAAGGCTGCGATCGTAAACAGGTCGGAATGCGCGGCGAGCGGTAGGGCCAGGACGAACATGTCGCTGTCGACCTGCCCCGGCTTGAACGTCAGCAGGCCGGCCAATGCGATCGGTACGACGAACAGATTGATCAGTACGAGATAGAGCGGGAACAGCCAAGAAGCGCGCCTGATCTCGTCCTCGCTGTTGTTCTCGACCACAGTGACGTGGAACTGACGTGGTAGCAGTACGATGGCGAACAGCGACAGCAGCGTCATTGCGAGCAGCGTACCGGGCGCCGGATCGCGGGTGAGCACGGCCGCGGTGTCTGGCCGCTCCAGGGCTTGGGCAAAGAGTACCCGCGGTCCGTCGAACATCCAGAACGTGACGAATACGCCGACGCCGACGAAAGCAACAAGCTTGACGATCGACTCGGTTGCGATCGCCAGCATCAATCCATCCTGATGCTCCGTGGCATCGATATGGCGCGTGCCAAACAGGACGGCGAAGATCGCCATTGCCAGCGCGACGTAGAGCGCAATGTCACCCAACACCGGCTGCATCGCGCCGCTCGCGGGTCCGATATGCACGAGGATCGTGGTCAGCGAAGACGACACCGCTTTAAGCTGAAGCGCGATGTAGGGGATGGTGCCGATGATGGCGATGAGCGCTACGGTGGCGGCGACGGTCTGGGCCTTGCCGTAACGGGCGGCAATGAAGTCGGCAATCGACGTGATGTTCTGTGCCTTGGCCAGCCGTACGATGCGCATGATCAGCGGCGAGCACAACCCGACCAATAGGATGGGCCCGACATAGATGGTCAGAAAGTCGAAGCCGGTGCGCGATGCGAGCCCCACCGAGCCAAAGAACGTCCAGGAGGTGCAGTAGATCGCGAGCGAGAGCGGATAGATGAAGTGGCGCCAACCGCCTTCGCGCCCGAACCGCCGAGTCCGGTCCCCGTAGCTCGCAACCACGAACAAGAGGCCGATATAGCCGAGTGCGAAGGCGATAACGATCCAGCCTTGCAGCATGATGGTTCCGCGGTCCTTGGGCACGAAGCCCGCCGGCGCATTCTACCGCACGGATGGGAGAGCGAGAATATCGCTGCTGGCTTCGTGGCACTCCCCGTAGGGGTGTCCCAGGGAGTTTTACATGTGACTCGGCGGATGCCCCGCCATTTGACGCGGCGCGCCGCAGGCGGCATTGATCGGGGATTAAGAGCGCACCGCGGGACGCACCTTGCCCGGCGACCCGAGCGTCCGGGACAAATCGATGCCGCTTCCTGTTTCCCCACTGCGCGAGCTTATGCAGGTTATGGGGACGTTGCTCATTGCCGCGGTGGGCGGGATAGGCTTCCAGCTGATCGGCTTTCCAGGTGGACTGGTCTCGGGCTCGATGCTGACGGTGGCCGTCGCCGCGCTCGCGGGCCAAGCCGTGAAGGTACCGCCGCCGCTCGCGCGCCTGTGCTTTGTCCTGGTTGGTATTCTGCTGGGGGCGGTGGTCACACCAGACACGCTCAAGGGGGTCGCGACTTGGCCGCTGAGCGTCGCGCTGCTCGTCGTGGCGGCCGTCTGCATGATGGCTGCCACCGCCTGTTACCTGCGCTTGGCACATGGCTGGGACGGCTTGTCGGCATTGCTCGGCGCGAGCCCGGGCTCGATGGCGCAAGTGATGGCGTTGTCGGCCGAGTTCGGTGCCGATGTGCGGGGGATCGCGATCGTGCACGTGATGCGCGTGCTGTTGATCGTGCTCGGCCTGCCGGCGGGACTTGCGCTGTTCGGCTCGACCGTGGAGCCCGTCGTGTCGACGCGGGGCGCAACAGAACCCTCGCTCGTCGAACTTGCGATCCTCCTAACGGCGTCGGGCCTTTCGGCACTCGCCATGCTGCGCATAAGATTTCCGGGCGGCCTCTTGTTCGGTGCCATGGCCGGCTCTGCATTTCTACACGGGACGGGTTTGATCCATGTTTCGCTGCCGTGGTGGGCCGGCAGCGCCGCCGTGCTCACGCTGGGCGCGGTCGCAGGCGCAAGGTTCGCAAATACGAGCCCCAAAATACTGCTGAGCTATCTGGCGGCGGCCTTTGGCTCGTTTGCGGTCGCCGTCGCGGTTGCTGCGTCGTTCGCTCTGGTCGTCGTAGCGCTGCTTCCGTTTCGAATCGCCGACGTGATTGTTGCTTTCGCGCCGGGCGCGCAGGACACGATGATGGTGCTCGCTCTCGCGATGCACCTCGACCCTGTCTATGTCGGGGCGCACCATCTCGCGCGGTTCCTGGCTGTCAGCTTTTCGGTCGCTGTGGTGGCGCGGCGCCTCATCAGCCGCGAGCCCACGCGGCCGCGCAAGCAGTGGAGGCGTCCGGGGCAGGGGACGTTTGATGACTGACCGCAAGCCACGCTGACCGCGGCCCCCCGCGCGCCGTGTCTTGGCTTCCGAACGTTCCGGCAAGCACTTATCATTGCGCGGATCATCCGGACTGCCCACACGCCGCGTCTGACGGAGAAACAACATGCACGATACAACCGATGGCAGCCACTGGCACGAGCCGGAAGGGCTGAAGAACGCGGGATATGGCGCTTGGAAGCGGCCCAACACGCCGTACGACGACTACATGGAGGCGCAGGGGATTCCCATTTATCGCGGCATCGGAGTGCGGCGGGTCCAGGACTTACCGCTCAAGCGTTGGAACCGCATGGGTGGCAACGGAACCTTCATTCAGCTCTACGGCACCGAGGGCCGTTGGGGCTGCTACCTGGTCGAGGTGCCCGGCGCGGACGCGCTCAATCCCGAGCGTCATATGTACGAGGAGATCATGGTGGTCGTCGAAGGCCGTGGCACGACCGAGATCTGGACCGACGATCAGAAGAAAGCGCACAGCTTCGAGTGGCAGCGCGGCTCTATGTTCGCGGTTCCGCTCAACACCTGGCACCGCATCGTGAACGCAGCTTCCAGTCCGGCACTGATCCTTGTGGCATCGACAGCGCCTAACGTGATGAATCTGTTCCGTGACAGCCATTGGATTTTCAATTGTCCAGTCACTTTTCCATCCCGCTACGACGGCAGCGAAAGCTATTTCAAGCCTCAGGACGACATCATGCCCGATCCGCTACGCGGACTCGCCATGCGCAAGACCAATCTTATCCCCGACGTTTTCAATGCCGAGCTCTATCTCGATAACCGCCGCTCGCCTGGATACAAGCGGATGGAACCGAATATGGCAGGCAACGTGTTCTATGGATTTATCGGTGAGCACGTTACCGGCCGTTACTCTAAGGCCCACGCGCACATGTCCTCGGCGGTGCTGGTCTGCATCAAAGGCAAGGGCTACACCTATACTTGGCCGCGGGCGATCGGGATGACGCCCTGGAAGGACGGCAAGAGCGATCAAGTTTACCGGCAGGATTACGAGCCGGTCGGCCTCGTCACCGCCGCGCCCTATGGCGGCGATTGGTTCCATGCGCATTTCGGCACTAGCAAAGAGCCGCTGCGTCTCATCGGCTGGTACGGTCCCAACAACCATCGCAAGGACAAGGCGGGGGTGCCGGGCGAGAAAGATACCGACGAGGGCGCGATCGACGTGACCGAGGGCGGTACCGCCATTCCATATTGGCTGGAGGATCCCTTTCTGCGCAAGGAATACGAAGAAACGCTGCGCAATGAGGGCGTGACGTCGCGCATGAACGAGTCGCTCTACCATCAGTCGGCGCCCGCGTAGCGCGAAGGTGCCTACACGCGCTCGACGCTTATGAGCGGGAGTTCGCCGGTTATGCGCGTCGAATTCGGCAGCGCTTGATATCACTCCGCCGCCACCGCGCGCTTCCCAAGGGGCAGGTCGAGCCGCTCCCAGACATCGAGCAGCGCCTCGGCCAGCGCATCAATCAGCGCATCCTCGTGGTAGGGCGTGGGGGTGATGCGTAACCGCTCCGTGCCCCTCGGCACGGTCGGATAGTTGATCGGCTGAATGTAGATGCCGTGGTCCGCGAGCAGCAGATCGGTTGCCGTCTTGCATTTCTCGGGCTCGCCCACGACTACGGGCACGATGTGCGTATCGTTCGGCATGACCGGCAACCCGGCGGCGTTGAGCACGGCTTTAACGCGTGCCGCGCGATCTTGATGGCGTTCGCGCTCGAAGCTCGAGGTCTTCAGATGCCGGATGGCAGCCGTTGCTGCGGCGCAGATCGCGGGTGGAAGCGCGGTGGTGAAGATGAAGCCGGGTGCGTAGCTGCGTACCGCGTCGCAGAGCACCGCGCTCGCCGCGATATAGCCCCCGAGACAGCCGAACGCCTTGGCGAGCGTGCCCTCGATCACGTCGATGCGGGCCATCGCGCCCTGGTGCTCCGCTTGACCGCCGCCGCGCACGCCGTACATGCCGACCGCGTGCACCTCGTCGGCATAAGTCATGGCGTGGTAACGCTCGGCGAGGTCACAGATGCGGTTGATCGGTGCCACATCGCCGTCCATGGAATAAAGCGTCTCGAATACGATCAACTTCGGCCGGTTCGGATCGGCTGCCCGCAACAACTCCTCCAGATGCGCCATGTCGTTATGGCGGAAGATTTGTTTCTCGCACTTCGACTGGCGCACGCCCTCGATCATGGAATTGTGGTTTGATGCGTCCGACAGGATGAGACAGTTCGACAGCAGCTTGGCAATGGTGGAGATGCCGGTTTCGTTGGACACGTAGCCCGAGGTGAAGACGAGGGCCGTCTCCTTGCGATGAAGGTCGGCAAGTTCACGTTCGAGATCGACCAGCGGGTGATTGGTGCCGGCGATGTTACGGGTGCCGCCCGCGCCTGTGCCCATGCGGGTCGCGGTTTCGACCATCGCCCCGATCACTTTGGGATGCTGGGCCATTCCGAGATAGTCATTGGAGCACCACACGATCACGTCGCACGGCCCTTGCGGGGAATGCCATATCGCGTGCGGGAAGCGGCCGGCGAGCCGCTCGAGGTCGGCAAAAACCCGGTAGCGGCGCTCGTCCCTGAGCCGGGCAAGGGCATCTGTAAAATACGCCTCGTAATTCATGGATTGCGCGTCTCCCGGCAAGGAGAGCCTCGCTTTGGAACGTTTCAAGCTCTTTTTAGAGGCGTTCCAGGGCTCTTGTCGAGGCGATAATGAGCGTGGCCCAACGCCGCGGGTCTTGGGCTCCGCGAGCAAAAAAGCGGAAAAAACCCGCGCGGGCGATTTTATCGCGACCCCTTCGCGATCATCAGGGGACCAAATGCGGGCTCTGATCAAAAGTAGCGCCGGCCCTGTGACTAAACTAACATTTCAGCGCGCCTGCGCTGGCCGGTGAGCCAAGCCGCATGCGGTAATTTGGCGAGGGTATAAGGGTGACCGAACGCACGCACGGGCTGGAGCATGGCCTCACCAATTACGGCGACCGCGATTTCTCGCTCTATCTCCGCCGCTCCTTCGCGCAGTCCATGGGCTACTCGCGTGCCATGTTATCGAAGCCCGTGGTCGGCATCGCTTATACGCCGTCCGGTTTCAACAATTGCCACCGCCACTTCCCCGAACTGCTGGACGCGGTCAAGCGCGGGGTGCTCGCGGCCGGCGCGCTGCCGGTCGCCTTCCCCACGATCTCGCTGGGCGAAGTCTTTCTCAGCCCCACGAGCCTCAAATACCGCAACCTGATGGCGATCGACACGGAGGAAATGATCCGGGCGCAGCCGATGGACGCGGTCGTGCTCATGGGCGGCTGCGACAAGACCGTGCCGGCGCAGCTCATGGGCGCAGTGTCCGCCGGCCGGCCGGCGGTCATGCTGGTGGCTGGCCCCATGATGACGGGCCGCCATCGCGGCGAGCGACTCGGCGCCTGCACCGATTGTCGTCGTTTTTGGGCGCGTTATCGCGCGGGTGATGTCACCGAGGAGGAAATATCGCAGGTCGAAGGACAGCTCGCAGTCACCGCTGGGACCTGCGCGGTGATGGGCACGGCCTCCACCATGGCCTGTATCGCCGAGGCGCTCGGTCTTGTCCTGCCGGGCACCGCCGCAATCCCGGCGGTGCACGCCGACCGGCTGCGCGCGGCGGAGGCAACCGGCGCTGCGGCCGCAAGACTCATCGGCTCGAAGCGCACGCCCGACCAGATCGTCAACGCGAAGTCGGTCGAGAATGCGCTGCGTGCCCTTCTTGCGCTCGGCGGCTCGACCAACGCGGTGATCCACCTCGCCGCGATCGCCGGTCGGGTCGGTGTGAGGGTTCCGCTCGAGCAGCTCAATAAGCTCTCGGACACGACGCCGGTACTGGTCAATCTCAAACCGGTCGGCAACGGCTATATGGAGGATTTTTTCGCCTCCGGCGGGATGGGCGCGCTTTTGCGCGAGCTCAAGCCGCTGCTCCACCTTGATTGCATGACGGTGACCGGCGAGACGCTGGGCGAGCGCCTTGCGTCCGATGTTGCCTGTTATGTCGACCGGTCGATTATTGCCGGCCGCGACCAACCTTTCGAACCGCAAGGGGGGCTCGTTGCCTTGTTTGGAAACCTCGCTCCCAAGGGCGCCATTCTCAAGCGCTCGGCAGCCGATGCAAAACTGTTCGAACACACGGGCAGGGCAGTGGTTTTCTCCTCCCTTGCCGATCTTGCCGCACGCATCGACGACCCGGCGCTCGACGTCACTCCGCAGGACGTGCTGGTGCTGCAGAATGCCGGCCCCCATGCGAGCGAATGCATGCCCGAGGCGGGTTACCTCCCGATCCCGAAGAAACTCGCCCAAAGGGGGGTCAAGGATATGATCCGAGTCTCGGACGCACGAATGAGCGGCACCGCGTTCGGGACGATAGTACTGCATGTGACCCCGGATTCGGCGTCCGGCGGCCCCCTCGGCCTCGTCCGCAGCGGCGACCGTATCCGCCTTTCGGTGAAGGAACGTCGTATCGACCTCCTGGTCGAAGAGGTCGAATTGAAGGCGCGCGCTGCGGCGATCAAGCCCACGCAGATGAAGCCTGAGCGCGGCTATGCCAAGCTCTATGCGCAGGAAATTCTCGGCGCCGACGACGGCTGCGACTTCGCCTTCCTGCGGCCGGCGGTCGGTGCCGGCTGATGGGAACTTACATGCTGAGCGGTGTTATGGACTATGTCGGCCCTGTCTCATCGCATAAGCAGTGCCGTGATTGACAGAATTTCACCCGCTGCTCGAGCCCGTTATATTGTTGCATGCCACAGGGGAGGACGCCGATGGCCGTCGAGAGCATCTTCTACTCCGTAGCCGGCATGAGTTGTCGCGGTGCTCTGATCTGGGACGAGGGGGTCAAAGCGCCGCGTCCGCTTTTGTTGATGGCGCCCAATTGGAGGGGGGTCATCAAGCCGGCCATCGAAACCGGTCAGATGCTCGCGGGCGAGGGTTATGTCGTCTTCGTCGCCGACATGTTCGGCGAAGGTAACGGGCCGGTCGGGACGGAAAACCCGATGGAGTTTCTGCGGCCGTTCATGTCCGACGTGGCAGGAATGCGCCGGCGCATCGTCGCCGCCCTCGACACGCTGACGCGGGAAGCCGATCGGCGCGCCATCGGCGATATCAGCCGGCGGGCTGCGATCGGCTTCTGCTTTGGCGGGCTCAATGTCCTCGATCTCGCCCGCACCGGCGCAGATGTGCAGGCGGTCGTATCCATGCACGGGACGCTGGCGACGCCGCAGCCCGCCAAGCGCGGCGACATCAAAGCCGCGGTCCTGGCCGTGCACGGCGCCGCTGATCCGGTCGCGCCGAAGGCCGAGCGCGACGCCTTCGAGGCCGAGATGACGGAGGCCGGAGCCTGCTGGGCGCTGCTCACGTTCAGCGACGTATACCATGCCTTTACCGACCCGCAGTCCAACACGGCCGGCGTAGCCATCTACGACGAGCCTGCCACCCGCCACGGCTATGCGCTTGCCCATGCCTTCATCGCGGACGCCTTTGTCGGCCGGCGGCACGGTTGCTCTCTGCCGCGCCCGGCATAATAATCTCATCCCTATCCTACGAGCGGAGGCTTCGATGCATACGCTGTCCATCCCGCAATCGGTTGTCGACCGCGTCGTCGAACGCCGCGGCCGCGAGCATGTCTACGAGGATCTCGATCCGGCCAAGACCGCCCTGGTCGTCGTCGACATGCAGAACGCCTTCATGCTGCCCGGCGTGGCGCACGCGCTCTGTCCCATGGCGGAAAAGATCGTGCCCAACATCAACCGTCTCGCTCAGGCAGTGCGCGAGACCGGCGGAACGGTGGTCTGGATCAAAACCACCTTCAAGGACGATGCGCGGCAAAACTGGTCGACCTATTTCGAGATGGTGACGCCGCAACAGAGCGCCAAACGCATCGAAGCGCTCACGGCCGATAGCAAAGGACATCAGCTTTGGGCCGATCTCGACGTGCGGGCGGAGGACGTGATCGTCGAGAAGAACCGCTTCAGCGCCTTTATTCAGGGCTCGTCGAATCTGGCCGAAGTCCTGCGCGCACGCGGCATCGACACTATTCTTATCACCGGCACGGTGACCAACGTGTGCTGCGAGTCGACGGCGCGTGACGCCATGATGCTCAATTTCAAGACGATCATGGTAACCGATGGCAACGCCGCCGTGACCGATGAGGACCATAACGGTTCGCTCCGCGCGTTCTACCTCATGTTCGGCGATATCGCATCGACCGACATGCTGATCACGTGGCTCGCGCGCAACGCCAAGAGGAATCTGGCCGCGGCTGAATAGCAGTGGGCTACATCGGCGGCTGATGGCGCCATGGAGCCGGCGAGACATATCGCAACTGGCGCGCCTGAGCCGACGGAGATCATTGCCCGTGCACGGGCGATGATCCCCACGCTTGCCCAACGCTCGCTCGAAGGCCGGCGCCAGCGCCGAACTCCGGATGAGACCATCGCCGACATGCAGCGCGCCGGCTTTTTCCGCGTGCTGCAGCCCAAGCGTTGGGGCGGCTACGAAATGGACCTCCATACCTTCTACGAGATCCAGCTCGCGCTCGCCGAAGGAGACATGTCGACCGCCTGGATTTATGGCGTGTCGGGCGTGCATCCCTGGTTCATGGCGTTGCTCGACGATCGCGCCGCGCAAGAAGTCTGGCACAGCGATACCTCCGCTCTGATCTGCTCGTCGCTGATGCCCGCCGGCAGGGCGACGCCTGCCGAGGGCGGCTACCGCCTGAGCGGACGCTGGAGATACGCGAGTTGTTGCGAGCATTGCGACTGGGCGCTGCTCGGGGCCATGGTCGCCACCAGCAACGGCGGGCCGCCCGAGGGGCGGATCTTTCTCCTGCCGCGGAAGGACTATGGGACCATCGATACCTGGCAGGTGTCCGGCCTGCAGGCAACGGGAAGCTGGGACGTGAGCGTGGAAGACGTGTTCGTGCCGGCCCATCGATCGCAGAGCATGCTCGACAACTTCCTGCTGAAGGGTCCCGGACAGGTGCTCAATACCTCGAGCCTCTACCGGCTGCCCTTCGGGCAGATTTTCGTGCGTGGCATTTCGACTGCTGCGCTCGGCGCGTTGCAGGGCATGCTCAATGCGTTTCTGGACTACGGCAAAACCCGCGCGACGCGGGCAGGCGGGCGATCGGCGGAAAATCCTTTCGTTCAGCTGCTTTGCGCCGAAACGGCGGCCGCCATCGACGAGATGACGAACACGCTCCACCGTAACTTCCGAAATTTGCACGCTTATGCCCGACGCGGCGAGACGCCGGCGCTCGAAGAACGCCTGCGCTACAAGTTCCAGTCGACCGAGGTGACGGAGCGCTGCACACTGCTCGCCGCGCGCATCTTCAAAGCGACCGGCGCCGCCGGCCTGGCGGAGGGTCTGCCGTTCGGTGGAATTCTGGCGGATCTCATGGCCGGGCGTCAGCACATTTCCAATCAATACGAATATGTCGGCAGCAGCTGGGGCGGCGTGATGTTCGGCCTCGAGAGCAAGGATTTGATGCTTTAAAGCGACCGCACGCCTGGCACTCCGTTGTGAGGATTGACTTAATCCGACAGCCGATTGCGTATGATTAGGGCGGCGGAAATTCCTTTTTATGGTTGGGTTCGTTTTGCCAAACTACAATCCAAAGATTATAACATATCTAGATTCAACCTATGCTTGCAGATGGCAAGCCGATATAAGCTTGCTCCGCGGCAAGACGCGGAACGTCAGGACACGCTATTTGATGCCCCTCGCGTTCGCAGCTATCGCAACGACCACCCTGCCGGATCGCTACACCTCCGGCGGTGCCAGCGAACGGATCCCTGGCGAGGCGGCCGAGCGCGGGTGGGGCAACCAATGAATCAATTGGATCTCAATGGCCGCAACGCTGTGGTGACGGGTGGCGCGTCGGGATTGGGTTTCGCCATAGCCGAACGCCTTGTCGCATCGGGAGCGAAGATCGTCATTTGGGACCTAAACGGCGAGGCAGCGCACGCTGCCGGGAAGAAACTCGGCGGCTCGAGCATTGCCGCCGACGTGAGCGATCTGACTTCGGTGACAAGTGCCGTGCAGAAAACGCTCAGGATCGTCCCGACGATCGACATCTTCATCAACAACGCCGGAATCAGCGGTCCTAACGCGAAGCTGTGGGCGTATCCGGTGAATGACTGGAAGAGAGCCTTCGCGGTCAATGTTGAGGGAACGTTCTATTGCTGCCGCGCAGTCGTGCCACTGATGCGCGAGCGAAATTACGGTCGGATCGTCAACGTTGCCTCCGTTGCAGGGAAGGACGGCAACCCGAATGCGTCCGCCTACAGCGCCAGCAAGGCTGCCGTCATTGCACTTACGAAATCGCTAGGGAAGGAATTAGCCGACTCTTCTGTCCGAGTGAACTGTGTCACGCCAGCCGCGGTAAGAACACCACTGTTTGCGCAAATGACACAGGCCCATATCGACTACATGCTTTCGAAGATCCCTCTGGGCCGGCTCGGAGAGCCGCAGGAAATCGCCGCGCTCGTGGCTTGGCTCGCTTCAGAAGAATGCTCGTTCAGCACGGGCGCCGTCTTCGATCTGTCCGGCGGTCGATCAACTTATTGAACAGCGGAATTGGCAGCATCATCGGCAATCGACGACGATGCCATAGAGCGGATGGGCGACGCGTTGGGGGCTCTGAACTGTTCGATTCGCAGAATGACAGGTTATGGAACGGGGAGACGCAGCCACACTTCCGTGCCGGCGGAGGAGCCCGGCGTGAAATGGCTTTGTCATGGTGCCGAAATTGCTGACATTGCCACTGGTGCCAAAAAAGAGTGAGTGCAATGGTTGATAAACTCAGGCGGAAAACAATCAAGTGCCCCGAATGCGGACTTAAGGTTCGAGGCTTCTATTCGAAAGAGGCAGGGATTGGGACGAGTGAGATTCCGGCTTCGGATTACGTGAAACAATGCAGGCTTGCCCCTGAGCGCGCGGCCTTTGACTTTAAGTGCCCCCAGCTCCAGGCAACAATCGATGCCGCGATCCGTCGGGGAAGACCAAATAGGCGGCAGTAGCATGCGAGCCGTCCTCTTCAATGATAATACTGGCGGCTTCTTCGATCGGCACGTGCATCTCGCTTATAAGAAAGCTGGCCGACTGAGTGAATTGGCCGTGCCTCGCATACCGGGCTCCGGCAAAAATTTACAGCTTACTCGTTCTTGGCCGCGAACGGTGTCGCAGGCGTACACCCCGACCACCACCGTTCTCGTCGATTAATTCCACACCGTTGCGCGTGAGCGCTGCCTGAATTGCTTCGACCGCTCCGTCTGAGACGTGGCGCCTCATTTTTTCGAAGTCAACGATCGTCGAAAGTCCTAGGCCGGATTCCCGAGCCAGCTCAGGCTGTGTCATCCCTAAGAGGGCGCGCCCGGCCCGGCATTGAGCAGGAGTCATTTTATTCAACATTTTATGTTGACAAGGGATTCATCGGAGCGTTATAAACATAAAATGTTGATCCAAAAGACCCGCTTGCGAGTAGAGCACCTTTGGAATGGGAGGAGTGGCACATGCCATCACAAGAGTTCAAGACCAGACGCTCATTCATCGGCGGTTCGGATGCCCGCATCATCATGGGCACCGATGAGGCGGCGCTCATCCGCCTCTGGCGCGAGAAACGCGGTGAGGCCGATGCCGAGGACCTATCCGGCAACCTCATTGTCCAGCTCGGAACAGCAACCGAAGAGCTCAATAGGGCCTGGTACGAGCGTAACACGAGCCGGAGCGTCCGTGACGTCCAGCGCTTCGTCAAGCACTCGGCAATCCCATGGATGGCAGCAACCCTCGACGGGATTGTAGAGGGAACCGAGGCCATATTCGAAGCGAAGTTCATGCTGCCTTGGTCGTTCTCGGAGGAGGCTGCGGCCGAGAAGCACATGGCCCAGGTCCAGCACAACATGTGGGTCACTCATTTGAGGACCTCGGTGCTGTCGATCATCACTGGGGGCGGCAAATGGGTGGAGATCACGATCCCCACGGACCCGCTCTACCTGACCGTTCTGGTGTCGGCAGAAAAGAAGTTCTGGCGATGCGTCCAATCCGGCGAAACTCCCCACCTCATTAATGCAGAGCCGCCGCGGCCTCGTATCGAGGCGATCCGCATCGTCGACATGAGTTCTTCGAATTCCTGGGCCGAGTTCGCCGCTCTGTTCCGCAGCACCCGCAGCGCTTTTCTCGAGCACGAGCGGGCCAAGAGCGAGCTTAAGGCGCTCATTCCCGAGGACGCCAGAGAGGCGATCGGACATGGGGTGCGAGCAAAGCGCTCAAAGTCCGGCGCAGTGAGCTTTGATGTCTTGGAAGCGGAGGCGAGCCATGCAGCGATCCAGTGAGTCAGTTGGCGCTCTCGCCTCAGCCCTGGCCAAGGCCCAAGCCGAACTCGTCAACCCCGAAAAGTCGCTCACAGCCACGATTAGAACTGGAGGGTCGGGAGCAGGGGAACGCACCTTTCGCTATGCGCCGCTCTCAAGTGGCCTCGATATCGTGCGCAAAACGCTCGGCCAGCACGAGATCGCAACTGTGCAGACCACGGCTATCGACCAGGCATCGGGCATCGTCAATTTGACGACGGTGCTGGCGCATGCCTCGGGCGAATGGATCGCCTCGGATTGGCCAGTCTGTCCTATTGCGGAGATGGCGAGCCCCCAGCGCATGGGCGCTGCTTTGACCTATGCCCGCCGCTATGCCCTGTTCACGCTTGTCGGCATTGCCGGGGAGGATGACCTTGATGCGCCTGATCTTTGCGACAGGGCGGCATCGTCCTCGTCGGCGCTCGACCGCTTGTCTACCCGGAATGAAGGCCGACCTACGATCCCGCCACGGAGGCCGGGCAATGGACGCATCCGCAGCGCTGCGCCCGGTGCGGGAGCGCTCCTTGATCCTGAGCAATCCGCTGAATTGCGCGAACGGCTGCTGACAGAGATTGGCAACATCGCATCCGTTGATCTCGCCGCCAGTTGGGCGCACGCGGCACTGACCGCCAAGAACAGCCTCACGGCAAGCGATGCCAAGCTGGTGGAGGATGCGTTTGAATTGCGGCTCTCGGAACTCTCATCCTCCGAAATCCCGAAATCCTCGAATGATGGCTCCTCGGTCACGCAAGTTACTGGCGCTCAGGAAATCCTCACGGCCGAAAGCAGCGGCAGTGATCGGGCCAGCGGCATCGACAAGAGTGTACTCGCGGTTGCCGCGCCACGGCGCTATCGCAATCGGGAGCACCTGCGCTTTGTCGCCCGACAAGCCTGCCTCGTTTGCGGCCGCAAGCCATCGGACCCGCATCATCTTCGATACCTGCAGCCACGGGCGCTCGGCCGTAAGGCCAGCGATGAATTTGCGGTGCCGCTCTGCCGCGTCCATCACCGCGCGGTTCATCGCGCCGGCGACGAGCGAGCATGGTGGAAGGAGTCCGGCATCGACCCTATCAAAGTCGCCAGCAAACTTTGGAAACGCACGCGCGCAAATGAAGGTCGGATTGGACTCGATCGGACAAGGCACGCCGCCGATTCAACTCGGGCTTTGAGTGCCGATGCTGTAGACGGCAAAACGTAACCGAAGGCGAGACGAACGACACTTGGCGCGGTAATCGTCGAGTGGTGGCATCGGACGTGTATCAGCAACGAACAGCGGGGCTGGACCGCGCGCCCTCGCGCGCGCCTAGGAGGGCTGCAATTCGTGACGGAAGGCGGCCGTCTCGCTTGGGCGCTGGCTCAAGAAAGCTGTGCCTGTCCTCGGTTCCCATTTTTTTAGGATCCTGGAGCCGTACAGGATCGAGCCCAAGTCGTTCAAGCATACTTCAACATCCAGGCGGTCACCGTGCTCGATAAAAAGCTCGCGAACACGCTCCACCGTAACTTCCGAAATTTGCATGAGCGAGGTTGCGAATCGATCTCGCATAGAGGCGATACGTAGTCAATAATGTAGTTACAAGGTAGCCAAAAAATAATCACACCGAGAAGGGGAAGGCTGGAGAAGGCTACCCGATCGAATCAGCTGCCGCGGGAAATGCTGTTCACCCGCGCCGCCCATTCGATCGCGACGTCGGTGATCGGCTTCTCGATGGCGGAATGCAGCGTGTAGAGGCCCTCGGCGCGGCCGCGCTGCACCTGTTTGACCAGAACGCGGCCG